>WNFV01009147.1_pt1 | contig 11028 bp, 9 predicted proteins | sample 5400101 | NCBI WGS metagenome assembly WNFV01 (sample SAMN13153361, study PRJNA577476) | soil metagenome | isolation source: 115 cm soil or saprolite under grassland replicate 1 | place: USA:California | collected 2016-06-15
GCGGTCTCCTGGCGGCGGCGGCCGAGCGGCGGATCAAGCTCCTGTGGGTATTCCACCACGACCTCTTCCGCTCGGCCTGGGCCGACGGCGACATCCGGGAAGCGCTCGGCGGCGCCGAGACGCTCGTCTTTCAAGGCACGAATGCCAATGCGGGGAGTGCCCAGGCGCATCTCGTGCTGCCCAGCGCGGCCCATGCGGAGCGCGAGGGGACCTTCACCAATTTCCAGGGGCGCGTCCAGCGCTTCCGCACGGCGATCGAACCGCCGGGTGAAGCCCAGCCGGATTGGCGCGTTCTGGCTGCGCTCGGGCGCTCACTGGGAGCCAGAGATCCGGCGTTCGCGGCCGAGCGGGCCGAGCAGGTCTTCGCAGCCCTGACGGCCACCGCGCCGGCCTTCTCCGGGATGAGCTATCGTGGCCTCGGTGACACGGGCGCCCGGGTCCGATCATGAGCGGCCGGGCTCTCGATCTGCTCCTTCAGGCCCTGCCCGTGGCCTTCATCATGTTCGTGGTGCTGAACTTCGGCGGGATCCTGACCTGGGTCGAGCGTAAGCAGTCCGCTATCATGCAGGACCGGATCGGCGCCAACCGGGCCAGCATCTTCGGCATCCGGATCCTCGGGCTGCTCCATCCTCTGGCCGACGCGATCAAGATGCTCACGAAGGAAGACTTCATGCCCGCGCGGGCCGACCGGCTGCTCTTCACGCTTGCGCCCTTCGTGTCGGTGTTCTTCGCGCTGACGGCCTTCGCCTCGATTCCGTTCGGCGACACGCTCCGGATCGCGGGGCGGGAGATCCAGCTTCAGGCCGTGACACTGAACGTCGGGATCCTCTACGTGCTGGCCATGCTCTCGATGGGCGTGTACGGATTGATGATGGCCGGCTGGGCCTCCGCGAATAATTTCGCGCTGCTCGGCGGCCAGCGCGCGGCGGCGCTGATGATCTCGGCCGAGGTCGCCATCGGCGCCTCCATCATGGGCGTCGTCATGGTCTACGGCTCGCTGAACATGCAGGACATCACCCGTGCCCAGGGCCATCCCTTGCTGCCACAGTTGTTCGGGAGCTGGATCCCGGCGTGGGGCATCCTCACCCAGCCGCTGGCCTTCGTGCTCTTCCTCACGGCGGGTATCGCCGCCACCAAGCGGATCCCCTTCGACACGCCAGAGGGCGAGTCCGAGATCATCGGCTATTTCATCGAGTACAGCGGGATGAAGTTCGGCATGTTCGCCATGGCGGACTTCCTCGAGACGGTGGTCATCGCGGGCATGAGCACGGCGCTCTTCCTCGGGGGCTGGCAGGTCCCGTACCTCGAGGCCTCGGGCTTTGTGTTCCCTTGGGGAGCGGCGTTGCCGCTTCCCCACCTGGCGGTGGTCGGCCTGCAGGTGGGGGCATTTCTCACCAAGGTCAGCGCGATGATCTGGTTCCTCATGCTGATCCGCTGGACGCTGCCCCGTTTCCGCTATGACCAGGCCATGCGCCTCGGCTGGCTGGGGCTCTTCCCGCTCTCCGTGCTCAATATCATCCTGACGGGGCTCGTGCTGCTGGCTCTGGGGAAGGCCTGAGCCGTGGTCGCGCCCTACCAACTGAGCAACGCGCCCATGGATCCGCGGCACTCGAGCCGCCTCACGCTCCGCCGGCGGTTCTACGTCATCGACGTGCTCGTGGCCCTCGCGCTCACGGCGCGCCACTTCTTCGGGAACATGGGCAAGCACACGCTGCGGGCGCTCGGCGTGAAGCGCGCCCAGGGCGCCGTGACCATCCAGTACCCGGACGAGCGCCGACCCTACTCGCCGCGGCTGCGCAGCCTGCACCGGCTGGTCCGCCGCGAAGACGGCTCGCCGCGCTGCGTGGCCTGCATGATGTGCGAGACGGTCTGCCCCGCCCACTGCATCTACATCGTCGCCGCCGAGCACCCCAATCCCGAGATCGAGAAAGTGCCGGCGCGCTTCGACATCGACCTGGGCAAGTGCGTGTTCTGCGGCTACTGCGTGGAGGCCTGCCCCGAGGATGCCATCCGCATGGACACCGGCATCCTCGAATTCTCGGCCTACGACCGGCGGAGCATGATCTACACGAAGGAGATGCTGCTGGCGCTGGAGCCGGCCGGGGCCAATGGCGCGCCCTCGTCCCCCGTGCCCATCCCGGCCCACCGCGTCCCCTCATGAGCGTCGTCGTCTTCGCGATCCTTGCGCTCGTGGTCGTCGGCTCGGCGGCCGGGCTGATCCTGAAGCGCAATCCCATCCACGGCGCCCTGTTCCTGGTGATGAACCTGGCGGGCGTCGCGGCGCTGTTCCTCACGCTGCGCGCGGAGTTTCTCGCCGTCGTCCAGGTCATCGTCTACGCCGGCGCCATCGCCGTGCTCTTCGTCTTCGCGATCATGGTGCTGATTCCCGGCCGCGAAGAGACCGGGCCCGACGCGCTCCGGCGCTGGCGCTGGGCCGCGGTGCCGCTAGTGGGGCTCTTCCTGATCCTGGTGGCGCTGGCGCTGCGCTCCGTCACGCTGCGCGGGCCGGCGCGCGGGGCCGCGGTGCCGGGTGGCGTGGAGGCCATCGGCCGCGTGCTCTTCACCGACTACCTCTTCCCCTTCGAGGTGACCTCGGTGCTGCTGCTGGCCGCCATTGTGGGCGTGATGGCCCTCACGAAGCGAAAAGCTTAAAATGGTTCCCGAGTCCTATTACGTCGCCCTGTCGGCCGTGCTGTTCAGCATGGGCGTGCTGGGGGTGCTGGTTCGCCGCAACCCCCTCGTGATCTTCATGTCGATCGAGCTGATGCTGAACGCGGCCAACCTGGCCCTGGTGGCCTTGGGCCAGCGCCACGGCACGGCCGAGGGGCAGGCGCTGGTCTTCTTCGTGATGTGTGTGGCGGCCGCCGAGGTCGCGGTGGGACTCGCCATCATCGTGGCGATCTTCCGGCTCCGTCGCCGTCTCTCGGTGGACGAGCTGAACCTGATGCGCTGGTAGGTGGCGGAGGTTCCTTGATGGCGCAGACGCGAACCGTGATGCCAGCGAGCCGGCTCGACGCCGAGCTCGCCCGGCGGCTGATGGGCCAGATGCTGCACTTGCGCCGCTTCGAGGAAAAGGCGGCCGAGATGTACGCGCTCGGCAAGATTGGCGGCTTCCTCCACCTTTATATAGGCCAGGAAGCCGTGGCGGTCGGGGCCACCTCCGCGCTCCGCCCGGACGACTACGCGATCGGCTCGTATCGCGAGCATGGGCAGTGCCTGGCGAAGGGCTCCGACCCGCGGCGGATCATGGCCGAGCTCTTCGGCCGGCGCGACGGGCTCAGCAAGGGCAAGGGCGGCTCGATGCATCTCTTCGACAAGAGCGTGAACTTCCTCGGCGGCCACGCCATCGTGGGCGCGCACCTGCCGCTGGCGGCCGGGGCGGCCTTCGCCATCAAGTACCAGGGCGGCGACCAGGTGGTCGTCTGCTACTTCGGCGACGGCGCGGTGCCCGAGGGGGAGTTCCACGAGGCCCTGAACCTGGCGGCGCTGTGGAAGCTGCCGGTCATCTATCTCTGCGAGAACAACCGCTATGCCATGGGCACCGCCATCCACCGCGCGCTGGCCCAAACCGAGATCTGGCGCTTCGCCGAGACCTACGGCATCCCCGGCGAGGCCGTGGACGGCATGGACGTGCTGGCCGTGCGCGACTGCGTCGGTCGGGCCGTGGAGCGCGCGCGCCGAGAGAAGACGCCGACGCTGATCGAGGCGCGCACCTACCGCTTCCGGGGCCACTCGATGCGCGATCCGGCCGGCGCCGTGTATCGCACGAAGGAGGAAGTGGAGCGGGAGAAGCAGCGCGATCCCATCCAGATCTTCACGGACAAATGCCTTAAGGACGGGATGCTCACCGAGGCCGAGATCAAGGCGATGGAGAAGTCCGTGTACGACCTGGTGGACGAGGCGGTGGCCTTTGCCGAGGCCTCGCCCGAGCCGCCGCCGGAGTGGTTGTTCACCGACGTCTACAAGGACTGACGCTGACGCCATGGCGGTGATGACCTATCGGGAAGCTTTGAACCTGGCGCTCAGGGAAGAGATGCACCGCGACCCGCGCGTCTTCGTGATGGGTGAAGAGGTGGGACTGTACGACGGCGCCTACAAGGTCACCCAGGGGCTGCTCAAGGAGTTCGGCGACAAACGCATCGTCGACACGCCGATCAGCGAGTCCGGCTTCACGGGGATCGGGATCGGCGCCGCCATGCTGGGGCTGCGGCCCGTGGTCGAGATGATGACCTTCAACTTCTCGATCCTGGCGCTGGACCAGATCATCAACAGCGCGGCGAAGATGCTCTACATGTCGGGCGGTCAGTACAATATCCCGATCGTCATCCGCGGGCCCGGTGGCCCGGCCGCGCAGCTGGCGGCCCAGCACTCGCAGAGCATGGAGGTGTATTTCTACCACGTGCCTGGGCTCAAGGTGGTGCGGCCCTCGACGCCGGCCGATGCCAAAGGGCTCCTCAAGTCGGCGATCCGGGACGATAACCCCGTCATCTTCATCGAGGCCGAGACGCTGTACGCGGTGAAGGGCGAGGTGCCCGAGGATCCCGAGTTCATCATCCCGCTCGGCCAGGCCGTGATCCGTCGCGAGGGGACCGACGTCACCGTGGTGGCCTATATGGGAATGATGTATCGGGCTCTCGAGGTGGCCGAAGATCTGGCGAAGGACGGCATCTCGACGGAGATCGTGGATCCCCGGACGCTTCGTCCCATGGACACGGGAACCATCATTCGCTCGGTTCGGAAGACCCATCGCGCGGTGGTGATCGAAGCCGGCGCCGGGTTCGCGGGCATGGGCTCGGAGATCTCCGCGTTCATCACCGAAAACGCCTTCGACGATCTGGACGCCCCCGTCGTGCGCGTCACAGGCGAGAACGCCCCGATGCCCTACGCACGCAATCTCGAATTGCTCAAGACGCCCTCCAAGGCCAAGATCGCGGGCGCCATCCGCGAGGTCTGCAGCGCATGATCACCAAGGTCCTCATGCCCAAGCTCAGCGAGGCCATGGAGACCGGCAAGGTCATCAAGTGGCTCAAGAAAGAGGGGGATCCGATCAAGGGCGGTGACGTCATCGCCGAGGTCGAGACGGACAAGGCCAATGTGGAGATCGAGGCCTTCGGCTCGGGCCTGCTCCGCAAGATCATCGTCGACGCCGGCGGGCAGGTGCCAGTTGGCGAGCTCATCGGGATCATTGCCGAGCCCGCCGACGACATCTCGGCCGTGAGCGCCGCGCCCAAACCCGCCGCGCCGTCGGCTGCCCCGCCTCGAGCCACACCCACCGCTCCCGCGACGGCCCCCACGGCCGCCCCGGCCGCACCGCCGCTGTCGGACATGGAGAGCTATAAGTCCCAGCCCGCGACCACCGCGGTGGTTCCGATGACGCCGGCCCCGGCTGCTGCTGCCGCGCCTGGGCCGATGCCTGCGGCCGCCGGCGGTCGGGTCAAGGCCTCGCCGCTGGCCCGGAAGATCGCCGCCCAAAGCGGCGTGGACCTGAGGCTGCTACAGGGGAGCGGACCCGGTGGTCGTATCATCCGGCGCGACGTGGAATCGGCGATGACCGCGCCGCGCCCGGGCGCCGCCCCGGCCGCTCAGCCGGCCCCGGCTCCCGCGCGGCCCGTCGCGGTGCCGACGCGGCCGGCGTTCCTGATCCCGCCGCGGCCGGCCGCCGAATTCGAGGACGTGCCGCTCACACCCATGCGGGCCACCATCGCCAAGCGCCTGCCGCTGTCCAAGGGGCCGGTGCCCCATTTCTACGTCACCTCCGAGGTGGCCATGGACCGCGCCTGGGAGCTGCGCGAGGAGCTAAATTCGCTCGAGGGCCAGCCCAAGATCTCGGTCAACGATCTGGTGATCAAGGCGTGTGCCTTGGCGCTGAGGAAGAACCCCGGCGTGAATGCCCAGCTCAACGGCCAGGCGATCCGCGTCCATCACCGCGCCCATGTCGGCGTCGCGGTATCCCTCGACGGCGGGCTCATCACCCCCGTCCTCCGCGACTGTGACATCAAGCCGCTGGGCCAGATCGCGGTGGAGTCGCACGACCTCGCCGAGCGCGCGCGCTCGGGGAAGCTGCGCGCCCAAGAGCTCAGCGGCGCCACGTTTTCCATCTCCAACCTCGGCATGTTCGACGTCGAGGAGTTCTCGGCCATCATCAACCCGCCCGAGGGCGCCATCCTGGCGGTGGGCTCCGTGCTCGAAAAGCCGGTGGTGGAGGAGGGCCAAGTCCGGGTGGGCCGCAGGATGAAGATGACGATCTCCTGCGATCACCGGGTGATGGACGGTGCCATGGGTGCGCGCTTCCTCCAGGATGTCAAGCGCCTGCTCGAAGAGCCTCTTCGCCTGCTGGTCTGAGAATGGCTGCTCAGCAGTTCGACGTCGTCGTGGTCGGCACCGGTCCCGGGGGCTATGTCTCCGCCATCCGCTGCGCCCAGCTCGGGCTCCGGGTGGCGGCTGTCGAGGATGACCGTCCGGGAGGCGTCTGCCTCAACTGGGGCTGCATTCCCACGAAGGCGCTGCTCAGGAACGCCGAAGTCCTGGGCCTCTTCAATCGGGCGGAAGAGTTTGGGATCAAGCTCAAGGGCTTCGAGGCCGACTACGCCCAAGCCATCCAGCGGTCGCGCAAGGTCGCCGACCGGATGGCCAAGGGCGTGGAGTTCCTGTTCCGGAAGAACAAGATCGCGCTCTTCCCGGGCGCGGGCTCGCTCAAGAGCCGGACCGCCGTCGAAGTGAAGGGCAAGGACGGCGTCCAGATCCTCGAGGGCAAGGCCATGATCCTCGCGACTGGATCGGAGCCGAAGTCGCTCCCCGGCGTGAGCATCGACGAGAAGAGCATCATCTCCTCGAACGGAGCGGTGCGGAGTGAAGCCAAGCCCCGCTCGCTGATCGTGATCGGCGCCGGCGCCGTGGGCATGGAGTTCGCCGATGTCTACGCCGCCTACGGCGTCGAGGTCACCGTGCTCGAGGCCCTGCCGCGCGTGCTGCCGATCGAGGATGAGGAGGTCTCGGCGCAGATCGGGCGGCTCTTCGCCCGCCGCGGCGTCACCGTCCGCACCGGCGTGAAGGTCGGCTCGGTCGGCGCGGGCAAGACGGCAGTCACCGTCGAGGTCGAGGCGGAAGGACGAAAGGAATCGCTGAGCGCCGACGTGGTGCTGATGGCGGTGGGCCGCGCCGCGCGCACCAAGGGGCTCGGGCTCGAGGCGCTCGGCGTCACGCTGGAGCGCGGTTTTGTCAAGGTCTCGCCCACGATGGAGACGTCGGTGAAAGGTCTCTACGCCATCGGGGATATGGCCGGCCGACAGATGCTCGCCCATAAGGCCATGGCCGAAGGCGTGGTGGCCGCCGAGGCCATCGCGAACCGCGGGCCGCGTCCAGTCGATTACGGCAATGTCCCGTCCTGCACCTACTGCCGTCCCCAGGTGGCCTCCGTCGGCCAAACCGAGGCGCAGGCGCGGGCCAATGGCCGCGAGGTCACGGTCGGCCGCTTCCCGTTCACCGCCAATGGCAAGGCCGTCGCCCTCGGTGAGACGGAGGGCTTCCTCAAAGTCGTGGCCGACAAGACCACGGGCGAGCTGCTGGGAGTGCATATCGTCGGGGCCGAGGCCACCGAGCTCATCCACGAGTTCGCCGTGGGGCGCACGCTTGAGGCCACGCTCGAGGAGATCATCCACACGATCCACGCCCATCCCACGCTGTCCGAAGCCGCGCTCGAGGCCACGCTGGCGGCGCTCGGTCAAGCCATTCACATCTAGCGCTCGTGGACTTCAGCCTCACTCCCGTCCAGCAGGCGCTCAAGGCGCGGGCGCGCGAGCTCGCCGACACCGCCTTCCGCGACCGCGCCGCGCGCTGGGACGCGGCAGAAGAGTATCCGTGGGACAACGTCAAGGACCTCGTCACGGCGGGCTTGATGGGGCTCACCATTCCCACCGCCTATGGCGGAGCGGGCGGCAGCGTGCTCGACGTGGTCCTGGTCATCGAGGAAATCGCGCGGGTCTGCGGCGTCACGGCGCGCATCGTGGTCGAGGGAAGCCTGGGCGTCGTCGGCGCGCTCACCGCCTATGGGAGCGAGGCGCAGAAGCGGCGCTACTTCCCATGGGTGCTCGAAGGCGACAAGCCGGCCATCGCCATCACCGAGCCCGAGGCCGGCTCGGCGGCGACGGATCTGCGGACACGCGCGGACGAAGCGCCCGAGGGGTATCGGCTCACCGGGGAGAAGCGCTGGATCACGGGCGCCGGAATCTCCCGCCTCTACCTCGTGTACTGCCGGCTCGGAGCCGAGGCCGGGGCCCGCGGCATCGGCGGGGTGCTGGTCGAGAAGGACATGGCCGGCTTCAGCATCGGTGAGCGCGACCAGACCATGGGGCTGCGCGGCATTCCCGAGGGCCGGCTGCACTTCAACGGCTGTCGCGTGCCGCGCGAGAGCGTGCTGGTGGCTCCGCCGGACGGCTTCAAGAAGCTGATGGAGGCCTACAATGGCCAGCGGCTGGGCGCCGCCGCGGTGGCGCTGGGGCTGGCGCAGGGCGCCTATGAGCTGGCGCTGGCCTATGCCGGCGAGCGGCGTCAGTTCGGTCGGCCCATCGGCGAGTTCCAGGGCATCCGCTGGAAGCTGGCCGACATGGCCATCGCGCTGGACGCCGCCCGGCTGCTCGTCTACCGCGCCGCCGCGAAGGCCGGCTCGGGCTTTCCCGACGCGGTCGAGGCGGCGAAGGCCAAGACCTTCGCGGCGGAGACGGCCCAGGCGGTCACCAATCAGGCGCTGCAGATCCACGGCGCGGCCGGGTACGGCCGCGGGCTGCCGCTCGAGCGCATGGCGCGGGACGCGCGGATGTTCGCCATCGGCGGCGGCACGGTGGAGATGATGCGCAATCTCATCGCCGACCGCCTCCTGCCGACGAAGGCCGACTTCCGCCGCTAGCAGCCTGCGGAAAAACTCGCAGGCCGATCAAAAAGGTCCAGATGCGAGGCGGCGACCGAGCCAACGAAGCAGATGGGCCTTTTTCAGCGGCCTGCTAGCGGCGGCGCTCCTCGACCAGCGCTTGCTCCAGGTTGGCGCGGGCCTGGCTGAAATCAGGCTTGATCCTCAGCGCTTCGCGGAACTCGGCCGCCGCCTCCCGCATGTGGCCCTGCCGGGCCAGGGCGATACCGAGGAGATTGTGGGCCTCGGCATTGCCCGGATTGATTTCGAGCGCCTTCCTGAAGTGATCGGCGGCGTCCGCCGGCCGGTTGGCCCGCACGAGGGCGACTCCCAAGTTGCTGTGCGCTTCCCCGGACGCGGGCTCGAGCCGCAGGGACGCCTCGAACTGGTCGATGGCCTCGGCGACCTTGCCCTCCCGCGCGAGCGCCAACCCCAGATTATTGCGAGCGTCGGCATTCCTGGGATCGATGTCCACGGCGCGCCGGAAGTGCGGCGTGGCCTCGTCGAGCCGGCCGAGCTGAAGCAGGGCGCGGCCGAGATTGTTCTCCGCCACCGCGATGCGGGGGTTGGCGTGGAGCGCCTGCCGGTAATGCGCCATCGCCTCGGGCAATCGGCCCTGGGTGGCGAGGGCGGCGCCGAGGTTCACGTGAGCAGGCCAGAAGTCGGGCTCCAGGCGCAGGGCGGCCTCGTACTCCTCGACGGCCTCGCCGAGGCGCCCCAGCCGGAGGAGCGCCGATCCAAGGCTGTAGTGAACACTGGCGACCCGCGGCTTGACCCGCAGCACTTCACGATACTCGTCGATGGCGCCCGGGAGATCGCCCTGAGCCTCCAGGGCAACGCCGAGATCGAAACGGGCGAAGACATAGCCGGGTCGAAGCCGCAAGGACTCGCGAAGATGGGCGATCGCCTCATTCGGCTTTCCCTCGCGGATCAGGGTTCTTCCCCAATGCAGATGGGCGCGCGCCGACGGCGTGACGGCCGCGGTATGCGCCCAGAGCGTTTCCGAGTCCCGCCAGACGCGCGTCTGCGTCCACGTCAGCGCGCCGAGGACGATGGGAAGCGCGAGCGCGAGCACCGCGATCGCGGCCATCGGGTCTCTGCCCAGACGTCCGGCCGCATGGGCTTCAACCGCGGAGGCGAGCAGCCCGCCCGCCAGCAGCGCCCAGCCCAGGCATGCCAGGTAGGTATAGCGGTCGCCGGCGATCATGCTCTGGATCTGGACGATGCCGAGCACCGGCAGCAGCACCACGACGAAGGCCAGCCATACTACGAGCGGCGAGGGCCACCGGTGTCGGAGCCGCATGGTGATCACGGTGACGGCTGACACGGCCAGGGCGCTCAGGAGTATCGGCCACGCCGTGGGATCGAAAGGGATGGGCTGCTCGTAGAGAGCGGAGAGGTTCCAGGGCAGGAGGGTCTTCCGCAGATAGAAGGCCAGGGCGTAAACCGAGACGGCCAGCCGGTCCAGCCAGCTCGCCGGGGGCAAGGCGCTTGGGTCGATGAGTTCGCCCACGCGCAGCAGCGCCACGATGCTGGTCGCGGCCGCGGGCAGGATGAAGGGCACTTTCTCGAGCCAGGCGCGGCGCCCCGCGGGGGTGATCCAGGAGGTGGGGGCGAAGCCGAGCCGCTTGAGGGGGTAGATGTCGAGGAGAACGAGCACGATGGGGAGGCTCACGGCCATCGGCTTGGACAGGAGCGCGCAGAGTCCGGCGGCGACGGCGCTCCAGTACCAGGCGCGGGCCCGCGGCGTCCCTGCGGCGCCGGGCTCGAGCGCGCGGAGGTAGGCCAGGATCGCGAGGAGGTAGAACAAGCCGGAGAGGACATCGCGGCGCTCGGTGGCCCAGACTACGGACTCCACCCGCAAAGGGTGGAGGGCGAAGAGCAGGGCGGCGAGGGCGGCGCCGGCGCGGAGCGCGGAGTCGCCGATGGGCTCGCCGCCTCGGGCGGTTCGGAAGAGCCGCAGGGCGACGAAATAGAACACGCAGGCGTTCAGCGCATGCAGGATCAGGCTGGTCAGATGGTAGCCGGCGGGGTTCATGCCCCAGAGCGTGTAGTCGAGGCCGTAGGTGAGCCAGGTCAGCGGCATGTAGAAGTTCGTGTCATTGCCGCCGAACATCCACGTGAGC
>WNFV01011261.1_pt1 | contig 11026 bp, 7 predicted proteins | sample 5400101 | NCBI WGS metagenome assembly WNFV01 (sample SAMN13153361, study PRJNA577476) | soil metagenome | isolation source: 115 cm soil or saprolite under grassland replicate 1 | place: USA:California | collected 2016-06-15
CTATCTGCACGACAACATTAATCGCTACGCTGAAAAATTGACATCTTTGTTCCATCAGTCTTTGAGCGTGTGCTTCTTTGTTAACTCAGGCAGTGAAGCCAATGAACTGGCTCTACGCCTGGCGCGAACGTATACCAATCAACGCGATCTGATCGTGCTGGAAGCTGCCTATCACGGCAACACCAACACATTAGTTGATATCAGCCCATATAAGCATAACGGCCCCGGCGGTAAAGGAGCGCCGGCCTGGGTACATGCCGCTCCGATTCCTGATGACTATCGAGGCGCATATAAGCGGAGTGATCCACAGGCTGGCGCAAAATATGCCCAACATATATTGGAGATCATCAATAAATTAAAACAAACAGGTACCGGGCTGGCAGGATTCATCGCAGAGTCCCTGCCCAGTGTGGGCGGACAGATCATTATGCCTCCTGGCTACCTGGCAGATGTATTTCGTTATGTGCGCGAGGCAGGTGGTATATGTATTATTGATGAAGTACAGACCGGCTTTGGACGTACGGGCACACATTTTTGGGGCTTTGAGGCTCAGGATGTTGTTCCAGATATTGTGGTGCTGGGTAAACCCATCGGCAACGGGCATCCGCTGGGAGCTGTCATCACTACACGAGCGATCGCAGATGCTTTCAACAATGGCATGGAATTTTTCTCCACTTTCGGTGGCAACCCAGTTTCGTGCGCGGTTGGATTGGAAGTGTTGAATGTCGTGCAGCATGAACAATTGCAGGACCATGCTCTTCGAGTTGGCAATTGCATGTTGGATAGACTGCGTCCCTTTGTAGATCGTTATTCCATCGTAGGAGATGTGCGCGGCTCGGGTTTGTTCCTGGGTGTGGAATTGGTCCGTGACCGCGAGACACTGGAACCTGCTGCTGAAGAAGCGTCCTTTGTATGCAACCGTATGCGCGAATATAGCATTCTAGTAGGAACAGATGGTCCGTATCATAACGTGGTTAAAATCAGGCCGCCCATGCCGTTCGATGAACAAAACGCGGCGCTTTTGGTGGATGTGATGGAGACGGTGTTGAATGATGATTTTTCATCGAAACCATAGAGCCTACCAGAAACCTTAAAGTTTCAGACCGGTCATGACCTGACCGTCGGCCTACATTGGCTTGTTGAAGGTTACTTTTGCAAATCAGCATTTTCATAAGTGGATTATTCAGAATTCTACGATCCTCCCCGCCTTTCCCGTTAATCAACGATCATTCGATAGCCCTATAATATCTACTGCGCCACTACTTGAAATATTGCATGATGATTTGGGCATCTGCCTGCTCAGCCCCCACAATGCGGCTGTTCTGAAAATCGATCAAAAATGGTATGACTTTGAATTCCTCCGCACCATATGAATCAAACGTCACCAGTACCAAGGCCGATCGGCGGGTGTTGTCGAGCCCATACTGGTCGAAGAGTGCATTGCCCAGGCTGTAAAGCACCAGCGCTCTGCCATTACGGATCCATTCGGCGGGCTGAAGAACGTGTGGGTGATGGCCCCAGATCAGGGCTGCACCGGCATCCGCAAGCTCAAGGAAGGCTAGTTGAATTCCACTGATTGAGCCGTATACAGGTTCAGCACCGGGACCGATAAAGCCAAGTCCGGCATCGGTGAGCGTCGATTGAGTTTCGGTCAGACCTTTTTTACCGCAGTCGAGGCTATGATTATTGGAAAGTGCCAGTAAATCCAAACCGGCGTCTACCAAATATTCGACTTTTTGAGGCGGTGCACATAGAGCATAGGGCGATTCTGTCTGTATCGGGGAATTCGTTAGCGGTGACTCGAGGTTAGCCAGTGCTAGGTCAGCGGATATCAAAAATGGTTTGAGATAGGCAAATGTCTCAGGGGTTGGATGAACACCGCGCCCCAGCATCACATCACCCAGAAGGGCAAGCGTGCCAGACGATGCCGGAGTCGGGTTTGAGATCCGGGTTGGGAGTCCCGCTGTGTTAGCCGACCCAGTCTCTGAGTGTTTGGGACCAGCTGGAAAATTTATGCGCGTCTGGCACCCTGACAAAGCCAGAATAGACAGTACCAGTGCTGCCCCAACAATCCAACCGGTAGTGCGTCGCGGATGATCTACTGTCCGCGGCTGTTCATCCCTTTTCAAGGGGCAATGAACAGTTTCGTCCAGTCCAGAACTGGAGGGTTGGAACCTGCTTCGACCATCCCCTGCCATTGTTCGTCGGTCATGCGTCCACTGACAGGTACCGGGAATTCATAGTAGCTGAAGACTGCACCAGTGGCAAGGCGCGTAGGCTGGCCAGGCAGAACAATATAAATAATGGTGGGCTGACCAATGGCTTCCTCCAGAGCAACCAGCGAACCATCTGGGGCGAGTCCGGTGGCAACGTCGGCGATGAGGGCAGCCTTCTGGTCTTCCAGTATCGGCCGGTCAACGCCCGGCTCCATATCGGCAGCGGCCAGGGTAAATTGCTCGAGCACACCACCCCAGTAGTACATGTGCCAGCAATCATCATCGGAGATTTGTGTGCCATTCATTTCGGCCTCGGACATCCGCTGCAAAAACCCAAGTTCAGAGATCAGGTTTTCGAGGTTGCCGCGGGTCAAGTCACTGAGCAGGCCGCGCTGGATGAGTCCATCTTCGGTCATAGCGGCAAGAGCCAGCAAACGTGCGTATGCTTCGGGATTGGGCTCCACATAACTATGTGGAGGCTGTTCCGCTCCACCGCCGCCCATTTCAGCCATCACCTGCTTGGCATAGAGAATGGTGTCATGCTTAAGTTCTGTCCACGAACCGAGCGCAGTGTGCAGGTCTTTACGCGTCCAAGCCTGGGTCTGCATGAAAGCCGGGTAGCGTGTATCTTTAGGCGCCAGGAGTGGTTGGAGAGCATAGAGCCAACTCCAGTACAAGTTTTGTGTCCATGAATCGGTCTGAAGACCGGCGATTTCCTTGCGAACTTTGGCCAGCTGGGTGTCATAGTTCGCGTACTGGTTCTCTCCCATTTCCTTGAGGATGTCATATGCTTCCTCCGAACCCATGGCAGCCATGAAGTCTAGGCCTTTGGGCAGTCCACGCGGCTTGGTATCTGTACCCACCTTGCGCCAGATCACCTGACCGAATACATAAGCATCCAGTGTGAAACGCTGGCCCATAAAGCGGAAACCCTTCGTTGCCTGTTCTTTATCCTCCCAGATCCACACCCACATGGAGTTGACCTGTGGAGGCGGCAGGGTTTTGGCGGCTTCCATGAAAGCAGCAAACTTGGCATCATCCGCGAAAGATTTGGGATCGGCATTCGGACCGAAAACCGAATCCATGAGCGCGCCATATTCAAAGAACGAGAGGTCGTCTGCTTTGCCAACGATGAAGGTTGTCGGCTCGTAGATATTTTGCCACAGAGTCACGGCCGGTGTTCCATCTGCTGTGACAGCAGTACGGATGGTCTGGGTCATCAGCAAGGCGCGGCGCGTCTCAAACTCATCCTTCAGACGGTAGGTAAGGCGTCCATACCACATCATGGTCCGGAAGTATTTCTTGAGTTCTTCAGAGCGGGTGTAATGTCCGCGCGGAATGTACTGTGAGTAATCTTCGATCAATTTCTTATCCTCGGGAAGATCAGCACGGTCCCAGATCGGAGAAACCTGAGGGCCGGCCGTGCCGTTGATCAGCGCCAGTTCGGCATTGACCAGATCGGTCGCCTCGGAGGGGACAGCGTCGGGCAACCCAAGCAATTGTGCTGCCACGGCGAAGAAAGCCACATTGCGAAGGGCTGGTTCCTCAAGAGCCGTGCCTTTCAATGTCCCATATTGCTGGTAGCTGGCATTGAGCATGGTAGTGGTGAGCGAGTTCAGGGTGGCGATGAAAGAGTCGCGTTCCAGATCGCGCAGCATCTTATCAAAGAGCAAATGATATACATGATAGATCGAGTCGGTGGTAATGAAGACCGGGCGAAAATCGTAGCGCCCTGCTTCATAGACCTGATAGAACTCACGATATTCACTGGGCTTTGGCGGCAGAACAACGAATCCGTTCTGCGAGAGCAACTGGCGCTGAGCCTCGCTGAACTGGATTTGATCTGCAAATTGAACGCCAGCCAAATCCACTGGCAGGGTGTAATCGCCGCCATTGAACGTGGCTGGCATATTAACTGCCACAGGTTGGAACGCTGCGAATGCCGGCGCGTAAACACTGGCGGACGGCGTGGGTACATTTGGGTTAGCGGTTGGCGAAGCCAATGGCAAAGATGTATCTGTTGGTGTTGCCAAAGAGCTACATGCCATCGAAACAACAATCAAGATACTGGCGATACACCACAGGGGATTGTATTTGAACTTCATGAGATCTCCTTGGGCCATCCTTGCTTCTGTCTTAATCAGTATAGGAGTCAGGATTTTCAATTGGTGAGAATTAAGACCCGCCCATCCTCTGTCTGTGCGGGTACCATCAGGCGGACTGAGTCTTCCAGTTCATTGACGACAGTAAAGCCAAATCCGTTCCATTCCCAGATCTTGAGATTCCGGGATGGAGCAGCCGGCGGATCATCGTACTCGCCCCCAAGTGTAACCAGATATTGCCGGCCGTCTCCCATTAAATCGGCGGCGGCGAATTTATTGACAGGCTCAGCCAGGGCCGATCCCGCCCAAAGTTCACGAAACGCGTCCTGCTTCCAGCCAATCAAGATAAGATGACATGACCTGCCCTTGGAATCATGGAAGCTATTAATTCGTCCACCAGCAGGCAGCCAGTTATCAACCGGCCACGGCTTGAATGGCCGCCAGACCAGCAGTGCAGCTTCGGGGAGCCCATCGCGGTTCAAGTCGGCAATCTGGGCCTGCTCCACTCGCCAATCCTGTGGGCTATGCCAGCGTATTTGGCTTCCGGTCTCAATCGTCGCACGGCCTGCTGTAAGGGTCAGCGTTGCCGGTACACCATCGTAATCGAAGTCGGTTGAAGTTTCTTGTACAACTAAGCGCAAATCTGAGGGAATTGGAACGCGCTTCAGTGTCAAATCATCCAACTGCCAAGCGTGGATCGGAGCAGGTGAGACCAGTGCCAGCGCGCCAATGGCGAGCAACAGAAGAGCGTGACCGGACATCACATTCATTATAAAACTTTCTTTACTCTTTTTCATCGCATCACACATACAAGAAAATCTCAAGATATAGAAGCTTCTGCAAGCAAGCTCATATAAACCTTCTTGTACAACGTTATGATAGGAATATGCAGGGCTGCTAGCTTTCTTCGATTGCACATATCCCCAAAATTGTGAACGTATAAACACGCATTTCTCTTTTGCTTCTTAACCTTACATCACACCATGCTCTACCCACCAATTACACTGCCCACCCTCGAAGCCCTATATCGACTTGGAACTGAGATCTGTGAAGAGATAGAAAAATTTCACCCGGACGTTGTCCTTGGCCTCGCACACTCAGGCTGGATGCCGGTCGTTGTTGCCCAAGCATTGTGGGCTGGCGCTTATCCAATCCCCTCGAATATCCGCGCTACTGCTGAACTATTCAAACATCTCTTGAGTACTGGGATAAACAGTATTATTAACTTGACCAACCCCAAGGATTTTCACAGGAAGTTGTCGTATCGCAAAGCGCTTCGACAAGCCGGTGATGGAACTGGCAGGAAAGTCAAAGTTAAATTCTTTCCTCTGCCATTTCGCATTAGTCTCACGCGCCAGCAAGATGAGCAGGTCCTTGAGTACATCAGCAGATCCCTCAAGGCAGGCCAGTGCATTTACATCCACGCGGGTCACAATCTAGAAGGTCGCACGCCATTGAGCCTGGCCTGCCTGCTGATACAACGCGGCCTTTCGTCTGAACAGGCCCTGACTTCAGTCAGCGCTTTCTGGTCGAAGACAATGCATTTCCTGATCCGGATACCTCTGAGCGAATTATAGAAGAGAATTTTATTCTGGACTGGAAAGAGGAATCCTGGCGTCGCCTTTAATCAGGCGAATGTAGCTCTTTAAAAACTGAGTGTAGCTGTTGTGCACAGGAGTTATGGACGTAAAACATTCAACGGATCGGAGAGAGAACTCGCCTACCTGCTATGGGGCGGCAAAGCATCAATGTAAGACCGTAGAATCCCCCGCATTCACTGCTCTGGTAGCGCAGGCCAGCACGTATAGGCGTGAGGAGCCGTCACATACTCCACCCCAGGCCTATCCGCCCGCGCTCGCTTTCGATTTTCAGGATTTCCACGTCAATTACATCTCCCACTTTAAGAACTGTGCCGGTTGGGATCTGCGTGCGGTGGAGCAGGCCATCCTGCTTGATGCCGATGTCAACGAAAGCCCCGAAGTCCACTACGTTGCGGACCGTCCCTTTAAGCTGCATGCCTGTAACAAGGTCTTCTGCTTTCAGCACATCCGAGCGCAGGATAGGCAGGGGGGTGTCCGTGCGTGGATCCCTTCCCGGGCGAACCAGTTGTTCAAGAATGTCTTTGAGCGTAGGTACACCACAGTTCAATTCGCTGGCCAATATTTCAAGCGATGTTTTTGCAGTCAGTGCATCAAGCGCGGAAATCCTCTCATTTATAGGCGAGTCAGCAGAAAGTCCCCCGCGCGAGAGAATGGATTCCGCTATTTCGTAGGATTCGGGGTGAATTGCAGAGGCATCCAAAGGGTCTGTCCCATTTTGAATCCGCATGAATCCTGCGGCCTGCTCAAAGGCTTTCTGTCCAAGCCCAGTCACCTTTCGAAGCGCAGCGCGTGATTGGAAAGGACCATCGGCATCGCGGCGGGCAACAATGTTCGCGGCGATTTTGGGTCCTACTCCTGCAATGTGCGTGAGTAGGGCAGGACTGGCAGTGTTAACATCCACGCCCACCCTGTTGACAACGCTCTCGACAACACCATCAAGGGCATGAGCTAACGATGTTTGATCCACATCATGCTGATACAATCCCACTCCAATGGATTTGGGGTCAATTTTTACAAGCTCGGCAAGTGGATCCTGCGCGCGGCGTGCGATGGACACTGCACCGCGAATGGAAACATCCAGACCAGGTAATTCCTGACGTGCCAGTGCGGACGCCGAATAAACGGATGCCCCCGCTTCATTTACAATCAGATACTTGGTCTGCGGCGCATTACGAGTCAATTCGGAAACTAGCTTTTCAGTTTCACGCGAAGCCGTACCGTTCCCAATACTGATGAGAGTGATATGATAACGATTGATCATATCCTGCAAAGTATGGATCGCGCCTTTCCAATCATCCTTTGGCTCATGTGGATAGATCACACCTGTGTCAAGTAATTTGCCGGTGGCATCCACAACGGCGACTTTGCAACCAGTGCGAAAGCCGGGATCAATGCCCAGGATAATGTGATGGGCCAGAGGCGGCTGGCTGAGGAGCGCGCGCAGGTTGTTTGCAAATACCTGAATGGCATGGTTATCCGCGCTTTCGCCCTTTTCGCGGCGGACATCGCGTTCGATGGCTGGGAGCAATAAGCGTTCAGCCGAATCCTGGATGGCAAGCGCAAGTTGATCTGCAAAGGGTGAGATGATATCCTGCTCGAATTCAGCCTGAACTACGCTGAGCCAATCGCGTTCGGGCACGTCCACACGTACGCGCAGGATACCTTCCTTCTCAGCGCGCGAGATAGCGAGGATTTGATGTGGCTGGAGGCGGTCTACGCGACACTCAAATTCGTAATACGATTGATACACTGCTTTCTCATCCACTGGATCTTTTATTTTCTCCGCGCGCAGTTTTGAAAATTTAAGTGCTTTTTCACGGACTGTGGCACGGACGTTGGCATTATCGCTGATCATTTCAGCCACAATATCCCGTGCGCCCCGCAACGCTTCGGAAACATCCGCCACTTGATCGTTAAGGAATTTTTCCGCAGATTTTTCGGGTGAACCCTTTGCGGGTTGTTCGATGATCAGTTCAGCGAGCGGCTCCAATCCTTTTTCGCGTGCGACCATGGCACGGGTGCGGCGTTTCTTTTTGTACGGTGCGTATAAGTCTTCCAGTGCGGTCATGGTGGCCGCAGCGTTGATGCTTTCGCGCAGCTCGCTGGTGAGTTTGCCTTGCTCTTCAATCGATGCCAGGATTACGGTGCGGCGCTCCCCAAGAGCACGCAGGCGGACGAGTTCATCAGCAATGATGCGGATCTGTTCATCATCCAGCGAGCCGGTCATTTCCTTGCGGTAACGGGCAATGAATGGGACCGTGTTGCCATCATCTAGAAGGTTAATTACAGCGGTCACCTGGGACGATCTGAGGTTAAGTTGGGAAGAAATTTGTTCTGCGTGAGTCATAGGCGGGATTTTATCATAGGGGAATACGGTTTGCTTTTCCATAAAAAGCATTTCAATGATGGTGTCCTGCCTACTGCCCCTGCTTCAGCGGGGGCAGTAGGCACTTGTTATTTAAAACAAGTTATTGGGGAGTGCCTAACATCAGAAACACTATCTCATTCTGAACAACTGCAAGCGGCGAAGAATCCCGACGCCTTTGCCTGGAGTCCCTTCGCGGAGTTTATCATGAGTATGTTGCAGTGCTCAGGGTGACATAAGTTTTGGACCCTCTCAGGCCTTGACTTCGAGCGCGCTCTAAGTTTTATACTACTGGCCATGGAAACCCTTACCGTCAAAGAAGCATCAGAATTTATAGGTTTGACCGCCCACACATTACGTTACTATGAACGTATCGGGTTGATCGAGCCGGTTGCTCGTAATGCCGGCGGCCATCGCCGGTACGCGCAAACCGATCTGGAACACCTGAAGTTCTTGCACTGCCTGCGAGATAGCGGCATGTCCATTCAAGGCATGCAGCAATACGCAACCCTCGCCTCGCAGGGACGTGTCACATTGGATGCCAGGCTCGAGTTACTCGAATCGCATAAGCATCAGGTACAGGCGCGAGATTCCTTTTAATGTTCCCGATCCCGTTGGGCACCCCTCAACGTATCTGGTTGCTGCGCAAGATATCTTTGGTCGATGGAGTGACTAGGCGCAGACAGATTATCAGAGCGAAAACGAGCTTCCTCAGAGTCCCCAGATCCAGAGGGTAGAGATTAAGCTGCGCGCTCAATTAGATGCCGAGTCGGAACCGGGCACAGCTGCGGCCGCGCTTGATCAAGTGAGCGTGGATTTTAGCTGGGATTGGACAACTCGCCGCCCGGAATTCATGGAGTTGCGCGGCGCGTATAGAGACGATCCCAATCAGTCGGTCTTTTCCCTGCAATTTAGATTCGTGCTTGGCGATGACCGCCCTACACCTGTGCCGGACAATGTGATTCCTCTGAATCAAGCGCGGGAAGAAGTGATGAACTGGGGGAATCAGCAGGATGCAGGAGACGAATTTGACCACCCACGGGTGCGTTCTTATCGGCTTACGACCCCAATAGATTTCGAATGGACAAACGGGCGCTCACGCGAGTTTCAGGTGGAGGCGCGCGGGCAGTGTCATGCACATGCAAATATATCCCCAAATTTTAATGTCAGCCCGTTTGGAAGTCCTGTTTCCACAACCGTTTATGATCCAAGACCGCTTAGCGCTCCGACATTGGTGTTGCCTGAACCACCTGAAGCGCCACTCTGGGCAAGTCTACCCGACGCGGCCGGAGTAAGTCGTATCGTCTTGACGTGGCAGAAAGTTCGTGGTGCTCAGGGCTATGTGCTGTACGAAGCGACCGAGTCGAGTCTCCTGCAGTTAGGTACTCCCACCGACACATCCAAACCTCTTACGGAGCGTTTGGCGGCGCTCCGCGATCTTAATTTAAAAGCGCAGCGATTATCGTTTCAGAGGGTCAATCAGGAGTTGATCAAAGGGCAGGGAAATCAGATTTCACACGAAGTGACCTTGCCGCACGGCAGCCGGGTTATCCACATATACGCGGTGACTGCGATGACAGAGAATCAGATTGAGTCCGATTGGCAGGAATCCTCGCAGATTTATTTTGCTGTCGCCGCGCCGCGCCTCGGTGTACCATCGCCGCCGACTTTGGAAGTGAACGCGATGCCGGACGAGGTCCCACCGCGCGTCGAACTCAAGCTGCGCGGAGGTTCCGGTGTCAAGACCAGTCGCTTTGAGATTTATCGCACGCGGCGCGAGGACCTTGCCAAACGGTTGGACAAAATGGGACCGCCTATCCCGTTCAACGACGCGATAGGTGAGGCAGCGACCCTTCACGATGAACTTACGCCGGGCTGGGTGCGCGTGTGGTATCGCGCAGTCGCATGGTCAGCGGATGACCCACTTCAAGGCATCGTCGCCGCGCGTTCACTCCCATCGCCTGCAGTGTCGGTTCTCTTGCTTCCCACCGCGCCGCCAACAATATTGGATATACGCGTCAACGAAGCGGGATCAACAGAGACCGAGGCATTGGTGAGTTGGAAGAGTGATGTTCCACTGGCGCTGTCGCCGCTTGGGTATCACGAAGCGGTGGTTCAAGGGCAGAGTGCGCTGGGCGCGATTGCTATCCACCAGCGCTTGGATCAAATCAAGACGGTTTCGAGCACGGACGGTTTGCCGCCCATGCCGCCCGCGGGCGAGATCGTTCTCCTGGATGAAGGAAACAGCTTCCGATTCTTGGCGCGTGTGCCGCGCGTCGCCAGCGAAGCCTTTTTGAACCTCACGCTCAAAATGATTGACCCACTGTATCAATCTTAAGTTTACCGGGCGCAATCCTGCCTGGGAACTTGCAAAATATTCAATTGCTGAAACATTGGTGCAATGGAGAGTTTAAGAGTATCGCCTGGTCTCAAGATGAACGTTATTTGGAATCGCGACCTAAGCATGCCCACAATTTAAATCAATAGGGCGGGGCTTTGTGGGCCCCGCCCTTTTTGTTACAGCTTATTTGGCTTTGACGGTAATCGTCTTTGGTCTGACTTCTTCTGCTTTTGGCAGAGTGATGGTCAGAATGCCGTTCTCGAAATCGGCTTTCGCACGATCAGAGAGTACACCAATTGGAAGCGTTACCGAGCGCTCAAACGCGCCCCAACGGTGTTCGCGGATGTGCCAGGATTTGTCCTTCTTTTCCTCTTCCTGCTTCGTCTCACCTTTGATGGTTA
>WNFV01009151.1_pt1 | contig 11024 bp, 8 predicted proteins | sample 5400101 | NCBI WGS metagenome assembly WNFV01 (sample SAMN13153361, study PRJNA577476) | soil metagenome | isolation source: 115 cm soil or saprolite under grassland replicate 1 | place: USA:California | collected 2016-06-15
GGGCCGACTTATTCGCCGCCATTGTGGAGGCTATGGCCGCGCTGCGCGAGCAATCGCCGCCCGATCCCGACCCGATCGAGGCCCAGCGCGAGGCATGGATGCGCCAGACCATCCGTCTGGCGCAGAAAGATGGCTTCGAGCGCATCGCTGTGGTCTGCGGGGCCTGGCACGCGCCGGCGCTGGTCGATCGGGTCGGCGCGCAGGCCGACACGGCGCTGCTGAAAGGGCTGCCCAAGATCAAGGTGCAGGCAACCTGGGTGCCCTGGACGCACGGGCGGCTGGCGTACCAGAGCGGCTACGGCGCGGGGATTGAGTCGCCGGGCTGGTACGAGCACTTGTGGCTCACCGGCGTGGCCGGCTGCGGCCCCACCGAGGTAGCGGTGCGCTGGATGGCGCGCGTCGCGCGGCTGCTGCGCGAAAAAGATCTCGACGCCTCGGCCGCGCATGTGATCGAGGCGGTGCGCCTGGCCGAGGCGCTCGCCGCGCTGCGCGAGCGCCCACTGCCGGGCCTGCCCGAGCTGAACGAGGCCAGCCAGGCCGTCCTGTGCCTGGGCAACCAGCTGCCGATGCGCCTGATCCACCAGCAGCTGATCGTCGGCGAGCTGCTGGGCGTGGTGCCGGATATCACGCCGCTCGCGCCGCTCCAGCAGGATCTGGCGCGCGAGCAAAAGCGGCTGCGCATGCCCGCCGAGGCCAGCTGGCGCGACTATGATCTCGATCTGCGCAAGCCGAACGATCGCGATCGCAGCCACCTGCTGCACCGGCTCGGGCTGCTGGGCGTGCCCTGGGGCGCGCTCCAGCGCAGCGGCGGCGGCAAGGGCACCTTCCACGAGCTGTGGCGCGTGCAATGGCAGCCCGAGCTGTCGGTCGCGCTGATCGAGGCTGGCGCCTGGGGCAACACAATCGCCGATGCGGCTGGCGCATTCGCGCGCGCCGCCGCCGACAAATCCACAGATCTGCCCGCGCTGACCAACCTGATCGATCAGGTGCTGCTGGCCGACCTCCCCGAGGCGATCGAGTACCTGATGCGGCGGCTTCAGAATGAGGCCGCGCTGGCCAGCGACATCGCGCACCTGATGGACGCGCTGCCACCGCTGGCCGGCGCGCTGCGCTACGGCAATGTCCGCCAGACCGACGCCGCCGCGGTGGCCGAGGTGGTGGATGGGTTGGTCGCGCGCATCTGCATCGGCCTGCCGCCGGCCTGCGCCGCGCTCAACGACGATGCGGCGGCGGCGATGTTCGCGCGGCTGCTGGCGGTCAACGGCGCCGTCGCACTGCTTCAGAACGCCGAGCATCGCGTGGCGTGGCAGGCCAGCCTGCGCCGCCTTGCCGATCAGGTGCATGATGGCAGCCATGCCGGGTCCAGCGTCCATGGCCTGCTCGCCGGGCGCGCCTGCCGTATCCTGCTGGATAGCGGCATATTCAGCGCGGAAGAGGCCGCCCGCCGCGTCGGCCTTGCGCTCTCCAGCGCCGGCGAGCCGGCCGATGCCGCCGCATGGATCGAGGGGCTGCTGAAGGATAGCGGCGCGCTGCTCATCCACGACGACGCGCTCTGGCGGATCGTCGACGACTGGCTGGATGCGCTCAAAGGCGACGCGTTCACCCAGACACTGCCGCTGCTGCGGCGCACGTTCTCGACCTTCGCCGCGCCGGAGCGCCGCATGCTGGGCGAGCGGGCGCGGGCGGGTGGCGATCGGCAAGCGGCAGGCAGCAGGCGGCAGGCAGATAGCGCGGAATTTGACCTTGCGCGGGGCGAGGCGGTGCTGCCGCTGGTGGCGCGGTTATTAGGACTGAGGGCCGAGGACTGAGGACTGAGGAGCAAGGGCTGCGGATTGAGGAGCAAGGGCTGCGGACTGAGTTGGGCATTTCAGCATTACATTGTGAGTCAATACCATGAACAAGGTTGAGCGGTTTGAAGATCTGGTGGCCTGGCAGAAGGCACGCTCGTTAACGTGCGGCATTTATCAATTGACGCGACAGGGTGCCTTTGCAAAAGATTTCGGACTCGGCAACCAAATTCAGCGTGCGGCTGTATCGGTGATGTCGAATATTGCCGAAGGGTTCGAACGTGGAAGTCGTGGCGAGTTTCATCAGTTCCTCTCGATCGCAAAATCGTCTTGTGCGGAATTACGTTCACAGCTGTATGTCGCTCTCGACATTGGCTACATCGACCGGCAACATTTTGATCGCTTTCTGGCCGACGCCGAAGAAGTTGCGCGCATCGTCGGTGGCCTGCGTGCTGCGGTCGAACGCCAGCGCAATGAACAACGAGGCAACGCATGACTCAGTCCTCAGTCCTCATCCCTCAGTCCTCGGACAACGACGAGCGCCTGCGCCGCTGGCGCCTAATCCTGGGGGGCGGCGCGGCCGATGGCACCGGCGCCGATCTGCGCGGCGACGACACGCGGATCGACGGCACGCTGGCGGCGCTGTACGATTCGGACCGCAGCGGCGGGCTGGGCGGATCCAACCCTAGCATCGCGCGCTGGCTGGGCGATATCCGCGGCTACTTCCCGGCCTCGGTGGTGCAGGTGATGCAGCGCGACGCGCTGGAGCGCCTGAACCTGCGCCAGATGCTGCTGGAGCCCGAGCTGCTCCAGGCGGTCGAGCCGAACGTTCACCTGGTGGCCGACCTGCTGGCGCTCAAGAGCGTGATGCCGGCCAAGACGATCGACACCGCCCGCCAGGTGGTGCGCCGCGTGGTGGATGAGCTCCAGCGCAAGCTGTCCAACCAGACGCGCCAGGCCGTGCTGGGCAGCCTCCACCGCGCCACGCGCAGCCGCCGCCCGCGCCACAGCGAGATCGATTGGCAGCGCACCATCCGCGCCAACCTGAAGCACTACCAGCCCGCCTATCGCACGATCATCCCCGAGACGCGGATTGGCTACGGGCGCAAGCGCTCCGCGCTGCGCGATATTATTCTGTGTGTCGATCAGAGCGGCTCGATGGGCGCCTCGGTGGTCTACAGCGGGATCTTCGGCGCGGTGCTGGCCTCGCTGCCGGCGCTGCGAACGCGCATGGTCGTCTTCGACACCGAGGTGGTCGACCTGACCGAGGAGCTGCACGACCCGGTCGAGCTGCTGTTCGGTGTGCAGCTGGGCGGCGGCACCGATATCGGCCGCGCGCTGAGCTACTGCCAATCGCTCATTCGCCGGCCGCAGGAGACCATCCTGGTGCTGATCAGCGATCTGTACGAGGGCGGCAATCGCGAGGAAATGCTCCGGCGCGCGGCGGCGCTGGCCGGCTCAGGCATACAGCTGATCGTGCTGCTGGCGCTCAGCGACAATGGCGCGCCCAGCTACGATCATGGCGTGGCCGCCGCGCTGGCCGCCATGGGCGCGCCGGCCTTCGCCTGCACGCCCGACTTGTTCCCCGACCTGATGGCTGCGGCGATCAATCGCCAGGATATCGGCCAGTGGGCCGCAGCGCGCGAGATCGTGACGGCGCGCGGGCAAGGGTAGCACGTGAATCTACCTGCCCACGAGCGGCAAGTAGGTTCTCAATCCTTCCAACGGGCTGATACTCGCCGGCACGGTTATGTTGGTCGCGCTGCTATCAGGCTCGACCTTGCGCAGCGGCGCCGCCGGATCGAGCATGTAGCCGGTTGTCGCCTGGCTGGCCGATGTTGTTATGCTATCGGTCGCTTGCGCGGGCGACACAGCAACGATGTAGGCACCCGGCGCTGCCGTTGGCATGGTGCCGAGGAACAGTTTTTTCATCTCCGTGCTATTCCAGATCGCTCCCAGACAGCTCGAACCCATCATACTGCGGCGCGTACCCCAGCAGCGCCCTGGTCGAAGTGATGTCCAGTCGCTTGATGCGATTGTCGGACAAGCCATGGACGATCGCGAACGAGATATTCGGCGTCTCGACGCAGCGAATCAGCAACTGGCTCATGTCGCGCTTGCTGATGATGCGGCTAAGCCCCGCCGCGTTCGGATTACGCTCGCGCCACTGCGGATCGAATATTCCAATGCGGTACTCTTCCATGCTGCCGTGCATCCTGAGCTGCTCCCCTGAGCTTGCCCGCCCTGAGCTTGTCGAAGGGTCGAAGGGTGTCGAAGCCATGTCCTGAGCGTGACGAAGGGGGCAGGCTAAAGGTCGCTTTGAAAAGCGATTACACACTTGGTAGCGTGGATTTGGTAGAATCACACGAACCCCAGCAGCCGTGCCAAATTCCCACCCTTGACCTGCGCGCGCTCGGCCGCCGAAAAGTGATCGAGGTGCGCGTCCACAATCCCCGGCGTGCCGCCGCCCCAGCACAGCCGATCCGGGCCGAAGGCATCGGCAACCAGCCGCACGAAGGGCTTGACATCCAGGTGCAGCGGCGCGTCGATGGTACTTTTCTTCTTTTGTCGGTCGTTTTTTCGGCCTGCAGGCCGAAAAAACGACCGACAAGGAGTACAAAATCCGTGATGTGCATAAGCCCTACGTGTGTTCCTTTTCGCCCAGCAGGGTGAAAAAGATCACACAAACGGCAAGAAATCTGTAGCCTGAATTATCTGATAGGGCTGCGTTCGTCTTTCGTCTTTCGTCCTTCGCCCTTCGTCCCGCTTACTCAAACCATGTGGTGCCAGGGTACTGATACTGCCGCGCTACATCCTCGTCCAGCTCCAGGCCGATGCCGGGCCGGCCGCTCAGGGCGATATAGCCATCCTTGATGATGTCCTCTTTCTCGGCGATGATCGTGCTCCAGTAGTCGCGGTGCAGCCAGTGAAATTCGAGCACCAGGAAGTTCGGCACGCTGGCGCAAACATGCGCCGATGCCATGGTGCCGATCGGCGAGGAGACATTATGCGGCGCGAAGGGCATGTAGTAGATCTCGGCCAGGTTGGCGATCTTGCGGCATTCCGATAGCCCGCCGCACTTGGGAATGTCGGGCATGATGATGTCGACCGCCTGCTGCTCAATCAGGTCGCGGAAGCCGTGACGCAGATACAGGTTCTCGCCGGCGCAGATCGGCGTGCTGGTGGCGCGCTTGACCTCGCGCATGGCGGCGATGTTCTCGGGCGGCACCGGCTCCTCCAACCACAGCAGGTGGAACTGCTCCAGATCCTTCGCCAGCCGGATCGCGCTGGACACATCCAGGCGCGTGTGGACATCGGCGGCCACCGCGCAATCCTTGCCGGCCGCCGTCGTGACCATCGCCACCAGCTCGACCATGCGTGCGTGCTCCCATTCGTCGGCGGTGTAGTTGAAGGGATCTTTGGGCACGCCGCCGCCGCGCCGCCTGTCGCCGGTGTAGGCGCCCAGATCCACATCGATCTTGAGGGCAGTGAAGCCGCGCTCCAGCACGCCATCGACCACCTGCTTGATCTGGCCGAAGTCCATGCTCGGCTCGACCTGGCAATCGGCGTAGACGCGAATCTTGTCGCGGAACTTGCCACCGATCAAGTCATAGATCGGCGCATTCAGCGCCTTGCCCTTGAGATCCCACAGCGCGATCTCGATCCCGGTCAGCGCGGTGATCAGCGCGCCGGCGAAGCCGCCATCGAACACATGCCGCCGGCGCAGATCCTCGAAGATCGCGTCGATTTCGAACGGATCGCGCCCGATCAGCTTGGGGCGCAGCTCGTGGATCAGCGCGATCGCCTGGACGCCACCGTGGACACACTCGCCTGTCCCAGTGATCCCCTCGTCGGTCTCAACCCGCACCCACAGATGCATGCCGTGGCCACGCGTCGCCGCCGTCTTGACTGCCGTGATTTTCATGTGATTCTCTACCTCATAATTGGCGATTGGGGACTGGCGATTAGGGATGAGAAAAGCGCATCTATTCCCAATCCCCAATCCCTAGTCCCCAGTCCCCTGGCTCTTCCGCCACGCCTCGTACTCGGCCCAGCCTTCGTCGTTGAGCGGATAGTACTTGGTCAGGCTGCCGCCCTCGGCCAGCTTGATCCGGCTGAACACCTCCCAATCCTCGTGGGCGCTGGCGTGCTCGAGCAGCAGCGGCGCCATTTGGGCCGGCACGAGCACCGCGCCGTCGTCGTCGGCGATCACGATGTCGCCCGGCAGCACCAGCACCGCGCTGCATGCGATCGGCACGTTGTAGGCCCACGGGAAGAGGCTGGCCTGCGAGGCATAGTTTGGCGTGAAGCCGCGCGTCCAGATCGGCGTGCCGATCTCCCGCACGCGTGGCCAATCGCGAATGCAGCCATCCACCACAATGCCAATGCCGCCGCGGCCTTTGAAGTAGGTGATCAGCATTTCGCCCATGCAGCCGGTGTAGGCATCGCCAAAAGCCTGCACCGCCAGCACATCGCCGGGTTGAACGGTATCGAACACCGCCCACAGCGCGCTGACTTTCTCGACATGTTCCTGGGCCATGCCCGAGGCCACATCCTCGCGCTGCGGCATGAACTGGAGCGTGACAACCGGGCCGACCACCTTAGCCCCCGCTACGCGCGGGAGCGGCCCCTGGATGAAGGTCTGCCGCACGCCCATCTTGTGCATCAGGGCGCTGGCGGTGGCGCTGCCCACCTGGTAAAGCTGCTGGATCAGCGCCGGGTCGGGCCGTGCGAACGGCGGCCCGCCGATCGGTAGGGCTTGGGAGATCGCCGGCGCGGGCAAGATGACATCCAGGTGATCTTCGGATCGCGCTGTCATAGCGTTCGCTCCTTATCAACATGTTTGCTAACTAGAGGATCAGGACAGCCCTATCCAACGGTTTTGTCTGCGGCAGCATAGTACTTCCTTTGCGTTCGTCGTTTGTGGGCGCACCTACAAACGACGAACAAAAAGAAGAAAAGTACCGCTGCGAACATCTACGTGCGGTGATTCGCATCTGTCCCGCCAATAGAAACATGATGGCTGGAGGCCGATTATACCACCTGTACCCAAGCATGTATCCAGAGATGATCGACATTCACGAATCTCATGTTATAATGGGCATACTACCCCACGGTACAATTACATATTCCACTGCTGGCCTTGCTGAAACAAAGGAGTACAAGCAATGGATCGCGACGGCTCGACCCCCAGGCTCTCCAGGCGCGTCTTTTTGCGCGCCACGTTGACCGGCGCCGGCGCCGCGCTGTTAGCCGCGTGCGGCGGCGCCGCTGCGCCCGCCCCAACCGCTGCGCCCGTCCCGACCGCCGCCGCAGCGGCGCCACCGCCGACCGCCGCCCCTGCCGCGACCGCCGCCCCTGCCGCGACTGAAGCGCCCGCCGCGACCGCCGCCCCAACCGCCGCGCCGACCGCTACGCCGCTGCCCTTGCCCGAGGGCGCTGCCGGCAAATTCACGGTCATCCACCGCACGGAATACTTCGAGGAGCCCCAGAAGATCTTCCGCGAGACGATGACCCAGTTCGCCAAGGACAAGGGCGCCGAGCTGGACATCTCGACCGCCAACCCCGAAGCGTTCGGCGACTTCATGGCCAAGATGCAGGCCGCCGTGCAGGCTGGCGTCCCGCCGGATCTGGGCTACCACACACTCAGCATCCAGCAGATGCAGTCCCTCGACATCGTCGAGGATGTCAGCGATGTCGTCGATGAGTTGGTCAAGAAATACGGCGATATCGTCCCGGCGAACGCCGACAAATCCGCCAAGGTCGACGGCAAATGGTGGGCGGTGCCGTTCATGAGCAACACCGGCGCCTGGTTCGCCCGCAAGGATGTCTTCGAGGCCGGCGGGATCGACGTCACCAAGCTCACCGACCTGAACAGCTTCCGCGACGCCGCGCTCAAGGTCTCCGACCCGGACAAGCAGATCTGGGGCTGGGGCCTCACGATCAACAAAAGTGGCGATGGCCACGCCATGATCATGCTGGCGATCCAGGCCTTCAAAGGCGCGATCGTCGATAAGTCCGGCCAGAAGGTGGTGTTCAACTCGCCCGAGACGATCGCGGGCGTCAAGTGGCTTGCGGAGACGTACACCGGCGACGAGTACAAGAAGATGCTCCCGCCGGGCATCGAAAGCTGGACCGATCCTAGCAACAACGAGGCCTACCTGGCCGGCAAGATCGCCCTGACCAGCAACGCCTTCACCGTGTACGGCAAGGCCAAGAAGGACAACAACCCGGTGCTCGGGAAGACCGCCGTACTCCAGGTGCCGCTCGCGAATGACGGCAAGACCCGGCTCGCCAGCGGTGGCAACGGCTGGTTTACGATCTTCAAGGGATCCAAGAACATCGACCTGGCCAAACAGGCGATCCTGTACATGCTCGACCCAAAGAACTTCATGCCGATGGTCCAGGGCGGCGGCGGGCTGTTCCTGCCGGCCTACAAGAACCTTTGGACCGACGATGTGCTGAAGATCGACCCGAACTTCGCCACGGTCAAGGAGATCATCTTCAACCCAACCGAGTATACCGGCTTCTCCTACCCGGCCGATCCCAGCCCGGCGGTCGACGCGGTGTTCGCCGAGGCGATCCCGAGCCAGATGATGGCGAACATCACCACCGGCAAGATGAGCGTCGAGGACGCGGTCAAAGACGCGCACGACAAGATCGTCTCGATCTTCGAGCAATCTGGATTGCCGCAAGCCTAACATCCTGAGCGAGTGAAGGGGTGAAGGGGTGAGCGGTCATTCCCCTTTCACCCCTTCACCTCTTCACCTCTTCACAAAGGAGGGGGCAAGCTATGGCGAAACGAGCCGCAAGCGCAACAGCGACGTTGGCGCGGCGCGCTCCAGTCGATCGATCCAAGCGCATCGAGGCGCTCCTGGGGCGCGATTGGAAGGTGGCGCTGGTGTTCGTGCTGCCGATGGTGGTGCTCATGGCCGGGTTGATCTTCTGGCCATTCATCAACGCCATTCTGCTCAGCCTGACGATCCGCAACATCGTCACCCGAACCGAGCAGTTCGTCGGCCTCCGAAACTATCTGCTGCTGTGGAAGGACGCTGACTTTCGCGGCGCGGTGGACAACACGATCCTGTTCACCGTTGCCTCGGTGGCCTGCAAGTTCGTGGTCGGCATGACGATCGCGCTCCTGCTCAACAGCAAACTGCCGTTTCGCAATGTGCTGACCGGCGTGATGCTGCTGCCCTGGATCGTGCCCGAGGTTGTGACGGCAATGGCCTGGCGGAGCATCTACGACCCGATCTTCGGCGGGCTCAACCCGATCCTGCTGCAGCTGGGCCTGATCGACCACCCGCGTGGCTGGCTCTCCGAGCCGCAGCTGGCGATGCCGAGCGTGATATCGGTCAATATCTGGAAGGGCATCCCCTTTTACACCATCCTGTTGCTGGCTGGGCTCAAGGCGATCGACCGCGAGCTCTACGAGGCCGCCGAGGTCGACGGCGCCGATGTAATCGCTCGCTTCCGCCATATCACACTGCCCGGCCTGAAGTACGTGATCCTTGTGACGGTGCTGCTCTCGACGATCTCGACGTTCAACACCTTCGGCCTGGTCTACCTGATGACCGGCGGCGGCCCAGGCGGGGTGACGCGGCTGTACTCGATCCTGGCGTACGAGCGAGCGATCATCGGGCTGCGCTTCGGGCCGGGCGCGGCCGTCGCCTTCAGCATGGCGCCAATACTAGCGCTGGTTATTCTGCTGCTGGCCCGCTTCATGCGGCGTGATGCGGCCGCCGGATCCAACGAAACCAGTGTGGACCGCGCGTTCGCCTGGGCCGGCCGCTGGATTGTGCCCGCGCTTGCCGTAGTCGTCGTGCTGTACCTGGCGTGGACCGGCTCGGTCGTGACAACAATTTTGCGGCTCGTCTGGTGGGTCTTGACTGCCCTGCTGGTAGTGGGGGTTGTACGTCTCTTGGCCTTTGCGCTGGAACACGGCATGGCCAGGCTCAAGACGGCCGCGCGCCAGCGCCTGAGCGTGGCACTGCGTGTATTGCTGCTGCTGCCGATGCTGTTCTTTGTGCTCTTCCCATTCTATTGGATCATTATCACCTCGTTCAAGACCGATCTTCAGATTCAGCAATACACGTCGATTTTCTGGCCGAACCCCTGGACGATCGAACAGTTCCAGACCTTGCTTTTCAAGACCCCGTTCCTGACCTGGTTTAGAAACACCGTAATTGTGGCGACGAGCAGCACCGCGATCGCGGTCGGGCTGGCAGCGCTGGCCGGCTACGCGCTCGCGCGGCTCAAATTCCTGGGCGCCAACACGCTCACCACCGTGCTGCTGATCACCTACCTGCTGCCCGGCTCGCTGCTGTTCATCCCGCTCTATCGCATCCTGACGAACCTGGGCATTATCAACACCTATATGGCGTTGATTGCGACTTACCCCACGTTCCTGATGCCCTTCGCGACCTGGGTGATGCTGGGCTACTACCGCTCGATCCCCGAGGACCTGGAAGATGCCGCGATGATCGACGGCGCGACCCGGCTGGGCGCATTCTGGCGGATCACCTTGCCGCTGGCCGCACCGGCGCTGCTGTCAGTGACGCTGTTTGCTTTCACCAACGCCTGGAACGAGTTCCTGTTCGCGTTTGTCTTCATCACCAGCGAGAGTCTGAAGACGCTGCCGGTCGGGCTCCAGCTGCTGGTCTTCGGCGACATCTACCCCTGGGGCCAGCTCATGGGCGCCTCGCTGCTCATGGCGATTCCAGTGATGCTCGTCTACATCTATGCCCAGCGCTACCTGGTCGAAGGGCTGACGGCCGGGAGCGTGAAGGGCTAATCCTTGACAAGATGACAAGGTGACAAAGTGATAAGGTGACACGCTATTGATTACTGTCATCTTGTCATCTTGTCACCTTGTCATTTGGGATCAGAATAACGAGACAACTGCTGCACTGGGCTGCGTGCTGATCGGCCCCGGCACCTTCGGCCGCTCAGCGTGCTGATTTCAAGCTTGCGGCCGGCGCCGATCTGGCTATCCGCGCCGGTCTACCCGCATTTGTCGATGCAGCGCTCGGCCTGGCCGCGCCACTCATCCCCGGCGAAGAAGGCCGCGCCAACATTGAGATCATCCAGGCCGCGCTGATCTCGATCGCCGAGCGCTGGCCGGTCGCGCTGTCGCTGCCCGAGCAGGAATGGACACGACGGGCGTATCTTGATAAAGCCCAACTGGGGAGGTCTGGAGGGGCCGAAGGCCTCTCCAGACCTCCCCAGTAGTGGATA
>WNFV01009152.1_pt1 | contig 11024 bp, 12 predicted proteins | sample 5400101 | NCBI WGS metagenome assembly WNFV01 (sample SAMN13153361, study PRJNA577476) | soil metagenome | isolation source: 115 cm soil or saprolite under grassland replicate 1 | place: USA:California | collected 2016-06-15
TCGGCAAGTGTGGCCGAGCCGCCATGTTCGTGAAGCGCGATAATGATCTCGACCACCCCTGGTCGGGTGATTAGGTCGAGTAGGCCCCGACGGAAGCGTTCGCGGTCGCTCATGTCGTGGTCCGCCTTCCTGTGACCACATTTTTCGTGAGTGTAGCGGCGCCGGACACTGAAGGTGAGTGTCGGGAAGGTGACAGTTCGTCCGGCCGATTGGTCGTCGTTTGTGCGGTTTTGGTGCTCGCATGGAGGCGAGTGCCCCGAGGCGAGTGCCTGAAGGCACTCGCCTCGGCCGGTCTGGACCGCCGCCGGTTGCCGTGTCTTCAATGGATCTGCGAAACGTCGCCGGGCGGGGCCAGGTAGGTGGGATCCAACCGTTGTCCGGCTCCGTGGCGCCGTGCGGCTTTCGCTGTTGTCGCGGTACGGGGAGGTATCCACGAAATGATCATACGGTCGACGCTGTCGCGCGCTGTCGGGGTCTTGATCGTAACCGGCGTGGCCGTAACTGCATGCCATTCCGGCAGCGCCAAGCACGGCACTCAGCCCAGCTCAGTACCGTCGTCGCCGTCTCCTGCGCCGAGTGCGGTGGCCGGGGCCGACGCGTTGGCGGCATACCAGGGAATGTGGAAGGCGGTTGTTGCGGCCTCGGCGGTTCCTGACCCGGACGCGCCCGACCTTCGCCGTTACGCCTCGGGCGCCGCGTTGAAGCTGATCGTCGGCAATCTGATCGTCGACCGGGATCAGGGCAAGGTCGCGAAGGGAAACCTTGTCACCAGCCCGACTGTCACGGCCCTGCAGCCGCCGGACAAGCCGACGCAGGCGACGATCACTGACTGCGTCGACGACACCAACTGGCTTGAGTACAAGAAGTCCGGCGAGCTGTGGGACAACCAGCCCGGTGGCAAGCACCACAACACCGCGACGGTGACGCTGACCGATGGCGTGTGGAAGGTCAGCTCCTTCACGTTGGAGGTGAAGGGAACGTGCTGAGGCTGTCCAGGGCGCTCGCGGCGTGCGTTGCCGCCTGCACGCTGATGAGCGTGTTCTTCGTGTCTCGTGCGATGGCCGACGGTGCGACCGGCGGCATGCAGTGCAGCGACCCGTCCAACCCGAAGTGCGTCGTCAAGGCCGGCACGCCAGGAAAGCCGGGCAACACGGGCGTCAACCAGACGACGGGCGACGGTGGCGGCGGCTGCGTCTACACGAAGCTCGACAACTTGACCCCGGATGAGATCGCGGCGCTGGGCGGGCAACCCCCCGGGCCTGGTGGCTGGTACGACCGGATCTGCTATGACGCGAACGGCAACGTGACGCAGTGGTCGGCGAACTGGCCGGTGTGGCTCGCCACGCCTCCTCCGGCGGTGAATCCGGCGGTGTTGGCCCGGCGGGCGGAGTCGATGCTGGCCCTTCCGTCCGTTGTGATTCGGGTGAACCCGGCTGGGGACCAGCTCGTGCAGTTGCCGACCTGGTTGTCGCTGGACCCGGCCTCCTGGCGTCCGCAGTCGGCCACGGCTGCTGTGCCAGGGGTGAGCGTGACGGCTACCGCGACACCGACGCAGGCGGTGTGGTCGATGGGTGACGGCAGCTCGGTGGTGTGCCACGGCCCGGGTACGCCGTGGAAGCCCGGTACGGACCCGATGGCGGCTTCTCCGGATTGCGGGTACCGGTATCCGCGCTCGTCGGCGGGGGCGCCGGGCGGGGCGTTCCCGGTGTCGGTGACGATCTCGTGGCAGGTGACGTGGGCCGGTGCCGGTCAGGCCGGGACGATCCCGGGGCTGACCACGACCGGGGCGGTGCAGGTGCGGGTGGCCGAGTCGCAGACGGTGATCACCTACTAGAGAGGTGCGGTAGCGGGGAGGAATCGTCATGACGCAAGCGGCAGCACGCCCACTAGTTGATCTTGATACGCGTTCGGCGGGCGTGGCGCGGGGCGAGCGTGGGCCGTGGCGCACTCGACGGCGCAGGCGGCGGGCGCCGTACCTGGCGCTGGGCGGTCTGCTGGTGGTGGTGTGCGTGCTGGGGTTCGCCGCCGCAACCGTGCGGCTGGGCCAGCGGGTGTCGGTGCTGGCGGTCGCCCGGCCGGTCGCCGCTGGGCAGCGCATCGAGGCGGCGGACCTGACGCCAGTGTCGGCCGCCGACGATCCGAGCCTGGGATTGATCCCGGTTGCGCAGGCGGCGGCGGTGGTGGGCCGGACCGCGGTGGTGCCGCTGCTGCCCGGAACCTTGTTGACCCGGAGCCTGGTCGGTGACGCGGCGTTCCCTCCGGCGGGCAAGGTGGTCGCCTCCCTCGCGGTGAAGCCCGGTCAGTATCCGCAGGGGCTCGCGGCCGGGTCACACGTCGCGGTGTTCATCTCGGCCGCCCCGACGGCCAGCGGCCAGCCCTCGGCTGGTTCAACCGGGTCGACGTCGCGGTTGTCGGCGGTGGTGCTCGGGGTCGACCCGCGCGGGGACGGCCAGGGCTCGACGGTGGTGACGCTGCTGCTGGACGCCTCCGACGCGGGCCGCCTGGCCGGTGCCGGCGGGGTGGTGCTGATGCAGACCGCGCCGGGAGGTGACTGACCGATGCCGATGATCGACGTGTGTTACGTGAAGTCGCGGTCGGGTTCGACTACCACGGCGGTGGGGTTGGCCGTGGTGCTGCCCGCCTCGGCCCGTGCGGTAGTGGTGGAGTGCGACCCGGCGGGCGGTGATCTGACGCTGCGGCACGGGTTGCGTAGCGCGTCGCCGGGGCTGGTCGAGTTGGCGACCGCCACCCGCACGGGTGTGGCAGCCGGCCTGGACCGCGACGGCGGGGACGTGTTGTCGCGGCATGCGCAGCCGATCCGGATCGGCGACCGCACGGTGGAGGTGGTCCTCGCACCGTCGGGCGGGGCGCAGACCCGGGTGGCGCTGTCGGTGCTGGCCCGTCCCGGGCACGGGGCACTGACCCGTACCGATCGCACGGTCATCGCCGACTGTGGCCGGTTGGACTTTGCCTCGCCCACCTGGCCGCTGCTCGGCATGGCTGACGCGGTGGTGGTGTTGACCCGGGGCCGGGTCGAGGAGCTGGGACATCTGCGGGAACACGTCGGCGAGCTGGTGCGGCAGGTCACGGGCCGGCTGCTGGTGATGCTCGTGGCCGGCGGCCCGTACGGCGCGGCCGACGTGGAGGGGTACCTGCACCGGCACCTGACCGACGTGCTGGACCTGCCCGCCGACACGGTTGAGGTGCGCGAGCTGCTGCCCTACGACGAGCGGGCGGCGGGGATGCTGGACGGCAGCCGACGCGCGGGACGGCGGTGGCGACGCCGGCCGCTGATGCGCGCTCTGCGCCAGCTCGCCGCCTACCTGCCGACCGCCGAGCCGGCAGGCGTGGTCCCAGCCGCGCGCCTCGACACCGATGTGGAGGTCCGCTGATGGCCCACCCGTTCGCTCCGTTCGAGCCACCCGCCGCCGCAGCCGGTGATGGCGCTGTCAACGGCACGCGTATCAACGGTATGCGTGTCGATGGCAACGGCCACCGCACCCCGGGCGCCGGTCTGGGCGAGGACCAGGCGGCCGAGTCGGCGGTGGCGCGGCTGATCCGTCGTCAGGTCGCCGAGCGCATGACCGAGGCGACCCGCGCGGCCGACAACCCCCTCGGGACGCCGATGCCGGACCTGCAGCGGGAACGGCTGATCCGCCAGTTCATCACCGACGCCCTCGACACGTACGCCACCGAGGGGATGCGCGCGGTGCCGCCGCGTCCCCCGCTGCGCCCGGATGTGGAGTCGCGGGTGGCCCGCGCGGTGGCCGACTCGCTGCTCGGCGCCGGGGGCTTGCAGCCGTGGCTGAACCGCACCGACGTGGAGGAGATCATCGCCAACGACTGCGAGACAGTCTTCATCCGGTTCGCCGACGGGCGCGTCGAGCAGGTCGGGCCGATCGCCGACACCGACGAGGAAATGGTGGAACTGGTGCGGCTGTTGGCCGCGCGCACCGGGAACGAGGAGCGCCGCTGGGACCGGGCGTCGCCGATCCTGAACCTGCAACTGCCCGACGGCAGCCGCCTCAACGCGGTGTTGGCGGTGTGCAAGCGTCCCGGGCTGTCGATCCGCCGGCACCGGTTCATGACCGTGAGCCTGGCCGAGCTGGCCGAGTTGGGCACCATCGACGTCGCGCTGCGGGAGCTGCTGCGCGCCGCCGTATTCGCGCGCCTGAACATCATCGTCAGCGGGCGGACCGGAGCCGGTAAGACGACCTTCCTGCGCGGGTTGGCCTCGGTCATCCCCGCCTGGGAACGCCTGATCACCATTGAGGACACCTACGAACTCGGCTTCGACCTCGACACCCAGGCGCACCCCAACGTCAAGGCACTGCAGGCGCGGGAGGCCAACGTCGAGGGCGAGGGCGCGGTCGACATGGCGGCGCTGTTCCGCAACGGGTTGCGGATGCTGCCCTCGCGGGTGTTCGTCGGCGAGGTCCGCGGCAACGAGGTCATCCCGCTGCTCAACGCGATGTCGCAGGGCAACGACGGCAGCATGTCCACCATCCACGCCTCGTCCAGCGCGGGTGTGTTCCGCAAGCTCGCGCTGTACGCGGCGCAGTCCCCGGAGCGCCTCGACGCGACGACGACGAACATGCACATCGCCGAGGGCCTGGACCTGGTGGTCCAGCTTCGGCTCACCCCGGACGGGCAGCGGTTCGTCACCAGTGTCCGGGAGGTGGTCGACGCCGACGGCGAGCAGGTCGCCTCCAACGAGATTCTCCGGCCCGGACCCGACGGGCGCGCCGTACCGGGCGCGCCGATGTCCACCGAACGCCTGGAACTGTTGGCCTACCACGGCTTCGACCCGGCCTTGCTGCACCGGGCCACCGGCTGGTGGGACGCCACCGGGAGGCGGCCGTGACCACAACCGTGGTGTACGCGGTGGTATTGGGCGCCGGGACCGGGCTCGGGCTGCTGTTGATCCTGCGCGGCATCGCCGGTCCTGGTTCCGAACACGAGGCGTCGTTCGCCCGCCCGTCGCGGTTGTCGAGGTGGCTTGCGGGCCGTGGGCCGGGCGACGGCCGCCGCCTGGCCGTCGCGGTGGCGGTCGGCGTGGGCGTGGGGGTGTGGACCCGCTGGCCGGTCGCGGCGGTGCTCGCCGCCGTCGGCGCGTGGGTGCTGCCCGGATTGATCGGCCCGGACCGCGAGCACAAGCGGCGGCTGGCCCGGATCGAGGCCATCGCCACCTGGACCGAGAGCTTGCGCGACACGTTGGGCGCGGCGGCCGGGCTGGAACAGGCCATCACGGCGACCGCCGCACTCGCGCCCACCCCGATCCGCGACGAGGTGACCCGGCTTGCCAGGCGGCTACGCCGGGGTGACCGGCTGGCCCCCGCGCTGCGCGCCCTCGCGATCGAGCTGGACGACGCCACCGGCGATCTGGTGGTGACCGCGCTGGTGATGGCCGCCGAGCGCAACGCCCGCCACATCGGCGAGCTGCTGACCTCCCTCGCCATGGCGACCCGCGACCAGGCCAGTTTGCGGATGCGGGTGATGGCCGGGCGTGCCCGGATCCGCACCTCCAGCCGTGTCATCACCGCCGTCACCCTGATCATGGCTGGAGGGCTGGTGCTACTCAACCGGCGCTATCTCAGTCCGTACGACACGCCATCCGGGCAGCTCGTCCTTCTGGTCGTGGGCGGGTTGTTCGCCTTCGGGTTCGCCTGGCTCTCGCGGATCAGCCGGGTCACCGAGCCCGAGCGTGTCCTCGGGGTAGCCGCCGAGCCGGCCCAACGGTCGGAGGTGGGATCGTGACCGGCCTGGTATTGCTGACCGCCGTCGGGACCGGCATCGGCCTGTGGCTGATCGTGGTCGGGCTGTGGCCCCGCCCGCCCCGCCTGGACAAGGCCCTCGCCGCGTTGGACCCGCCGCCGGAACCGGTCGCGCCGATGCCCGACGAGCTGGCCGGCTGGAGCGCCCGGGTGGGTCGTCCCGCCGTGCGGCACCTGCAACGCATCGGGCTGCCCACCGAGGGCACCCGCCGGGAGCTGGCGGCGGTGGGCAAGCCGGTCGGGGTGCACCTGGCCGAGCAGGCCGGCGCCGCCCTCGTCGGGCTGCTGCCCCCGGTGTTCGCGATGCTGCTCGCCGCGGGCGGCATCAGCCTCGGCGTCACCGTGCCCGCCGCCGCGTCGCTGCTGCTGGCCACGCTGGGTTTCCTCGTCCCGGAGTTAGCCGTGCGCGCCGACGCCGCCAAACACCGGGCCGGGTTCCGGCACGCGCTGGGCAGCTTCCTGAACCTGACCGTGACCGCCCTCGCGGGCGGGGCCGGAGTGGACCAGGCCCTCGACGACGCCGCCTCGGTCGGCCGCGGCCCCGCCTACGCCGAACTGCGCTACGCCCTCGCCGAAGCCCGCGACGCCGGGGTGACGGTGTGGGACACACTCGCCAAACTCGGCCGTCGGGTCGGGGTGGAGGAGCTGCGGCAGCTCGCCGCCACCGTCGGCCTGGCCGGCACCGAAGGCGCCAAGGTCCGCGCCTCCCTACGCTCGCGGGCCGAAGCACTGCGCACCAAACAACTCACCGACGCTGAAGCCGACGCGGCAGCCGCCACCGAACGGATGAGCCTGCCCGTCGTCGCGCTGATGGCCGGCTTCCTTGTGTTCCTTGGCTTTCCCGCTGTGGCTGCGGTCCTATCCGGTCTCTAGGTCAGCAGAGCCCACATCCGTGAAGGAGTCCCGAATGACGCCAGCAACACCACCGGTGCCGAGGCTACCGGCGATGCCATGCCCGCATGGCGGCACGCCATGACCGCAGACCGGCTCCTGTTTGTCGCCATCAGCGTCGTACTCGCGGGCGTGGTGCTGTTCCTCGCCATCACACACCTGGCGCTGTGACCGACCAATGCGTGTCGGTGGACTTCCAACGACCCACGCAGACCCAACACGGAGATTCAAGAAATGGAGGTAGGCACGTGCCACTGTTCATCATCGAGTTCCTGGTGACCGAGATCCGCCACCGCTGGCGGATCGTGCGGGCCAGCAAGGACGCCGGCTACACCACCGAAACCGTCATCGGCATCGCGCTGCTCGCCGCGCTGGCCATCGCCGTCATCGCCATCATCGCTGCGAAGATCACCGCCAAGGCCAACTCCATCAACCTTGACGGGACCGGTGGCGGGACCAAGACATGAGCGTCCATGCCGCGACCCACCACCACCACCGTGCCGGATCCCCGCCCGGCCCGGCAGCGCGGCTGCGGGCACGGTGGCGACGAGCGGCGCGCGGCGGCGACCGGGGCGGCGCCACGGTCGAGTTCGTCATCGCCGTGCCGGTGCTCATGCTGATGATCCTGTTCATCATCCAGGCGGCGGTCTGGATGCACGCCACCCACGTGGCCCAGGCCGCCGCCAACCGAACCCTCGACGCCGCAGCCGCCTACGGCGCCAACGCCACGCAGGGCCAGACCGCCGGGGACCAGACCCTCGCCGCGCTCGGCAGCGGAGTCCTCAAAGACCCGCACGTAACGGTCACCCGCACCGCCACCGACGTGCGCGTGGACATCACCGGTACCGCCGAGACGATCGTGCCCGGCATCCGCTGGACGGTCCACGTCAGCGCCGCCGGGCCGGTAGAGAGATTCGTCCCCGACCTTCGCGCTGGCGGGAGGTGACCACCGTGACCGGCCACACCCGACACATCGAGGCGGACCCGGTGAGGCTTCCACCGTCGCCGCGCCAGTGGCTCGGCCAGCGGTGGTGGCGCCTCGCCGAGCGCCGTGACGCCGGGTCGTCCACAGTGGAGCTTGCGATCCTCACGCCGCTGCTGGTCGGGCTGCTGCTGTTCGTCGTGTTCTGCGGCCGGCTCGTGTCCGCGCAACTGGACCTCGACGCTGCCGCCCACGGCGCCGCCCGTGCCGCATCCATCTCCCGCTCGGTGTCGGGTGCCGACGCCGACGCGCGGCGCACCGCGCTGGACACCCTCGCCGCAAGGGGCGTCACCTGCCGGCAGCCAACGATCACGGTCGACACCGGCGGGCTGCGTCCTGGCGGGGTGGTCAGGGTGACAGTCTCGTGCACGGTTCCGCTGTCCGATCTCGCATTGATCTCTGTGCCAGGGACACGGGTGGTGTCGGCGACCAGTACCAGCCCTGTCGATCTTTGGCGTGGAGGGCCGTCGCCATGAACCGGATGCGTTGTCTGCTGCGCCGGGTCCGTACCCGGACCGGCGACGACTCCGGACAGGTCACGCCGTTCGTCGTCGTCCTGACCATCGCGCTGATCGCCTTCGCCGGCCTGGCCCTCGACGCCGGAATGGCGCTGTCGGCCAAGGTCCAGGCCCTCGACGCGGCGCAGGCCGCCGCCCGCGCCGGAGCCCAACAACTCAATCTGACCGCCTACCGCGAACGCAACATCGCCGAACTCGACCCGCCTCGTGCCGAGGCCGCCGCCCGCGGCTGGCTGAGCGCCGCGGGGCTGGACGGCACGGTGACGGCCACGACCACCACCGTGACCGTCACGGTGCGGCGCAGCACCCGCACCCAGCTCCTGCAACTGGTCGGGGTGCGCAGCCTCGACGTGTCGGCCACCGCCACGGCCACCGCTGTGCACGGCGTCACCGGACCCGGCACCTGACCCACGAGACCCGGCACACGAGACCCGACCCGAGGAGGCCCACCATGACCCGCGTCGCCCGCGCCGCCGGTCGGCTGCTGCGCGGCCTGCTCGCCCTGGCCGCGCTGCTCGGGCTGCTCGGCGGCGTCCCGTGGCTGCTCGTGTGGTTCGTCGGCTGGCCGCTACCGGACCACATGCCCGGCTTCGGCGAGTTGGGCGCCGCACTGACCTCCCCCCTGGACGACCGGAAGATCCTCAACCTCCTCGCGATCCTCGCGTGGGCGCTGTGGCTGCTGTTCCTGCGGGACGTGTTGGTCGAGGCGATCCTTTCCGCCGGTGAGGCCGCCGACGCCCGCCGGGGGCGGCCCCGCCCGCCGAGGCGGCGCCCGGTGGGTCCGGTGCGCCTGGTCGCCGCCGTGCTGGTTGGCGCCATCGCGGGAGCCATCCTGCTGGACGCGTTGCGCGGCGCGGTCACCAACCGGGCGACGAGCGCGGCAGCCGCCGCTCACACCCCGGCCGTCGCGGTCGCACCCGCCCGACCGGCGGCGGTCGAGCTGCCGGCGGCGAGCGGGCCGCGACCCGCCCTCGCCGCGCCCGCCCGGCCGAGCCTCCTCGCCAGCGTCACTGCCCGCAGTGGACACAGCGACTCGGACGTTCCCGGGTGGGCGCAGGACGCGCCCGGCGGCATCCACCGCGTGGTCAAGGGCGACAACTTGTGGGACATCGCCAAGGCCAAGCTCGGCGACCCGTTCCGGTGGCGGGAGATCTACGTCCTCAACCGGGGCAAGCCCCAGTTCAACGGCTACGCCCTCACCGACCCCGACGAGATCCACATCGGGTGGGTGCTCGTCCTGCCCGCCCGCACTCCCGCCGCACCACCGCCGCCGGCAGGCACGGCCGGAGGCAACCCGGTACCGGCCGCACCCCCGGTCCAGAGCGCACCACCGGCCACCCCCGCGCCCGCAGCCCCGCCACCGGCTACGGCAACGCCCGCCAGCCCGCCACCCGCGAGCCCACCACCGGCAAGCGGGGCACCCGCCACGCCCGCCCGGTCGGGGTCGGCGGGCGGCTCGGCGTCCGCACCCCACCCGGCCGCCCCGTCGGCGCCCTCGGCGGGTGAGCCCGAGCACGGGATCAGCCTGCCGTCGCAGGGCTGGGTCAGCCTCGGCCTGGCCGCCACGATCGCGGTCGCCGCCGCGCTGCTGCGCCTGCAACGGCGCCGCCGCGCCCGCCTCGAATACCCGATCCCGGTCGCGACGGGACCGCAACCCGCCCCGGTCCCCGCGTCGCTGACCGCCGTGGACGCGGCCGGCACTCGCCTGCTCGACCTGGACGGCGACGACTCGGCCCTGCCCGGGGTGCTGCCCGCCGCGCCACCGGTCGCGGCGCCGGTCGGGGTGGACGAGCACGGCGGCGAGGTCAGCCTGTTCGACCTACCCGGCCCCGGCCTGGCACTGCACGGTCCCGGCACCGAGCCCGCCGCCCGTGCCGTTCTCGCCGCCGTGTTGTCCACCGGCCTTGTGCAGCACCTCGCCGACCGGGCCGTCGTGGTGACCAGCGTCGACACCCTCGCACGGCTGCTGCCCCCCGGCCACCCGCCGGTGGGTCTCAACCCGGACCGGACCAGCTTCGACGGCGAACGGCTCATCGTCTTGGCCGATGCCGGTGCCGTGGTCAGGTACGGCGAAGAGGAGATGATCCACCGGCGGCGGCTGCTGGACAGCATGGGCTTCGACACGGTAGCCACGCTCAACGCCCGCAACGACCACTTCGAGAACCAGACGCAATGTGTGCTGCTGGTCCAGGCCGACGCGCGTCACGCCGCCCGCGTCCAGGCGGTCGCGACGCACCGGCACGCCCTGTGGCTGCACCCGGTCATCGTCGGCCCGCTCGACGGCATCCCCACCGTCGAGGTCGCCACCGACGGCACGGTGCGCGCGACCGAGGCCGACGTGCCCACCGACCCGCCCGGATCGCCGCTCGCCCGGCTGGCAACCCTGTCCGCCCGTGACCTGGTCGACGTCCTGGCCCTGGTCGCCGAGGTCGCCCCCCGCCAGGAGGAAGGCACCGATGTCGACGAGCCGGCCCCGGCCGCCGAACCGGCCACCGCGTCGAGCATCGGCACGGCGAGCATCGACGCCGCAGACGCGGTGGACATTCCCGCCCGCAGCGGTGACACCGCCGCCCTGGTCCACCTGGCGGTGCTCGGCCCGATCACCGTGGACACCGAGGCCGGGCCGGTTGGTGCGGGGATGCGCAGCGGCTCCTACGGGGTGCTGGCGCTGCTGGCCGCCCACCCGCGTGGACGCACCCGCGAGCAACTCGCCGCCGACCTGTACCCCGACGTCAATCCCGAGGCGGCCGACAACCAGGTCCGCACCGCCACCACCACCGCCCGGCGGGTACTGCGCCAAGCCACCGGCCACGACGAGGCCAAGTTCATCCTCTACGACGCCGGCACCGGCCTGTACCG
>WNFV01018856.1_pt1 | contig 11024 bp, 9 predicted proteins | sample 5400101 | NCBI WGS metagenome assembly WNFV01 (sample SAMN13153361, study PRJNA577476) | soil metagenome | isolation source: 115 cm soil or saprolite under grassland replicate 1 | place: USA:California | collected 2016-06-15
GGCCTGACGTTCGCGCCCGAGGGCGGGTCGGACCGGATGCGCAAGGTGATCAACAAGATGGTCACCGAGGAGGACCTGATCCGCACCGTGGCCGCCGCGTACAGCCACGGCTGGCGGCAGGTGAAGCTGTACTTCATGTGCGGTCTGCCGACCGAGACCGACGAGGACGTGCTGGCGATCGCGGACCTGGCCAAGAAGGTGATCCAGACCGGCCGCGAGGTCTCCGGGCGGCGCGACATCCGTTGCACGGTGTCGATCGGCGGGTTCGTGCCGAAGCCGCACACCCCGTTCCAGTGGGCCGCCCAGCTCGACCACGAGACCACCGACGCGCGGCTGGCGAAGCTGCGCGAGGCGGTGCGGGCCGAGAGGGGCTACGCGAAGGCGATCGGGTTCCGGTACCACGACGGCAAGCCCGGCATCATCGAGGGCCTGCTGTCCCGCGGCGACCGCCGGGTCGGCCGGATCATCGAGGCTGTATGGCGGGACGGTGGCAGGTTCGACGGCTGGAGCGAGCACTTCTCGTTCGACCGCTGGGTCGCCGCGTCCGAGACCGCCCTGGCCGGCGAGCCGGTCGACCTGGACTGGTACACCACCCGCGAGCGCGAGTACGCCGAGGTGCTGCCGTGGGACCACCTGGACTCGGGCCTTGACCGCGACTGGTTGTGGGAGGACTGGCAGGACGCTCTCGAGCCGGACGGCGCGATCGAGGTCGAGGACTGCCGCTGGACCCCGTGCTTCGACTGCGGCGTCTGCCCGCAGATGGGCACCGAGATCCAGGTCGGTCCCACCGGCAAGAAGCTGCTGCCGCTCTCCGTCGTCTGACCCGCCTACAGCGGGCGCTGGTACTCGCAGAGGTTCTCGACCGGGCGGAAGCCGAGGCGGTCGTTGACGGCGATCATCGGGGCGTTCTCGGGCGCGTTCCAGGTGTGCACGACGGCGGTGCCCGCACCGAGCCGGTTCTGCATGGCGTGGATGTTCGGCAGCTTGACGGCCATGCCGAGCCGGTGCCCGCGGTGCTCGGGCCGCACCATCGTGTCCCACTGGTACAGCCGGTCCGGCTGCGACTCGGCGCCGCCGAGCTGGGAGTACGCCGCCAGCGATCCGTCGGGCGCGACCGCGACCGTCGTACTGCCGAAGCGTCCCTGCCGGTGCCGCCGGGCCTCCACCGTCCGCAGCCGCTCCGGCGTCCAGACCGCGGCCTCGATCTCGAGGTCGCCGAGCGGCACCTCCTCGCCCATCAGACTGAGCAGGTCGCAGAACTCGTCGATCCACTCGGCGGGGCAGTCCTCGTCCCACTGCACCAGCCGGTACGACGCATGGTGCGGCGCGATCAGCCTGCTGATCCGGTCCAGCTCGGCGGACGCGACGGGCAGTTCCATCACCTGGTGCAGCTCCCGGTGCTTGCGGACGAACCCGTGATGCTCGGCGAACGCCGTACCGGCCGACCAGATGGTGTCCTCGTCGTACGGGGTGTTGACCTCGGCGAGCAGGGAGGTGCGGCCGCCGGCGCGGGCGTAGTCCTCCGCGGCGCGCAGCAGCGCCGTGCCGACACCGCGGCGGCGGTGCTCGTGCTCGACGACGATCTCGACCTCGAGGACGTCGGTGTTCTCCAGCAGCTCCTCGTTGAGCCAGGCCACGCCGAGCCAGGTGCCGCCGTCGACGGCGGCGAGGCCGCTGCGGCGCATGTCGGGGTGGTCGCCGGTGAACAGCACGCGCGCCTCGTCGAGACCCATCACGGTCGGGAACGCGCTGTCCCGCGACCGGACCGTCGTGACCAGCTCGTGGAAGCGCGTGAACTGATCGAGGTCGTTCGCGTCGACGCGGATGATCTGCATGCCTTGGACACTAGATACGCCGAGCCGTCCGGGCGACCGAATTACAAGGTCCAGCGGGCGACCAGCCTCAGCGGTGCGGGTGGTTCACGCGGTTCGCGGCGGGCTCGGCGATCTCGGTGCGGTAGGGGTGCGCCGGGTAGACGCCGAGGACGCGGAGCTCGACGGAGAAGAACGCGAGCTCCTCGAGCGCCAGGGCGAGGCCCGGGTCCTCCGGGTGGCCCTCGACGTCGGCGTAGAACTGGGTGGCGAAGAACGTGCCGCCGAGCTGGTAGCTCTCCAGCTTCGTCATGTTCACGCCGTTGGTAGCGAAACCGCCGAGCGCCTTGTAGAGCGCGGCCGGCACGTTGCGAACCCGGAACACGAACGTCGTGATGGCCGGGCCGGAGCCCCGGACCGGCACGCGTGGCTCGCGCGCCAGCGCCAGGAACCGGGTCGTGTTGTGGTGCTCGTCCTCGACGTCGCTCGCGAGGATGTCGAGCCCGTAGAGCCCGGCAGCGGCCCGCGGCGCGAGCGCGGCGACACCTGGATCGCCGAGCTCGGCGACCTCCCGGGCGGCGCCGGCCGTGTCGTCGCTGACGACGGTCGACCAGCCGCGCTCGCGGACGATCTTGCGGCACTGGCCGAGCGCGTGGACGTGGCTGCGGACCGTGCGGATCCCGTCCAGCGTCGCGCCCGGCACCGCCATCAGCTGGAAGTGGATCGGCAGGAAGTGCTCACCCACGATGTGCAGCCCGGACTCCGGCAGCAGGTGGTGGATGTCCGCGACCCGGCCCGCGATCGAGTTGTCGACCGGGATGATCGCGAGCTCGGCGGCGCCGTTCGTGACCGCCTCGATCACGTCCTCGAACGTCGTGCACGCCAGCTGGTCGCGGCCCGGGAACATCTCCGAGCAGGCCATCGCCGAGTTCGCCCCTGGCTCGCCCTGGTAGGCGATGCGCATGTTCACAACCAGTGACTGTACCGCCCACCTGCCCACATCCCGGTACATGATGACCAGCCCCTGGACTTCACTGCGTGGTCAGGAGTCGGTGGGTTTGCGGATCTTTCTGGGGGCGCCGGTGGTGGCGCGACCGGCGAGTGCCTTGGCCTTGGTGGCGTAGAGGTCGACGTACTCCTGGCCGGACAGTTCCATGATCTTGTACATGATCTCGTCGGTGACGGCGCGCAGGATGAGCCGGTCGCGCTCCATGCCGTCGTACCTGGAGAAGTCCAGGGGCTCGCCGAACCGGACCGTTGGTGACGCCAGCGACGCGATCACCTTCCCGGGTGGGGCGACCGTGTCGGTGCCGATCACGCCGCACGGGATCACCGGGACCTTGGCCTCCAGCGCCAGCCGGGCGACACCGGTGCGCCCCTTGTAGAGCTTGCCGTCGTGCGACCGGGTGCCCTCCGGGTAGATGCCGAACAGCTCACCGCGCTCCAGCACCCGCCGACCGGCGATCAGCGCGCCCTCGCTGGCGGAGCCGCCGCTGCGGTCGATCGGGACCTGGCCGGTGCCCTTGAAGAACCCGCGCTGGAACCGGCCCTTCAGCCCGCGCCCGACGAAGTAGTCCGCCTTCGCCACGAACGTCACCCGGCGCGGCACCGCGAGCGGCATGAACAGCCAGTCGGCGTACGACAGGTGGTTGCTGGCGATGATCGCCGGACCGTGCCGCGGCACGTGCTCCACCCCCTCGACGCGCGGGCGGAACGTGCGCTTGATCGCGGGCCCGAGCAGCACGTTCTTCAGCAGCCAGTACGCGCCCTTGCCCTCGCCCTCCGTGGCGTCGTCGAGCTCTTGACCGGCCACCGGGTCCGGCTCCACCTGTTCCGTCGACACTCGGCCCCGTCCTCTCCTCACCGATTCCCGCCCTCATCATGCCGTACGACGTGACCGGCGCGTGACATTCGTCCACACGATCGCCTCCTCCGCGTGGAGCACACAAGGCACAAGACCGCCCACGGGTTGTCCACAGGCGCTCCGTCGGTGAGAGGCGCTCATCGGCCAAACTCTTGTCGTCGCTCGATCGACAACCGAGTGGCGAGAGCAGAACAACCCGAGAGGAAAGGAAAGGCCCCGGGGGGTTTCCCTGGCCGAAGCCGGTACGCCGTGATTCCCGGGGCTCCCAACGGCACCCAGAGTAGGCGCACACTCGCGGTTCGGGCAACCACACCCGCGAGCGTCTGTTGACAAGCACGAAAGGACACCGAGCCGTGCCACCAGCCGGTCGGCCACCATGGTCCCTCGCCGACCTGTTGTCGCGGCCGCGACTCGCGCCGTACTTGACTGTGACCAGCGGCGATCCGGTCGGCGCGCTCGAGTTGTACAACTGGAACGCACAGATCAGCTCCGCGTTCCACGAGTCACTGCACTACGTCGAGATCGGCCTGCGCAACGCGATGGACCGACAGTTGACCGTCCTGGTCGGCGGCCGCGGTGGGATGCCCTGGTATCTCGATCCTGTGGTTCCGCTCCGCACACCGGCCCGCCGGAAGATCGAGGTCGCTCGTGCTCACGCAACCAGAGACGGCGGTCCCGAAATCCATGGCAAAGTCGTCGCCGAACTGATGCTCGGATTCTGGTGCTCGCTGCTCGCCGATGAGTACAACCGGCGCCTCTGGCAGCCGTGCCTTCAGTACGCCTTCGACGGATCAGTGCGGCGCGCTCGTCTGCACGCGGCACTGGACGAGCTTCGGCGGCTGCGGAATCGCATTGCTCATCACGAACCCATCCACAACCGCCGCTTGCACGATGACTACCATCGGGCGCTCGACACCGCAGACAGAATTTCGCCCCTGTTGGGCGCTCGGATCCGGCATACCAGCCGTGTGCCGAGCGTTCTCGCCGATCGGCCGCGAGCGGCATGAAACTGCGCGCCGCGGGGCTGACAGAATGAGGGGTTGTGCCACCTACTCAAGCTCCGCCGTCGCAGCAGCTGCCCGCCGTACAGAAGTTGCGGGTGCGGTTCGCCAAGCGCGGGCGGTTGCGGTTCACGTCGCACCGCGACTTCCAGCGGGCGTTCGAGCGGGCGGTACGGCGGGCCGGGCTGCCGGTGGCGTTCTCGCACGGCTTCAGCCCGCACCCGAAGATCTCGTACGCCGGGGCGGCGCCGACCGGTGCGGCCAGCGAGGCCGAGTATTTGGAGATTTCGCTCACATCCGAACGGGACCCCGAACAGGTCCGGAGGGCGCTCGACGAGGCACTGCCGGACGGTCTGGACATCCTCGAGGTGGTGGTCGCGGGGCCCGGTTCGCTGGCCGACCGGCTGGAGGCCAGCGAGTGGGAGATCAGGCTCCCACAGGCGGATCCGGAGGCGGTCGCGAGCGCGGCCGAGGTGTTCCTCGCCCGGGACGAGGTGACGGTCGAGCGGATGACCAAACGGGGGATGCGGTCGTTCGACTGCCGGGCCGCGGTCCTGCGGCTCACCCCAGGACTCGCGGAAGCGGCCGCGGAGCCGTCACTGGAACGGTGTGCGATACTGCAGGTGGTAGTACGGCACGGAACCCCGACCGTACGACCCGACGACGTTCTCGCCGGCGTGCTCGACGTAGCGGCGCTCAAGGTGACGAGCCCGGCCCTTCTGACCAGGCTCGCGCAGGGCCCGCTCGACGAAGTCACCGGCACTGTGGACGATCCGTTGGCCCGTGACCGCGACGCCACCCAGGCGACCGCGACCGAGCCGGTGGACGCCCACGAGACGCATCCAGCGGAGGGCGACGCCGCCGCTCCATCGGCGCCTTGACGGTGCCGGGAGCGGATCCAGCAGGCTTCCGCCGCTCTGACACCGCCGTCAGGAGTGGCGACCGAGACCCGCTTCCGGCTGTGCCGGACCCGTAGCAGGGTCCATCTCGGGCAAGTCGGAGGCCTGAGGAGACCGCACCACATGCTCGACAACGAGCCGAACGACACCCAGAACATCACGACGGCCGCTCCAGGCGGGCCCGCGGACGCCGAACAGGCTCCGGCACGGCCCGCCCGCAAGCGCGCCGCCTCCAAGCGGACCGCCAAGAAGGCGGCCGCCCCGGGCGAGCAGTTGCCGATCACGGACGCCGGGGCTGAGACCGCGCCCGGTGAGGTCGCCGCGCCTGAGGCGGCGACCGATACCGCGCCTGCGACGGCAGGGCGCGCCGCCAAGAAGACCGCTGCGCGTCGTACGGCGAAGAAGGCCGTCGCCGAGCAGGCACCCAGCGACGCGGCGAGCGACACCCCCGCGCCGGTCGCCGAGGCGATCGCAGAGACCGCGGCGCCGGCCAAGAAGACGACCCGCCGCCGTACGACGAAGAAGGCGGCCGCGGCGAGTGACGGCGCTCAGCCGGGCGAGACCGCTCAGACCGAGATCCCGGTGGGCGACGCCGCTCCGGCCGAGGCCGCCGACGCCGGCGTGCAGCGGGCCGCGACGAAGACGTCGGCGCGTGGCGCCGCGACCGCCGCGGTGCTGTTCCAGGCACCGGTGGCGGCCGAGCCGGTCAGGCGCCGGAACGCCAAGAAGGCGGAGGAGCCCGCGGCCGAGGACGCCGCCGCCGAGGCCGTGGTCGAGGCCGAGCCGGCCGCCGAGGCGGCTGACGCCGTGCCGGCCGGGGCTGTGCCGGTCGGGGAGGGGCCGACGCGTACCCGCCGCACCCGCCAGCGTCGTACCCCGGCTGCGAAGGCCGAGGAGGCCGCGGAGGTCGAGGAGACCCCGGCGGTCGCCGGCGAGGACGAGACCGAGGACGTCGAGGCGGTCGGCGAGGACGAGACCACCGAGGAAGGCGCCGAGGGCGAGGGCCCGCGTCGCCGTCGTCGCCGCCGCGGTGGCCGCCGTCGCCGCAAGCCCGGTGACGCCGCGACCGACGAGAACGCCGACGGCGAGACCGAGGGCGAGCCGGAGGCCGATGACACGGGCGAGACCGCCGAGGATGCCGACCAGGCCGAGGGTGACGAGGAGGGCGAGGGCAGCGCCAGCTCGCGCCGTTCCTGGCCCGGCGCGAGTCGGTGCAGCGCACGATGGTGATCCGCGCCCGCGGCGACCTGACCCAGATCGCGGTGTCCGAGGACAACGTGCTGGTCGAGCACTACGTGGCTCAGGAGGAGCAGGTCTCGCTGATCGGCAACGTCTACCTCGGCAGGGTGCAGAACGTTTTGCCCAGCATGGAGGCGGCGTTCATCGACATCGGCAAGGGCCGCAACGCGGTGCTGTACGCGGGCGAGGTCGACTGGGCCACGCTCGGCGGCGCGAACGGGCCCCGCAAGATCGAGTCGGTGCTGAAGTCCGGCCAGTCGGTGCTGGTGCAGGTCACCAAGGACCCGATCGGCCACAAGGGCGCCCGGCTCACGAACCAGATCAGCCTGCCCGGCCGGTACGTCGTCTACGTGCCGCGCGGCGGCAACGGCGGCATCAGCCGCAAGCTGCCCGACACCGAGCGGAACCGGCTGAAGGGCATCCTCAAGGACATAGTTCCCGACGAGGCCGGCGTGATCGTCCGGACCGCGGCCGAGGGCGCGTCGGAGGAGGAGCTGACCCGCGACGTCAGCCGGCTGAAGTCGTACTGGGACGACATCGAGAAGAAGTCCGGCAACGGCCAGGCACCGCAGCTGCTGTACGGCGAGCCGGACCTGCTGATCCGCGTCGTCCGGGACCTGTTCACCGAGGACTTCAACAAGCTCGTCATCTCCGGCGACGAGGCGTTCGACCTGGTCGACGACTACGTCTCGTACGTCGCTCCGCACCTGGCGGACCGGGTCGAGAAGTGGACCGGCGACGGTGACGTTTTCGCGAACTTCCGGATCGACGAGCAGATCAAGAAGGCGCTGGACCGCAAGGTCTGGCTGCCGTCGGGTGGCTCGCTGATCATCGAGCGCACCGAGGCGATGACGGTCGTCGACGTCAACACCGGCAAGTTCACCGGGTCCGGCGGCAACCTCGAGGAGACCGTCACCCGGAACAACCTGGAGGCGGCCGAGGAGATCGTCCGGCAGCTCCGGCTCCGCGACATCGGCGGCATCATCGTGATCGACTTCATCGACATGGTGCTGGAGTCGAACCGCGACCTGGTGCTGCGCCGGCTGGTCGAGTGCCTGGGCCGGGACCGGACCAAGCACCAGGTGGCCGAGGTGACCTCGCTGGGCCTGGTCCAGATGACCCGAAAGCGGATCGGCACCGGTCTGCTGGAGGCGTTCAGCGAGACCTGCGATCACTGCGGCGGGCGCGGGCTGATCCTGCACGACGAGCCGCGCGAGCCGAAGCGCCGCCAGGGCGGCGCCGAGGAGTCCGGCGGTCGCGGACGTCGCGACGGCGGTCGCGAGGCGGCCAAGAGCACCGGGAAGACGTCGCGCGGTGGTCGTGGCCGTGGCCGCGGCAAGCAGGCCGAGGAAGAGGCGGAGACGCCCGTGGAGCGGCCCGAGGTGCACATCCCGGAGGCGCTCGTCCCCGAGTCGCTGCGGCCCGCCCAGCCGTCGGACGACGCCGGCCAGGCGACGACCGAGGCTGCCGTCGAGCCGGTCGCTGAGCCAGGCCCTGACGGCGCTGCTGCCGAAGAGCCGGCGGCGCCGTCGCGGTCGAGGCGGTCGCGGAGCCGGCGCACGAAGGCCGCCGCGGCCGACGCGCAGGCCGACTCCCAGACCGACGCCCAGACCGACGCCCAGGTCGACTCGGCGGAGACGCCGGAACCCGCGGCTGAGGCCGTGTCCGAGGCGGCGCCGAAAGGTGCCACTGAGGCGGCTGTGGAGGAGGCTGCTGGGGTGACTCCGGACCAGCCGGACCTGGTGGTGACCCCGGTTTGACCCGCTCGTGACGCGCGCCGTACCCTAGATCTTCGGCGCACGTCTCGTGTGCCTCCTTTGTGTGGGCCGAGCGCAGTGACGTGCGCACAGGCCTTTGAACGACTCCGAGCAAACAGAGAGTGAGATCCACGGTGTACGCGATCGTGCGCAGTGGCGGGACCCAGCAGAAGGTTGCCGTCGGCGATGTCATCGAGATCGACAACCTGCAGACCGAGGTTGGCGAGACCGTTTCGCTGCCGGCGCTCCTGCTGGTCGACGGCGACACCGTGACGGCCGACGCCAAGGCGCTTGCCAAGGTGGCCGTGTCGGCCGAGGTCCTCGGCCGCACCAAGGGCCCGAAGATCCACATCCTCAAGTACAAGAACAAGACCGGTTACCGGAAGCGCCAGGGTCACCGCCAGCACTACACCCAGGTCAAGGTCACCGGCATCGACGCTACGGCGCTGAGCCGCTAAGTAAGGGGACCTGAGATGGCACACAAAAAGGGCGCAGCGTCCACCCGTAACGGCCGCGACTCCAACGCGCAGCGCCTCGGCGTGAAGCGCTACGGCGGCCAGCTCGTGAACGCCGGCGAGATCATCGTCCGCCAGCGCGGCACGCACTTCCACCCGGGCAACGGCGTCGGTCGCGGTGGCGACGACACGCTGTTCGCGCTGGTCGAGGGCAATGTCGAGTTCGGCACCCGTCGCGGCCGCCGCGTCGTCAACGTCGTACCGGCCCCGGCGGAGTAAGACCCGCCGGAAACAGGCAGCACGAAAGCGGGTCGCGCCAGTCGCGGCCCGCTTTTCGTTTGACCCACCTATCGAGAGCAGCAGGAGCACAGCACACGATGGCGATCCCCAGCTTCGTCGACCGGGTCACGGTGTACGTCACCGGTGGCAACGGCGGGAACGGGTGCGCCTCGGTGCACCGCGAGAAGTTCAAGCCGCTGGGCGGTCCGGACGGCGGCAACGGCGGCGACGGCGGCAGCGTGATCCTGCGGGTCGACCCGAACCTCACCACGCTGGTGGACTACCACCGGTCGGCGCACCGCAAGGCCGCCAGCGGCGAGCAGGGCCGCGGTGACAACCAGGCCGGGCGTGCGGGCGGGGACGTCGTGCTGCCGGTGCCGGACGGCACGATCGTGAGTACGACGGACGGCGAGGTGCTGGCGGATCTGGTCGGTCCGGGTGCGGAGTACGTGGCCGCGCAGGGCGGCAAGGGCGGGCTCGGCAACGCCGCGCTGGCGAGTGCCGCGCGCAAGGCGCCGGGGTTCGCGCTGCTCGGTGAGGAAGGCGAGTCGCGGACCGTCGTACTCGAGCTCAAGGTCGTCGCGGACGTCGGGCTGGTCGGGTTCCCGAGCGCCGGCAAGTCGTCGCTGGTGGCGGCGATCAGCCGGGCGCGGCCGAAGATCGCCGACTACCCGTTCACCACGCTGATCCCGAACCTCGGCGTGGTCGTCGCCGGTGACAACACGTTCACCGTCGCCGACGTGCCCGGGCTGATCGAGGGCGCCAGCGAGGGCCGGGGGCTCGGGCACGACTTCCTGCGGCACGTCGAGCGCTGCGCGGCGCTGGTGCACGTGATCGACTGCGCCACCTTCGAGCCGGGCCGCGACCCGCTCACCGACCTCGACGTGATCGAGGCGGAGCTCGAGGCGCACGGCGGCCTGGAGGACCGGCCGCGGCTGGTGGCGCTGAACAAGATCGACGTGCCGGACGCCCGGGAGATCGCCGAGTTCGCGACCGCCGAGATCGAGAAGCGCGGCCTGCGGGTGTTCCCGATCTCGACCGCGAGCCACGAGGGCCTGCAGGCGCTCACGTTCGCGATGGGCGACCTGGTCGCGCACCGCCGGGCCGAGGAGCCGCCGCGCGAGGCGACCCGGATCGTGATCCGGCCGCAGGCGGCCGGTGGGCCCGAGTTCAGCGTCGAGAGGATCGAGGACGGCTGGCTGGTCCGTGGCGAGAAGCCGCAGCGCTGGGTCCGGCAGACCGACTTCCGCAACGCGGAGGCGACGGGGTACCTCGCGGACCGGCTGAACCGGCTCGGCGTCGAGAAGGCGCTGCTGGAGCGCGGAGCCGCCGAGGGCGACACGGTGATCATCGGCCTGGAGCCGGACGCCGTGGTGTTCGACTTCCAGCCCGAGGTGCAGGCCGGGGCGGAGATCCTGGCCCGCCGCGGCGAGGACCAGCGGCTCGAGGAGCAGCGCCCGGCCGTACACCGCCGCAGGGAGAAGGACGCCGAGTACCACGCGCTCAAGGAGGCCGGCAGCCCCGTGCCTCAGGACCTGTCCGAGTACGGCGCCGGCTGGAACGAGGACGTCGTCGACGAGGCCCCGAACCGCAAGAAGTCATGAGAGCCGTCGTCACCGGGGCGACCCGCATCGTCGTGAAGGTCGGTTCGTCCTCGCTCACCCAGCGCGGCCGGATCGACCTGAACCGGCTGCGGCTCCTGGTCGACGCTCTCGCCGC
>WNFV01018877.1_pt1 | contig 11023 bp, 12 predicted proteins | sample 5400101 | NCBI WGS metagenome assembly WNFV01 (sample SAMN13153361, study PRJNA577476) | soil metagenome | isolation source: 115 cm soil or saprolite under grassland replicate 1 | place: USA:California | collected 2016-06-15
CCGAAACTGCGCGTGCAGGTCCTTGACTTCTACCCCTGGCCCGATTGTGCGAACTTCATCGAAATCATGAAAGACGACGGTCAGCCGCCGCAGATCCCAGAGCAGCGCGTCGCCGCCGTCGAGGCCCCAGATGAGCAGGAAGCTCTCGGCCGGTGTCAGCCGGTGGCCGGCTCCGGCCACGCCTCTAGGCTCCGGCAGTCGCGGCCGAGCGCGTCAGGGCGGCCTCGAGATCGGCGATCAGGTCGTCGACCGACTCGATCCCCGCCGAGAGGCGAATGAGATTTCGCGGCGCGGCGAACGGCCCCTCGGCGGTCGAGGCATGCGTCATCCGCGCCGGGTGCTCGATCAGGCTCTCGACGCCGCCGAGCGACTCGGCGAGCGTCCACACGTTCGTCCGTGCGACGAGCTCGACCGCTTCCTCCTCGGAGGCCGCGAGGAACGAGACCATCCCGCCGAAGTCGCGCATCTGGCGCTTGGCGATCTCGTGTCCCGGATGGCTCGGCAGCCCGGGGTAGAGCACCTCCTCGACCGACTGGTGCGACTGGAGATACTCGGCGACCCGTCGCGCGTTCTCGCAGTGGCGCTCCATGCGAACCGCGAGCGTCTTCAGCCCGCGCAGCACGAGCCACGAGTCGAAGGGGCCCGGAACGCCGCCGAGCGACTTCTGCAGGAAGTAGAGGCGCTCGGCGATCGTCGGGTCGTTCGTCGCCGCAAAGCCACCGATCAGGTCGGAATGTCCCCCGAGGTACTTCGTCGTCGAATGGAGGACGATGTCGGCCCCGAGCTCCAGCGGCCGCTGGAGATACGGGCTCGCAAATGTGTTGTCGACGACGACGATCGCGCCCGCGGCATGGGCCGCCTCGGCCGCGGCGCTGATGTCGATCACGTTCAGGAGCGGATTCGTCGGCGTCTCGAGCCACACGATGCGCGTGCGCTCGTCGAGGTGCGCCCCGAGATCGGCGTTGATCTCGTCGGCCGAGAGGAACTCGATCTCGTAGCCCTTCGGCTGGTAGACCTGGGAAAAGAGCCGGTAGACACCGCCGTAGACGTCGTTGACGGACACGACCCGGTCGTTCGGGTGCACGAGGTGCATGACCGTCGTGACCGCCGCCATTCCGGACGCGAAGGCGAAGCCGTGCTCCGCGCTCTCGAGCGAGGCGAGGCAGAGCTGGAGAGCCGTCCTGGTCGGGTTTGCGCCACGTGAGTAGTCGTAGCCCTTGTGCTGCCCGACGGCCTCCTGCGCGTAGGTCGAGGTCTGGTAGATCGGGACGACGACCGAGCCGGTCGCAGGGTCCGGCTCCTGGCCGGCGTGGATGGCGCGGGTCTCGAAGTCCATATCTCCGATTCTAGTTACGGAGGCTGTCGCGCCAGATCGCAGGCACCTTTCCTGAGCACTCGACTTCCCCGGCGCCCAACCACTTCGCAAGGCGCCTGACCGTCCGCGCAATTCCCGGTCCGGCGCGGGCCGTCGCCCCGGCCTCGGCGAAGACGCCGTTCACCCGCAGGACGCGGGTCTTCCGGTCGAAGGCGGGCTCGATGCGGCCGACGATCCGGTCGCCGTGCAGGATCGGCAGGACGTAGTAGCCGTACTCGCGCTCCGTGCGCGGCCTCCGGATGCGCGACGAGGCGCCCCTTCTCGAGCTTGACGCCGAGCGCGCGGAAGCGCTTCTCCTCGAGGAGCCGCCTCGCCTCGCCGATCGGAACTGTCTCCGTCTCGGGATACCAGTGCTCCGCGAGGTCCCAGAGCCGCTGGCCGCCCTGGCGGCCGGCGACGGCAATCCGGCCGCGACGGTGCAGCAGCTCCAGCATCCACGTCAGCTGGGCGCGGGTGCCCCACCAGACCGTCCGCTCCGAGGCACGCGCGGCGTGATGCTCGAGCTCCCGCGAGGGCAGCGGGCCGCGCCGTTCGAGCTCGCGGAGGACGTACCTCCGGAGTCCCGCCTGTTCCTCCAGGAACTCCTTCGCCCACTTGTCGCGTTTGTAGTGGCTCCAGCGCTCGCGCATCCGCGCCCGGATGAGCGGCAGGTCCTCGATCGGCCAGATGAACGCGCTCCACTCGAAGAGCTTCTTCTCCTCCCACAGGAGCCGGTCGAGCTCCGCGCGGTCGTAGTTGCCGAGCCGGCTCCAGAGAACGAGGTACTGGGGCGGCGCGACCGTTGAGATCGGGTCCATCTGGAGGAAACCGAGGTGGCGCACGGTGGAGAGCACGTCGGTCGCGGAGCCGTCGAGCAGCTGAGCGCGCACGGCAATGCGCCGCGCGTGGGCGACGTCCGTCGCCACAGTGCTCACGCCTTGATCGCGACCGCGTCGATCTCGACCAGGACGTCGTCGCGGAAGAGGCGGCGTACCTCGACCAGCGTGCTCGCCGGCGGATGCTCGACGTCGACGTACTCGTCCCGGATCGTGCGCACCGAAGCGATGTGCCCGACGTCGAGCAGGAAGTAGTTGAGCTTGACGACGTCGCTCCACGACGCTTCCGCCGCTTCGAGCGCGGTAGTCAGGTTCTCGAAGACCTGACGGACCTGGCGTTCGAAGTCGCCCGGCCCAACGAGCTCCCCCTCGGCGTCGAGCGGCACTTGCCCCGAGACGTAGATGATCCGACCCGGGGGCGCATCGACGACGTGGCTGTAGCCAGCGGGAGGCGGCAGGCCGGCAGGGGCGAGGAAACGTCTCTCCGACCCGGGCACTAGCCGCGTGAATTGCCGCGCCGGTGGGCGAGGAACTCGAGGAGGTCGGTGCGCGTGAGCACGCCGATCGGACGGCCTTCGCGCGCGACGACGACGGCGTTCGTTCGCGGAGCAGTGAGCGTCGAGAAGACCTCGTCCAGCGGCTCGTCGGCGTCGATCGCGGCAAGCGGCGGCTGCATGGCGGCGGCGACGTCCTCGTGGAGGGCGTCGGCGTTCTTGAAGACGCGGTCGAGGAGGTCGCGGTCGTGGAGCGAGCCGATAACGTCGGCGAGCGAGTCGAGCTCGCCGTCGCGCACGACCGGGAGCTGCGAGATCGAGTAGCGCTGCATGAGGTCGATCGCCTCGCCGACCTTCTGGTTCGACGCGATCGTGATCAGGTCGGGAATGTCCGGCTCCTCGGTCTTCTTCGCGTTCAGCACCTCGGCGACCGTCGGCGACGGGGTCTCGCGCTCGAGGAAACCGAGCTCGAGCATGTAGTTGTCGTCGTAGAACTTCGAGAGGTACGGGCGGCCGCTGTCGGGGATCAGGGTGACGACGGTCTTGCCCGAGCCCAGCTGCATCGCGACCTCGACCGCCGCGTGCACCGCGGTGCCGCCCGAGCCGCCGATCAGCAGCCCCTCCTCGCGGGCCATCCGCCTCGCCGTGAGGAACGAATCCCTGTCGGACACGGTCACCCACTGGTCGACGATCTCCCGGTCGAACGTCTCGGGATAGAAGTCCTCGCCGATGCCCTCGACGAGGTACGGATGCATCTTCTCCTCGCCCGCGGTGTAGATCGAGCCTTCCGGATCGGCGCCGACGATCAGGACGTCCGCGTTCTGCTCCTTGACGTAGCGCCCCGCGCCGGAGATCGTGCCGCCCGTGCCGACGGCGATCACGAGGGCGTCGAGCTCACCGCCTGTCTCCTCCCAGATCTCCGGGCCAGTCGTCTCGTAGTGCGCTTGCGGATTCCCGGGATTCGTGTACTGGTCGGGCTTGTACGCGCCCGGAATCTCCTCGGCGAGCCGGTCGGAGACGGAGTAGTAGCTCTCGGGCGACTCGGGCGCGACGGCGTAGGGACAGATGACGACCTCGGCTCCGTAGGCGCGGAGGAGCGAGATCTTCTCCTGGCTCATCTTGTCGGGCATGACGAAGATGCAGCGGTAGCCCTTGAGCGCCGCGGCGATCACGAGGCCAACGCCGGTGTTTCCGGACGTGGGCTCGACGATCGTCCCGCCCGGCTTCAGCTTCCCGCTGCGCTCGGCCTCCTCGATCAGCTTGATCCCGATCCGGTCCTTCACCGATCCACCCGGGCTGATGTACTCGAGCTTCGCGAGCACGGTCCCGGCGCCCTCGGGGACGATGCGCTGGAGACGCGCGAGCGGCGTGTGGCCGACGAGGTCGAGGACGGTCGGATACTCGCGCGCCATGCTCGAAAAGCGTACTCGACTAAAGAATTCCCGCGGCTCGGAGGATCATTGGTGAGATGAGGCTCAGCCGAGGAGCGTCGGTCGCCGAGCTCGAGCGCGTCTACCGCGCGGGATTTCCTCGCTTCGCGCGGGTCGCAACGGCTGTCGCCGGGGACGAGCAGTCCGGCGCGGATGCGGTTCACGACGCCTTCGTCCAGGCGGTTCGCACGCGGCGCTCGTTCAGGGGCGAGGGACCGCTCGAGGCCTGGGTCTGGAGGATGGTCGTCAACGCCGCGAAGAAGCGCGCCGGCCGGCGAACCGCGAGCGAGGCCGCTGAGACGCCTGTGGAGCATGAGAACGGCTTCGGCGATCCCGTATCGCCGCCGCGCTCGGTGTCACCGCGGGCACGGTCGGCGCGACGCTCAACGCTGCCCACGCGGCGCTGCGCAGATCATTGAAGGAGGCCCACCGATGAGGGACGTTCAAGAGAGGCTCGACCGACTCGTTCCGGAGCCGATGCACATTTCCGACTGGGAAGCAGTCCTCCGCGATGCGCGACCGCGACGGCGCTCGCTCGCCCTCCAGCTCGCGGCGGCGACCACGCTCGCCGGGTTGGCCGCGCTCTTCGTCGCCGCCCCCTGGAACGGGAGCGAGCGTGTGGGGGTCCTGGAACGAGCGCTGGCGGCTGCTGGTGACGGCCCGGTCCTCCACGTCGTGTTTCGAAGCTCGGGCGGGATTGTCGTCGACCTCAAAACCGGCGAGCGGAAGCCGCTCTACGGGGAGCGCGAGGTCTGGTTCGATGCGGGCCGGGACCTCGTCCACCAGATCTACAGATTCGGCGGCGTCGTCGAAGGCGACGAGCTGTACGAGCGGAACAAGGGCGACCGCGAGCTGACCGCGCTCTGGCGCGACTACCGCCCCGCGCTCGAGGCGGGCACGGCTCGAGTCATCGGCGAGGACGTCGTCGGCGGCGTCCGGGTGTACTGGATCATCGTCCGGGCCTTGCTGCTTCCCGATGTGGCCGACCACAAGAATCACGAGCTTGCGCAGCAAGTGGCCGTCTCTCGCGAGACCTTCAAGCCGGTCGCGATGAGGTACACACGCGATCGGCACGCGCTGGAGAACGAGACGGACCATATCCTGCGCTTCGAGACGATCCCGCTCGACGAGGCCGACTTCAGCAGCGCGCCTGGTAAGTCGCTCAACGGCGTCGCGATGATGGCCGGGAGCGAGCCGATCGACATCTCGCAGGCGTCGAAGGTGCTCGGGCACACGCCCTTCTGGCTCGGGCCGGAATTCGCGGGTCTGCCTCTGGGTCAGGCGCAGAAGGCGTTTTCTGCGAGCGGTCGCAGAGAGCAGACCCTCGTCACGGGCGAGCGCGCGGCGGAGATTCGCCGCTGCCTCAGCAAACGGCCGGCTCGAGCGAGGCACCCCGGTTGTCCAGCGCACATGAAAAGCGTCGAGATCCGGCACGGCAAGGTCTACGAGAGTGGGCCTGTGCACTTCGGTCCGCAGCAGACGGGCCTGACGCTCTTCTACGGCAAGGTCGGCGACGACCCGAGCACCTTCAAGAAGGAAGACTCGGCGCCGCTCCACTCCGAGCCGAACATCGTCCTCACCGAGAAGGCGAAGCGCGATCTGCTCCTGCTCGGTTTCGGGCCGATGGCCTACCTTCCGCCGGAAGGCTCCGTTCTTCTCTTGCCGGGCACGTCCGGCTACCTTCCGGGCACGTCCGGCTACCTCGTGCGCGACGGCGTCTGTATCTCGATCCGCGCAACAGGCGACGAGCTCGTCCTCAGCGCGGCCAGGGCCCTGCGGCCGATGGGTTGACGAGCCTCGCCCCGCCGCTTAGCTTGTCGCCGCGGAAGGGCCGGCCTGCGCGCGCGCGTGAAGGATGCTGAGGACGACGAGCGTGACCGCGAGGACGAGCGACACCACAGTCCAGAAGATGGCGATTGCGCCGAGGACGGCTCCGAGCGAGATGAGCGCGGCGGCCGTCCGAGGAGAACTTCTCGAGATTCGCAGACCGGCGAGCAGTAGCAGGGCGCCTCCGATGAGCAATGCGATCCAGATGATCTGGTCGCTTGCGCTCGCGTCATCCCAGTGCGAAGCCCAGAGACCGCCGATGACGCCGATCAGGAGGTAGGCGACGGCGGTGAACGTGCCCAAGACGACGAGCAGCTTCTCGAGATCCACGGCGGCGATTCTACGACGCCGATCAGCGGTGAACCTTGCGGGGACTGACCCCGAACCCCATCGGCAACTCGCTCGGCAAGCCGAGGAGTGGGAAGACGGTGGGGTCCGTGCAGCCCGTGATCTCCGCGATCGACTCGCCGTCGAGCGTCAACACCATGATCCCGTAGGGGCGATAGACCCCGGCCTCAGCATCGAGGAAATACGCGCCCACCGCCGGCTGGCGATTCGCGCGCGTGGAGAGCAACGGGATCCGGTCGAGCGCGCCTTCAGCCGGAACCGTTGCGAAGAAGTCCGCGATCGCCTGCCTGCCCCGGAAGAGACCCGGATCCGGCGGCATGGTCATGATCGCCTCCTCCTGGAGGAGCGCTACGAGGCCCGCGATGTCGATCGAGCTCCACGCCTCGATGTAGCGCCGCAGAAGTGAGCTTTCGACCTCGTCGGAGACCTTCGTGCGCGAGATGCTCAGCCGACCATCCGCGCGCCGCCGATCGAGCGTGGCTCGGGCCCGCTGGAGCGCGCTGGTCACCCCGGCGGTGGTCGTCTCGAGGAGTTGGGCGACCTCCGTTGCCGAGAAACCGAGCACGTCGCGCAGCAGCAGAACCGCTCGCTGCCGCGGGGGCAGTGCCTGGATCGCCGCCACGAGGGCGAGCTGGACGCTCTCCTGGAGGTCATAACGAGCTCCCGGCTCCAGTGCGGACGCCGGAAGCTCGTCGAGCCATTCGTCTGGATACGGCGTGAGCACGATCGACTCGCCTGTCTCGGGCTCAGGCTGCGGCCGGCGCTCGAGTACCGCGAGACAGGCGTTCGTCGCGATGCGGTACAGCCATGCGCGGAACGTGCTCCGCTCTTCGAAGCCTGGCAGATAGCGCCAGGCGCGCAGCAACGTGTCCTGGAACGCGTCCTCCGCGTCGTGCACGGAGCCCAGCATCCGGTAGCAGTGCACGTGGAGCTCTCGGCGGTACGGCTCGGCCAGGTCGCGGAACGCCGACTCGTCGCCCGCTCCTGCTGCGGCGATGAGCGCCGGCTCGGACACGGCCGCAGCCTAGTCGGGCATCGTCGGGGGCGAGGCGCCGAGCTCCGTCCAGACAGGCGGCACGAATGCCTTGCCCGGAGTGCCGCCGACGACGAGGCAGCGAAGACCTTCCCCGCCCGGGACGATTCGGCGCAACTGCGAGATTCCGACGCGGGCCCAGACGCCCGGCTCGAGTCGATGACGCTCGTCGTTGAGCAGCAGGTCGGCGGAGCCGGCCAAGGGGACGTAGAGCTCCTCCTGGCCAGGATCGACGGCACCGTCGCCGTGGTGATGGTTCGGATACTGGTCGAACCCTGGAGGGAAGTTGAAGACCTGCATGCCCCACGCTGTGATCCCGAGCGCGGCGCGGGCCCGCACGACCATCCCGGCGTAGAACGACTCCATCTCGTCGAGGCTCTTGATCGTCGCATCGGCCATCCCGGTTCTCCTCTCGTCGGTTGTCAGCCGATGAGATCGCGGAATCAGCGTGGATTAATCGGTGTCGGGTCTAGGCTAGTGGCGGAAGTGGCGCCGGTGGGTGAAGACCATCGTCGCGCCGGCGCTTTCGACGGCGTCGATCACGTCCTGGTCGCGCTTCGAACCGCCCGGCTGGATCAGCGACCGCACGCCGGCTTCGAGTGCGACCCGCGGGCCGTCCGGGAACGGGAAGAACGCGTCTGACGCGAGCGCGGCGCCCTCGAGGTCGTGGCCGTGCTCGCGGGCTTTCTCGATCGCGATCTTGACGGCGTCGACCCGGCTCATCTGCCCGGCGCCGATGCCGATCGTCTGCAGGTCCTTGACGATCACGATCGCGTTCGACGTCACGTGCTTGCAGACCCGCCAGGCGAACAGGAGGTCGCCCCAGTCGGCTTCCGTCGGCTCGCCGCTCACGACTTCCATCCCCTCGCGCTCCTCGACCCCCCAGTCGCGGTCTTGGACGAGGAGCCCGCCCAGCACGCGCCGGAAATCGCGCTCGCCTGGATCGAAACGGCGCCGCTCGTGGTCGACGAGGATCCGGGTCGCGGGCTTCTGCCGCAGTGCCTCGAGGGCGCGCTCGTCGTAGTCCGGGGCCAGCAGCACCTCGATGAACTGCTCGGCCATCTTCGCGCCGAGCTCGGCTCCGACGGGGCGGTTGACGACGACGACGCCTCCGTAAGCCGAGAGCGGGTCGCACCCGAGCGCCCTCTCGTATGCCCCCTCGACCGAGCCCGCGACCGCGGCGCCGCACGGGTTCGCGTGCTTGACGATTACGCAGGCCGGAACGGTCAGCTCGAGCATCAACATCCGCGCGGCGGAGAGATCGGCCAGGTTGTTGTACGAGAGCTCTCGGCCGTGAAGCTGGCCGACGCGCGAGAGCAGGTGCCGTCGCGCTCCGGCCTCGGAGTAGTACGCCGCCCGCTGGTGCGGGTTCTCGCCGTAGACGAGGTCGGTCACCTTCTCGAAGCTCGGAATCAGAAGGTCGGGGAAGGCCTCGCGGTCGCCGAACCAGCGCGCGATCGCAGCCTCGTACGCGGCCGTCACCGCGAACGCCTCGGCCGCGAGCGCGCGGCGTGTCTCGATCGAGATGCTCTGGGACTCGCGTAGCTCGGCGAGGATCGAGCCGTAGCGCTCGGGTCGGCAGACCGGCGCCACGTACGCGAAGTTCTTTGCCGCAGCCCGCAGCATCGAGGGGCCGCCGATGTCGATCATCTCGACCGCGTCCTCCTCCGTGACTCCGTGCCGCGAGGCGACCTGCGTGAAGGGGTAGAGGTTCACGCAGACGAGGTCGAACGGCTGGATGCCGTGCTCGTCGAGGGCCGCGAGGTCGTCAGGGTGGTCGCGCCGCGCGAGGATGGCCGCGTGGATGCGCGGGTGAAGGGTCTTGACGCGCCCACCGAGCAGCTCGGGAACTTCGGTCAGATCCTCGACCCGCCCGACCTCGATCCCGTGCTCGCGGAGATGGTCGGCGGTGCCGCCGCTCGCGACGAGCTCGACTCCGAGCTCCGTGAGCCCCTGGGCGAACTCGACGAGGCCGCTCTTCTCGAAGGTCGACAGCAGAGCCCGTTGGATCACGAGATCAGCTCCCGGACCGTCCTCGGCAGGAGACGGTGCTCGACCGCCTGCACCCGCTCGCGCAGGCTCTCGACCGTGTCGTCCTCGCGCACGGGCACGCGCTCGGCGGCGATCACGGGCCCCGTATCGACGCCCTCGTCGACATAGTGCACGGTCGCTGCGGTCTCGACCGCGCCTGCCGCGAGCACGTCCTCGATCGGATGCGCGCCCGGGAAGTCCGGCAGCGGCGCGGAGTGGGTGTTCACGATCCGGCCCGCGAAGCGCTCGAGGAAGCTCGGGCGCAGGAGGTGCATGTAGCCTGCGCAGACAACAAGCCGCACGCCGCGCTCCGAGAGCCAGTCGGCCATCGCGCCGTCGCGGGCCTCGCGGGTTTCGTAGTCGTCCAGCTCGAAGACGGCAGTGGCGATTCCGGCCGCTCCGGCCCGGTCGAGAGCCCGGGCCTCGCGTCTGTTCGAGGCCACTGCGACCACCGGAAGGCCGTCGTCGAGCAGCGCCTGGAGGTTCGTACCCTCGCCAGAGACGAGAACGCCAATCATGTGATCTTCCCGATCACCGGGCCCGCGCCGGCGTTGCCCGGCGGCACGACGGCGCACATGCCGATCCCGACGTTGAAGACCCGCCGTTGCTCCTCCTCGTCCACGCCCTGCTCGGTCAGCCAGGCGTAGACCGGCGGCCGTTTCCAGGAATCCCAGTCGAGCTCCGCCGCTCGCCCCTCGGGCAGCACGCGCGACAGGTTCCCGAGGATCCCGCCGCCCGTGACGTGGGCCAACGCCTTGACGTCGGCGCGCTCGCGCAACGCCCGCACCTCGTCGACGTAGAGCACGTGCGGGGCCAGCAGCAGATCGGCGTCGAACTCGCCGTCACCGATCAGCCTGCGGACGAGCGAGTACCCGTTCGTGTGCAGGCCCGCCGCGGGGAAGCCGAGGACGACGTCACCGGCCTCGACACGGGAGCCGTCGATCACCCGTTCGCGCTCGACGACGCCGACGCATGCCCCCGCGAAGTCGAGCTCCCGCTCGCGGTAGACGCCGGGCATCTCCGCGGTCTCGCCGCCGAGAATGGCGCAGCCTGCCGCGCGGCAGGTCTCCGCGGCGCCCTCGACCAGCTCGGCCACCTGCTCGAGCTCGACGCGGTGCCCGGCGACGTAGTCGAGGAAGAAGAGCGGCTCCGCCCCGGTCGTGATCACGTCGTCGATGCAGTGCGCGGCGAGATCGGCGCCGAGCGAGCGCAACCGCCCCGTCTTGCGCGCGAGGACGAGCTTCGTGCCCGCGCCGTCCATCGAGGCGGCGAGCAGACGCTTCTCGTCGAGCGGGAAGAGTCCCGCGAACGCGCCGAACCCGGTCGTCCCGGTCGATTCGACGGCAGCGCGCAAGCGCTCGGCGATCGAGTCGGCGAGCGCGAGCGAGACCCCGGCGGCCTCGTACGTCTTGCCCTCCACCTCTGGTGAGTCTACGGATAGTCGCGGCCTAGACTCGACCCAGATGGTGGCGCACTCGGCAGCGACGACCTGGAGCTTCGAGCCGTTGCAGCTCGTTCCGCTCGCGCTCGGTGGCCTCCTGTACGCGAAGCGGGCGCGAACGCTCACTCGGCGCGGGACGCCGGTCGCGGCCTGGCGCTACTTCCTCTTCTCGCTGGGCATGGCGCTCGTCGTGGTCGCGCTGGTCTCGCCGATCGCGACCCTCGGCGAG
>WNFV01015574.1_pt1 | contig 11022 bp, 10 predicted proteins | sample 5400101 | NCBI WGS metagenome assembly WNFV01 (sample SAMN13153361, study PRJNA577476) | soil metagenome | isolation source: 115 cm soil or saprolite under grassland replicate 1 | place: USA:California | collected 2016-06-15
TCGCTGGTGCCCGACACGCCGCAGGCGGCGAGCACGGCGGACGCGCTGAGCAGCCCGGCGCCACGCAGGGCCGAGCGCCGCGAGATCCGCGGCATGGTCATCCCGCGCAGCAGCGCGGGGTCGACGGGTCGGTGCGAGTTGCTCACTGCTCTGCTCCTTCCTGGGCCTCGGCGGGCGTGCCGAGCACGTAGGAGTGCTCGGGTGACCACTCCAGCCATCCCACCTGACCGACGAGCACCTCGGCGCCTGGGGTGGACGCCGCGTTCTGCCGGTATACCGCAATGCTCTGGCCCGCGTCGGCGACCGTGCGGTACTGCGTCGAGGTCCCCAGGTAGACGACCTCGGTGACCTTGGCGCGCAGCGCGCAGCGGTCGGGCTGCGGCGGGTCGGCCTCGGCCCGCAGCACGATCTTCTCGGGGCGGACGGCGATCTCGGCCTCCTGCCCGGGCTGGAGTCCCTCGGCGTGGTCGACCAGCACGCGCTCGTCGGGCCCGAGGCCGCCGAGCGCCCAGCCGTCGCCCTTGCGGTCCAGCCGCCCGGTGACGATGTTCGAGGTGCCGATGAAGTTGGCGACGAAGCGGGTGCCAGGTCGCTCGTACAGCTCACGCGGGCTGCCGAGCTGCTCGATCCGGCCGGCGTTCATCACCACCAGCCGGTCCGACATCGTCAGCGCCTCCTCCTGGTCGTGGGTCACGTACACGAAGGTGATACCGACCTCGCGCTGGATTCGTTTCAGCTCGAGCTGCATGGCCTGGCGGAGCTTGAGGTCCAGGGCGCCGAGCGGCTCGTCCAGCAGCAGCGCCCGCGGCCGGTTGACCAGCGCCCGAGCAAGGGCGACGCGCTGCTGCTGGCCGCCGGAGAGCTGCCGGGGGCGGCGCTTCTCGCGGCCCTCCAGCTCGACGAGCTGCAGCACCTCGGTCACCCGGCGCCTGATCTCGTCCTTGGGGACCTTCTTGCGCCGCAGGCCGAAGGCGACGTTCTCGAAGACGTCCATGTGGGGGAAGAGGGCGTACTGCTGGAAGACCATGTTGACGTCGCGCCGGTAGGGCGGCACCCCGACCACGTCGCGACCGTGGAGCAGGATCTGGCCGTTGGTCGGCTCCTCGAAGCCGGCGATCATCCGCAGGGTGGTGGTCTTGCCGCAGCCGGAGGGGCCAAGCAGCGAGAAGAACTCGCCCTCGGCGATCCGGAGGTCGACGTGCTCCACGGCCCGGACGTCGCCGGACGCCGAGGAGAACTGCTTCTCGATGCCGACCAGCTCGATCGCGGGCAGCCCGTCGTCCTCCGGCGGGGCCTGACGGCTGGCTGCCTGCACCCTTGTGTCTGCCATAGCGCTCGTTCCTCGCATCCGGCTGCCGACCCGCGGATTCGATCACACCGGCAGGTTTGGACGCTAGCATCCAGGACGGTCCAGTCCATGTACGAACCGGCAGTGACGCCCGGCCCGATGCGCCGGTTCGGCGAAGCGTCAATCGCGCCCCCGACCGCGGCCGCCGAGGACGTCGGCGGCCTGCAGGGCGAGCCAGAACTCCACCCGGTCGGCGGCCGACTCGAGGTCGCGTCCGGTCAGCTCGGCCACCCGGCGGATGCGGTAGCGCAGCGTATGGCGGTGCACGGCGAGGGCGCGGGCGGCGGCCTCCCAGTTGCCGTTGTGCTCGAGGAAGGTGCGCAGGCTCGCGACCAGGTCGCCGTGCTGGCGCTGGTCGTAGGCACGCAAGGGGGCGAGCAGGCCGCGCGACAGCGCCTCCAGCGCGGCGTCCTCCTGCAGGGCCAGCAGCAGCCGGTGGCTGCCCAGGTCCTCCACGCTGGCGACCCGACTCACCGGGGGACCGCCTGGACCCGTTGCGGCGGGGACCTCGACGGTGGCGGCCGCCGCCAGCGCGAACCGGGCCTCCTGGTAGGTGCGGCGCAGCGCCGGCGGGTCCGATGCGGGCGTGCCCAGCCCGAAGCGGGCCGCCACCCCCCTCGCCAGCACCCCCTCGGCGACGGCCTCGGCCGTGGCGCGGGCGGCGGCCGGGTCGCCCGCCTCGAACAGCGCCACCACCAGGTCGTCGTGGACGCTGGCGACGTACGGGCCCGGCTTGCGGGAGAGCCGGTCCTCCACCAGCCGCCTGAGCGCCTCGGTCGCGCCGTCCGGAGCGGCGCGCGTCCGCTCGGCTGGGGCGGCGCGCGCGACCAGCACGGCGACCGCCGGGGACTGGCCGAGGCCGAGGAAGCGCAGGCGCCGCCTGGTCTCGTCGCCCGACAGCTCCCCCTCCAGCAGCGCGTCGAGGAAGTCGCCGACCAGCCGCCGCTCGGTCCGCGCGACCGCCTGCGCCTTGGCCAGCTCGAGGGCGATCGCGGTGGCCAGGTGGTGGACGACCACCTGGTGGAAGGGCTCCGGCCGGTCCTCGCGGTGGAGCACCAGGAAGGCGGCGGGGCTGCCACCCACCAGGATCGGCAGCAGCGAGCGGCTGCCGATCTCGTCGGAGAGGCTCATCGAGAACTCGTTGCCCTCTGGGCGCAGCGACTGGATCTCGGCCCAGACGGCGCGCGGCCGCAGCACCGCGCCGGCCCCTGGCGCCGCCGCCACCACCTCGCCGTGGAGGTCGAACAACAGCCCCCTCGTCCCGGTCATGCGCGCGTAGGCGCCCAGCAGCGCGTCCAGCCCGGCCCCCTCCAGCAGCAGGCGCGACAGGGTCTGCTGCACGGTCCCGGCCCGCTGCAGCAGCACGTACTGCTCGTTGACCAGCCGCGAGAACAGCGCCTCGGTGATGGCGATGAACGGCACCTCGAAGGGGACCTCGAACACCGGGAAACCGGCCCGGTCGGCGGCCGCGACCACGGCCGGCGGGGTGGCCTCGAAGGCGAACCCGACGCCCACGCCGAGCGCGGCCAGCTTGGCCTCGGCGAGCTGCTCGACGTAGCCGGCCTGGGCGCGCGCGCCGCCGCGCATCCCGAGGCCGGTGGTGAGCAGCACCTCCCCGCCGCGCAGGAATCGGGTCGGGTCCTTCAGCTCGGACACGTGCGCCCAGCGGATCGGCCTGCTCGCGCCCTGGCCGCCGGCGACGAGGGTGAGGGCCAGCTCGTCGATGGCGAGCAGGTCGGCAACGGTTGTGGCCACGGACCCCCCAGATGTGCGCCGATTCGTACAACAGCCTATCCGGTTGGTGGACGCTGGGGCACTTCCCCTCCGTCTCGACCGGCTGAAAGCCTCGCTCCGTACGAGCGAGCAGCCGGAGGGTCGGATGCGGGTCGTCGTGATCGGCGGGGCCGGTGCCATGGGGCGATGGACCCTGCGCGACCTGACCGAGTCCGAGGGGGTCGACGAGGTCGTGGTCGCCGACCTGGAGGGCGCCAGGGCGATGGAGGCGGCCGGCTGGGCGGCGGCGCGCTCGGGCAGCAACGGCACCGCGCACGTGCAGGGCATCGCGTTGGACGCCGACGACGGCGACGCCCTGCGGCGGGCCCTCGAGGCCGCCGACGTGGCCTGCAACTGCGCCGTCCACGCGACCAACCTGCCCGTGATGGAGGCCTGCGCCGACACCGGGACCCACTACGTCGACCTCGGTGGGCTGTTCCACACCACCCGGCGCCAGCTCGCCCTCCACGACCGTTTCGTGGACGCCGGTGCGACCGCGGTGGTCGGCATGGGCGCCAGTCCCGGCACCACCAACGTGATGGCCGCGCTCGCCGCCCGCGGCCTGGACGTGGTCGAGGAGGTCGAGATCCGCCTGGGCATCGCCGACTTCGCGCCGTCGACGGCTCCCCTGCCGCTGCCCTACGCGGTCGACACCCTGCTGGACGAGTTCGCGGCACCGGCCATGGCCTTCCGGGACGGCCGCTTCGTCGAGGTCCCGGCCATGAGCGAGCAGGAGGAGCTGGACTTCCCACCGCCGGTGGGGCGGGTACGGGTCGGTCACACGCTCCACTCGGAGGTGGCCACCCTGCCGCTGCACTTCGCCGACCGGGGGATCCGGTCGGTGTCGTTCAAGGTCGGCTTTCCCGCCGGCTTCATGGACCGGATGGGGCTGCTGGTCGGCCTCGGCCTGGCCGGCAACGACCCGGTCGACCTGCCGGGCGGCCGCGTGGTCCCGCGCGAGCTGCTGGTCCACAGCATCGTCACGACCGCCACCACCCCCGGACCCGAAGCCGCCCCGGACGACGCCGAGGCGCTCTGGGTCCGGGTGCGAGGGCGACGGGCCGGGCGCTCGGGGGACCCGGCCCTCGCTCCTCGCGACCACGACCGCCCGGTGGAGGTCCTCGCCGAGTGCGTGGTCCGGCCGCACCCGCGATGGCGGGCGGGCGCCGGGCAGCTCGACACCGGCGTCCCCCCGAGCATCGTGGCCCAGCTCCTTGGCCACAAGGTGATCGACCAGCCGGGCGTGTTCGCGCCCGAGGACGCCGTCCCGCCCCGGCCGTACCTCGCCGAGCTGGCCCGCCGCCACATGGAGGTGGTGCTGGTGACCCGGGAGCCGGCCGCGGCCGGTGCCGCCGTGGCCGGGGAGAGGAGTGGAGGCGCATGAGCATCGCCCAGGAGCGGAAGCTCGCCGGCGAGGTACCGGGACCGGCGAGCCGGGCGCTGGAGGAGCGCCGCCGCCGCGCCGTGCCGCGGGGGGTCGGCACCATGACCCCGGTCTACGCGGCGGCGGCGCACGGCGCGGTCATCGAGGACGTCGACGGCAACCGCTTCATCGACTTCACCGGTGGGCTCGGCGTCCTCAACGCCGGCCACACGCCGCCGACGGTCGTCCAGGCGGTCAAGGAGCAGGTCGAGCGCTACCTGCACACCTGCCAGCACGCCCTCATGAACGAGCCCTACGTGGCCGTGGCCGAGGCGCTCAACCGGATCACCCCGGGAGACCACGACAAGCGGACGTTCCTGGTGAACTCCGGCGCCGAGGCGACCGAGAACGTGGTCAAGATCGCGCGCGCCGCCACCGGCCGCCAGGGCGTCGTGGTGTTCGACAACGCCTTCCACGGCCGCACCCTGCTGGCCCTGGCCATGACCGGCAAGGTCAGCCCCTACAAGCAGGGCTACCAGCCGTTCCCGAGCGAGGTCTACCGGGTCCCCTACGCCTACTGCTACCGCTGCCCGTTCCACCTCACCTACCCCGACTGCGGCATCGCCTGCGCCGACTACGTCGAGGATGAGATCAAGGTCCACGTCGGGCCGCAGAACGTGGCGTGCCTGATCGTCGAGCCGGTCCAGGGCGAGGGCGGCTTCATCGCCCCGCCGCCCGGCTGGCTGGAGCGCATCGCCGACATGTGCCGGCGGCTGGACATCCCGTTCGTCGCCGACGAGGTCCAGTCGGGCTTCGGCCGCACCGGGACCCTCTACGCCATCGAGCAGCACCCCGGTGTGGAGCCCGACTTCACGCTGTCGGCCAAGTCGCTGGCGGCCGGCCTGCCGCTGGCGGCGGTGACCGGGCGCGCGGAGCTGATGGACGCGCCCGGCCCCGGCGGGCTCGGCGGCACCTTCGGCGGCAACCCGCTGGCCTGCACCGCCGCCCTCGCCACCATCGAGCTGTTCGAGCACGGCGACCTGCTCGACCGGGCGAAGCGGATGGGCGAGACGCTCGGTCGGCGCCTGCGCGAGATGGGCGACCGGCACCGGGTCGTCGGCGAGGTTCGCGGCCTCGGCGCGATGATGGCGCTGGAGCTGGTCAACGACCGGGAGACCAAGGAGCCGGCCAAGCAGGCGGCGACCCAGGTGGTGGCCGAGAGCGCCAGGCAGGGCCTGCTCACCCTCAAGGCCGGCATCCACGACAACGTCGTCCGCATCCTGGCCCCGCTGGTCATGGAGGAGCACCTCCTGGAGGAGGGCCTCGACATCCTCGACCACGCCCTCGGCGTCGCGGGCTAAAGAGCCTCGCCCCTTTCACGTATCCTTCGGCGGTGAGGACCGCCATGTGGATCGAGGGGACCGACGTCCCCGGCGACGGCGCGGTCGAGGTGGTGCGCAACCCGGCCACCGAGGAACCGCTCGCCGAGGTGCGGTCCGCCTCGCCGGCGCAGGTCGACGCCGCCGTGGGGACGGCCAGGGCGGCGCTGGCCGGGTGGCGGCGGACCCCGGCCGGGGAGCGGGGCGAGCTGCTGCACGGTGTCGCCGCCTGGCTCCGCGACCACACCGAGGAGCTGGGCCGGCTGATGACGCTGGAGGGCGGCAAGCCGCTGGTGGAGAACACCGACGAGGTCGGCTGGACCGCCAACGCCTTCGCCTACTACGCCGAGCTCGGCCGTCACGAGCGCGGCCGGGTGATCCCGTCGATCGAGGAAGGCCAGCTCGCGCTGGTGCTCAAGGAGCCGGTCGGGGTGGTGGCCGCGATCGTGCCCTGGAACTACCCTCTGCTCCTGCTGGCCTGGAAGCTCGCGCCGGCCCTGGCGGCCGGCAACGCCGTGGTCGTCAAGCCCTCGCCGTACACGCCGCTGTCGACGCTGCGGCTGGCCGAGGCGTTCGGCGGCTTCCCGGACGGGGTGGTGAACCTGCTCGCCGGCGGCGCGGACGTCGGCGAGGCGCTGGTGGTGCACCGCGGCACCGACATGGTCGCGTTCACCGGCTCGGTCGCCACCGGGCAGCGGATCGGCGCGCTCTGCGCCGAGCAGGTCAAGCGGGCCCACCTGGAGCTCGGCGGCAAGGACGCGTTCATCGTCTGCGACGACGTCGACCTCGAGGTCGCCGCGCCCGGCGCGGCATGGGCCGCCTACCTGAACGCCGGCCAACGAGGCTTGCGCATTACCGAGCCGTCCGACCTGATCACCTCAGGGATCCCGTGGTCTGGTAATGCGCAAGCCTCGTTGGGTGTGCACCTCCGCCGAGCGCTTCTACGTGCTGGCGCCGGTGTTCGACGAGTTCGTGGAGCGGCTGGTGGAGGAGACCGGGCGGCTGCGGCTCGGCGACCCGCTGGTCCCCACAACCGACGTCGGCCCGATGGTCGCGGAGGTGCAGCGGGCCAAGGTCGAGCGCCAACTGGACCAGGCCACTTCGGCGGGCGCCAGGGTGCTGGCCGGCGGCGACCGCGGCGGCTTCGAGCGCGGCTGGTTCCTGGCGCCGACCGTGGTCGTGGACGTCGACGACACCATGGAGCTGCTGCGGACCGAGACGTTCGGGCCGGTGGCGCCGGTGCAGCGGGTCGGCTCGCTGGAGGAGGCGATCGCCCGCGCCAACGCCCTGCCCTACGGGCTGGGGGCGAACGTCTACACCCACCGCCTGGACAACGTGCTGCGCTGCATGGAGGAGCTCCAGGTCGGCACGGTGTGGATCAACGACCCGCTAACGGACAACGACGCCGGGCCCTTCGGCGGCATGAAGATGTCCGGAAACGCTCGTGAGCTGGGCCCGGAAGGCCTGGAGTCGTTCCGCGAGACCAAGCACGTCCACCTCGACGGCCGCGCGAACCGAAAGCCGTGGTGGTATCCATACGGTCAAGAGCGTTAGCCTGATGGCCCGTGTCAAGGGCCCGACCGGCCCGGTCGATGGAGGCTGCATGACGACGTCCCGGGAGGCCGGGCGCTGACCCAGACAATCCGTGTCCAGCCAAGCCGTGTGCAGCGGTACCACGGCCGGCGCATCCAGGGACGCCGCGCCCGCCGCCGGTTCCTTGGCGAGCTGCCGTTCCTGCTGCTGGCCGCCCTGATCCTGACCGTGCTGGTCAAGGGCTTCCTGATCCAGGCGTTCTTCATCCCGTCGCGGTCGATGGAGCCGACCCTCGAGGTCGGCGACCGGGTGGTCGTCAACCGCCTGGCCTACCGGCGTCGGTCGGCCGGGCGACACGGTCGAGGGCAGGGACGGCCGGCTGTGGCGGAACGGCCACAGGGTCCCCGAACCATACTTGGCCGGGAAGGGGTTCACCTCCGACTTCGGCCCGGTGCGGGTCAAGCCCGGCTATTACTGGGTGATGGGCGACAACCGCGAGGACTCCGCCGACTCCAGGGTCTTCGGCCAGGTGCCGCGCTCCACGCTGGTCGGCCGGGCCGTGCTCACGGTCTGGCCGTTCACCCACCTCGGCGGCTTCTGACCGCCCGCTGACCGCGGATGGCCTCGCCCACGGCGCCGGATCGGCCCGAGGCAGGGCGCGACTATCCGGCCGACTGGCCACAGTTCCTCGCCTTCTTCCCCGACGAGGACGCCTGCGTGCGCTACCTGGAGGCGCTGAGCTGGCCCCACGGGTTCATGTGCCCCGGCTGCGGCGCGGCCGGGCCGCCGTGGCGCGGCTCGCGACGGCGGCTGGTCTGCCGTGCCTGCGGGCACCAGACCAGCGTCACAGCCGGCACCCTGTTCCAGGCGACCCGCACGCCGCTGCGGCAGTGGTTCGCCGCCGCCTGGCTGATGGCGACCGCAGAGCAGGGCGTGTCGGCGCGGCGCCTCGCGCGCGAGCTGGACCTCGGCAGCTACGAGACCGCGTGGACGATGCTGCACCGCCTGCGGCGGGCGATGGTCCGTTCCGGACGGCCGCGGCTGGAGGGCGTCGCCGAGACCGGCACGGTGCTGCTGCCGGGGAGGCCCGCCGCGCGCGGTGGGCCGAGCGGCGCCGTTGCCGCCATCGCCGTCGAGGACCGTGGCGAGCGGGCGGGTCGCGTGCGCATGCAGTGCCTGGCGTCCCGCTCGGCCGCGGAGCTGGCCGGGTTCGTCACCAGGGCGGTCGAGCCGGGCGCGGTGATCCGCGCCGAGCGCCGGAGCGTCGCCGAGGCGCTTGCCGGCCTGGGGTGGGCCGTCGACCCGGGCGCACCGGTGCACCTCCAGCCGGTGCGGGAGCGCCTGGAGCGGTGGCTGCTCGGGACCCATCAGGGCGCGGCCTCGCACGACCAGCTCGACTGGTACCTCGACGAGTTCACCTTCCGGTTCAACCGGCGCGCGGCCACCCACCGCGGCCTGCTGTTCTACCGGCTGCTCGAGGAGGCGGTGGTGACGCCGCCGCTGCCGTACCGCCGGGTGGTCCACAGCGGCATCGACCCGGGACCGGAGGGCGCGCCGCCGCGGCGCGAAACCGGGCGTACTAGTTGACCTGAACTAGTCGCCCTAGCCTATCCCCTCGGCTCCAGTCAATGGACCAAAGCGGATACGCCGGCCTGCGCAAACGCCAACTTGACGACGGGCGGGAAACAGGGGAACATACGTTTGGTTCGAACATTTGTTCGACTCGGCCCCAGGAACGTTCACGCGAAGGGGAAGCCGTGGACAGGACCGCCGTGGGCAGCCGGGTCGGCTTCGCCGACCGTGCCACCCGCATCCTGCCGGCCGTGCCGCTCCACCGCGGCCCGGTCCGCTTCCGCACGCTCGTGTTCCGCTACCTCGCGGTGGCGTTCGTGCTGCTGGCCGCCGTGGTGGTCGTCAACCCCCGCCACCCGGACGCGGCCGCACCTGGCGCGACGCCGTGGGACTACCAGCACGAGCAGGTGGACGTCGAGGGCCGCGGCGCGCTGAACGCGTACGCGCGGGTCACGGTCAGCGCCACGGCATGGCTCGCCAAGGCGTCGATCGAGCGGCAGCGCGACGTGTTCCGCCTCAACCTGTTCGACTTCCTGGTGGGCAGCGGCAGCGCCGAGGCGGTGGGCGGCTTCCGGGCCGCGAACGGTCCGGGGCTCGAGGCCGCCACCAAGGCGGCCATCCTCGGCCTGGTCCTGTACGGGGTGCTGCTGCGGCCGGCGCGGCGATCCTGGGCGGTGGCGGTCCTGCTGCTGCTGGTCGCCACCGTCGCCATCACCCGCCCGTACGGCACGGTCGAGGCGGCGGCTCGCCCGGGCGTCCAGATCCCGAACGCGATGCTGGGCGTGGTCGACCGCGTCGCGCCCGGCGCCGGGGTCGAAGGGGGCGCCAGCGGCGTCGGGCCGGCGCAGCGTCGGCTGCTCACCCACTACTGGACCTCGTTCGTCGCCCACCCGCTGTCCCGGATGCAGACGGGGACGCCGGTGCTCGCGTCGGCGCCTCCTGGCAAGAAGGCGGGCGTGCTGGCCGGCCTGCGCAAGAACGTCTCGGCGGTCAACGACTGGGCCCTGGGACGTCACGGGCCCGAGCGCGCCTTCATCGCCACCTCCGCGCTCGGGTACGTGCTGCCGTTCGCCGTCGTGCTCGGGATGCTCGCCATGGTCGCCGCCTGCGCCCAGACGATGCTGTTCGTGCTGTGCCTCGTCGGGCTGTTCGCGCTGCCGTTCGCGGTGGCCGGCCGCCGCCAGCGGGGCGCACTGATCCGGTACTGGCTGCTGCCGCTCTTGGCGGCGGTCGCGGTGCTGGCGCTCGCGTCGGTGCTGTCGTTCGCGGTCATGCGGACCGCGGACGCGGTGCACGCCGCCGACGAGTACGTCGGCGTGCTCCTGGCCGGCTCGACCCTGCCCGCGCTGGCCGCCTTGCTGATGGGACGGCGGGTCGTCCGCCGCTGGCGCGACGGCCGGTCGGCGCCGTCGCCCATTCCTGGGAGTTGATCGCATGAACGCCGAGTCCACCTACGTCCGGCCGACCCGCCCCCGCTCGTGCTCGTCTCGCTCGTCGGCGCGCTGTACGACCACACCGACCGGCCGCGCCCCGCGAGCGCCCTCGCCGGCGCGCAGGCCACGGCGTCGCACCGGCCGGCCACCGGAGGCTGGGCTGGTGGGTCGGCGAAGGCCACCGGCCGCAAGCGCAGCCCGGCCGAGGCCGCCGCCGCCTGGTACGCCGGCAAGCAGCGGGTCGCGCCCGACCACGTCCAAGCGCTGGGGCAGCGGCGCCTCAGCGCCACCGAGCGCCAGGTGCTGGTGGTCGCCGAGGCGAGTGGCTCCAAGCTGGCGACCGACTACGTAGTTGTACGGAAGGGTCCGGGCGGCTGGGCCGCGGTGTCGTGACGCGGGAGGTCAGGACCGGCGTCGCCGGGGTGATGATCGCGCTGCTCGCGCTCGCCGTGCTCAGCAGCCGCGCGTCGCCCGGCTTTCCTCTGGCCGACGTCCCCAAGGCCGTCGGCAAGGCCGTCGTGCGGGCGCTCGGCGGCGACCAGGTCGCCGGCGCTCGCGACACAGGAAACGGGCGGGGCGGCGGCCGGCAGGGCGCCAGCTCGCTCGCGCTGGCGGACATCC
>WNFV01022176.1_pt1 | contig 11020 bp, 16 predicted proteins | sample 5400101 | NCBI WGS metagenome assembly WNFV01 (sample SAMN13153361, study PRJNA577476) | soil metagenome | isolation source: 115 cm soil or saprolite under grassland replicate 1 | place: USA:California | collected 2016-06-15
GCGGCCTCGCCGAGGTTCGTCTCAGCAAACGCACACCACATCTGCACTTTGGCGATGTCCGGGACGTAATCGGGGACGACGATAGATTTCTTGACCTTCTGATCTTTCGTCATCAAGCGATCCAGGAGGTACGTCTTCCCGTTAGAGTCCACGATCTGCCAATGCGGATCGGGTGTTTGTGGTGGGACGAAGTCGTCTGAGAGCGTGAGCGTGCTCTTGCCGTTTACCGTTGTGTGCGTGACATAGCCCTTGTTTGCTTTTGCGCCTTGGAACGGGCCACTCTTGTGACTGTCCTGAGCAAAGCTGCTCGTCACAGCAATCACCAGCACGGTTAAGGAAGCGAGTATCGTTTTATGATTCATGTAGGTTTTGGTTTTTCTTTTTTGCGACCGGATTGTTTCCGGCTGCATTTCACCCGATTCGTCGGCGCAATGCCGAAATCCTTACAACGAGTCGCCTCGATGCGCGCTCACACGTTGCTTTTTTGGAGTGCGGCTGTGCTCTGCCGCTTTAGATACGCCCTCTGTCTACCCGCAGCTTTACCGAATCTGATCGGCGAGCTTTTGCTTGATCCGTTCCTTCACGTCTGGCGGAAAGGGTACATTGGATGCCTCACCGGCATGTTCCGGGAACTGGCGTGCCGTCTCGTGGATGTAATGAAGCTGTTCTTCGTAGCGTTGGCACCAGCAGCAAATCAGAGAGTGCAGTCGCTTCTTGATTCGCATCATGAGCGGCATCGGCTCATCTATCGATTGGGACAAGATGCGGACCATTTCACGACATTTGGGTGTGTATTTACCGATAAGTTTCACCAGCATCGTTTGCCACCAGTTCCTCCGTGCAAGAACTGACGCGTTACCGATCGGCGATGGATTGTACGGTTCTTCCGGCATCAGACCGTTCCTCCTGCTGGCGTATCGAACCAATTCATCTCAAGACATTCCCGCAAAGCCATGCGCGCCCGGTGTAGCATCACCCAGAGATTGCCATCGGTGATCGATAGGATCGCGCAAACCTTCTTGCTGGGCACACCGTCCATTTCGCGCATGGTGAAAACATCACGCACCTTTTCCGGTAACTTCGAGAGGCAATCAAGCATCGTCTGCCAGAACTCAGCCCGATGCATCACTTCGTCCGGCTCCGGCTTCCACTCGTGCGGTCCGAGGTCGTGGTTCCAAAAACCGACCGACACGAATTTTTCGGAGAACTCATCGGACAGAAATTCCACGTCAGTGAACGAGGTCTCGCGTCCGAGCTTGCGAAAATGATCAACGATCTTGTTCTTCAAAATCCCGACAAGCCAACTGCGCTCGGACGAACGGCCGCCAAATTTTTCGTAGCCGCGCACAGCGGCGAGAAAGGTCTCCTGCGCTAAGTCTTCGGCCACTTCGGGTTTGCGCACACGCACTAAAGCGTATCGATAGAGACACTCGACGTGGTCGTCCACCCAGCGCGATGATGCCGCCTGAATATCGGAGCTGCTCATGGTGGAGTTGCGATGGCGCCACAGGGCGAGATTGTCCGACCGGCGCGTGCCGATCTTATCAGCAGCAACTTGGTCACGCGCGCGGACTGCAGTCCAAGAAGCGAAAACAACAGCCAGCGCGCGATGTGCCAATGTCCTTTGCCCGCGATTGCTTGGTGATAAATGAGCAACGCCCCAGCTAGGTATGCGAAGCGATGAAGCAGTTTCCAGTTCTTCCCGCCGAGCGCGCGAATCGACCAAGTGTTACTCGTTAGGGCGAGAGCGAGCAAGATCGATAATCCAGCGAGCCCAAACCAGATGAATGGTTTGAATAAACTGCGTACCAAGCCATCCAGGCCGCCTTCATAAAGAACGTGAAAGCCAAAATGCAATAAGCCATAAATGCACGCGCTGACCCCGATGGCGCGGCGATGTCGATTTAACGCCGCCACCACACATGAACTTGGAAACAGGACGCGTAACGGACTGAGTGCGAGCACAGCGCCCAAAGTCCAGATCGAGATTTCACCGCTCTGGTGCAGCAATTTTTCCAATGGATTTGCGCCGAGTCCGCCAGAAAACGCCGGTACAACGAGCAACCAGATGCCAACGCTTGCGAGGGCAGCAAGAGCGAAGAGTTTGTTTGCCAGGATTTTGATCAAAAAATTCATTTCAAACGCGACCATCAAAAATTCTTCCGCAGATCCATGCCAGCGTAGAGATGCGCGACTTGTTTTTCGTAGCCGTTGAACAGGAGCGTCGGCTGCTTGCCGACAAAGAATCCGGCGCCGATCACGCGCTCGCTTTTCTGACTCCACCGAGGATGATCGACGTCGGGATTCACATTCGCGTAAAATCCGTACTCGTTAGGCGCAAGTTGATTCCAGAGGCTCTTTGGCTGCTCGTTCACAAACTCGATCTTCGCCAGCGATTTCGCGCTTTTGAATCCGTACTTCCATGGAACAACCAGGCGTAGCGGCGCGCCGTTCTGGTTGCGGAGAGGTTTGCCGTAAAGGCCGACTGCGATAAACGCCAACTCGTTCGTCGCCTCAGACAAAGTGAGGCCTTCCGTGTACGGCCACGGAAAATCATTGACGCGTTGTGCCGGACAATTGGCAGGATCGAAAAACGAAACAAATTTCACATACTTCGCTTCGGTTTTTGGCTGCGCAAAATCGACAAGCTTCGACAGCGGAAAACCGTCCCACGGAATCACCATTGACCAGGCTTCGACACAACGATGCCGATAATTACGTCGCTCGATCGGGCCAAGAACCTGAATCAATTCGTCGACGTCAATCTTACGCGGATTCGCACATAATCCGCCGATCTCGATGGACCACGGCCGCGTCTTCCAATCGCGGTTCGCCAATTCTTTAGGCTGATCTTTCGCCAAGCCCCATTCGTAAAAATTATTGTAGCTAGTGACGAGATCTTCAGGCGTGAGTTTCACACCATCGAGTTTGTAAGACGAATTGAGCAGATCGTTCGGTGCCGCCCATTCAGCCCGAATCCAAGACGGTAAAAGAGCCGAGGCCGCAAGACCGAGGCCGAACACGCGCAGGAATTCCCGGCGACGCAAATAGTACGGCTCGGGCGTTACTGCAGAATCGGGCAGATTCCACGCGCAATGCGCATAGTCCGTGCGCGAGGTCTCTGTTTCCACAGTGATATGTCGACCGAAAGCGCAAAACCTTACGAAGCGCGACGTTGCAGACGCGGGCGATCACCGCTCAAAGCCGAGGTCGACGCCCTCGGCTACCGCGATTTGGTGTAAGGGATTGCCGCGGAGCGCGACACATGTTCAAAAAAGCCTATGATCACGATCCGTTCATCCAAAATCGGCTCTGAAGTGGCGCTAAGTTGTCTCGAGGTCACTTTGACCACGCCGCGCAGTGTTTATACGATCTCTTCAAACAGCCCGATGATCGATTCAGGATCATCCTTTGGCGATGGACTTTTTGGCGCCATATCGTGGCCGCGCTCGTGCTTTCGTCTTCCAGAAGGGCTGCTGATCGACCAGCAAATGTTTTTGCCGCTCGACGGATCGGCCGTCGCATTATCCTGGGCGCTACGTGGCGACACACATATTGCTGCGCAGCTTGTGGTAAGACCGTTCTTTTCGGGTTGCGGGCCACGCTCGTACCGCGATGTCGGTTTCCATTTTGAATCAGACGCGAACGGCGGGCGGCTAATCTGGTTGCCAAATGTGCGGGGGCCAAAAGTCGTCGCCGACACTAATGGTCGATATCGCGATGAACCGGTTCGACCACTCGATTGTTTTTGCGAGCAAGCAGCAGCAGCCTCGGCTTCAGAGGAAGATTTGAGCACTCCCGGGAGCTTTGAATTTGAGCTAGGCACTCGTCCGTCAGTCCTAATCTTTTCGTTAGAAGGTCCCGCCAACACTCAACGCAACCGGGACCTCGGCACCTTTTTGGCGGGTCTGATGCAAGACAACTCTCCTGCGAAAGCTGGTTCGCGCGCGGCTGAGAGCGCTGTAACGCGAACTCCTCACGTCGCAGTCGCATGATCAGCGCTCAGACGTACTTTAGCCGCACAACACGCGCTCCGAGAGAAATCTGTTGGGCGTTGCCACGCTCAATTGCGCGGCAACCGAGCGCTTCGAGCGGCTTACCGAAAATTTGATCAAACCGAGGAAACTCGAAAACTCTTGCGACGACTTCTGTACTAGAAAGTTGCGCTACAATCAGCGGACTCGCGGCTGTGCTCCTCCAGAATTCCCAATCACTCCCCAAGAGGACCGAACCCATCGAATTGCTGAATGAGAATGCGATGGGGCCCGTGCGTTTCCTCCACAAAATCGGGACTCGTCGTCAGTCCATACGCCACAAGTGACTGTTTGTAGGCATTGTACTGTGTTTGGTTGCCAACGAGAATCCCGTCCTTGGTCGCGGTCGGATACACGTAATACAATTTCCCTCCGTATGTGACGGTGGAAACTTTGCCGGCCGGCAGCGCGCTAACTCGTTGCTGCTGTTTGGGCGTGGTCACAGTCTTTGCCTTGAATCCGGATCGGACCAGCAGGTTTTCCTTCTGAGATGCCTGGCTGGGACCGACGGCGGTGCTCTGGCATCCCCACATCAAGCCCAGTGACAAGATCACTACAAAGATATTCGTAAATAGACGTGTCTTTCTCATCTTTCTCATTTCTCTGTTTGGTTGCGCTTCTGCCGTTTTATTTGTTGGACGTCAAAACAAATCTTGGAAAACCCACCGCGGCTCCGGCAACGGAAGTAACTTAGGCTTCACAGCCTGACAGGTCAGGCGGGCTTCACAGCCTGCCGTTGCCCCGACCGGACCAGGCAGGATGCCTGTGTTACCGCATCGCTTTCGCTGCCACGTATGCCCCTACGCAAGTTGATAATTCCGCCTATGATGAAGCACGAGATGCTGCCGGCTCATTTGAGGCGGAGGGCGTGGCGGGTGTAGCCGGCTTCGTTGCAACAACGGCGGCAGCTTTCTTTTTCGCAGCAGCTTCAGCTGCAGCGGCCAGTTTCGCATCGACTTCGGCCGCATCGGTTGGAGAGATTCGACGATAATAGCCATTAGACTTCGCCAAATCGTCTTTGCGCATGAGCAACGCATCAAAGCGCTCGCGACGGCTAAGCTCGAAATCCTTGTCCATCTTGATCGCCTCAAATGGGCAAACTTCGACGCAGATCTGGCAGCTCATGCAAACCGAGATATCGATGTCGAAGACCTTCGGGTAAAACTGTGGTTTACCCATGTAATCGGGCTTTTTGTCTTCGCTTTTGACGATGTAAATGCATTGCGGCGGGCAAGTTCCGCGCCGTGACCGCCATTCCTTTGAGTATGCCTGTGCCGATCATGGTGTTCGTTAAAGCGTTAAACTGTTAAAGCGTTGAAGCGGATTCTGCATCAGCGATCAACCTCCCCCATGACAATATCGACGCTGCCGAGAATTACCATCACATCGGCAACGGTATGGCCAAGGCACATATCTTCTAAAATCGTCAGATTGATGAAACTCGGCGGACGCACCCGATAGCGATACGGATTTGGGCCGCCGTCACTGATCAAATAGAAACCGAGCTCGCCTTTGGGCGCTTCAATGCGCCCATAAGCTTCGCCAACCGGCGGACGAAAGGCGCGGATTTTCACCTTCGGGTTGATGATCGGGCCGGCAGGAATTTGTTCGAATGCCTGCTTCAAAATTTCGACGCTCTCGCCCATTTCCAACACGCGCATCATCAGGCGATCGTAAGTGTCCCCGTGTTCGCCTAACGGAATTCGGAATTTGAAGCGTGGATAGAATCCGTAGCCGTCCACTTTTCGCACATCATAATTGACGCCGCAGGCGCGAAGCATCGGACCGGTGATACCGGCACTAATCGCGAGCTCGGGCGAGACTTTTCCAACGTTCTGCGTTCGGGCCATTACAATTTCATTGCCGACGATCAATTGTTCCAGCTCGTGAACGAACTGCGGGAAACGGTCGACAATTTTCTTCGCAGCCGCGAGCCACTCGGGACTGGCATCGACCCGGCAGCCGCCGAAGCGCATGTAGTCGCACATCATGCGCGATCCGGACAGCGATTCGAACAGATCGAGAATTTTTTCGCGCTCGCGGAACGCGTACATGAGCGGCGTCCCCCAGGCACCCATGTCGCTCAGCAAAAACCCCAGCAGCGACGCGTGATTCTGGAGCCGCGTCAGTTCCGCAAGAATAACGCGAAGATATTCGGCGCGCTCGGGAACTTCGATCCCGGCCAATTTTTCCACGCTGAGCGCATAGGCCCAGTTATTGGTCATCGAGCAGAAATAATCGAGCCGGTCGGTGTACGGCATTGAGCCGAGATAGCTCGCGTTCTCGCCAATTTTTTCATGATTGCGATGCAGATATCCGAAGACCGGCTTGAGCTTGCGCACGATCTCGCCCTCGAGCGCAACGTTCATCCGGAATACGCCGTGGGTAGAGGGATGTTGCGGTCCCATCGAAACTTCGAGTAGCTCGCCTTCAAGTCGCGAGCCCATGCTCACCGGCGGCCGCTCCATAGCTTCGAGTGTGTCAACTGTCGCAGTCACGTTCGCTTCAACCCTTCAACGATGCCTTCCGCGCCATCGCTCTGTGGTCGGGACGCGTAACGTCCCTTCGCTTTCTCCAGCACATCGTCGTGCGGTGTCGGTTCGTATTCGTAATCGTCCGGCTCCCGATAATCCTTGCGCATCGGATAGTCTTTGAACTCGTCCCACATCAAGATCCGGCGCAAATCGGGATGCCCGTCGAATCGGACTCCGTAGAGATCAAAAATCTCGCGCTCCTGAAACTCTGCGCTTCGCCAGATCGGAGTCAGCGACGGTAGCCGGGCACCCGCTGCACGATCTGCTGTCCGCATTCGAATGATAACCGGTCCGTGTTTGTGGGTCATCGAGTAAAGGTGGTAAACGGCTTCGAGATAGCCGGTAATTTTTTCTTCAGTCGTTTCACTGACTTCCTTTTCTTCGCCATCGACGACTTTTTTCACCTTTACCGTTTTCTTTACGGTGCGATCTAGCCAATCGACGCCGGTCACATTGGAACAAAAATCCAAGCGCAGCGCCGGGTCGTCACGCAGCCACTTCGCCACATCGCGGGCGTGTTCATTGTCGATTTTGAGCGAATGCTGCTTTGACGGACTCGCATTCTGCACGATTTCGATATTCGCGCCAGGTATGGCGGCTTCGATCCGAGCTTTGATTTCCTCCAAGGACTCCATGGCGTTAACGCCGCTTCAACTTTGCCTTTCGATCGCCGGTGGATGAAACACGTTTGAATTAGCCGGTGGCTCCAGATCGTGCTTTCCGAATGCGGGCACAGGGAATTCGCTCGGCTGTTCTGAATCGAGATGAGCCGCTTTGTTTGCGCCGCTCAATTTTTGCTCGTCGATCTTGCGCTGTAATTCCATGAATGCGTGTAAAAGAGCTTCCGGACGCGGCGGGCAACCGGGAATATAAACATCCACTGGAATGTAACGGTCGATTCCCTTGAGGACATTGTATCCTTGCTTGAATGGGCCGCCGGAAATGGCACAGGCGCCCATTGAAATCACGTACTTCGGATCGGCCATTTGATTGTAAAGACGCACGATCTGTGGCGCCATTTTTTTGGTGACCGTGCCTGCGACAATCATCAGGTCGGCCTGACGCGGCGATGGCCTGAAAACTTCTCCGCCAAAGCGCGCGATATCATAGCGCGACGCTGCGGTCGCAATCATCTCAATCGCGCAACAAGCGAGCCCGAACTGGAGTGGCCAGATCGAGTTCTTGCGGCCCCAATTGTAGAGATCTTGCATCGAAGTGACCCATACGCCTTGTCGCTGCAGTTCGCGGCGCAATTCTTCATCGATTCCTTCGCTCATCGCTTCGCCTTCATGCCTTAACCCATCAACGCTTTATCGTTCCCATTGCAAACAACCTTTGCTCCAAGCCCAAATGAGGCCTTCGATCAGGAACAACAGGAAAACCAATATCGCGATGAACGCACCCACAGGCAAACTAGTGAAGGCTACAGCGAACGGCACAAGAAAGATCGCTTCCACATCAAATATAAGGAATATGATCGCGTACAAATAGTACTGCGAGTGAAACTGGATTTGTGCTTCACCAAGCGATTCGACGCCGCATTCGTAAGTCGCGTTCTTTTCCGGACCCGGTTTCGGCGGTTGAAAAATTCGCCGCCACAGCCAGGCGAGGGCGAGCGGGAGCAATGGAAAACCCAACGCGACGCCAATGAAAATGACAATGAACAGGTAAGGATTCGGCGTCATCGGGCGCGATCAAATTCGCTCGGAAAGCACAGCTGCCAAGTCTATATTCCGGTCGTGGGAAAAACGGCAAAGAAATTTCGCAGCTTCGCTGAGGCTGAAAGAGCGGACCGGGATTTTTACAAGAAACTCACCGGCAACGAACGTCTGCGGATTCTGGTGGAGCTCCTCAACCATGGGCCTGAGCAAAGACTGGAGAGAATTTCTCGAATTACTAAACTTCCGCGGCATTGATTACATTATCGTCGGTGCACACAGAGCAGATCGCTCAATCCTCCGAGCGGTCATCCTCAGCGAAGTGAAGGACTTCACCCAAGTCGATTGAGCACGCCTTCCATCTCGTGCGTTTTACTCAACTGATTGGGCGATCTCTGCCCAGCTCGTATGCTCAGTGCGCATTTGGGAGGTCCCTCGCCGTCTGCAGGCTCGGGATGACCGAGTTGCGTCGCGCCGTTGGCAATCGGTGCCAGAGAACTTACTCCTGCTCGCTCGATTTCCGGCCAAACCAGCGTCGCTTCTTCGGTTTCGGTTCTTCCGCTGGGGCTGGCTCTTCGGCGGGTTTCTCTTCTTCCACGACCGGCTCTTCTTCCTTCGGCGCGGCGGCCTCTGGTTCTGTTTTCTTTGGCTTGGGCTCAGCTTCCTTGTGCTTCGCCTTTTTCTCTTCCGCCGGTTTTTCTTCCACCACCTCTGCCATATCGACCCACTCAATGAATGCCATGGGAGCGGAATCACTCTTACGCTGGCCAAGTTTCACGATCCGCGTGTAACCACCGTTGCGCTCTGCCGATCTCGGCGCGATGTCGTCGAACAATTTCTTAACAGCCCTCTTTTGGCGCAGCGTCGCAAGAGCAGTGCGACGCGCGTGAATCGAGCCCTTTTTTCCGAGCGTGACCATCCGCTCCGCAAGTGGACGGACCGCCTTCGCCTTGGCTAGGGTGGTCTTGATGCGTTGGTGCTCGATCAAGGAGCAGACCTGATTAGCCAGCAGCGCTTTACGGTGCTCAGCCGTGCGACCCAGCTTGACCGTCTTTTTTTGGTGTCTCATGACGCAGCGAATGTGATTGTAAAGCCGGCGCTTACTCTTCGCCAGGTGCTCCGCTCGGGCTAGCGCCATCGCTGCTCACCGGAGCATCCAGGAGGCCGGGTTCGAATTTCATGCCCAGGCTCAGACCAAGCTGTTGCAGTTTGTCCTTAATTTCGTTCAACGATTTCTTACCGAAATTACGGTACTTCAGCATCTCGGCTTCGGTTTTTTGGGCAAGCTGACCAACGGAAGTGATGTTCGCATTGTTCAGGCAGTTCGCTGCGCGCACGCTGAGTTCGATTTCGTTGACGCTCATGTTGAGCAGTTTCTTGAGCTTCAGGTTTTCTTCGCTCACGCCGGCAGGCGTTTGATCGAATTCGATCACTTCTTCGTTGAAGTTCACGAACACGTCGAGGTGGTGCCGCAAAATCGCCGAGGCCTGGAGCAACGCCTCGTCCGGCGTTAAGCGGCCGTCGGTCCAGATTTCAAGAACGAGCTTGTCGTAATCGGTGCGCTGACCAACTCGAGTATTTTCCACAGCGTACTTCACGCGCGTGACCGGAGAAAAGATGGAATCGATCGGGATCAGACCAATCGGCTGGTCTGCGCGCTTGTTTTCCTCGCCAGTGGCGAAACCGCGACCGACGCGCACATCGAGCTCGGCGTCGAATTTGTGTTTCTTGTCCAGAGTGCAAATGACCTGCTTGGGGTTGAGCACTTCAAAACCCTGACTGGTTTGAATGTCGCCGGCAGTGACCTCGCCTTCTTTGTTTACAATTAGGGAAAGTTTCTTCGGCTCGTGATCCTGGCCATCGAGCTTGAATTTTACCTTCTTGAGGTTGAGGACGATGTCGGTCACGTCTTCGACCACGCCCGGAAGGGTGGCGAATTCATGTTGCGCGCCCGTGATTTTTGCTGCAGTGATGGCAGCGCCTTCCAAAGAGGAAAGCAGGACGCGCCGGAGGGAATTCCCTACGGTGTGCCCATAACCGGCCTCAAATGGCTCGGCGGTGAATTTGGCGTAAGTATCTGTGGCTGTGCTCTCGTCTTTGGCGAGAGCTTTCGGCATCTCAAAACGACCGTAACGGATTGGCATAATCTTATTCTGGAGCGACGGAGTCGTGGAGTATTAGAGTAATGAGCAAAGACACCTCGTCTATTACTTCATCACTTGAATACTCGATTGCTCCATCTTCTTTGCCGGGTTCCCCCTGGCGAGTGTGGTTTCACGTCCAGCGACGGAGACCCAGGGACCAACGGCGTAATTACAAAACTCGCTACGAAGTAAAGAATAAAAGCCAAATCCGCGATTTTGCAAGCGGACATTTGGTCGGGCGCGACCGCCGGGCGCGCCCGACCGATGGAATGAATGGCCTCTCGAAGCTGCAGGGAACCCTAATGAGTTACCCTTCAACGATTTCGTCCGGCAACTCATTCGCGTTTGCCGACGTTCTCGGAAAATGCGTGGTCAGCACTTTGCCGACTTCGTTAACCGCTTCGATTAGCGCGTGGCTGAATCTTTCATTCTGAAAATGGACACGCATTCCATCCACAACGCGCTGCCAGAATTGCTCGCCGCATTTTTCGTGAACCGCTTCATCGCCAACAACGGCGAATTTGTGCGCTCGCGGCGCTACGAAAATTAGCACTGCGTTGCGCTCGCGGGTCTTGTGCATCCCAAGCCGCTGAAATTTCTTCTGCGCAACAATTAACGGATCGACACTCAATTTGCCGCGCTGAATAAAG
>WNFV01017921.1_pt1 | contig 11019 bp, 11 predicted proteins | sample 5400101 | NCBI WGS metagenome assembly WNFV01 (sample SAMN13153361, study PRJNA577476) | soil metagenome | isolation source: 115 cm soil or saprolite under grassland replicate 1 | place: USA:California | collected 2016-06-15
TACCCACGTGTTACTCACCCGTGCGCCACTTTACTCAGGGCCGAAGCCCCTTTCTCGTTCGACTTGCATGTGTTAGGCACGCCGCCAGCGTTCGTTCTGAGCCAGGATCAAACTCTCCAGTTAAATCTTTCAATCCACCTTTAGGTGGAGGATTGACTGTTGAGTGTGATAGCCGTGCTCAAATGGCTTTACGGAAACCCTAAACCGTCACTGCTCATAAATGGCAGTTGCTACTATTTAGTTTTCAAAGACCAGAAGGGTCGCTCGTGACGAGCGAAAGAGTGTTATAAGAAAATGATCGGCGGTTGTCAATACCAGTGCATAGAATTTCCTAGGAATTTTTCCCCGCACGAGCGATGCGATTTTTACCGACTTCCACCACTTGATGCTGTGGGTAATGAAACTGAAAATTGACGTCGCTGACGACCTGACCATCGACCTTAACAGCTCCTTGGGCGATCAATCGCCGCGCTTCACTCGTCGACTTTGCAAACTCAAGCACGTCAACGATCAGACGGCAAATCCAAATCGGCTCGGGAGCTGAAAATTGTTTCCGAATCTCTGTCGGCGTCCTTTTTTTTTGGAATTTTGCCTCGAAATAATCGCGCGCCGTCGCCGCTGCTGGCTCACCATGAAAACGCGCGACCAATTCCACAGCGAGAAATTTTTTGACATCCATCGGATGCAGCGAGCCGCTGTTAACTTGCGAACGAAGAGATTGAATCTCCTTTAGATCGCGGTCGCTGAGCAATTCGCAATAACGCCACATGAGCGTGTCCGAGATCGACATGATTTTGCCAAACATTTCTTCCGGCGGATCGGTTATTCCGATGTAGTTTCCCAGAGACTTGCTCATTTTCTGGACGCCGTCGAGCCCCTCAAGCAGCGGCATCGTCAACACGACTTGAGCCTCTTGGCCATATTCCCGCTGCATCTCGCGCCCCATCAACAAGTTGAACCGTTGATCCGTTCCACCCAACTCCACGTCGGCCTTGAGAACAACCGAATCATAACCCTGCATCAGCGGGTAAAGGAATTCGTGGATGCTGATCGGCTGCTGTTTCTGATAGCGCTGCTTGAAGTCGTCCCGCTCGAGCATCCGCGCGACGGTATACTTCGCCGCCAGACCGACCATCGAAACCGCGTCCATCTTTTCCATCCAGCGGTGGTTGAACTCAACGGTGGTTTTTTTCGGATCGAGGATTTTGAAAATCTGTTCCTTATAAGTTTCAGCGTTTCTCGCGACCTCTCCGACGGTGAGCTGCTTGCGCGTCTCGGATTTACCGGTGGGGTCGCCGATCATGCCCGTAAAATCGCCGATGAGAAAGATGACCTCATGTTCCAGCTCTTGGAACTGCTTCATCTTTTGGATCAGCACCGTGTGACCCAAATGCAGATCCGGAGCTGTGGGATCGAATCCCGCTTTGATTCGGAGCGGCCGCTTTCTTTCGAGTTTGGCGATGAGTGCTTCTTCGGGAAGGATCTCCGTCGCGCCGCGTTTGATGACTTCAAGCTGCGTTTGGATGTCGACCATCTTCAATGACTGGCTTGCCAGTGAACTTTCAGCCGACGAATGTCTCGCGCTCTGCCGCTGTGGTCGTCGACGTCGACAATGACGCCTTGAAGCACGACGTTGTCCTCGGCGACTTCGAACTGGCGAGGCAATTGGGTAAGAAATCCCTTGATCACGCCTTCTTTTTCCATGCCGATGACGGAATCGAGCGGACCGCACATTCCCACGTCCGTAATGAAAGCCGTGCCTCCAGGCAGAATGCGTTCATCGGCCGTCTGCACGTGAGTATGGGTTCCATAGACAAGCGACGCTCTGCCGTCGAGATACCAGCCCATGGCGTTCTTTTCCGATGTCGCCTCAGCGTGCATGTCGACGATCACCACAGGACAACTTCGCCCCTGCTGTCTAAGGATTTCGTCGACACAACGAAACGGATCATCGACATGATTGGGCATGAAAACTCGACCCTGCAGATTAATCACCAGGGCGCTGAAGCCATTTCTCTGCCACCGACACCAACCTTTACCCGGCGCACCGACAGGAAAGTTAGCGGGACGAATGAGATGGTCATGCTCATCGAGGTAAGAGTAAATCTCTTTCTTCTTCCAAATATGATTTCCCGACGTCAAAACTTGCGCGCCAGCGGACAAGAGCTCGTGGGCGCTCTTGATGTCTACGCCCATACCACCCGCGGCGTTCTCGGCGTTGGCAACAACCAGGTCGATCTCTTCCGTCTTGACCAGTGATGGGACGAGATCCCGCATGGCCCGCCGGGCGGGACGTCCCATCACGTCTCCCAATACTAAAATACGCATAACAGTTCCGCATACCACCAATTCAAGATTTTTGATTTTCGACCTTAGATTGAATCCAAAATCGGCAATTCGAAATCTAAAATGGTTTATTTAGCGTAGTCCACCGCGCGCATCTCTCGGATGACGGTGACTTTAATCTGACCGGGATAGGTCATTTCGTTTTCAATCTTTCGAGCGACCTCACGGGCCATGCGCGAGGCCTCATCGTCGGAAACCAGATCGTGTTGAACCATGATGCGGATTTCCCGACCCGCTTGTACCGCATAAGATTTTTCCACGCCTTTGAAAGCGTTAACGATTTTCTCCAGCTCCTCCAGCCGGCGCGTATAGGTTTCCATCATTTCACGGCGCGCCCCGGGCCGAGCTCCGGAAAGAGCGTCGGCGGCGTCGACCAGCGGCGCCAAAATCGTTTCGGCTCTAACGTCTTCATGGTGCGCCGCGATCGCATTGACGATCTTCGGTGATTCGCCATACTTGCGTGCGAGCTCGGCGCCAATGATCGCGTGGGAGCCTTCTACTTCGTGGTCCACCGCTTTGCCGATGTCGTGCAGCAATGCGGCGCGCCGCGCTTGTTTTTCATTCAGGCCTAGTTCGGCAGCCATCGCGCCGCAAATGAAAGCCGCTTCGATCGAATGCAACAACACATTCTGAGCATAGCTGTATCGGTACTTGAGACGGCCAAGGAGCTTGACGAGCTCCGGGTGAACGCCGTGAACTCCGACGTCAAAAATGGCCTTCTGTCCCGCCTCACGAATCGCTTCTTCGATTTCTTGTTCCGATTTGCGCACCACCTCTTCGATTCTGCCGGGATGGATGCGGCCATCCGAAACTAATTTTTCCAGCGACAGGCGCGCAATCTCACGGCGAATCGGATTATGGCCGGAAATGACCACGGTCTCCGGCGTATCATCGACGATCAAGTCGATTCCCGTAGCAGCCTCGAGGGCGCGGATATTCCGTCCTTCACGGCCGATGATCTTTCCCTTCAGCTCATCGTTGGGCAAAGCAAACACCGTCACCGAGCGCTCGGCGACGAACTCGCCCGCAAGCCGCTCGATCGCCAAGGCGACGATCTTTTGGCTCTTCCGGACCGCTTCTTCTTTGGCTTCTTCTTCGATGACACGAATCCGCTTGGCGGACTCGTGTTTGGCCTCTTCGACCATTTGATCGATGAGATTTTTTTTCGCCTCTTCCCGGGTCATGCCGGCGACTTGCTCAAGTTGGCGACGCGCTTCGTCGATCTGCCGATCATATTCAGCCGCTTTGTCGTCGATATTTTTCTCGCGCGATTTAAGCGACTGGTCCCGTCGCACCATCTCGCTTTCACGTTTGTCGATGGCCTCGGCTCGTTTGTCGAAGCCTTCTTCCCTGTTGATCAGTCGCTTCTCAAGATTCTGGAGCTCGCGACGAATTTCTCGCACCTCCTTTTCAAACTCTGTCCGCTCCTTAAGCACGCTGTCCTTGGCCTGGAGCTCAGCCTCCTTCTTTATGGCCGTTGCGTCTTTCTTCGCCTCCTCGATGATTCGCGCTGCGGAAGTTTTGGCGACTTCCGCTTGCGTGCTCGCCTGTTTGCTGCGCATCCAGACAAATGCCAACGCAAGCAGGATTCCGCCAGCCAATCCGGCAATTGCAAGTAACAGACTCTGATCCAATGACAACACCCCCTTTCAATTCAATCGAGTAATCGTCGTCGACTACAGCGCCCTCTCGCCACAGTCGATCAGTTTGTTTTCGGTAATAATGTAATGAACCCTCTGATCCCACGATTCCGCCGGCAAACTCTCCACGATCTGAACTTCATAGGCCAGGCCAATGAAAAACCCGCGGTTCCCGCACTGTGCTAACGCCCGATCATACCAGCCGCCGCCGCGGCCCAAGCGATGTCCCTGACGATCGAAGAGTACCCCGGGTAGGAAGACCAAGAGACTGCCACAATCCCCCATCGATAAAACATTTGTGCCCGTCGGCTCGGCTATGCCTAATCGGCGCGCAACCAGGTTATCCTTGGAAAGGATCTGAACGAATTCAGGCCCGTGCTGCCGATTGAGCTTGGGAAAAAACACTTGCTTTCCGGCTGGGAGCGCGTCTTCAAGGATCGCTTCCGTCTCCACTTCGTTCTGTACCGGGCTGTAGAGGGCTACGGAGCGAGCGGCGAGATACTGCGGGAGCTTGAGCGCTTTCGCCTGGATCGAACGGCTCCACAACTGGCAGTTTGACCGTGAAAGCGAACGGCGCCGCGACATCGCCGCACCGCGCAACACGTCTTTGTTCTCTTCCATAACGGCTCCGCCTATTCCATGAGGAGCGGCTAGGAGAGATGATGAGAAAAAATTTGGGGAAACGGCCCGATTAGAGATCAGATCGGCGATTCAGAGCAGTCGGCCCCCTGCACGATTGCCCGCCGGAACGAGTCCGGCCGGGCACCCCCATTGCCATAAACAACGGTTTTCGAATGTCTGGACTTTCCGTACGGGGCTGCCGCATTGTAAGTGAATCGAAGAATAGTAAAACCCAACGGATCAGATCCATCGTTATCGTTTTTCCCCATTCCCTCATCTTTCCGCCGCCTCAGTTAAGGCGTCCCGGCGCTTTAACCCGCCGGAATAACTCGCCCTAAAAAAGGTTTTAACCCTCCTCAGTCATTGTCACAGATAGTTTTTTGGACAGTTGGTCCAATCTGTTCAGAATCGCTTCGTGTGTGTCTTTCAACCGGTGATATTCGTCCGCGATATTTAGCGCTGCCAGCATGGCCACGTTCGATTTCGCCGCCGACTTAGACGATCGCATGAGTTCTTGCATTTTCCCGTCGACATAACCGGCAACCTTGACCATATAACTCTCTTCGGCATCGCTGCTAATGGTAAATTTCTGCCCCAGGATTTCGACGTCTAATGCTTTCTTCATCAACTTTTCTTTCGCGCTCTAATCGGCTAGATTCAATCCCGCAAACTGGCCGATGATTTTGTCCAATTTTTCTCTCAGTTCAATCCGTTCGCGTTCGTATTGGCGTATCTGCCCCTTCAGATGGTGCCACTCGCTTTCTTTTTGTTGAAGTTTTTTTTCAATCGCTTCCTTGTCTCTTCTTATGCGCTCGTGCTTTTCTATGAGCTGATTGATCGTTGCTTCGAGTTGTTCGATATTGTCGAGCGGCATGTTTGCGTGCACCGAAAAACTTCATGTATGAGTTTAGTTTTAACCTGACACCTTGTCAAGCCGCATCGACAAGCTGCGGCCGCATTGAAAGTCGCGACAAATTGGCAGGATAGCGACTCCGTCCACACATTGTTTTAGACGCTGTGCGATGACCTAGAAAAAGCGAACGCCTATACGAATCCAGCCATTTCCATGGCAAACTGGCTGTTGCGCTTGTGTCTCATTGTTGGTGAGCGCTCAGAGCGAATCTGCGCTGCGCGCCTGCGGAAATTAATCAGGATTTGACCGGCCTCTGCGAACTGCCGGCTTTTTCTCGTCCGGTGGTTCGTCGTCGTAGCCTAGCACCGCTTCCCATGGCACGCTGCAATGCGCGACGACTAGAGTGTCGAATCTCTCCCACCAGGCTAGATCTCGCCCTTCGCGGCTGAGAAAACGCACCATCTGCAGCAAATCATTGATTTCAGATGGGCGTAGCGCCGGCTCGAAAGCGGGCATCGTCCCCCGACCCTCGGCAATAATTCTTCTGATTTGATTATTGCTCTTGCGCTGCACCGTATCGCGAAAATCAGGCGGGAGAACCGGTAACGATACCGCCAAGGAACCGTCGCCGCGACCGCTCGCTCCGTGGCAGTTAAGGCAGCGTTGGGCGTAAAGAGAATCCATCCGCTCGTTTCGCCCACAGCCGGCAAGTAGGACGACGGCGAAAAGAATTGCTCTGGGTATGACGTTACGGTGAAGCACTCAAAATGCAGAACTACCACACGCGTCAAGCGCTTCCAACCATGGCCTACGGCTTGAACAACGTCCCCAGGTTGACACGAATTTTTCATTCGTGATACACGCGAACTGGAGTCAGAATGCATCACCTATCTCGATTCGGCGTTTCTTTGGAAGATGACCTGCTTGACGCCTTCGACAAAAGCATCGAAGGGCTGGGCTATGAGAATCGCTCCGAGGCGATCCGCGATCTGATTCGCGATCATCTGATTCAAAAGAAAGTCGGCAAGGGCAATGAGGAAGTCGTCGGCGTGATCAGCCTGCTGTACGATCACCGCACGCATCATTTAAGTGATGTTCTTGCCGACATGCAGCACAAGGCCAGCGTGATTGTGAACGCGAGCCTGCACATCCATCTTGACGCTCATAACTGCCTGGAAGTCATCGTCGTGCGCGGTGGTGCGGACAAAGTGCACGAGGTTGCGGGTAAGCTGATCGCGACCAAGGGCGTCCAAAACGGCAGGCTTGTGACCACTACGCCGGAGATGAAGCAGTAAAAAATTTTGCCGAAAGTAACACGAATTCAAGATTAGTACTACTAACTTCGCGACATGCAATTACGGCGGAAACTTTGCCTCGCTTTGATTTTTTGTTTTGGTCTTTCAGACACAGTAGCTATGGCACAACAGACTCAGACAAGGTCGACCCAACCCGAAGAAGTGTATATCTGGGGCCAACAGCCAACCTCAGCCGCAACGGAACAGACGCGATGGCAAAAAGATTTGGAGCTTCGCCCTTTGAACACCCCGAGTGACGTCAGCGACTAACGCCAGGTTTGATTATCGGCCAGCACCACGGCGGCGGCAAAGCGGATCAAATGCTTTTTCGCGGTTTCGACTCGGATCACGGGACAGACTTCGCGGTCTTCATCGATGGCATTCCGGTCAACATGGTAAGCCACGCCCATGGTCAAGGATACGCCGATTTACATTGGCTCATTCCTGAAACCATCGAGAGGGTCGAAATCTATAAGGGTCCCTACTTCGTCCAGCTCGGCGATTTTGCCACGTCCGGCGCGATGAACATCATCACGAAAAAAAGAGATAAAGACAGCACGCTCACGCTTGGCGGAGGGAGCTATAACACGCAGCGTTACGTAGGCATTTTATCGCCGCCGGAAGGAACGAGGTTAAGCCCCTACATTGCCAGCGAGGTCTATCATAATGACGGGCCTTTCAAGAATCCAAATGATTACATCAGGTACAACATCCTGGCTAAATTTGGCCTGTGGTCAACCGCAAATTCGAATCTGGGTTTTCTCGGCACTTTTTTTAAAACCGGCTGGAACGCGTCAGGCGAGCTCCCCGCGAGGGCAGTGCGTAGCGGCGAGATCGGTCGATTTGGCTCTTTTGATCCCAGCGAAGGAGGAAAATCAGAACGCCAAAATTTGAGCCTGATCTACAATTATGCGGACACCAACCAAGCGTTCAACGCGCAAACCTGGGTCTCCTGGTACAAACTCCAACTCTGGTCGAACTTCACGTTATTTCTCAATGACCCGGTCAACGGCGACGGTATCGAACAAAACGACAAGCGCTTTTTAGCCGGCAACAACATCAATTACCGGAGAAATTACAATCTTTGGGTTTTGCCAATGGAAAGCTTCATCGGCTTTCAGAGCCGCTTCGATCACATTCGCGTCGGGCTGTTCAATCAGACCGATCGCCGCCGGCGCGAAACCGTGAAGAATAACAATATCCAGCAAACAAATCTCGGCTGGTTCGCGCAGCAGGAGATCCGACCGACCTCGTGGTTGAGAACCCAAATCGGCGCTCGAATGGACAACTTCTGGTACAACGTCGACCAGATTGGAACAGTCACCGAACCGATTTCAGGGGAAGGTTCGGAGACACTGGTGAATCCCAAGCCCAATTTTATTTTTACTCCCTTCAACGACAACAACTTTGCCAAGGGAACCAACTTATTCTTGAATTTTGGCGGCGGCTACCACAGCAACGACGCGCGGGTTTTCGTCCAGGACCCGGAAAAGAAAATACCTCGTTTTTGGGGCGGAGAGCTCGGCGCCAAGTCGCGTTTCTTTGACCGCTTGGACGCGACACTTTCTTATTGGCGGTCCTATCTTGCAAGTGAGCTGGTCTTCGTCGGTGACGAAGGCACCTTCGAGCCGGCCGGCGCGAGCCGTCGTCACGGCATCGAAAGTGAATTCCGCTACGATATCTTGCCATGGCTATCCTACGATCTCGATCTCTCATACACCTGGGCCAAGCTTCTCAACGGCGACAAAGTTCCGTTGGCGCCGCGATTCCTCGCCTTCACCGGAATCACCGCGCGCCACGACTCAGGCATTCAAGCTCGCTTGCAGATGCGCCACATCGGCCGTCGCTGCGGGATTGAAGTCGGCAGCATCCTCACGCCGACGTCGACGATCTTCGATCTGTTCCTGAAATATGTTTGGCAGCGCTACGAGTTCTTCGTCCAATTCCAAAATTTGGCGAACAAGCAATGGCGCTCTGCAGAGCATGTTTTCGAATCGCGGCTGCCCAGTGAGCCGGCGGCTGGGATACTCGATTCGCACTTTACGCCGGGCGATCCGTTTACGGCCAAGGCCGGGATTACGATCCATCTTTGGTAGCCGCAGGTCCATGGGAACCATACGATTGGTCGCGGCGCGGATATCGACTAATGAATGTGCAGTGATGACTTTTCTTTCTGTAGGCAACGAAATAAGGAATGATAAATTGGACTTGAAATCATGAGCGCACACTAAGCTGACCATGAGCGATCCAGTGACATCCGAACAGAATTCTCGTCAGCGCGGGACCATCTTCGGTATCGTCTGCGCCGCCCATTTCGTCAACCACTTCCAGTCGGCGATGTTGGGCGTGATTTATCCGCTGATGATGACGGAATTGGGCATGAGTTATATGGCGATCGCCTCACTCGCCGCGGTCTATAATACTTTGGGCAGCGTCTTTCAGGCCGGCTACGGCTTTCTCGTCCCTTACGTTCGGCGCGGCGTGATTCTCGGCGCAGGTAATTGTCTTCTCGGACTCTCGGTCGTTGCCAGCGGCTTCGCGTCAAACTTTAATCATTTTTTTACCGCCCGACTGATCGGCGGCATTGGCTCCAGCCCGCAACATCCGGTGGGATCGAGCATACTCGCGAGCCATTTCGGCGCTGCGCGCGGCCGCATTTTGGCTTTTCATTCGACCTCCGGACAAATCGGCAGTTTATTCGCGCCGTTGCTGGCAGCGCTGTTGGTCACCCAGCTCGGCTGGCGCGGCGTTTTCTGGGCGGTCGGAGCGCTAGCGACCGCAATGGGCATGATTTGTTTCGTCTTCCGCGACAGCCTGCGTACGGCGTCCGTCGATCGACCGAAATCACAGCTCACGCCGCTTGGCTGGGAAGCCTACAAAGCCTGCTTTAAGAACAAGAGCGTAATGCTCGTATCACTAGTTTTTATGGCCGGCGCCGCCGGCCGCGGGCAAGATATCAATGAAGTTTATATCATTCCCCACTTCGTGCACGATTTTAATCTGAACATCACCTACGGCGCTTTTCTCTTCACGTTTATCCAAGTGGGTAGTCTGATCGGACCGTTCGTGTGGGGTTGGATTTCGGATCGTTTCAACCGCAAGCTGGTGATCCAGGCGTCACTCTTGATGTCGGCGCTGTGCACACTCTAGCTCGCGTGGCAGGAGAGCGTTTCTGCAGGTCTCTTCGTCAATCTCGTCATCTACGGCGCAGCGGTCACGTCGCGACAGACGCTCACTCAAGCACTGCTTGCCGATCTGGTCGGCGAAGATCTTTTCGACGCGGCTTTCAGCCTTTACTATTTATCGGCTTCACCTCGATTCCGTTTTGGACCGTGATCACTGGCAGTGTCATGACGAAGTACGGTTTTGGGCCGGCTTTCACTTTGATCTCGACGTCCTATCTTCTCGCCATGAGCCTCCTCGTGTTTCTGCGCGCCCCCGGGAGAACTCAAAGATGAGCCACAGAGCGCGTGTTATGAGAAACGACGCAATGAATTTCTCGCTGATCGTTTCATTACTCATTCATACTATGATCATGGCATTTGTTTCGCTTCTCTTGAAACACCCGAGCCATGCGCCCAGCCAGAATTTAATTCGTGTCGGCCTGATAGAGCCGACTCGAACCGAAAAATCATATGCTATGCCAAGAGAAGAGATACGCTCAAAGATCCAGCAGCCGGCATCACAACGTAAAGTAGATAAAATCAGCGACCGCCCGCTCGAAAAAATAATCGCACGCGTACCGCCTCAACAATTTGCTGCACCGTCTGCGTCAACGCAAACGGTGAAAACGGAGGCCTCGCTGAGCTTTGCTTCGGGCGCTCAGGTCCACCGCGGTGGCAGTGAAGCAGGCGCGGGAGAATTATTTGGCAAAGGCGATGGTGGAATCGTTCCCGGAGCGGGAAGCCTGCTCAGCCGGCGCTACGAACCAACCGCGAAGCAAAACCCATGCAGAGCGTTAAAGCCGCCTATCCGGCAATGGCGTTACGCGCGGGACTCGAAAGCGACGTGACGTTAAAAATTGAAGTCGACCCGCAAGGAAACGTAACCAAGGCAGAAATCATCAAAGGGGGCGGCGCGAGCTTCGACGAGGAAGCGCTCAAAGCCGTCCGTCAATCGCGCTTCGAGCCCGCGCAGCGAGACGGTCAAAGCGTTGCCGCGGAGTTCACTTACATCTACCGTTTCAGGTTACAAAGATAGCAGGAGCATCACGGCACTTGACTGGGCAGATTATACATCGAATATGAATGCCTGACTTTGATAA
>WNFV01010306.1_pt1 | contig 11016 bp, 8 predicted proteins | sample 5400101 | NCBI WGS metagenome assembly WNFV01 (sample SAMN13153361, study PRJNA577476) | soil metagenome | isolation source: 115 cm soil or saprolite under grassland replicate 1 | place: USA:California | collected 2016-06-15
TGCCGCGCGATCTGCATCTCCTGCGGGGTGAGCTGGGTCACCGTACTCGGGTCGCGCTTGCGCGCCGTCTCCCCCGTAGCCCGCAACTCGACGCGGGCCCGCTCCGCCCACGGCTCGGCGCCGAGCCGCTCGAACGTCTCGACCGCCGTGCGCAACCGGGTCCGGGCGTCGCCGCGCCGCCGCTGCCGCCGGAGCAACGAGCCGAGAAGCAGCTGCGTCCTGGCCCCGTCGAAGCGGCGGTTCAGGTTGGTCAGCAGCGCCAGCGCGTCCTCGAAGGCGCGCTCTGCTTCGTCGCCGTCCGCGAGCAACGCCCGGCACCGCGCCGCCATCGCCTGTGCCCACGCCGGCGCATCGCCGGCGGCAAAAGCCTTGAGCGGTGCGAACGCCGCGTCGGCCTCGTCTCGCCTGCCGACCTGCAGATAGGCCTCGACCAGCTCAGGCGCTCCGATCAGGACGCCGAACGGATGCGCCTCGCCCAGCGGAGCCGCAAGCATCGCCTCGAGGCGTGTGATCGTCTTGTCCGGGGAACCGCGCACGAGGTCGAGCACCGCCACGCCCCACTGGGCGATCGAGTTGGCGTTGGCCATGCCGGTCGTGCTGATCGTGCGGCTGACCTCGGCGGCATTCGCCCGGCACACGTCGTCGTCACCGTTCAGCCCGGCCATCACGCCGAGCGCGGCGAGGTGGAACGTCAACGGGTTGCTGAGCCCGACCTCGCGCGCAAGCCGCAGTCCTTCAGCCGCCTCTGCCGCGACCGAGTAGTAGCGCCCGGCGATGAACGCCGAACCGACGACGGTTTCGAGCAGGTCGACGAGCGTGTCTACGGCGCCGGACGCCCGGGCAATCGCTCGGGCCCTCGCGGCGCCGGCGGCCGCCCACGCGAGCACGTGTACGTCGTCGGACTCTCCGGCTCGCGCCACTGCGGCGCGGATCCGCGAAACGTCTGCGGTGCTGCGGCCGAGCATCAGGTTCCCGGCACCGACGAGCAGGTCGCGGAGCACCGCCTCCGTGCCGTCCTCGCCGCGAGGCAGGGACGCCGCGATCGTGGCCGCCTCGCCCATGCACGCGATGTCGCCCGAGCGGCCGGCCATCAGTCCCGTGTCGAGCAGCATCGCCAAGCTGCGGTGCGGGTCGCTCCGGGACACCTTCGACGCCGCGGCGAGCAACCGGGATCCCGCCGAGAGCATGCTGCCCGACCGCGCCTCGATCCGCGCACGCACATGCTCCCGGTCGGCGTGAAGCAGCGGATCATCCAGTACTGGGCCAGCCGCGTCCAGCAGCGTCGTGGCGCGACGCAGCTGCCCAGCACGCCAGGCCGCGCGCCCGGCGTGGACGAGCCGCCGAGCGCGCGCCTCGGGTGCCGCGCTCAGCTGGGCGGCGCGTTCCAGCGCCGTCGCCGCACCGGAGAAGCCGCCCCGTGTCCGGGCCCGCTCGGCCGTGGCTTCGAGTTCGTCGGCGACGTCGTCGTCCGCCCCAGGGGTGGCTGCCGCCCGGTGCCAGGCGCGACGGTCGGCATCGCCGGGCCCGTCGAGGACGTCGGCAAGTGATCGGTGCACGCGCTCGCGCTCGGCGAACGTGGCGCCGCGGTAGACGGCGGAGCGCACCAGCGGGTGACGGAACACGATCCGGTCGAGTCCCACGGTGACGAGTCCGTGCAGCTCGGCGATCGACAGTTGACCGGCGGCGAAACCGAGCGCATCCGCCGCCCGCTCGATGGTCGCGCGGTCTCCCGTCTCTTCGGACGCAGCGACCAGAAGCAGCTGCTGCACGCTCGCCGGCAATCGCCGAACCCGGTTCAGGAACGCGCGCTCGACCGAGGTGGCGGGTGGCAGGACGCCGGCCAGCGGCTCACGTCCGCTCGCCTGATCGGGCGTGAGGGCGCGCGGAAGCTCCACCAGGGCGAGCGGGTTTCCGTTGGCGTTGGCCAGCACCCAGTCGACGGCGGTGGCGGCGGCAGCGTCGCCGAGTCGCGCGGCAGCGAGGGCGCGCGCGTCGCCGTCCTGCAGGGGCTCGAGGCGCAACTCCGGCAGACTCGGCGCCTCGAACTGAGCGACGTCCGTCTCGGGCGGCGAGGACGATCGCCAGTCGTTCCGCCTCCAGCCGACGCGCGACGAACACGATCGCGGCCGCCGACGCCTGGTCCAGCCACTGGGCGTCGTCCACCAGACAGAGCACCGGCCGCTCGTCGGCCGCGGCGGCCAGCACGCCCAGCGCGCCAAGAGAGATGCGGAACCGCTCGGCCACCGTCTCGTCCGACAAGGCGAACGCGGCCCGCAGGGCGGCCGACTGCGGGGCGGGCAGCGTGTCGATCCGGTCGATCTCAGGACGCAGCAGCTGGTGCAGACCCGCGAACGCGAGTTCGGCCTCGGATTCGATGCCGACCGCCTGCAGCACCAGGAACCCGTCGGCCGAGCTCGCCCTTTCCGCTCCTGGTCCTCACGCCACCCGGCGCGCACGGTGTTTCTCCCTGAACGGGTTGGGGCGTTCGCGCCCGGTTCAGTCAATCGGAGGCTCCCTTCGGATGCCCTCAGGCTAGATCCGGGCTTCCGGCCCGACAATCAGGAGCAACGCTTCTCAGTCTCGAGGGGCCGAATCCGCCGGCAGGGCCAGGGCTTCCGCGTGCTCGTTGACGAGGCGCCGCGGGGCGGTCTGGCACCAGGCCTCGGTGACGAGCTCGACCAGCTCGTCGCGCTCGACGGTGGCCAGCCGGATCCGCACCCAGCCGAACTGCCCGGCGGTGAAGGACTCCTCGAAGGTGTCCGGGTCCTGCGCGACCAGCGCCTCCCGTTCGTCGAGGTGCGCCTTCAGCAGCACGCTCTCCTCGTCCTCCGACAGGTAGCCGAAACCCTTGCCGCCGACACCGAGCCCGACCCACGTCCCGTGGTCCTTCAGTCGCACCCCGGGCAGCCCGGTCACGATCTCCCGCAGCTCCTCCGCCGTCACCCCACGCCGCACCCTCGCCATGGATCCGTTTCTACCAACCGCCTCCGACATCGCGACAGCGCACGACGAGAAGGTACGACGTACCGGCCCCTCCCGCCCGCCCAAGGCCTAGGAGGAGCCGGTACGCCAGGCTCGGTTGTGGAGCTGTCAGCAGTCGCGCAGCTCGGGGCTCTGGTTGAGCAGCTGGCCGCGTGGCGAGACGAAGGCCTCGTACGACGCGCCGCCGACCGCCGCCGGCCGGAACGCGGCCACCCGGTGGCAGTTCTGGAACGCCAGCCGGACGCCGAAGTGCCGCTCCAGGCCGCCGCGGATCGCGTCCGAGGCGAGCGCGCGCAGCAGCTGGCCGCGGTGCTCCTCGCTGGGCGGCGCCACCTCGTGGTCGGCGAACGGCACCTCGCGGTCGGCGTCCTCGAGCTGGGCGGCGACGGTGCTGATCACCTGCCACGCGTACGGCAGCGAGTCACGGACGACCACGACGTACTCGCCCTTGCCGTCGACGAGGTGGTTCAGCAGCAGCTCGACCGCGCCGACCTTCGAGTGGTAGCAGGCCACGCCGAGGTCGGCGTCCTCGAACGGCCCGGTGACGGCCAGCCGTACACCGCGCACCAGCCGCACGCACTCCCGCCAGACCGGGTTGTCGTCGTCGATGCCGAGCAGCCGCGACCCGGACCCCGGCGGCGTGGTCTTGATCATCTCCTCGGAGGACCCGATCCGCGGGTTGCTGCCGCGCAGGTAGTCCTTCACGAAGGCCAGGCGGCCGCCCAGCGTCGGCAGCGCCGCGGCCTCGGCCTCGGTGGCGCCGAGCGCTGTGGCGAGGTGCTGGTTGATATCGGCGTCGACGGCCAGCAACGGCCGGCCGGTCGACGCGAGATGCCTGATGAGCAGGGACGACAGCGTCGTCTTTCCGCTGCCGCCCTTGCCGACGAACGCGATCTTCACGTGCTCCATCCACTCCATTGGTCGAGACCCCTGCCCCAGACACTAAATGGAAATGGATGTCATTTGCTAGACCTCGGGGGTCTCGTGAACAGACCGTGATGCGGCGGCAAGCTCGCCCACCAGCCGGGTCGCCACCGGGACGGCGATGTCGTGCCGCTCCCCCGCGCGGATCAGGGCGTGGCCGATGGCGTCGAGCTCCAGCGGGCGGCCGGCCTCGGCGTCGCGCAACATGGACGACTTGGCTTCCGGCGCGAACCCGTCGTACAGCGGGAGCAGGCCCTCGACGGACACGTCGGCGCCCTCGGGCGGCCGAGTGCGGTGGTCTCGCCGAGCAGTGCGGTCAGCTCGTCGCGGTGGGTCGTGCGCATTTCGCCGACCGGCACGCCGTACCGGGTGGTGAGTAGCGCGAACGGGGCGAGGAAGGCGAGCTTCGACCACAGCACCGCGCCCTCGCTGTCGCGGACCGCCGTGTCCACCCCGGCACCGTCGAGCACCGCGGCCAGCTCGTCGACCCGCCCGGGCGGCGCTGTGTCGCCGGCCAGGTCGACCTTGGTGAACGAGCTGCCGTGCTCGATCACGCCCGGCGCGACGCGGGTGGACTCGACCCGGATCGCGCCGGTCACGACCAGCTCGGGCCGGTAGCGCCGGCGCAGCACCGCCGGGTGGTCGGCGCCGTTCAGCAGCGGCACCACGAGACCGTCGCCCAGCACCTCCGGCGAGACGCGCTCGAGCGCGGGCTCCAGGGTGGTCTCCTTGACCGTGACCAGGACCAGGTCGGCCGGCTCGCGCAGCTCGGTCGCGGCCTCGACCGGTACCGTGAAGTCGCCGTACTGGGGACTGCGCACGCGCAGGCCGCCTTCGCGCAGCGACCGAGCCGTCTCCTCACCGGCGAGACAGATCACGCGGTGCCCGGCGCGGGCCAGCAGGGCGGCGAGCAGCCCGCCGACCCCGCCGGGTCCGAGTACGGCGACGGTCCATGGACGTTCGGTCATCGATTGCCCTTCCGTGGTGAGCTTGCGACCCTCAGCCGGTGGTGACGACGATCTTGCCGACGCCGCGGTTGTGCTCGAGGTCGTCGTGCGCCGTCCTGATCTCGTCCATCGGGTAGACCCGGACCGGCCCCAGGCTCAGGCTGCCGTCGGCCAGGCCGTCGACCCAGCGCTGCAGCACTGCCGGCGGCAGGTCGAGCGCGTCACCGGAGTACGCCGTCAGCCGGACCCCGGTCGGCAGGTACCCGATCGGGTAGAACCGCTCCACGATCCACTGGTTCGACAGCATCCCGGTGAAGCAGACGGTGCCGTGCACCCTCGTCGCCTTTGAGCGTGTCCGGCAGCGTCGGCGTACCGACGAGCTCGAGGGCGGCGTCGACGCCGTCCGGCACGATCCGGCGTACCTGCGCCGCCACCTCGCCCTTGTCGACGATCGGGTGGTCCACCCCGTGCGCGGCGAGGAAGTCCGCGCGCTCCGGCTGCCGGGTGGTGGCGAGCACGGTCGCGCCGAGGTCCTTGGCGATGCCGGCCGCGGCCAGCCCGACCCCGGACGTGCCGCCGCGGATCAGCAGCGTCTGCCCGGCCCGCAGGTCGAGCCCGGTGGTGAGCGACCCGTACGCCGTCTGCAGCGTCTCCCCCACCGCGGCCAGCGTGGTCCACGGCAGGTCCGACTCGAACGGCACCACCTGCGAGGTGGGTACGACGGTGACCTGCGCGTAGCCGCCGTCGTACGTGCGGCCCATGTCGCCCATCATCGCGACCACCTGCTGGCCGCGGCGCAGGCCGGAGTCGGACGGGTCGTCGATGACGCCGGCCGCCTCGATCCCGGGGACGCGCGGGAACGTGACGTCCTCGGCGAGCCCGAGCCGGGTGTGCAGCTCCGAGCGGTTCAGCCCGAAGACCTTGACCGCGATCCGCACCCAGCCCGGCTTCACGCCGGGCACCGGCAGCTCGGTGAGCTCCAGGTTCTCCACCGGCCCCGGCCCGCTCAGCACCACGGCCCGCATCGTCTTCGCCACGCCCGTCCACCATCCCGCCGCCTGCGCCCGTCCCCGAACAGCGGCCAGCCTAAGCGGCGCCGGCAAGCGACCGGCCGGACCGTAGCGCGTTGCTCCGGTCCGGCCGGGTCTGCCTGCGGTCAGAACTGCAGGGAGAACTTGTCGATCCCAGGCTCGTGCGGCGTGTGCGTCATCACAGTGCAGGTGGCCCTCTGGTGCCGCGCGCGTGAACGGAAAGTACGATCGCGCCCGTGTCACCCGAGCCGGCCGAGCACACCCTGCGCGGGCAGAGTGGTCCGCGGCAGCGCCCGGACGCCTGTCCTGGGGTGATCGCGCTCCACCAGGCGGCCGACGGCGGGCTCGCGCGCGTCCGGGTCCCCGGCGGGGTGCTGACCGCGGCGCAGCTGCAGGTGCTCTCGCGAGCGGCCGAGGAGCTCGGTGACGGAGACCTCGAGCTCACCTCGCGCGCCAACCTGCAGATCCGCGCGCTGCCCGCCTCCGCCGCCTCCGAGCTCTCGCAGCGCCTGTACGACGCCGGGCTGCTGCCGTCGTTCACGCACGAGCGGGTCCGCAACATCGTCGCGTCGCCGCTGAGCGGCCTCGACGGGCTCTCGTCGTACGACGTCCTGCCGGTCGCCGCCGAGCTCGACCGCCTGCTGTGCGCGTCTGCCTCGCTCGCCGAGCTCCCCGGGCGGTTCCTGTTCACCCTCGATGACGGCCGCGGCGACCTGGCCGGCATCCCGTCCGATGCCGGCGTACGGGCGGTCGCCAGGTCTGACGTGCGCACGCCCGACGTCCGCATGGGCGGCGACGATGTCGTCGCCGAACTGATCCTTGCCGGTGCCGGAACCGGTCTCAGCGTGCGATGGCCCGGCGTCGCCGGTTTGCTGACGGAGGTCGCCGCCGCGTTCCTCGCCGAACGAGCTGCGCAGCGATCCACCGCCTGGCACGTCGCCGAGCTCGACGACGGGCCCGCCCGGCTCCGTGACCGGATCCGCCACTCCGACGGCGCGCCGATCACCACGGCGCCCACGCCGACCAGCGACAGCACCACTCCCGCCGTCAGCACCACGAACCACACCGCCGCCGCCGACCTGGCTGGTGCCGCCCCGGCAGTCGGCGGTTCCGCGGCGCGGAGCAGGGTGTCCCTTCCTCCCGACCGGGACGGCACGGACGACGGATTCCGGAGACGCGGGAGCGGAACCGCTGCCCCGGAGATCGGGGCGCATGTTCAGCGGCCCGACGAGAACGGCGCCAGGGTCGGCGCACGGGCTGCGACAGTCGCCTGGGGTGGCGTCGATGCGTCTCGAGAACCTTCCGTTCCGCCTGAGCAGGGCCAGGAAGGGATCCGGTCCGGGGGCGGTGTGGATGAGCGCGTCGCCGTCGTGGTGGCGGTTCCGCTCGGGCGGTTGAACGTGGTTCAGGCGCGGGCCCTTGCCTCGTTGGCGGACGCTTCCGGTGGGACGGTGCGGGTGACGCCGTGGCGGTCGGTCGTCGTACCGGATGTCGTTGCTGCCGGCAACTGGCGGCAGCTGCTCGGCGAGGCCGGGCTGGTGGTCGAGCCGGGGTCGGCGTGGGTGGGGATGACGTGCTGTGCGGGGCGGCCGCGGTGTGCGAAGGCGCTGGCCGACGTACGGTCGGACGCGACCCGCGCGCTGCCCTTGCTGCCTGCCGGGCGGGCGGTGCACTGGTCGGGGTGCGAGCGGCGCTGCGGGCGGCCGGGTGACGCGATCGACGTGGTTGCTGTTGGCAACGGGTATGAGGTGGACGGCGTGACGGCCGGTGACGTGGTGGCCGCGGTGGCCACAGCTAGGGGTGCCTGAATGACCGAGCTCGACTACGTACGCGACGGGGCGGAGATCTACCGCCGGTCGTTCGCGACGATCCGGGCGGAGGCCGACCTGGCCGGGCTGCCGGCGGACGTGGCGCAGGTCGCGGTGCGCATGATCCACGCCTGCGGGATGGTCGACCTGGTCGGCGACCTGGCCTGGTCGGACCGGGTCGTGGCCGGCGCGCGTGCGGCGCTGCGGGCCGGCGCGCCGATCCTGTGCGACGCCGCGATGGTGGCCGCGGGCGTGACCCGGCGGCGGCTGCCGGCGGACAACGAGGTCGTCTGCACGCTGTCGGATCCGTCGGTGCCCACGCTCGCCTCGTCGACGGGTACGACGCGGAGCGCAGCGGCTCTGGAGCTGTGGAGGGACCGCCTGGCGGGCTCGGTGGTTGCCATCGGCAACGCTCCGACGGCGCTGTTCCGGTTGCTGGAGATGGTCGCGGACGGGGCGCCACGACCGGCCGCCGTCCTGGGGATCCCGGTCGGGTTCATCGGCGCGGCCGAGTCGAAGGACGCGCTGGCGGCGAACGAGCTCGGGTTGGAGTACCTGGTGGTGCGCGGGCGGCGGGGCGGCAGCGCGATCACGGCGGCCGCATTGAACGCGATCGCGAGCGAGGAAGAGTGAGCGGCCCGGTGGACGACGTGGTGGACGGCGTGGTGGACGGCGTGGTGAGCGGCCCGGCGAGCGGTGCAGGGCGGCTGTGGGGTGTCGGGCTGGGCCCGGGAGACCCGGAGCTGGTGACGGTGAAGACCGCGCGGCTGATCGGCGAGGCGGACGTCGTCGCCTTCCACAGCGCGCGGCACGGGCGGAGCATCTCGCGGTCGATCGCGGCGCCGTACATGCGCGAGGGACAGATCGAGGAGCACCTTGTCTATCCGCTGACGGTCGAGACGACGACGCGTCCGGGTGGGTACCAGGGCGCGATCGACGACTTCTACGCCGAGTCCGCGGCGCGGCTGGCGGCACACCTCGACGCCGGGCGGGATGTCGTCGTACTGGCTGAGGGCGATCCGCTGTTCTACGGGTCGTACATGCACATGCACAAGCGGCTGGCGAACCGGTACGAGTGCGAGGTCGTGCCGGGGGTGACGTCGGTGAGCGCGGCGGCCGCCGTACTGGGGAAGCCGTTGTGCGAGCGGGACGAGATCCTCACGGTGCTGCCCGGGACTCTGCCGGCCGATGAGCTGGCCGCGCGGCTGGCGTCGGCGGACGCGGCGGCGGTGATGAAGCTGGGGCGGACGTTCGCGTCGGTGCGGGAGGCGTTCGAGCAGGCGGGACGGCTGGACGAGGCGTACTACGTCGAGCGCGCGACGACGTCCTCGCAACGGCTGGCGCCACTGGCGGAGGTCGACCCGGAGTCGGTGCCGTACTTCTCGCTCGCGCTGTTGCCCAGCCCGATCAACAACCTGCCCGGCGGGGCAGGGTCGCACGCGGCCGGGTCGCGCTCGGGCGCCACTGCCGCGTCGGCAGCCGGGACCTCGGCCGGGGGTTCGGTCGAGCGGGGTTCGGTGACCGTGGTCGGGCTGGGGCCGGCGGGACCGGAGTGGATGACGCCGCAGGTGCGCGCAGCGATCGCGGCGGCGGACGACCTGATCGGGTACGGGCCGTACCTGGACCGGCTGCCGGCCAACGTGCGGCAGCGCAAGCATCCGTCCGACAACCGCGTGGAGTCCGAGCGGGCGGCGTTCGCGCTCGACCTGGCGTTGAAGGGTTCGCGGGTCGTGGTCGTGTCGTCAGGTGACCCGGGCGTGTTCGCGATGGCGAGCGCGGTGGTCGAGGTGGCCTGCGAGCCGGCGTACGCGGATGTCTCGGTCGAGGTGTTACCGGGCCTCACCGCGGCGCAGGCGGTGGCGAGCCGGATCGGGGCGCCGCTCGGGCACGACTACGCGGTGATCTCACTGTCCGACCGGCTGAAGCCGTGGGACGTGATCGCCACACGGTTGTCCGCGGCGGCCGCGGCGGACCTGGCACTGGCGATCTACAACCCGAAGTCGACGTCACGCACCTGGCAGGTCGGCGCCATGCGAGACCTGCTCCTGGAGCACCGCGCGGCGTCGACCCCGGTCGTGATCGGCCGCGACGTCGGTGGCGCCTCCGAATCCGTGGTGGTCACCACCCTCGGCGACCTCGACCCGGACCAGGTCGACATGCGATGCCTGCTGATCATCGGCTCATCCCAGACCCAGGTCGTCGACCGCGAGGGCGGCCAGGTCGTGTTCACCCCACGCCGCTACCCCGGCTGACCATGCCCAGCCCCGGGCCGGGGTGTTCTGCTGGGAACCCCGGGGTGCCGTACCCGGCCATTTCCCGGAACAGGACGCCCCGGGGTTCCCAGCAGAACGCCCCAGCCCTGCCGGAGGCGCTGGCACCGCTTCGCTCTCGGCGAACTGGAAGGATCGGGTCATGAGCAGCGACCGCCCGATGTTCGAGGACAAGGCGTTCCACGGAGAGGACTGGTACGGCGACGACCTCGGCGACACGCGCTACCTGCGCTGCGAGTTCGTGAACGTCGACCTCACCGAGACCCGGAGCCGTGGTGCGGTCTTCGAGGACTGCAGGTTCTCCAACTGCCGGTTCAACGCGTCCGAGCACGTCGACACCGCCTTCGTCAGCTGCGACATCCGTCGTACGTCGTGGTTCGACGCCACGCTCACGGGATGCAAGCTCACCGGCACCACCTTCAGCGACTGCGTGTTCCAGCCGCTGACGGTCAAGGGCGGCGCCTGGACCGGCGTCGTACTGCGCGGGGCCGATCTGAGCGGCCTCGACCTGAGCAACGTTCGCCTGGACGATGCCGACCTGTCGATGGCGAGTCTCGAACACGCGACGCTGGGCGGCTGCGACCTGTCACGCGCGACCGTGCGCGAAACCGATCTCCGCCGGGCAGACCTCCGTGGCGCGACCCTCACGGATGTCGACCTGCTCACCGCCCGGCTGGCACAGACCCGCCTCGACCTGACGGGCGCGGTCGCCCTGGCCGAGTCCGCCGGCGCCGTCGTGGACCCAGCGGCGCCGTAGAGGCAGCCTCAGAGGGCACCGCCGATGGCGCGTTCGCGCAGCTCGGTGCGGTACCGCTCCAGTGCGATCAGCTCGCCGAACATCCGGTTGTAGTCCTCGGCCTGGTCCACCGGATTCGTCCGCTGCAGCTTGGACTTCAGCTCGGTGATCCGGCGCAGGCAGGTCAGCTCCTGCAGCCGCGCGAAGTGCGCCACAGCGAACCGCTCGTCCGGCTCCCGGTCCAGCCGCACCGGCTCCACCGCCAGCGCTCCCAGCACAGCGGTCGCCTGCGGGTTCGGCACCGCGGCCCGCACCGCG
>WNFV01021399.1_pt1 | contig 11012 bp, 9 predicted proteins | sample 5400101 | NCBI WGS metagenome assembly WNFV01 (sample SAMN13153361, study PRJNA577476) | soil metagenome | isolation source: 115 cm soil or saprolite under grassland replicate 1 | place: USA:California | collected 2016-06-15
AGGTCCAGCCGCTCGAGGCGGTCGTTTGCGATGGCGTCGTCGATCGCTTGCTTGACGATGACCGGCCCGGCCAGTTCGAGCAGCGTCAGCACGACCAGCATCGTCATCGCCAGCAGCACGCCGCGCCCGTACGGGCGGATATAGCGCGACAGCCGCGCGACGAGCCGCCCGTCGTACGCCTTGCCGAAAACTTCCTCGTCAGGATGCGGTGAAACGGGCACGGCGCTACGCGTCCAACACCGTTCGCACGATGCACGGCACCCGCCGAAGGCGGAACCCTCCGGGTCCGGACGGCGCGTGGCAGTGCGAGGACATCCTCAGCGCCAGCTCACAGAGGCTGTAGCGCATCCTCTTCCACCTCGAGCTCTTGCGCGATCAGCTGGCGCCGATACATCCGCGCAAAGAACCCCTGCCGTTCGAGCAGCTCGCTGTGCGAGCCCTGCTCGACGATCCGCCCGCGGTCCATGACGATCACCTGCTCTGCTGAGCGCGTCGTCGAGAGACGGTGCGCAATGACCAGGCTCGTGCGGTGCTCCATGAACGTGTGCAGCTCGTCCAGCACCGCTTCCTCGGTGCGCGTGTCGACCGAGGACAGCGCGTCGTCCAGGATCAAGATGGTCGGTTCTTTGGCCGCGGCGCGCGCGATGGCGGTGCGCTGCTTCTGCCCGCCCGAGAGCATCACGCCACGCTCGCCGATCAGCGTGTCGAGTCCGGCCGGCCACTGGTCGAGGTCGTTTTCGAGGCGCGAGAGACGGACCGCTGAGCGGATTCGAGATTCGGTCACCTCCTCGTCCGCCAGACCGAAGCCCACGTTGTCGCGCAACGAGCCTGAGAACAGGAAGGTCTCCTGCGGGACGAAGCCGATGCGTCGCCGCAGCTCGGCGACCGGCACGTCGCGAACGTCGATGTCGTCGATGAGCACCTGACCACTGGTCACGTCCTGCAAGCGTGGAATCAGTGAGACCAGGCTGGACTTGCCGCTCCCGAGTGGGCCGACGATGGCGTACGTGGCGCCGGCCGGAATGGTCAGGTTCACGTCCTGGAGAATCGTGTGATCGTCGATCACCAGGCCGACATTGCGGAATTCGATCTTGCCCTGAGGCTGCCACCGACGCGGCTCAGCCTGCGTGCGGATGGTCGGCACCGTGGAGAGGACCTCGTGTATCCGCCGTAGCGACGCCGTGCCCTGCTGCCACATGGTGCCCACCCAGCCCAGGGCCATCATGGGCCAGGTCAGCATGGCGACATAGGCCATGAACTGCACGAACTCACCAACGGTCAGCCGAGCGCTGACGACTTCACGCCCGCCCATGTACAGGATGAGCACGGTGAGCATGCCGACCACCATGCTCATCGTCGGCCACAGCAGGCCAGTCAACCGAATCTGGCTCAACTGGCGGCTGACATACTCGTGGCTCGTGCGTCGGAAGGCTTCGGCCTCAGCCGGCTCCTGAGCATAGGCTTTGACGACGCGCTGGCCGGCGAACGTCTCGTGGGCGTGATCGGACATCGCCGCGAACTGTTCCTGGACGCGCGTGAAGCGCTGCTCGATGCGCTTGTGGGTCAGGACGTACAGGGTGGTGGCCGCCGGCACGACCAGCGCCGCCCAGGTCGCCAGGCCCGGGCTGAGCTGAAACATCAGCACCAGCGCGATCAGCATGAGCAAGCTCGTGTTCAGGGTGTGGTACAGCGCCGGACCGAACAGCTGGCGCACCGCGGACAGGTCGTTGATGCCGCGCGCGACCAGATCACCCGTGCGATAGCGCACGAAGAACGCGGGCTCGAGCGTTTCCAGGTGCTCGAAGTAGCGGTTTCTGAGGTCGTACTCGACCCACCTGGAGGCGCCCGTAATGATCAACCGCGACAGGAACCGGCAGCCCGCCTCGGCGATCGCCACCACGACGATGGCGCCCGCGAACCAATGCAGCGGCCAGTGCACTTGGCTCCCCTGCTGGGTCGCAAACGAGTCAATCGCCTGCCGCAGCAGCCAGGGCGTGACCAGCCCCAGCGACGTACTGCACACCGTGAATGCGAGGCCACTGAGCCAGCGCCAACGATAGGCGCGGAAGTACAACCCGACGAGGCCACCCACAGCAGATGACTATATTTGCCCCGCCGAGCGGCCGCCTGTGACCATCCGGCCAAAACGCCCGGTCCACCGGACCCGCCACTTCCCTGAGCCGTCCGGGGCGAGGTGGGACTATATCCCGAAGCCCCGTCCCTCCGACTGCGCCCGCTGCGTGACGTGCCTACGCCTGCCGCCCAGTCGGAGCCGACGCCGGCCAGCGCTGCCGCCATCAGCTGCGTAACGGGACTATGCCCAAGCGTTTCGCCAGACCCGCCTCGGCGCAGACCTAAGACTTCAGGCGTCCCGACGGGCCGGACCCTGGGCGCCGCACAGCGCTGGGCAAGGACGGCACCGTGCGCGTCGAGGCACCAGCGTTTCGGATGGACGGCCCCTGCAGTTACGCCCCTACGAGTATGATCCCGCCCCGCGCCGGAGGGCGGCCGCGCGTAGCGCTGGGCGAGGACGGCTCCATGCAGGCAGGCAGCGGCGATGAGCATAACGCGACGAGTGGCCGGGCCGCGATAATGGCGCGGACCCAGCATGTGGCAAGGCCAGCGCGTGACCGTGGTGTTTCCTGCTTACAACGAAGAGGACGGCATCGCCGACGCCGTGGCGGACTTCGGAGGCATTGAGGCGGTGGACGAGGTGCTGGTCGTCGACAACAATTCAAAAGACGCCACAGCACAACGGGCCAAGGCGGCAGGGGCCAGGGTCGTCCAGGAGCCGAAGCAGGGCTACGGCAATGCGCTCCGAAGAGGCATGCAAGAGGCGCAGGGCGAATACGTCGTCCTGGCTGAGCCCGACGGCACCTTTATGGGCAAGGACGTCCTCAAGCTGCTCACGTACGCCGACGACTTCGACCTCGTCCTCGGCACCAGAACCACCCGAGAGCTGATCTGGCGTGGCGCCAACATGGGCTGGCAACTCCGTTGGGGCAACTGGATCGTCGCCAAAGTCCTACAGGTGCTCTTCGGCGGCCCGTCGCTCTCCGACTGCGGCTGCACCCTCAGATTGATCAGGCGTAACGCGGCAGGACGTATGCTGCCGCGCTTGACCGTCGGTGGCTCGCACTTCCTGCCCGAGATGGTGTGCCTGGCACTGCTCGACAAAGCACGCCTCATCGAAGTGCCAGTGAATTACCGCCATCGAGTAGGTGAGTCGAAGATCACCGGCTCGATGCAGACAGCCCTCCGCGTCGGCGCCAGAATGCTCGGCCTGATCGTCCGCTACCGTCTCATCAACCGCTGATGACGCAGAGGTGGCTCGGCACGGCGCTCGCCGTTGTCGCCACCGCCGCGTTCACCATCCTGGTCGCGAGTCAGCTCAATCGCCCGCTGATGTACGACGACGCCAATTTCGCATTGGCGGCGAAGGCCGTGGCGGAAACCGGTCTGCCCTTTGGCAATCAGGGTTGGATGAGTGAGCGCGGCGATTTCTCGCAGCGTGAGCAATGGGCGCTGTGGCATCCACCGCTGTACGTCTATCTCCTTGGGCTATTCGCCAAGCTCGGCGGCTGGACTCCCGCCATCCTGCGCCTGCCGGGCCTGCTCGGCGGCATCGCAACGGCCGTCCTGACCTACGTGCTAGCCAGAGATCTGACCCGCGGGCGACCACGTGTGGGAGCAGGCGTTGCCGTGTCGCTGAGCATGCTCTGTCCGTTGACGATCCAGAGCGCCCTCATCCTCGACATCGACTTCAGCATGCTGCTGCCACTCAGCCTGCTTTTCCTGTGGCTGTATCTGCGTCTACACCACTCCCGAAGCCGCTGGCTCGTCCTCGGGCCGCTGTTCGGCCTACTGCTGTGGACGAAGATGACCAATCCGTTGCCGCTGCTGGCGGTTGTCGTCGCCTGGCAGATCCTGCGCGGCAGGCCTCGAGCAGCCGCGCTGCACCTGGTCGGTATCGGCGGACTGGGCGCGCTCCTGTTCGGCGTGACATTCGTCGGGATTGGCACGCTCCTCGGCTTCCCGCTGGACATGCCCTTCGGCGTGAACGCCGTGCAGTGGCAGGACTCGGCCGACGTCGCGCGGCGTGCCTATACCAGCCCCGGCGCATTCGTCGAAGGGTTGCAGCCGACCGTGCTGTGGCTCGGGCCGGGACTGACCAGTCTCGGATTAGCCGGCATCGCAATCCGCTGCGGTCAGCTAGCGCAGCAATGGGAATTCAAGAAAGCCGACGTCCTGACGGGCGTGCTGGTCCTGTTCGTCCTGGGCTACGTCTACAAGTCAGCGGGCTGGTTTCCCAAGTATCAGGTGGCGCTGGTACCGCTGCTCGCCTGCCTGGGCGCGCCGCTGGTCGCCCTCGCATGGTGCCAACGCCGAGGACTTACCGCGGCCGTCGCGGCCATAGGGGCGATCAGCGGCGCGATCGTCGAGGCGCGCCTGGTGCGCGACGATGGGCTCCTGCAGCGCACCTGGGCCATGAGCGCCGAAGCCGCACCCTGGCTATTTGGCATAGTTGCGCTGGTCGCACTGGTCGCGGCGCCCTGGCGCTTCAGCGGACCCGCCGCGGCCGCTGGCCTGGCTGGCTTGGCCATCGGCTGGATGACTGCCACCAACCTCATGCAAGCTGCGGCCCCGTACTCGACGACCTACTGGTATGGCACGACAGGCACGGCCGAGGCGGCCGCATGGCTCGATGCCCACCTGTCCCCGCTCGATACCTACGTCGGCGCCAAGGAGGTGGCCGTCCGCTCGCGAAATCAGCGTTATGTCGACCAGGACAACCTGGTCTATGCCTTCGGCGCCGGCCGGATGTTTGACGGCACGTGGCAAACCGAGCCTGTGCGGGCAGTGCTCGCGTGGCAGCGCGAGCCATACGTCGCCGATCTGCTCGGGCGCGGCGTCACAGCCGCGAATTATGTCGAGTCAGCGCGTTTCGGCGACTACGTCGTATATGAGCCAGGCCAAATAGGGGGCTCTCCCTAAGTGGAATAGGGACTTATCCCGTCGTCGCCGGGCCGAACTCTCCCGTAGGCTCGCTAGCAGGAGACCTATGACCACAACTGCGCCCACCGCCGAGCCGCGACCCGCGAACACGCCGACGACGCGCCAGTTCATTCGCTACCTCTTTTACAAGGCGCGTCCGTCGTGGCGTCAGCTGTCGTCCAACGCGCGCGCCGCGGCGCGCGCCGAGCTGCTGGCCGCGCTCGAACCCTTCGCCGAACGGCTGGCGGTCCTGCGCGCCTACAGCACACTCGGCACGCGCGCGGATGCCGATTTCGTGCTGTGGATGGTCACCGAGCGTCTCGAGGACTTCCAGGAGCTGCAAGCGGCCGTCTTGCAAAGCGCGATGGGCGCCCACCTCGACACGCCCTACTCGTACCTGGCGATGACCAAGCGCTCGCAGTACGTCGACCGCCACGAACACGCCGATCAGGAAGGCCGGCGGACCCGTATTCGGCCGACCGGGCGGCGTTATCTATTCGTCTACCCGATGGTCAAGAAGCGCCCCTGGTATCGCCTGTCACTCGAGGAGCGTCAGCACGCGATGGACGAGCACATCCGCGTCGGCCATGACTTTCCGCGGGTGAAGATCAACACCAGCTACTCGTTTGGCCTGGACGACCAGGAGTTCGTCGTCGCCTTCGAGACGGATTATCCGGCCGACTTCCTCGATCTCGTCGAGCGCCTGCGCGGCGGTGAAGCCAGCGCCTATACCGAGCGCGAGACGCCCATCTTCACCTGCGTCGCAGGCAGCATCGCCGAAGTCGTCGAGATGCTCGGATGACAATCGCGCAGCGCTCGCTGACGGGCGCCGAGCGCATCCTGGCAGCGTGCCGCCGTCAGCCGACGGACGTCACTCCCGTTTGGTTCATGCGCCAGGCCGGCCGTAGCCTCGCGCGCTACCGCGCGCTGCGCGAGCAGTATCCGATCCTGACGATGGCCAAGACGCCCGATCTGTGTACGCGTATCACTGTCATGCCCGTCGATGAGCTTGGCGTAGACGGCGCGGTGCTGTTCGCAGACATCATGCTGCCGCTCGAAGGCATGGGCGTGTCCCTGGAGATCCAGCCCGACCTCGGGCCCGTCATCCACCAGCCGATTCGGGACCAAGCAGGTGTCGAACGTTTGCGGCCGCTCGAGCCTGACGAAGGCGTGCCGTTCGTCATGGAAGCGATTCGCGGCGTGCGCGGCGGCGCTCCGTTCACGCTCGCGTGCTACTTGATCGAGGGCCGGCCGTCGCGTGACTACGCACAGGCCAAAGCGCTCATGCTGCGGGAGCCCGCGATCTGGGCGGCATTGATGGACCGCCTGACCGACGGCATGATTGTGTATCTGTCGGCACAAGTCCGGGCGGGCGCCGAGGTCATCCAGGTCTTCGACAGCTGGGTTGGGGCGTTGGCACCGTCGGACTACGAGCGCTCGGTGCTGCCCTGGATGCGCCGCCTGTTTGATGCCCTGCGTGTCGAAGACGGCGCACCGACGATCTACTTCGGCACGGGCAACGCGGCGCTGCTCGAGTCCATGGCCGCCGCCGGCAGCGACCTGGTCAGCGTCGATTGGCGAGTGCGGCTCGACGACGCCTGGCGCCGCATCGGCTACGACCGCGGTATCCAGGGCAACCTGGATCCGGTCCGCCCTGTCGCCGGTTGGGCGGCTGCTGAAGCGGGCATGCGCGACGTGCTGAGCCGAGCTGCCGGCCGGCCTGGTCACATCTTCAATCTCGGCCACGGCGTGCTGCCCGAGACAGATCCTGATGTGTTGCGTCGACTCGTCGACGCGGTGCACGCCTACCAGCCATGACCCGCACCGGCGTGGTCCTGATGACGTATGGCTCGCCGCGTGACCTGGACGATGTGGGCGCGTACATCACCCGCGTCCGCGGCGGCCGCGAGCCTGGCCCTGAACTCCTGGCTGAGTTCCGCCGCCGCTACGAGCGTATCGGCATGTCGCCCCTCATCGGTATCACCGCGCAACAAGCCAGCGCGTTGGAACAGCGGCTCGGCGATGGCTTCCGCGTCGCAGCCGGCATGCGCTTCTCGGAGCCGAGCATCGCTGCTGCCGTGGCCAGCCTTGGTCCAGTCGCTCGGCTCCTGGGGGTGATCCTGTCGCCGCAGTATTCGGCGACGCTGATGGGTGGCTACCACCTGGCGCTGAGTAAGACGGCGGCAGATGTGCCCTGCCGCACGGTCGAAGCCTGGCACCTCAACCCGGCATTCATCGACGTGCTGGCAAGCCGCGTGCGCGCCGCGCTGGCCCGCTATCCCGACGACGCCCGCGACAGCGTGCCGGTGCTGCTCACCGCGCACAGCCTGCCCAAGCGCGTCGTCGATCGCGAGCCCGAGTACGTGGCCCAGCTCAAGGAGACGGCCCAGGCAGTTGCCGACGCGGCCGATCTCACGCCCGAGCGTTGGTTTTTCGTCTATCAGAGCGCGGGGCACACGCCCGAGGAGTGGCTCAAGCCAGACATGCTCGCGGTGCTGCCAGAGCTCGCTGCGAGCGGTTATCGCGACGTCATCGTCGCACCCGTGCAGTTCCTCGCCGATCATCTAGAGACGCTGTACGACATCGACGTCGCGGGTCGAGAGCAGGCGCTCGAAGCTGGCTTCGCCAACTTTATCCGCATCGACGCTCCGAACGCGGAACCAGATTTCATTGAGACGCTGGCGAGCGTCGTGGGCGGCGAGCTTGCCGCCTGGCAGAACGCCAAATCGGGAGCGGCATGGGCAGTCGCGTAGTGCGCGTGGGCACCCGTGCCAGCGCGCTGGCGCGGCGCCAGACCGACCTGGTCTGTGCCGCCCTGCGCGATGCGCACGCGGCGCTCGAGATCGAGCTCGTCCCGATCACCACCAGTGGCGATCGTTCGCAGCACACCAATTTGCCAGCTGAGGGCTGGGGTACGGGCGTGTTCGTGAAAGAGCTCGAGGCGGCGCTCCTGCGCGAAGAGATCGACCTGGCAGTGCATAGCTTGAAGGACGTGCCGCCGATCGTGTCGCCCGAGTTGCCGCTGGTCGCGATCCCGCCTCGCGAGGACCCGCACGACGTGCTTGTCGCTCAAGGTCGGCGCACCCTGGAAGGTCTTGACTTCGGCGCCCGCGTGGGCACCAGCAGCGCTCGTCGCGCGGCGTTCCTGCGCAGCGTTCGACCCGATCTCGTGTGCTTGCCCATTCGCGGCAATGTCGAGACGCGCCTGCGCAAGCTGTCGGACGGTGAGTACGACGCGATCGTGCTCGCGCTGGCGGGCCTGGTCAGGCTGGACCTGGCGCCCGATTTCGTGGTGCTCGATGCCGAAGTGATGCCGCCGGCGCCTGGGCAGGGGGCGTTGGCGCTCCAGGCGCGCGCTGGCGATCGCGCCATGCTCCAGCTGCTAGAGCCGCTGCACGATCCAGCAACCGGCGCGGCCGTCCGCGCGGAGCGGCGTTTGATGGCCAACCTCGAGGGTGGCTGTCGCTTGCCGGTTGGCGCGCTCGGCACACCGCACGCCGATGGCCAGCTGTCGCTGCTGGGCGCCGTCGCCGAGCCAGATGGTCGGCGCGCGATTGTCGATCGACTCGACGGCCCAGTGTCCGCGCCTGAGGCACTGGCCGACGCACTCACCGCACGGCTGCGCGCCGCGGGCGCGGCAGAGCTCATGGCGGTGGCGCGCGCATGACGCGAGCGGTGGTGCTCAATACGCGGGCACGCGACCAGGCGGCCGAGCTGACTGCGCTGCTGCGAGCGGCTGGCTGCGACGTTCTTGAAGCGCCCGCCATAGAGGTCGTCCCCGCCTGCATCGTGCCGACCATTGGTCTGCCTCGCTTCTCCGCAACCGCTGCCCTTGCCGCCGTTGGGCCGCTCGTGCGGCGCGGCCAGCGCGTGCTCGTCCCGCGCGCCTCCGAGGGACGTGACGAGCTGATTGACGGCCTTGGCGCGCTGGGCGCCTTCGTCGATAGTCCTGTCTGCTACCGCACCACACCCGCCGTCTTCACCGAGCTGCCGCCGTGCGACGTGGTCACGTTGTGCAGCCCGTCCGCCGTTCGTGTCGTCACTGCAGTGAACCTGGGGCGCGCCCGGATCGTCTGCCTTGGCGAGACCACGGCCGAAGCTGCCCGCATGGCTGGACTGCGCGTGGACACGATCGCTGCCGAGACGAACATGCCCAGTCTGGTCGCCGCGGTGCTCGAGACGCTCGAGGTGCCGGCCTGATGCCCGGTCTGCTCGTCGTCGGGATCAGTCATCACCAGGCATCCGTTGAACTACGCGAGCGTATCGCGCTCGACGAGTCGTGCTGGCGCGAAGTCGCCCCGGCTGGGCTGGCCACGGTGCTGCTGTCGACATGCAACCGCGTTGAGATCTATGCCGCCTACCAGGGCCGGCCAGCCGTTGTGGCGAAACGGCTCGAGCGAGCGCTGGCACGAGCGACGGGTGTGGACTGGGCCGAGCTGCGGCCGTGTGTGACCCGGCTGCACGGCCAGGCCGCGCTGCTGCATCTGGTGCGCGTCGCGGCCGGCCTGGACTCGCTCATCATCGGCGAAGACCAGATTCGTGGTCAGGTGCGCGACGCCGTGCGCGCCGCGGAAGAGGCGCACGAGCTGCCGGCGACCCTGCGCGGCGTTTTTCAGCGCGCCGCTGAGTCGTCGCGCCGCGTCCGCGGCACCACTCGGCTCGGCAAGCTGCCGTCCATCGCGGTCGCCGCGGTCCATGTTGCGCGCCGCGCTCTACCTGATGGGCTCACCGGCCAGCTAGCCGTGGTTCTCGGGGCGGGCGTCATGGCCCGTGCGACCACCGAAGCGTTGCTCGGGGCCGGCGCCCGCGTGTGGGTGCTGAACCGCACACCTGCCAGGGCGCAACAGATGGTTGACCACCTGGGGCCAGGTGTGACCGTAGCGGGCCTGGATGCCCTGCCCGGGTCGCTGCACGAAGCGGTGTTGGTCGTCGGCGCGACGGCCTCCCGCCAGCCGATTCTCGACGTGCCCACCACCCAGGCCGCTATGGCTCAGCGCGAACCGCGGCGGCCGCTGCTGGTCGTCGATATTGCTGTCCCGCGGGACGTCGATGCCCGCGTACGCACCATTCCCGGCGTGACCTTGCTGGATCTCGACGATCTGGAGCGCGCGTGCCCCCTCGATAGCTCGACGCGCGACGCCGAGGTCGCCCGGGCCGAGGCGTTGGCGGTTGACGAAGCCGCGCGTCTCGAACAGTGGCTGCGCGTGCGCTCGGCCAGTCCCGCCATCGCCGAACTGCGCACGTTTGGCGAAGCCATTCGCCAGCGCGAGCTCGCGCGCTCGTCCGCACGCTTGCGCGACCTCACGCCCGAGCAGGCCGCCGCCGTCGACGCACTCACCGCTGGTATCGTCAACAAGCTGCTGCATGGACCCACGGTCGCCTTGCGCAGTGCGCCGCGCCGTTCACGGTTGCTTCGCCTGATGCGCCCGAAACAAGGAAGGATTGCCTGATGAGCGAGACGCGACCGACGGTCGCTCGAGCGCAGTTTCCGCTTGCCCGGCCGCGCCGCTTGCGGCGCACCGAAACCGTTCGGCGCATGGTCCGCGAAACGCGCCTGAGCGTCGATCGACTGATCTATCCGCTCTTCGTCGTGCCCGGTGTCGACGTGCAGGAAGAGATCCCGTCCATGCCTGGCGTGTTCCACCTGTCGGTCGATCGGGCGAGCGAGGAAGTTCGGGCCGTAGCTGACCTGGGCATTCCAGCCGTGCTGCTGTTCGGACTGCCGCACACCAAGGACTGGGAAGGTTCGGAGGCATGGGCGCCCGATGGCGTGGTGCAACAGGCACTGCGCGCGATGCGCCGCGCCGCACCGTCGCTCACGCTCATCGCCGACACGTGCTTGTGTGAGTACACGTCGCACGGCCACTGTGGCCTGCCGGGCGGCGAGGGCCAGGACGCATACATTCAGAACGACGCGTCGGTCGAGCTGCTGGTGCGCGCGGCTATTGCCCAGGCCGAAGCCGGCGCCGACGTGGTCGCGCCTTCGGACATGCTCGACGGACGTGTCCGCGCCATTC
>WNFV01009159.1_pt1 | contig 11010 bp, 7 predicted proteins | sample 5400101 | NCBI WGS metagenome assembly WNFV01 (sample SAMN13153361, study PRJNA577476) | soil metagenome | isolation source: 115 cm soil or saprolite under grassland replicate 1 | place: USA:California | collected 2016-06-15
CGTGTTGACGAGCGTCGGCTGCGGCGGCAGAAGAGCCCGCAGCGCGACGACGTCTCCTCGTTTGGCCGCATCGAGAATCGGGTTGGCGGGCCCCGCGGTACTCTGGACGACCGCGAAGAACAGGGCCATCAGCGACCATCCGGCAATTCGTGTTACGACCATGCTCGTGCTCCCTTCGAGTACGGCTAGAGATTCGTCGGCAGCGTGATGGCGTCGAGGTCGAGCACTCCGGTGCTGTCGCCGAAGCTTTCCCTCGGCACACCAGCTTTGTTGACAACGGACAACAGCAGGTTGGAGAACGGCGTTCCCATCTTGGTCGCCACGTGCCGGTTGCCCTTGAACACGCCGCCGCCGACGATTGCCGTTGGCATGTCGATATGCGAGTGAATGTGCGGATTGCTCAAGCTCGCGCCGAGCAGCAGCATCGAATGATCGAGCAGCGTGCCGTCGCCATCAGGCGTGTTGCGCATCTTCTCCACGAGTTGGCTGAACAGCTGCAACTCGAAGGCGACGACCTTCGCGTATTTCGCGATGTTCTCGGGATTGTCGCCGTGATGCGACATCGAATGATGCTGTTCTGCAAGACCAATCTCGGGATACATCCGCGCCGAGAGCTCCTTGCCAAACATGAACGTGGACACGCGCGTCACGTCTGCCTGGTAGGCGAGGTGGAGCAGATCGAACATCAGCGTCACGTGATCGTCGAACCGCTCGGGGACACCGATGCCCGGCCGTTCGTATTCGGGCAGAGGCGAGGCGGCATTGTTCGCTTCGGCCAACTGGATCCGCCGCTCGACTTCGCGAATGGCGTCAAGGTGATCGGCGACTTTGACCCGATCGGCCGGTCCGAGCTTCGCCTGCAACTTCGACATCTCCTGACCAACCGAATCGAGAATGCTGTTCTTGATCCGGAGCTGTTTGAGTTGTTCGGAAGCCGGCCCGCCATCCCCAAACAGCTGCTCGAACACCAGCCGCGGACTGCTCTGCGTGGGAAGCGGTGTCGACGGAGACGACCACGAAACCGTTGTGCCGTAGGCACAGCTGTACCCCGTATCGCAGCCGCCGGTCACCGAGTTCGGGAGGATGGCGAGCTCGAGCGATGGCAGCGGCGTTTCCTGGCCCAGAGTCTGCGCGATCAGTTGATCGGCTGACACACCCGCACGGAGGTCCGATCCTTCCGTCCGCTTGATGTGCATGCCCGTCAGCCACGTGCCGGTGCCGCGCGTATGGTCGCCGTTGCCGTCGCCGAGACTCTCGGCCGAACGATGGTGCAGACCGCTCACAACCGTCAGCTGATTGCGAAACGGCTTGAGGGCTTCCATACTCTGGTTGAACTCGAAGTTCTCGCCCACCGTCTTCGGCTTCCAGTAGTCGATACCGGTGTGGTTCATCGCCACCCCGTTCGGCAAGTAGAAGAAGCCGAAACGACGGATAGGCTTCGCCGCCGTTCTGGACATGGCGGACAGCGCCGGAACCATGGAGTCCAGCAGTGGGAGCGCAACCGCGACTCCCATCCCGCGAAGGAAAGTCCGGCGGGGCAGCGCCCTCTTCGTGACGATCATGATTCCATCCTCCTCATTTGGAAGGGAGCGCTCTTGACGATCCCCAGAATGAGTGACTGAAAGCGGTACTCATTGGAAGCTGCGTCGCGCAGAATTGCGCGAACAGCCGGCATGTCGGATGCCTCGATTCCCCGACCGAGCGAATAGGTGAGCAGCTTGGACGTCAACGTGGCCAGGAAGCGATCGGAATGGTTGACGAGGAGCCGTCGCAGTCCGGCGACGCCTTCCATCTTGGTGCCGTCTGCATAAGTGTCGATGCTGTCAATCGGCAGGAAGTCGTCGTCTTTGACGCGGTATTTTCCGATGGCGTCGAAGTTCTCGAGCGTGAACCCGAGCGGTTCCATCAGCCTGTGACACGACGCACAGACCGGATTCTTGCGGTGCTGCTCCGTCTTCTGCCGAATGGTCAGCAGCCGGCCGATATTCTGCTCCTCGGGAAAGGGCGGCACGACCGGCGGCGGCTCGGGCGGCGGCGCACCAAGGATGTTTTCCAGCACCCATTTGCCGCGCACGACCGGCGACGTGCGATTCGGGAAGGAGGTGACGGTCAGGACGCTCCCCTTCCCGAGCAGACCGAGGCGAGGGCTGTCGTCGGGAAGCGTAATCCGTTGGAAGTCGATCCCACGAATGTTCGGGATGCCGTAGTGCCGTGCGAGTCGCTCGTTCACGAACGTGTAGTTGCCGGTGAGCAGCTCCATCGCCGGGCGATCGTCGCGCATCACGCTATCGAAGAACAGTTCGGTTTCGCGGGCAAGCGCCTGCGCCAGCGTGTCGCCGAAATCCGGGTAGATCATCGGATCGGGGACGATGTCGGGCAGTTTGCGAAGGTACAGCCACTGACCGGCGAAGTTCTTCACCAGGGCCTCGGAGCGCGGATCTTTGAGCATGCGCCGCACTTGCTGTTCGAGCACCGCCGGTTCGTGAAGCCTGCCTTGAATCGCCACGTCGAGCAACGCGTCGTCTGGAATGCTGCTCCAGAGGAAGAACGACAACCGCGAGGCGAGGCTGACATCGCTGATGCGGTACACACCGGGTGCGCTCGCGTCGGCGCGAGCCGGATCGAACTCGGTGCGGAACAGGAACGAGGGACTGATGAGAACGCGCTGCAGCGCGACTTCAATGCCCTGGTCGAAGGTTCTTCCTTCCGAGCGAGCTTTCGCGTAGATGTCGAGGAGAAGCTGCACGTCCTCGGTGGTCACCGGCCGGCGGTACGCGCGACGCCCGAGGGTGGACAGGATTGTCTTTGCACAGCCCGGCTCTTCCGCCGGTTTGGATGGCTGACAGACGAAGACGCGCTTCCGAAAGAGCGACTGATCCGCGCCTCCGGACAGCAGAGGGCCCATGATCTCGAGGGTGCGCAGGGCGGCGCCCTCGCGCGTTTCCCTCGTATCCGGGATTCCTCTTCCCACGTACGGTTTCAAGAACGGCCGTCGAAAACCTTCCGGCAACGCGGAGGGCGACTTCACCGGGAACGTCGCGCGTACCTCGTGGGCACCGGCGGTCATCGGAACGCGAACGACCCAGTCATCATCGAGCTTGCGGCGGTCGAGCATTTCCTGCTCGGGCAGCCGGCCACCCTTGCGCGCGGTGCCGGTTTCGGGACCTTGACTCGGCGCCCTGAATACCTGGCGCTCGATGTTGAGATCCCAATCGGGACTGGCTTTCAACGTGAACACGGCCACCTGCTCGCCGTCGATGCTGATCTCGAGATCCTGATCGCCCCGGAAATGTGGGATGTCCTCGTCGAGGCCGCGGCCGAGTCGCGCTTTGATGACGTACTCGCCGTCGCGCGGCGCCATGAAATTCACGAGGGTGCCGCCGCGGGTCCCTACCGGCATGCCGTCGAGCCGAATATCCTGATCCAACTGGTCCGAGACCCGAACCATGACGCCTGTCGGCGGACCCGGCGTTCCGGTGGCCACGCGGGCGATTTTTTGCGCCGCGTTGAGGTACCGCTCCATGAGCAGCGGTGAAAGCTTCAGGACGCCCGCAATGTTGTCGAATCCGTAGCTGATTTCGTCGACGGGCAGCATCTCGCTGACATCAATCTGAACAGCCAGGAGATCTCGAATCGCATTCGCGTATTCCGCGCGATTGAGCCGATGGAATGGTTCCGTGCGACCTGGATCGGGGTGGGCCGCCCACGAGCGGTCCAACTCGTCTCCAAGCCACGACAGAAAGCTTTGCAGCGTTGGCTTGTCCGGTCGAGCCCTGTCGCCCGGCGGCATCAGACCGGCCTGCAGCTTGACGATCACCTTTTCCCATTCGCGTGCGTGCGGGCCGACGTTGGTGGGGTCGAGCACGTCCAGCGCAAGCCCACCGGTCTTGAGCCGCTGGTTGTGACAGGAGACGCAGTACTGGTCGAGAAGGGCCCGGGCAGCCTCGGGTGAGGTGACGACAACGGGCGGCTGCTGAATAGCCGATTGGGCTGTCCCGACGTCAACCGCACGCACGGCGACCGAGATGGCCACCATCCACGCAGCGAAGAACAGCCCGCCAAGTCTCATTTTCATCGCACGCTCAACTTATCCCGAGCTGTCGAGAGAGTCGTGCCGTCTTGTGCAGGCCGGGCAGAACGACAGCAACCTGCCCCCGGCAGTAAACGAGTGATTACGCTGAAATATAGCTGAAATTACCGGGGCCGCTGGTGGGAAACGGGCCGAACGGACGGCTCGCGACAATTTCTTTCAATCGTCGTGCGAACGCCTGTCACGGCGCCTGCCGCTCGAGCTGTTCACCTAGTCTTGAAGGCCGGGAATCTGTGCGAATGACCCAAGTTTTCGGGCCGGCTTTCAAGACGCGGAACCTCGCGGAGCGGCGCTAGGGTTACGTGACGAACTTGTACCCTATGCCGTAGATGCTGAGGATGTGACGCGGCTGATGCGGCGTGTCTTCGATCTTGCTCCGCAGTCGTCCGACGAGGTTGTCCACGGCGCGCGTGGTGAACGCCCGATATCCCCAGATGGCGGTCAGGAGGTCCTCGCGTCGAATCACTTGTCCCTGGTGCGTGACGAAATACCGCAGCACCTCGATCTCGAGGTGCGACAGCGTGCTCGTGCGATTCTGTTTGCGCAGTTGCTGGCCGGTGAAGTCGACCTCGACATCGCCAAACTTGAAGGTACGGACGTCGGTTGATGGTCCGGCGGAGCGGCGGATGATCGCGCGAAGACGCGCGAGCAATTCGTGGATGCTGAAGGGTTTGGTGAGGTAATCGTCCGCGCCGAGCTCGAAGCCCTTGATTTTGTCGCTGTCCTGACCGCGAGCGGTCAGGATGAGAATGGGCGCGGCGCAGCCGCGCGCTCGCAGTGTGCGGCAGACGTCGAAGCCATTCAGCTTCGGCATCATCAGATCGAGAATGACGGCATCGGGGTGATTGCGGGCGGCTTCCACGATGCCCTGCTGCCCGTCTTTCGCAGTGATGACATCGTAGCCATCGTCCTCGAGATTGTCCTTGAGGCCTTCGAGCAGCTCGACATCGTCTTCGATGACGAGGATTCGCTTCACCACCACACCTCGCGCGATTCTGCGACAACCGGCAGTGTGACCGTGAAGGTGGTGCCGCAGCCGCTATCGCTTGCGACCGTCACCGTGCCGCCGTGAGCGCGCGCCACGTGGTCGACGATGGCCAGACCGATGCCCGAGCCGGTAGCGGTCGAAGCCGCAGAGGCGCTGCGATAGAACTTCTTGAAGATCTGCCGGTGTTCGCGCCGGGGCACACCGATGCCGCGATCGGTCACTTTCACCGTCGCATGACCGTTCCCGGTGGCGAGTGCAACGCGCAGGTACTGCTCACCGGGCGAGTATTTCAAGGCGTTGCTAATCAGATTGCCAAAGAGCTGCTGCAACCCTTCGGCGCTGCCGAGAACGGGTACCGGCACATCCGGCAAGACGATCTCTGTCGTGCGGTCGTCCTGGCCAATCTCCTGATCGAACATGTCGAGCGTGTCTTGCAGGACGTCCCGCAAATCCAGCTCGTTCATCTCGTACTCTCTGACGCCCGCTTCTATTCGACTGAAATCGAGCAGCTCCTGGATCAGTTGCGTCAACCGCTTCGCCTGAAGGCTGATGACGCGACAGTACGCGTCGAATTTTTCCTGCGATTTCGAGCGTGCTGAGGCGAGGCTGTCTGCGTACAGTTGAATCTTGGTCAGCGGCGTGCGCAGATCGTGGGAGACGCTCGCAACAAAGTCCGACTTCATCGCAGAGAGGCGGATTTGCCGGACGGCGCTGATCGCGGTCAAGCCGATGCCGACTGCGGTGACGAGGCTCGCGAGCAGCCATGCCCAGCGCTGCGGCGCCGTCTGCTGCCGGGCGATGGCCTGAATGTCGCCCGATTGGAATCCAGTACGCACGGTCCACTCGTGCACTTGCGGATGATACGGACTGAGCGAATCGAACAAGCCGGGCTCGAAAAACAGGAACGGGAAGCTTGTCTGAGCGTCGTACTTGTCGAGCAGCGAGCGGCCCGAGCGAGAGATCTCCTGGCCGCCGTCGTCGAAAATCGATACCGCAAGCGCCGGAAAGGCCGGATCGCGCGCGGCGTTGGCCGCGCCACCCGAGAGCAGCTCGGGGAAATAGTGTTGGCGCAGGTGTTCAGCGTCTGCGAGAAAACCTTCGACGCCGCCAAGCACCAGCCGATTGTTCGTATCCAGGAGATAGTGGTATACGACCTGATACGAGCGGCCATCGAACGTGAAGTACGACACCGCGAAGGGCCTCTGGACGCTGGCCCATTGTGCGGCTTCCTTGAGCAGGACCGCGGCCAGCCGGACATTCGATGAAAACCCGAGTTTCCCCGCGTTGCCGGGCGCAGACGTCTGGTCGCGCGAGACCTGGCGGTGCGGCGAGTAGAAGAGGACGCGGCGTTCGGCGGATGCGGTGGCAAGCTCCGGCTCTTTGCCAGGCGCAGCGCTCCAGACAAAAAACGTGTCGATCAGTCGAAAGTTCTCGGAGCCTGCGGCTTTCAACGTCTCCGCGATCTTCGACACGTCGAAGCTGCGAATCGCGGCGTGGTCGACCTGTTCGAGCAGATCGAAGACGGGCGATCGCAGGTCGCGATGAATCTGCGCCGCGGTTTGCTCCGCCGTATACACGCTGACCTGCTGCATAACCCGCGTGATCGTCGTCTCGAACGCATTCAGCGAACGCCATCCGATCGCGATGAGTGCGGTCAGGGCGACTGTCGTCAGCCCGAGCAGCACGACAAAACTGGTGCGCGCCGAAAAGGCCGTAAGCCAACGCTTCATGCCAGGCCGTCGTATCGAATGTGAACATTCACGATATAACAGCTGAGTCGCGCGCGGTGCAGGTCGTGTAGGATTCCGCCCATGCGGACCCGACTGATACTTCTGGCGATTCTGCTGTGCGGTTTGACGGGAACGACGCCTTCTCCCGTCCATGCGAGCGCCTCGCCGATTGCGATACGTGCGTCGTCGCACGCGCGTTTCGGCACACTGCGGCCGACGCTCGATGCGCCCGCCGGATCCGGCAATACCGGCGGTCAGTTCAGCAAAAGCGAGATTGAGCGATTCAGGTGTACGTCATCGGGCAATCGCGCGACGGCTGTCGACATGAGCTGTAACACGTCAAATTCCGATCCGATCGGGAAACGGAGCCGGTGACCCATCACCGGCGTTCGTGCGCAAATTGAGTGCGGCTACCGATCCGCATGGCGCCGTCGTCCTGATGGCACAGCTCGAGAACACTCAGGGACAAGGCGAGACACCGAATGTCTCGCAAGGAGATGTCACGGTGAGTCGATCGGTCGATGGGGGCGTGACATGGAGCGAGCCCGTCACCGTCCTTCGCGGCACCGGTGCGGGCATTGGACCGGCGAACCGCGCTACACCGGCGCCGCTCACGATGGATACGCGCAGGACGCGATGTACGCGCGGCGCTGACGGAGGAATTCAGGTTCACGGCGACAATGCCGGCAGAACTGACTTACGATCTGCATGATGCGTTTCCTTTTGTTCGTGTCCTTGGTTGGGTGTGCCGCACTCGACGTGTCGGCCCAGGAACAGCCGAAAATCGGGATGGCGGAAAGCCCGACAATCAAGGTGCTGACGGGGCTGACAGTTCCCCAGTTCGAGCAGGAAATGCAGATGATGGTTCAGGCGCTCGGCGTGAGCTGCGGCTTCTGCCACGTCCGCAACAACTTCGCGAGCGACACGAACGAGCACAAGGTCACGGCGCGTCGCATGCTCGCAATGACCAGGCTGATCAATCAGCAGTTTTTCCCCGACTACGTTCCGCCCGAGGGAGAGTCGCGGCTCGGGAAAGTAAATTGCATGACGTGTCACCAGGGCAATGAAAAACCCAAATCGGGACAGCTGTAACCCGGCATCGAATGCGCAGCTGTCGCCACAACGCCTCCCAACCTCACGCAGGAGATCTCGATATGCGTCGTCTCACCGGCATTGCCGCCGTTCTGTTTGCTCTTTCGACGGTCGTCATCGCGCAAGCGGGCGTGCGCGGCACCGGGCCCTCCCAGGAACCGGCCGCCGGCCAGGCTCCCACGCAGAAGCCGCCCGAGAATCTCAAGGTCCTGCCGCCGACGACGAACCTCCGGAGCGAGATGATGAAGATCTCGGAAGCGCTCGGCGTGAAGTGCGGCTTCTGTCACGTGCAGGGAAATTATCCAAGCGATGAGTACAGCCAGAAGCGCACCGCGCGTCGCATGATGCAGATGGTGAAGACGATCAACGAGACGAACTTCCCGAACCAGAAGCCGAAGGAAGGCGACTCACCACTCGGAAGCGCGGTCACGTGCTACACCTGTCATCATGGCGAGGAACATCCCGCCACGGCGCCGGCGAAAACAACGCAGCCGGGTCCATAGCAAGCGCGGCCCCATGGCCGAGCATCTTGACGTCACTGTAATCGCGGCGCCGCGACCCGCCGACTGGCCCTTTTTGCATCCACTGGTCCCGTTTCTGCCAGATGGAAATCTGGTCGTTCGCGCCGATGGTATTCATGAGGCATTTATCAATCGTCAAACGGGGAATACGCGTCTGGTCAGCACTCAGCCGAACTATCTACTTCAAACCTGGATTCATGCTGCCGCCGCTCGCAGGACGGCCTGCCCCGACGAAGCTCGTGGAAACCTCCGCGAACAAAGCCGGGTGAAATTCGTGTTCTCCGCGGATTTCACCTCACTCGCCGACCATGCGCCTGAAGTACTCGCCAAACGTGCAGCATGGGCGCTCCCACACGTCGACGTCATCGCGCAGCCCTCGGAGTCATCGCGGGAGACCGGCGATGATCGTTCGTTGTCCCCCTTAGCACGCGCCATGCGTGTCGCTGATCCTGCCGAGCGCCTCGCGCTGTGCGTCCGTGCGCTCGACGACGGTCGCAGCGCGCCCGCACTCATTGCCGCAGCCAGCACCTGCATGGAAGTCAACGACCTCGACGCGGCGGCGCGCAACCTTGAAGAAGCGCTCGCTATCGCGCCTGACTGGCCGGCCGCTCACTTCGAGCAGGGCAAGTTGTGGCTGCGTCGCGACGACCTGCTTCAGGCAAGCGACGCATTCCGTTCGGCGGCCACGCTTTTGCCGACGTTCACGTCCGCCTGGTCGAACCTGGGCGCGACACTTGGAGAGCTCGATCGCCCAGAGGAAGCGCTCCGTGCATTCGAGACCGCGCTCGCCCTGGAGCCGCTGAATCCGCAGGCGCTCAACAACATCGGGGTTCTTCGACGCGAGCTGGGCCAGCTTGACGCGTCGGAAGCGGCCTTTCGGCGCGTCATTCACCTGGTGCCCGAGCTGGCCTTCGGCCATTACAATCTCGGGCACACGCTGTTTTTGCAGGGCCGCTATCAGGCCGCCCTCTCAGCCTATGTCGAAGGGCAGCGACGCGATGTCGAGCGTAACGCGGTGCAAGCAAGCCGGCTGGCTCTCTGCCGGCTTGCGACAGGAGACTCAGCCGGCGCACTCATCGATCTCCGGCAAGCGACGAGCGCGTTGCCGATGGAGTACAAACGCCGCGTGCTCAGCGATACGCAGACCGCTGCCTGGGCTCTTTTGACCCATCGCGCCGATCTGAGCGGCTGGCGCGCCGTCGCCGACTGGATTGGCACGGAACTGGGCAGACTTGAGTAATCACGCCGCAGAGTTGATGCGTATGACAAAGGATGACGCCGATGGGTGCGCCACGCGATTCTGAGGTTTCCCGTCCCGCCGGGCCAGCCGCCCCCACGCGGCCAAGCACCATCGGTCACGTGCTGCACGATCGCGCGCTCCGGCTCGCCGCGGGCCTGGCCGTCGTCGTCGCCATTCCCGTTGCCGTTCTCTTTTACTTCCAATTGCGCTCACTGACCGACATCGAGAAGACCTCTGGTGTCGTCCTCCGGCAGTTGAGCAGCGATACCGCGGATGTACTCGCGAAGGCGATCGACGAGGCGCTCAAACGGCCGCACATCAATGTCATTCTGCGGACGCAGTCGCTCCGAACCGAGCCGCTCGATCTTGCGTGGATCGACCCGGTCTTCGAAGAAGGACTTCACGAGAGTCCGTTCATCGACGAGTTCTGGGTCTGGTCCGAGGTCTCGCCCGATCGGGCGAACCGCTGGTATACGTTCGATCGCCAGAGCCTCACCGAGCCGCGCGGCGCCATCGACCGGCGTTTTCGTGAAACGCCGGAGCGCGATGAGTTGCTCATGCCCAAGCTCCGCGCGCTCGTCCTCGAGCGACGCGCCATTGTGGCGTTTCCGATCGTGATCGACGGCCGTCAGAAATACGTTCAAGTGCAGCTGCGCTTCAGCGGCGCGAGCCGCGAACGCTTTACGAGCTTCCTTGGCTTTGCGGTGGACATGGACCGCCTCAAGGCCGTACATCTGCCGGCGCTCGTGCAGGAACACCTCGCAACCATGCAGCAGCCGACCGGGTTTCCGCCGCTGCGCGCAGCGGTGTTCGACGAGTTCGGTCACCGGCTCGGAGACGGCGACGAGCGCGATGTGTTTGTCGACGAGCGAAGCTTCCCCGTTGTCTTCTTCGACAAAGAGCTGCTCGAATACGCGGCGCCGTACGAACAGAAACGCGAAACGTTCAAAGTGCGGACGACGTTTGGCCCGCAATCGATCGCGGAGATTGCCAGCGCCAGCACGCGTCCCCAGATGGCGCTGATGATTGTGCTGGCAATTGGAATGGCGGCGGGTGTGTTCTTCGTCGCCGGCGCCGCCGGGCGCGAGGTCCGTCTCGCGGAGCTCAAATCAAACTTCGTCGCCTCCGTGTCGCACGACCTCAAAACACCGCTGGCCCTCATTCAACTCTTCGCCGAAACGCTGGAGCTCGGGCGTGTGCGCAGCGCCGAGCGCGCGCAGGAGTATTACCGCGTGATCAACGGCGAAGCCCGCAAGCTCACGCGTCTCATCGAAAACATCCTGGACTTTTCGAAGATGGAAGCCGGCCTCCGTCCCTATCGAGTGGCGCCGTGCGATGTCGGCGATCTC
>WNFV01009162.1_pt1 | contig 11008 bp, 11 predicted proteins | sample 5400101 | NCBI WGS metagenome assembly WNFV01 (sample SAMN13153361, study PRJNA577476) | soil metagenome | isolation source: 115 cm soil or saprolite under grassland replicate 1 | place: USA:California | collected 2016-06-15
CAGAGGAGTTCGGCGCAGGAACCCTCGCCGAGTTCATCGCGCACCTCGAAGAGCGCTTCGGAAGCAATTCCGGGCGCGGCGTGCACCTGCTCACCTACCACCGCGCCAAGGGCCTCGAGTTCGATGCGGTCTTCCTGCCGCGGCTCGAGGAGCGCGAGCTGCCGTCGAAGCTCTCCAAGACTCCGGCCGCGATCTCGGAGGAGCGACGCCTCCTCTACGTCGGCCTGACCCGGGCGAAGCGCCACCTCACCGTCACCTGGTCGGGCACGCCGAGCCGCTTCCTTGCCGAGCTCGACATCGAGACCCAGGCCGCCCCGCCGAAGGCGGTCGAGCCCGACGATCCGCTCTACGCGGTGCTCAAGAAGTGGCGGCTGGAGAGGGCAAAGGCGGAGGAACGCCCTGCGTACGTGATCTTCCACAACTCGACGCTGGCCGAGATCGTCCGCCGCGCTCCGCAAAGCCGTCAGGAGCTCGCCGAGGTGCCGGGCGTCGGGCCGGCGAAGCTCGAGCGCTACGGCGAAGAGCTGCTCGCGGTGCTCGCCGCCGGAGCCTGACGGCCCCGGCGGCGGAGCAAAGGGGCGTCAGGCGCCCGGCAGGCGGAACAGCATCAGCTGCCCGGCCTCGCGCATGAGGGTGATATTCGGGTACGGGCTCTCCGCGGTCTCGATCTCCCAGCCGTGCGCCTGCACGTCGAGCAGGAAAGCACCGGGCCCGAAGGCCGCCGAGGCATCGATGATGCCGCTCGACTCCCAGGAGCCGGGCGGCAGGGCCGGCCGCTGCGACTGGTCGACCTGCGCGACTGGTACGAGGGGGCCGGACGGCAGCGTGTAGCGCCAGACCTTCGCGTAGCCGATGGCGGCGCCCTGATTGTGGCCGCCCGGATCCTCCTGGATCAGGAGGCTGTCCCCGGTCGTCTCGACGTTGTCCGGCTGGTGCATCGCCGCCGGGTTGTCGTAGCCGAGCGGGTCCTGGTCGATGAGGACCGAGAGGCTCTGCACGGTGAGCGGGTCATCCGGGTCGAGCACCAGCTTGAAGATGCGCCCGTTCGGATAGAGCCCCCGCGTGCCCGAGGATCCCCGCCGGAGGCGGCCCGCGCCGTCCGGGATCGCCCGCGGCTCGCCGGTGTCGGCGAAGTAGACGATGTTCGGGGTGTTCCGGTCGTAGGCGATGTCCTCGATCCGGATGAACTGGAAGGCCCGCACGACGTTGTGGCTCCAGTACTCGAGCACCCATTGCGGCCCGTCGGGGATGGCGCCGGGCGGCGCCGGATAGCCGAAGTCCGCTGCTCGAACGTCCGTGCCGTCGGGCCTCTTGCCCGTCGCGATCTGGTGCGGGACCTCGACGAAGTGCCCCGAGACGCTTCCCGCCCACGGGAAGTCGCCGTAGTCGTTCACGTTCGGGTCGTCGGAGACGAAGGCATACAGCGAGCCCTCGTCGTTCCAGAGCGCCTGGCCGCTCGAGGCCGAGTACATGTAGAGCTGAGACGCCGGGGCATCGAACGTGTCGTCGCCGGAGAGCACGACGGGGTGGCCGTAGCCGGGCACCCCGACGTCGTTCTCGTGGTTGTGGCGTCCCATCCCGAAGATCGAGCGGTGGTCGCCGCTCCTCGTGTCGAACGCGACGACGACGCCCGCCTGCTCGGCGAACGGCTCGTCGAGGGAGACGTTCGGCGGGTGCCACGCGTACCCCTGTCGCAGGACGACGTCACGGGCTTCCTCGTTCGTGAGCAGGAGCTCGCGCTCGAATCCCTGCGCGGGGCCGACGAGGAAGTTCGAGCAGAAGCGCTGGTAGTTCCCGTCCGAAATGGCGTAGTCGCCTCTCAGCACGCCCGCGCTGTGCTGGTTCATCCGCAGGCGGCTCACCAGCGAGTTCGTGAAATCGCTGCGATTCGCCGGGAACGGGACGAGCGACGTCTCGTGGTTGACGTAGACATCCATCGTGCCGCTTCCGTTCAGCGTGAACGAGATCCCGTCGGGGATCGACTCGAACCTGTAGTCCCTGACCCTGTCGCCGACCGAGATGATCGGCGTCACGCTCGAGTCGGGAGCCAGCGGCGTCAGCAGCGCGGGCAGCGACGTGTGGAATCCCGAATTGTTGTCTGCGGCGCCTGTCGGCAGGGCGATAACCGCCGCCACCGCTGCCGCTCCGGCCGCGAGAACACACAGCCTCTTCCTCATCACTCTCCCCCTCCAATTTGCTTGCGGCGCGAGTCTAGAGCGGTCGCCGAAAGCAGGAGGTCGAGCAGGAGTTTCGGATCACGACGGACACGGGGCTCGCCGTTCACTGCCCGCTTCTCGAGGACGAGCGCCCGCGGGTCGGTGAGCGGGCGCAGGCGGCCTTCGCTGATCAGCATCTCGTCGACCCCGCCGATGCGCCCCCCGTAGGTCGTGTACACGGGCACGCCGAGCGCGGCCGCCTCGCGGTTCATCGTGCCGCCCGCCGAGACGACGAGGTCCGCAAGCGCGATCAGGCTCTGCGCGTCGACGGCGCGCTCGGGGGCGATCACGGACGGGAGATCGAGGCCGACGACGTAGCCTCGCTGTTCCGCGCTCCGCGGGAGCACGACCGCTTGCACGCTCTCCTGCCGGCCGAGGTGCGCCAGCAGCCGCGGGAAGAAGGGGTTAGAGCGCCGGTGGTAGAGCGAGACGTCGGGCGGCGTCCGGACGACGACGAGTGTCCGGCCCTCCTCGACGCCGAGCTCCGCGAGCACCGAGCGGTCCGGCTCGAAGTCGTAGAGGTAGTACTCCTCCTTCAGGCCCGGATACTGGAGGAGCTTCGGCGGGCGGACCCCGAAGCGCGCCATCCGCTCCAGCGGGATCGCCTCAGGCACGACGACCCTCGTCGCTGCGCGATCGCCGAGGTGATGCTGGAGGGTGGCGTACTCGTAGTCGTGGGTCGTCGCGCTCGGGATCCCGAGGCGCCGAGCGGTCATCGTCAGCTCGTGAGAGCCGTGCGCGAGCGCGAGGTCGTACCCGCGGCCCCGCGCGTGGCGCTTGAGGGCACGCAGGCGGCTCGTGAGTGCGAAGGCCTTGCCCAGGCGCGACCGGCCGCCGTGCTGCCCGATCACGGTCGCCTCGATCCGGTGCCGCTCGAGGAGCTCGAGCGTCTGCGCGTAGTCGCGCGTCGTGACCTCGACCTCGTCGCCCCGCTCGCGTAGCAGGCCGATCAACGGCCGGAAGACCAGCACGTGCGCCGGCGCCGAGATGTCGACCCAGACCCTCACCTCGCTTCCCTGGCCGGCGTCGGCTCCGGCCGGGCGAAGCCCGGCTCCGCCGCCGCCTGACGCCGCTGGCGGCGCGGGGCTCTCCGGGCCCGTGCTGGTGAGCACTGTTCCCTCCGGCCCCGCACCGCCAGCGGCGCCCCAGGAAACCGAGAGGCGCTCAGGCGACGACCTCAGAAACTCGTGGCTGGCTGAGCGGGCCCGGCGTCCGCTCGACGTGGCGCTCGTGCCAGAGCGTGAAGGCGAGGAGGCCCCAGAGCTGACGGCTCAGGTCCTCACGTCCCGCAACGTGATCGTCGACGACGCGCGAGACGATCTCCGGCTGGAAGAACCCTTGCCGGCGAAGGGTCTCGTGCGAGAGCGTCTCACGCACGAACGGCTCGAGCTCGCCCCGCAGCCAGGCTGCAGCCGGAATCGAGAAGCCTCGCTTTCGCCGGCGCAGCAGCTCCCGCGGCAGAAGCGGAGCCGCCGCCTTGCGCAGCAGCACCTTCTTGCGCAGGCCGCGCACCTTGTGCCGCGTCGGAAGCGCGAGCGCGAAGTTCGTCACGACCGGGTCGAGGAACGGCACCCGGGCCTCGAGCGAGTGCGCCATCGAGGCACGGTCCGTCTTCACGAGCAGATCGTCGACGAGGTAGATGCCGAGGTCGACGTCCTGGAGCCGAGCGAGCGGGTCCGCGCCGTCGGTCTCGGCGAAACGCGCCCGGAGCAGATCGACAGGGTCGAAGCTTCCGCGACGCCCGGTCAGCTCGGCGCGCGCGTCGGGGGAGAAGATCTCCTTCCAGCCGTGGTGGCGCTCGAGCGGGGGCAGGTGGGCCGCCCGGACGAAGCGCTTCGCCCGGTAGTCGAAGCTCGCCCTGGCGGTCGAGGTCGGGAGCCGCTCGACGAGTGGGCGCGCGAGTCGTGCGAGACCGCTTGCTCGCAGCGCGATCAGGTCCGCGGCGTACGTGTAGTAACCCCCGAAGAGCTCGTCCCCGCCCTCGCCGGAGAGCGCGACCTTGACGTCCTCTGCGGCGAGCCGGCAGACGAGGTAGGTGGGGAGGGCCGACGAGTCTGCGAAGGGCTCGTCGAAGGCGTCCGCGAGCGCAGGCAAGAGGAGAGCGGCGTCGGGTCGCAGCACCAGCTCGCGATGCTGCGTGCCGTAGCGCTCGGCCACGAGGCGCGCGTCACCGAGCTCGTCGAAGCTGCGCTCTTCGAAGCCGATCGAGAACGTGCGCAGCGGCTCGGCGCTCTCCTCGGCCGCGAGCGCCGCCAGAGTCGCCGAGTCGATCCCGCCGGAGAGCAGGACGCCGACCGGCACGTCGGAGACGAGGTGCGCCCGGACCGAGTCGCGCAGCCGCGCCCTCAGCTCCTCGACGAGCTCCGCCTCGTCGTCGTCGCGCAGGTCCGCGGCCGGGACCGGGGCAGGCCGGGCGTAGCGCGTGAGCTCGCTGCGGCCATTCTCCCAGATGAGGACGTGCCCCGGAGGGAGCTTCCGAGTCTCGCGGAAGATCGTCAGCGGTGCCGGGACGGAGTTGAATGCGAGGAAGGCCTCGAGCGCGTCCAGGTCGACCTCTCCGCGCGGGAGCGCCCGCAGCTCGGAGGCGAAGGCGAGCTCGCCCCCGGCCTCGCGGTAGTAGAGCGGCTTGATCCCGTAGCGGTCGCGCGCGAGCAGGAGACGGTTCCGTCTGGAGTCCCACAGGGCGACTGCGAACATGCCGCGCAGTCGCTCGGCGAAGCGCTCGCCGTGCTCCTCGTAGAGGTGGGCCAGCACTTCGGTGTCGCTCTGGGTCGAGAAGCGATGTCCGGCGCGCTCGAGCGTGTGGCGCAACTCGCCGTGGTTGTAGATCTCGCCGTTCTGGACGACGGTGATCCGGCCGTCCTCGTTCGCGATCGGCTGGTCGCCCGTCTCGAGGTCGATGATCGCCAGACGGCGGGCGGAGAGGCCTGCCCCCGGCTCGAGGTGCGAGCCGTCGCTGTCGGGGCCGCGGTGGACGAGGGTCGCGCTCATCTCGGCCAGCCGGCCGGGGTCGACGGCGCCGCCCGTCGTGGCGATCCCACAGATCCCGCACATGGCGATTAAGACTAAGCGCCCGGCGAGAAGATCCCGCGCAGCGACTGGCGGAGCACGCGCCAGGCCGTCGCAGCGAGGGTGCGCAGATAGAGCCGCACCGAGCGATCCGCGATCCATTCGAGGTCGTGGGCGAGCTTCTCGACCATCGAAGACTCGTAGCCGCGGCGCACCTGCGCGAAGCCCGTGAGGCCCGGCCGCACGACGAGCCGTTGCCAGTACGCGGGCAGCTCGGCGGCGAGCTCCTCGAAGAAGCGCGGGCGGATCGGGCGCGGCCCGACGAGGCTCATGTCGCCCTTGAACACGTTCCAGAACTGCGGGATCTCGTCGAGCTGGGTCGCGCGCAGCCAGCGGCCGATCCGCGTCACCTCGGCCTCGGTGTGCTCGACGAGCGCCGCTCCCAGGTGATGGCCGAGCCGAGACTCGGCGCCCGAACGCAACGTGCGGAACTTCGTCATCGTGAAGACGCGGCCGCCGCGGCCGACCCGGTGCCCGCGATAGAAGACCGGGCGGCCCGACGTGAGGAGGACGGCGAGGCCGATCGGGACCGCAAGCGGCAGCGAGAGAACGAGGAAGAGCGCGGAGAGGAGGACGTCGAGCGCCCGCAGCTCGAAATCGACGAGCCGGCGGTCAGGCGTCTCCTGTGCGAGGCGCGCGTAGCGCGAGGCAAGGCTCTCTCTGCGTTGCGTGGTGAGGCTCCCTGAGTTGTAATGTTGCATCGTCGTCCCGTTCATCGTCTCCAATCTCGGCCCCGTCAGCGGCGCCCGGACGGTCCGGGCATGACCACTGTCGAGGTCGACCGCTCCCCGCTCCGGCTAAATCCGGTGCTCACAGCCGTGCTCATCCTGGGCGCGGCGCTCGTCGCCTGGGTGGTCACGGTCGAGCGGATGCGGGGAATGGACGCCGGCCCGGGCACGGACCTCGGGGGCCTCGGCTGGTTCGTCGGCATCTGGGTGACGATGATGGCCGCGATGATGCTGCCGTCGGTCGCGCCGATGGTGCTCGCCTTCACGCGCGTAACTCAGGAGCGCGCTCGTCGGGGGCAGGCGGCGTTCGTGCCGACGTGGATCTTCCTCGCCGGTTACCTGGGCGCCTGGACGGCATACGGCCTAGCCGCGTATGGGCTCTTCCGGCTCGTCGACGCCGTCGACGGCGGCGTGCTGGGTTGGGATCGTGCCGGCCCGTACGTCGCGGGCGGCGCAATCGCGGCGGCGGGCCTCTACCAGTTGACGTCCGTGAAGGACGTCTGCCTCCGCCACTGCCGGACGCCGCTCCACTTCCTCTTCCACGGCTGGCATGAGGGACGGCTCGGCGCGCTCCGCATGGGCGGGGAGCACGGGCTCTACTGCGTCGGCTGCTGCTGGGGGCTGATGGTCGTGCTTTTCAGCCTCGGAATGATGAGCCTCTTCTGGATGGCCGTCATCGCCGGCGTCATCTTCGCCGAGAAGGTGTTTCCGTACGGGGCGCGGCTGACGAGGGTCTTGGCCGTGGCGTTCGTGGCGCTTGGAATCTGGATTGCCTTCGCGTCGTCCAGCGTCCCGGGTCTGACCGAGCCCGGGTCGAGCCCCTCGATGGGGATGCAACCGTAATTCGAAGGGAGGGCGTATGGCTTACACAATCAAGGGAACCTACGTCGCAAGCTGCAACTGTGTCGGGCTCTGCCCGTGCCCGGTCGACGGCACGCCGACGGCCGAGGGAGGTACGTGTCGCGGCGCAGCCGCCTTTGCCATCAACGAGGGCAATCTCGACGACACCGATCTCGGGGGCGTGAACTTCGCCCTCTACAACTACTTCCCGTCGAACATCACGGCAGGGAACTGGAAGGTCGGAATCGTCGTCGACGACGGCGCCTCGGACGAGCAGGCACAGGCAATCGAGCGGATTGTCTCCGGCGAGGAGGGAGGCCCCTTCGGCGACTTCAAGCCGCTGATCGGCGACTACGCCGGCATGGAGCGGTCCTCCATCACCGTGTCGGACGGCTCGGTCACGGTCGCCGGCAAGAGCGAGTTCACGTTCGAGCCCTACACGGGCCCCGACGGCTCGCCGACGATCGTTCGCGGAGCCATGTTCGGCTTCGCACCCGAGTTCCAGGTTGGCAAGACCATCGGCGAGTCTGACGCCTTCGACCTCTCGTTCCAGAGCAGCTACGGCGAGAAGGCCGAGTTCGAGTACTCGACGGAAGCAGTCGGCGCGATCCATCCGCGGGCGTAGCTCTCCCGCGTAAGTAAGTTGCGAGAGGGCCCGCGAGGGCGGGCCCTCTCCCCTTTTCGGGGGTCGTTCGTGCCCGATGTCACGAGTACCGTGAGCACATGTGCGCGGCCCTCGCCCGAATCGTCGCCGATGCCGACCCAAAGCCGGCGCGGCGCCTGCTCGTCGTGGCGTTGATCCGCCGCCTCTGCTGCGGGAACGCAGAGCCGATCGACTTCGAGTTCAGCGAGAACTGAGCCGACCGCGCTGATCCTCGCTGCGGCGAGGCATAATCAATCCTCACAATTATGTACTTGACAAACCCAAGTGAAGTCGGTAGATTGTGGGTGTGCCAAGTACCAAATACGAGTCCGAAGACCTCTCTTTCAACGTCCTCGATGCCCGCTTCACCGATCCGGGTTCGGCGGCAGAGTACCTAGAGTCAATCCGTTGGCCTGACGGCCCTGTCTGCCCTCACTGCGGAGAGTCGGAGCGCAAGGCGTACCGGCTCAAGAATCAGACGCGGCGGCTCTGGAAGTGCGCGGCCTGTCGAAAGCAATTCACGGTCACGGTCGGAACGATCTTCGAGTCCTCGCACGTCCCGCTGAACAAATGGCTGCTCGCCTTCTATCTGCTCTGTTCATCGAAGAAGGGCATGAGCGCCCACCAGCTACACCGCATGCTCGGCGTTCAGTACAAGACCGCCTGGTTCATGGCGCATCGGATTCGAGAGGCGATGAAGCAGCCGCCGTTTACCTCACGCCTGAGCGGCACGGTCGAAGTGGACGAGACCTACGTGGGCGGCAAGGTTCGCAAGCCCAACAAGCGGCAGTACAAGCCCCTTAATCCGATTGTGCCCGATGAGCGCCGCAAGAAGGGCGGGCGCAACCCAAAAGAGAAGACTCCGGTTGTTGCACTGGTGGAGCGCGGCGGCATGGTGCGCTCGCTCCGTCTTGCCAACGTCACGGCCGAAGAGCTCGGCGGTGCGATCAGGCGTCACGTTGCGCGTGAGGCTCACCTACGGACAGACTCGTTTCCGTCCTACACGCTGGTAGGTCGTCAGTACGCAAGCCATGAAACGGTCGACCACAACCGCGAGTACGTCCGTGGCGATGCCCATACGAATACGGCTGAGAACTTCTTCTCGATCCTCAAGCGCGGGATCAACGGCGTCTACCATCACGTCAGTGAGGCACACTTGCCGCGTTATCTCTCAGAGTTCGACTTTCGCTACAACACACGCGCTGCTAATGGCTTCACGGACTCAGACCGGACGCGTCTCGCGCTCTCGATGGTCGAAGGGAAGAGGCTGCGATACGCGGATTAGATACGTGAAGGGCGAGCCGAGGTAGCCCGTGTCGAAGAAGCGCGGCTCCGACAAGCAGCCAAAAGAGCGAGCCGGTCCCGTTCGCGTTGACTTGCCCTTTGATGACGCGTTGAAGGCTGCTCTCGAGACTCCGCCGGCGGAACCGCCACCGAAACTTAAGAAGCGCAAGCGGCAATAGCCGATGCTCCTGTTGGACTAGAAGGGCCACCTCACGGTGGCCCTTCGTCCTACATGGGGGCGGTGGGTTCGCGGGAGGCCTCTAAAGCCATCCCGTGCGGGTTCAACTCTCGCCGCCTCCAACCTTAAGCCGTCTTCACGCGCTCCTTTGCCTCGATGACAAACCGCGGGGCAAGTGCCTGGAGAAGATCCGTGACCATACTCTCCGAAGGCTCGGATTGGCGCTCGCGCTCCATGCGTTCGAGGCGCTGAGCTGCCGTGCTCACGCTGAAGATTTCCACAGCGACGAGGTCGCCTGATTCGTCCAGATCGACTAGGCCGAGACCTTCGATGCGAACGCTTCGGGCGACAGGCTCATCGCTTACGACGATCGTCGCCGCGTCAACGTCGGCGTCTAGGTGGACGCGGACTTTCTCGCCAGAAGGCAGAAACGACACGATCCCGGTCTTCTTCCTCAACCACGACATAGAGCCGTCTTCCGTTCATCGCGGTGCCTTCGATGACGAGTGTTCCTTCGAGCTCGTGAGTGCCAGGGTGCTCGTCTAGCTGGTTCGCTAACGCGTTGCGTACGTCGCGGCGGGATATCCGCCGACGCCGCATCTCGCGGCGAGCGTGATGCGTGAACTGGGGTCCGCGTCTGAATAAGGCCATGTATCGACCTCTTCGCCACTCTCCCCGAGTCCCTTCTCTCTCGCGTCGCAAGGCCGAGTCTAGACGGACCCATGGCATTAGGATTCGCCCGGACTTGTCTAGCACCTTCTAGAAACATCTAGAAGAGTCTAGAACTCGCTACGGATGCCTAACAGACCCGGTTGGCCTCAACTCGGCGGGAACATCCCTCAATTCGTCCAGGACGAGTTCGACGACCTCAGAACGTCCTACGGCGCTCTCCACGGTCTGCCGCCTCCACCGACCGTCGCGATTGCTGCGCTGATGCAAGCTGCCGACGTCGAGAGCCTGCTGAAGGCTCTCGCCGCCTATGTGGAGAAGTGCAAGGCGCAAGACATCAGGCACGGCTTCTAGTCAAGTTCTCCCTCTTCACGAGCGTGAGCGTTACGCTTTGCGCGTTGTCGAAGCCCAGGATTGCGAAGGCTGTCGCGATCGTCATCGGAGTCGTCTGGCTTCTGAGCGGTAGCGGCTGCAGCGAAAAGAAGAAGAGTCTCCCTGAGGCGTCTCCGTTCACCGTCGATGAGGTCCAAGATGCTTTCAAGCGAGAGACCGGGGACGAACTATTCGTGGAGGACGTTGCGCGTGGTGTGCCCATAATCGGAGACGCGACCCTGCTCGGAGTTCGACCCGAGGTCGACGAGAAGTACGGAGACTTTGGCATCACCGTCTACATGCAACTGGATCGACGCAAACGAGACTTGTTTATCGATGGCCGCAGTCCTGATGACGACGGGATCTACTGGCGGAACACGCCTGTGAATGAGGAAAGCGAAACGCCTTACTGGTCGGCCCAAAAGTACTACGGAAACGTAGGCCTCATTTGGTTCCACCGTTCCAGGAGGACGAACCAACAATGGAAGCTGCTTGATCAGACTCTCAGCCGGTTAGTCTCCGGATAAGCTTTCCTTATGCATCTGCTCGCCATGCAGAGGAGAGGCTACGGGTCGTACTTGGGTTCGTCAAGTACATAATCCCTTCAATCCTTATGGACACGCGGCAGCTAGCTGCCTTCTGCGCGGTCGTCGAGCGGAAGAGCTTCTCGCAGGCGGCCGAGCGGCTCGGTGTCACGCAGCCGGCGGTCAGCCTCCAGATCCGGTCGCTCGAGGAGCGTCTCGGGCAGCAGTTGCTCGACCGCTCGGGGCGGCGCGTCGAGCCGACCGAGGCCGGCCGGCGCCTCTACCGCGGCGCCCAGCGCCTACTTGCGCTCGAGCGCCAGCTGCTCGACGACGTGGCCGGCGAGGCCGAGGGGCCGCTCCGAGGCGAGCTGTCGATCGGGGCTTCCACCGGCCCCGGCGGCACGGTCGTGCCAGTGCTGCTCTGCGAGTTCCAGCAGGCGAACCCGGAAGTGTCCGTCGAGCTCTCGATCTTCGACACGCAGACG
>WNFV01023849.1_pt1 | contig 11006 bp, 16 predicted proteins | sample 5400101 | NCBI WGS metagenome assembly WNFV01 (sample SAMN13153361, study PRJNA577476) | soil metagenome | isolation source: 115 cm soil or saprolite under grassland replicate 1 | place: USA:California | collected 2016-06-15
CCCACAGCAGGAAGGTGTCGTGCAGGTAGTGGTGCTCGGGGTAGGGGTCGCGGTCATGCCGCATCGCTGCCGCCTCCTTCCAGGCGTCGACGAGCACGGATCGATCGGCCGTCGCGCAGGCAAGCGCGGCAACGGCGGCGCCCGCGAGCGTCATAGGCGGTGTTGGTGCGGTCGTACGAATGCCCGCGAGGACAATGCGTTGGGCCCGCCAGCCGTCGGGCGCGGACCCTGGCCAGCTGACAGGTCCGGCACACCTGTCTGCTGCCGTACCGGTAGGTGTTGGCCTCGTCATACAGATGTCCCGCCGGGCACCGACCTCGCAATCCGGGCCGAGGTCCACGCCGAAGGCCAACATCAACCGGCGCGATTCGCTTCGGGCGGTCCATTTTCGCGACGAGGCGCTGGAGTTCCTGCTGCGTCCGCCCGCCCCAGACGCCGTACTGCTGGCGAGTGGCGACGGCGTACGCCAGGCACTCGACCTGGACAGGGCAACGGTCACAGACGGCCAGCGCCTGCCGTTCTCGCGCGGCGGCCAAGCGGGTTGCTGCCCCGCGGTCCCCGCCCAGCTCGTCCAGCTCGGGCGCGAAGAAGATGTCTTCGTCGGCCGAAGTCACTATGCCCTGGCAGGAAGCTAGGTCCATCCACGGGCCGAGCCGGATCTCGAGGTAGCGGCTACCGCCCGACACGGCCGCCTCCTCACTTGGCCCGCCGGGAGCGGGCCGAGGCCAGCGCCAGGCGGGCCATATGCGCTCGTCGGGCGTGCAGGGCGCGACGTCGGCGCTCCTCAGGCGTTAGTTGACCGTCGGGATCGACTTGGCGTTCGAACTTGGCCAGGAGCGCGGCTTGGCCCTTGATCGCTGCCTTCAGCGACCCATGCTTGGCATGCATCTCGTAGGCAGCAGCGCGGGCACGAAGGGTGCGCTCGCCTGGCGTCATCGGCTGATGACCAAGTTGCTGGACGGGCAGCGCCGCATCACTCGCTCCTTCCACACCGGCTACCTTGTGAGAAGGAGCAAACGCCTGGCCGTCGCCGACGGGAGTCGCGCTCTGTTGCCGTTCTGTTCCTGTTCTCGAAACACGAACAGAAGTCCTGAAGCATCCGACTCGTTAGCAGCCGATGAGCGAAACCGCCTCCATCAAGTGGGGCAGGCGGTACAATGCCGCCAAACCGCCGGCGAGAGGACCCTGGCTGTGTCCCTCATCCCGTCCTGGTGCCAGGAACTTCGGGCAGCCCGACTCGCCCGAGGCTGGTCAGAGGATGACCTCGCCGACCAGATCCAGAACTGGGAGTACCGACATGGCCGCGGCCGCGCTCTCGGCGTCAGCCGCAGCTACGTCAGCGAATGGGAAACTGGCAAACGCGGCGTCAGCCGCGACTACGCCATCCGCATCGAGGGCGCCACCGGCATCCCGCGGGATCACTTCATCGACCACCGCTCCTCCCGCGGTCGCGTGGTGCGCCTGCAGGAGGCAGAGGTTGGTCTCCAGTGGGTCGATGACCTTGATGGCGCCGTGGAGATGCTGATCGACCTATGGAGGTGCAGGCTGGATCGCCGTGAGTTCCTGGTCGCCATGGCGGCCACGGCGGTGACTAGCGAGGTCGCGTTGCGATGGCTGGTCAGTCCCCCGGACGGGCGAGTGGAGCGGAACGCCGGATCTCGGTGGGTCGGGCACTCGGACATCCAAGCGGTCCAGGCGATGCAGCGGAGCCTCAAGGCCATCGACGACGGGCATGGCGGCGGGGTCGCGCTCCCGATGGCAGTGGAGTACCTGCGTGGGGAGGTCGCTCCGCTGCTTCGGGGCCGATACACCGACACGGTTGGACGGGCCCTGTTCAGCGCCACCTCTGAGTTCACGCTCGGCGTCGGGTGGATGGCGTATGACGCGGGCAAGCACGGGCTGGCCCAGCGCTATATGGCGCAGGCGTTGCGGATGTCGCATGCGGCCAAGGACCGGGCGTTTGGCGGCCGCATCCTGGCGGCGATGAGTCACCAGGCGCTTCACCTTGGTGACGTGCGACATGGGCTTGACTTCGCCTGCGCGGCACGCGCCGGCACCCAGGGCGCGGTCACGCCGACCACGGCAGCAATGCTGGCCGCCATGGAAGCCTGTGCCCACGCCGCTCGTGGTGACCCCTCGCCGTGCCTGCGGGCGCTGTCGGACGCCGAGCGTGCCTTCGACCGATCCAACCCGGCGGACGACCCTGCGTGGGTCGATTTCGATGAGGGCGGGCTTGCAGGGCACCTGGCGCGCTCCTTCCGCGACCTCAATCGCCCCTGTGAGGCTGAGCGGTTCGCGGTCCGGTCAATCCAGCTCTGCCGCCCCACCCATCTGCGGACTCGCGTGCAGCGTTATGCCATCCTTGCCAGCGCCCGCGCCCAACAGGGCGACCTTGAGGGCGCATGCGCGGTCGGTCGGCTAGCGCTTGCGGAAGTGCCAAGGCTTCGGTCGAGGCGAACGGTGGATGATGTGGCTCGCCTCGTGCAGCTCGTCGGCGCGAACAGCAGCCAGACGACGCATGATTTCACCAGGCAGGCCCGCGAGGTGCTCAGCTCCCGGTAGCGCCTACGGCACCGGTGAGACTACCTGATCGTGACAACCTGGAATGCCTCGGCGAGGTGGTCTGCCGGCAGTCCGGCTGCCTGGCTGTTTGAGATGAGGCGCTCCCGCACCTCCTCGGCGAGCCGGTCCCGGTGCGCAGTCTGACTCTCGTGGGCCCAAAGGGCGGCGAGCTTGCGCTCGAACACGTCGGTGATGTCGACGTAGCGGTTCGGGTTCGGGCTTCCAATCAGCCACACCTCACCGACCTCCCACGGCTTGAGCCCCTCCTCGTCCAGCAGCTCAGGATGGGCGAACGGGTTGCGCGCATCGGGGAAGATCGCGCTCATGGTGGCCTCGCCGACGGCGCGGTGGTCGGGGTGGTTCCGGTGGAAGGGCCGCCAGCTCCACTCCGGACTCCAGGTGAGCATCCGGGCGGGCTGCACCTGGCGGATCAGCCGGGTGATGTCCCGGCGCAGCGTGTAGCTCGGCTCGATGCAGCCGTCCGGGTAGCCAAGAAACCGCACGTCAGCCACGCCCAGCACGCCTGCTGCGGCCGCCTGCTCGGCTCGGCGGATGCCTGGGATGGCCGACCGGGGAACCCGGGTGTCGAAGCCGCCGGAGTCCCCGTCGCTCAGCACGCAGTAGGTGACAGCGATGCCGGCGCTCGTCCAGCCGGCGACGGTCCCACCCGCCCAGAAATCGGCATCGTCCGGGTGGGCAACGACCACAAGCGCACGCTCAACCTCGTTATCAGCAAGAACCACGATCACTCCCGCCACCTGCCGTGATGATTCCCTGAACCTAGTGTAGAGGTCTGTCATGTCGTGTAGAGGTCTGTCATGTCGTGTAGAGGTCTGTCATGTCGGCGTTCCGCGACCATCAGAGCCGTCGCGAGAAACTTCAAGGCCGGCCTTGCGGGCGACCTCCTTTCCGCTTCGCAACGGGCTGGACTTCCTGGCGTCGGCGATCGACTTGCTCCAAGGCGAACCCGCCGAGCGAGAAAGCGCGCGGGTTCCGGGGTTCCTGGACGGGTCGGCTGCGGGGCGCAGTTCAAGGACCGGACGGCAACGAGCACGGCCTGATCCAGTGCGCGGAAGCCGCCTAGACCACCAGGGGGGCCTCTACGCCCGGCACGCGCCCAGGACCGGCCAGCGCGGGTCCGATCCGGCTCGGCGGTGAGCCGCTGGCGGCGCCGCTCAACAACACGGTCGCCGATGACCGGCGGGCACACCCTCCGCCTACTCCTCGCGCGGCCGTAACCACAACGTCCAGGAGAGACGTGCCAGGGGCCAGGTGATGACGAACAACACGGCGACGGGGAACGGCGGCCAGGCCGGCAACCAGTCCGCGAACTTCCCCGGCCAGACGGTGAAGGCGATGCCCGCCACCAGGAACACGACGCCCTCTGCTTTCAACCCAAGATCACCCGTGGTCGCCTCCCGGAGCCCCTCGACCTCCTGCCGCACGTCGGTGATCTGGCGCTCCCGGCGTTCGGCCTCAGCCTGTAGCCCCTCGCGCCTGGCCTCGCGTTCGGCCGCGATTGCCTGCTCGCGGTCCTGCTTCTCCCTGCTGATCTCCTCCCACAGCCGGTTCAGCCGCAACCGCAGCTCCTCGACCTGGTCCTCGAGCGACTGGCCAGGCTGCGCGGTCAACGTCCCCATCCCCGTTGACAGCGTCACACCGCTGGCGGTCTGCCCCATGCTCACACTGTCAACGTCGAGAAAGGTCACCTGTTGGGGACGCCCAAGCAGCCGCCGCCACCAGGCCATGACCGGTGTCGCGACCCACCAGGCCCTAACCCGGGCGACCCACTCCTTGACCTGGGCGGCCCATTCCTTCGGCTTCTCTCGGTAGCGGGCAAGCGACATCAGGTCCCGGGCCACGAACCAGACACCGACCAGCTCACACCACCCGCCAAGGCCGTTGATCTGCTCCGCGTTCATGGCCGGGCAGCTACGACCCCATGCTTTGCGTGATCCCGCCGGACAGGACCCCGACCGCCACGTCGCGGGCGAACCCGCCGAGCCCCTCCGCCATCGCGCGCAGACGGCTTCTCCGCTCCGGATCGGACTCCCGCTCTGCCGCCTCGCGCAGCGCCTCCACCAGACGGTCCACCCACACCTCCGGGGATGGCCACTGGCCAACTGCTCGGCGAGCGCTGTCCGTGACGCCCCTGATCTGATGATGCTCCGGCGGCGCCATCATCTCCTGAAGGGTCAGGTAGGTGGAGCTGAGCGCTTTCGCGGCCTGGTACACCTCGATCGGCTGCATGCCCAGGTGGTCGGCGATGCCCTTGATGGTTACCGACACCACCTCAGGGCGCTCGTCGAACAGGCGCACGACCGCCTCGAGGACGGGCAGATCCCGCCTTTCCCACGTCGACTCCATCTCGTACCCCTCTCGAGGCTCAGAGCCAGGTCGCCCGGACCGGCCTCTCCTGCGCTCCGTCGCCATCGACCCACGCCACCACCATGTCGGATGGCGGTGGGGCACCCGGTATGACGTCCAGCTCGATGTGCACGGCTTGGCCAGGATGTAGCCAGGGGATCGGCAGAGCTTGCGGGTCGACGCTCACGCCCGGCCGAAGGTGCTTGCCGGCGTTCGCGACCGAGATCGTCACGTCACGGGCTGCCGCAAGCCCCGTGTTCCTCAGGTCGACCCAGAACTTCGGGTCGAAGGGGGCGAGGTCCACGCGCTGCTTGTAGAAGCGGGCCTCGACGCTGGCCTGCTGCCGTAGGCGCCGCTCCTCCTCGCGTCGGGCCTCCTCGATCGCCGTTACCCGCTTCTGCAGCTGCATCTGGCGCCAGCCGAGGACCACCGTGGACACCAGGGCCAGGAGGGCGACGGACGACGCCAGAGGGTCTAGGGAGACGCTCACCGACGCCATCTAGAACGCGATGATCCCGTCGGCGAGCGACTCCGGCCAGCTAGCCGACCGCACGCCGCCCCGCCTCGGTGACACCCGCGACCGAGCACCCGGCCGGGTCGCGGGACAGGCCCTCCACGAGCCGCACGTACGTCGGCTCCAGCCGCTTCAGCGCCCGGTAGACGCCGGTGGGGTCACGGCCCGTCAGGTCGGCGACCTGCTGGCACGTCAGCATCACCCCTTGCCCCTGCGGATGCTCGGTGTAGTAGCGCACGACCGCCTCCAAGACGACGACGGACAGGTCGCGCGGCTCCACGGTGGATTCCATCTCGCACCTCCTCGGCGCGGGATGCTACCTGAGCCGCTCACGGCAGCGGGCGGAGGAGCGGCCTGGCGATCGAGTTGACACTCTTGCATACTCTGGGTGCGGGGTAGACGCGCCTATACCTTCCCCGTCCGAGGAGGTGCGAGATGACGCAGGCGGACCCGACCGTCCACGAGCCGACCCTCGGCGAGCGGGTCGACTACACCCGCGCGCACATCCCCGCCGACCAGCGCGACGCCTACGAGCAGGCGCTGCGGGAGGCGGCCCGGCAGGTAGCCGACTCCGGCGACGTCACGGCGCTCAGCGAGGTTGTCGAGCAGTGGTGGGCGGCGGCGCGCCTGGAGGACCGCGGCGGCGAGGGCTGGCAGCGGCAGAAGCAGCTGATCTCCGAGGGCCGCTGGGACGAGCTGTTCCCCGGCCCGCCCGTTGACGTCGACGAGATGCTGCGGGAGCGGCAGCCCTGAGTCGCTACGAGATCCGGCACAGCGACGAGTTCAGCCAGCAGGTCACCCAGCTGCCGACGGCGGCCACCAAGTGGCTGACCAAGATCTACAGCATCCTGAAGGAGACGCCGTTCCCTGGGCAGTCGGTGCTGGCCGTGCGGCCGCACCCGTGGCTGCCCAACACCTACACCGTCCCGTTCCTGGGCGGCCGTTTGGTGTTCGCGGTGCTCGAGGGCGAGGGGGCGGGCTTGGTGGGCATCCTCCGCCTTGAGTGATCACCCAGTGATCACGAACGACCCGACCGCGGACGGGCCGAACGGCCCCCGATCGCGGGACCCTCGACCCCCTCTGACCGGTCCCCGGCCTCCTTGAACCACCACCCCGAGTCTCTCCGCCCGGCACGCGCCACGGAGCGGCCGGCGCGGGCCCGATTCGGCTCGGGTCAGCCGCCTGGCTTCTGCTCTGGGAGCCGAGCGTCGATGGTCACCTGATACTGCCCGTCTCCGCCCGCTGGTAGCCTCCCCGGTCGGAGGTACGAGAGACGATGGACGCCGGGAAGCGACGGCCGTCATGAAGGTGACCACCTTCGAGGCATCGGCGGCGACGGGCCTGCTCGTGGCTGGTGCGACGTGGCTGGGAGCACGGATCAACTCCAGCACGCAGGCGCAGCGGGAGCGGAAGGCTCGCGCGGATGAACGCCGGCAGGTCTTCGAGCAGGAGACGCTTGTCCGCCTCCAGGATGCCTTGGACGAGCTGTACCGCATCGTTGAGGACATCGGCCTGCAGCGGTTCCCTCCCAACCGCCATGACATCCAAGGAGTCAGCGTGCCACCGGAGCCGCTGGAGTATCGGAGGGCCGAGGCCGCAGCGGACACGCTTGCGGTGCGACTGCTCGACGGTGACCTGCGAGCGCTGGTGGCACGCGCGCTGGAGCTAGCAAGCGAAATCATGAAGGCCGAGTCAAGGGTCACCTTCTGGGATCGCAGCGAGCTGCTGCGGGAGCAGTCCACGCTCATCCACCAGCAGATCGGCGAGCGACTCCGGCGCCTGTACGAAGGCAAGGTGGAGCGGTCCGGCTACCGGCTCGGCCGCGGGGTCGCGATCGTGCTCCTGGTGGCCGTGGTCGCCGTGCCGGTGGTCTGGTGGCTCATCACCCGCTCCTAGCGAGGAGGTGCGAGATGGCAGGCCCGATCCCGAGGGCGACGATGGCCGGCAACGGCCAGGTGGTGCACCTGGTGACCCACGTCCGCCACGAGGACTGGGCGCCGCAGACGCTGTGCACGGAGGAGGCCGACCGGCAGCGTGACCCGGTGCCCGGTGCGCGGCTGTGCGTCAACTGCGAGCTGACGTTCCGGCAGATCCAGGAAGCGGTCGAGCAGCTGACCTGAAGCGCAAGCACCGAAGGAGGAGACGAACGATGCCCGCAACCCTTGACCGGATTCGTCGGACCATGGACGTGCAGCCCACCCCGAAGGACAAGGGCCTGACCCTGACGCTCAGGCTGACAGCCTACGACAACGGGATGGTGTCGCTGGACGGCGTCCCGATCAACGACCACGTCGACTACGACCAGGTGACCGGCTTCCTCGGCGCCTCGGACGTGATCGGCACGACCCTGATGGAGTTCTACAACCAGGTCCAGCGGCGCCGGCGCGACCGCTAGCCCGTCCACCCTGACGACAGGAGGTGCAAGTGATGGCCAAGCGACCCCGACGCGCCCGGATCGCCGCGACCAGCGACACGATCCATCTGGTGGCGCGCACCCACGACGACCGCAACCAGATCGTGACGCTCTGCGGCCGCCAGGAGGAGGGGATCTGGACTGGCGGGACGCGGCTGTGCCACGACTGCCACCAGACCTTCCAGGACCTCGCCGCCGAAGTCGACAGGCTGGCGCCGTTGACCGGCACGCGAACCTGATCGCAGCAGGAATAGACCCCGCGGGAGGTGCCCGCCGGGTCCTGCTTTTCCCCCAGGAATTGCCTCCGATCCGCCTCGGATTTCCCCGACCGTTTCCCGTAGATATTGCTCAGCTCCCGCGCTCGTGAAAGACTATCTGTGCAGGTCAGTGGGGTCCCTAGCCTGCGAGGAGGTGCGAGAGAAATGGCTGAGCACGCGATGCCGAAGGGCATCAAGCGCGTGGAGAAGGGCGTGTACCGGACGCTCGACGACCGGCACGAGATCCGCCAGGACGGGAAGGTGCGGCGGCTGGTGGAGCTGCTGGGCGACAGCCAGGTCGGGCTGGGCGAGTTCGCCAACCGCGGCCTGGCCGTGGCGAAGCTGGCCGAGGACGGGAAGCTCCCGGCCGAGGCGCCGAAGGTCGAGCAGCCGGCGGAGCAGCCGAAGCGGCGCCCTACCGGCCGGAAGTCGCGGAGCAAAGCGGCCGCCACGGTCTGACCAGCCGCCTGTTGACGTCCAGCTACCGGGCCTGGCGCCCGGAGCTGGGCGTCCCGGTGCGCACGAGCCTCGGCGCACCGAGGTGGATGACGGCGCCGCTGGTCGACTGGCCGGCGGTCTGGCCGTTCGGCCTGTTCGGGCGCGACCTGGACGAGGCGACGTTCACCCGGAAGTACCGACACCGCCTGCACCGGCAGGGCCCGCGCATCCTGCGGGAGCTGACCGAGCTGCGGGAGGGCTATAGCGACCTGGTCCTGCTCTGCCACGAGCCCGCCGGGACGTTCTGTCACCGGCTCGTGCTAGTGGCGGGGCCGGGTCGGTTCAGTGGGCGGTGGTGGTCCGGGGGCGGCGGCGCAGGACGACGGCGGCGCCAGTGGTGAGCAGCAGGAGGCCGGCGACGACGGCCGCGACCCTTGGCAAGGTGGCCGGCCGCGAGGTGGGCGTGGCCGGGGCGGGCTGTGGGCTGGCGGCAGACCCCAGCGCCTTGCGGTCGGGCAGGCCCAGCGAGATCAGCTGCTGGTGCAGGCTGTCGGTGGCCTGGTACCAACCGCCCCTGGTCGTGTCGTCGAAGATCCGCTGCCCGGCCGGCATGAAGGTCACCGGGCCGGTGGCCGCGTACGGGTAGACGTGCTGGCGGATGCCGCGGTCGCTGCCGTCTTGGAAGGTCCAGGTGATCGTGTAGCGCGGGCCGAGCCGGTCGGTGGGCGCGGCCTTCAGCGCGCCCGGGCATTGGGCGCACGGTCGTACCGCCGTCCTCCGGCTCTCGAACATGAGCGTGAACAGCCCGGAGGCGTCGGTGAGGTTGCCGAGATCGGTGCCGCTGCCCGGCTCGCCGTCGCCGCGCAGGGTGATCGGGCCGCCCGGCAGGCCGCCGGGCCCGCCGCCGTCGATGGTGGCCGCGGTGGCACCCTTGGCCTGGGCGACCGTTGGGACCACCAGCAGCAGGGCGGCCAAGGCCAGCACGGCCAGGACGCGGGGCTTCATCGTGAGCTCCTTCCCGCGACCGATGGGCGATTCGACCGTGGTACACCGGAAGGGGCCGACCGGTTCCCCGATCAGCCCCGGTAGACCAGCATCGGCGTGCCCACCGGCAGCCGGTCCATGGCCGCGGTGGTGACGCGAATGCAGCCGTGGCTGGCCGGGAAGGCCGGGCACCCAAGGGAGCACCGCCGCCGCTCCCTGCCCGAGGTCGTTGGTGTTGCATGACCGTCCTGCAGGTGCCGTCGACAAGCTCGTGGCTGGCCGCACCGCTACCCGGCACGACCATCAGTCACAGTCCACGCAGTCCCGCGGGGAGCCTTAGCGCTCTACAACCGGTCGGCCGGGGAGAGCCGAGCGTGGCTGGCTCTGGCCCGCTCGGCGGCGGTGGCCTTGGTGTAGCGATCGATCATGGTTCGGGACTTCCAGCCGGCGACCAGCATCAGCTCGTTCTCGTTCCCGCCCTCGGCCAGCCAGCTCGTGGCGAAGGCATGCCGCAGCTGGTGTGGGTGCATGTCTGGCAGTCCGGCGGCCCGGGCCCGATCGTGGACGACCTGGTAGACCCCCGAGGCCGTCATCGGACCGTTGCGGCCGATCCAAAGGTTGGGCAAATGGGCGAGCCGATGTCCCTCGCGTGCCCGTTGGTAACGGTCAAGCGCCTGGGCGGTCTTGCGGCCGATCGGGAGCGCCCGGGGCCGGCGGCCCTTGCCGAGCACCCACACGATCCGCTGGTCGAGGTCGACGTCGTCGATGGTCATGCCAACGCACTCGGCACGGCGCATGCCGGTGTCGACCAGCAGCAGGATGATGGCGGTGTCGCGCCGGCTGGTGAAGTCGCGACCCTCGCAAGTCTTCAGGAGTCGGATCAGGTGCTCCACCCGCACCACGCCGACGGGCTGCTCGGGGAGCTGCGGCGGCTTCATGCCGTCCATCGGGCTGGCCTCGAGGTCACCCTCGGCCACCGCCCACTTGAAGAAGGCGTGCAGGCCTCGATAGCGGTTGTGCGCGGTCGCCGGCTTCCAGCGGGCGAGCTGGTCGGCGATGAACTCCTGGATGTGCCCCCGCTTGAGCTGGCCGGCAAGGAGCGGCTTGCCGTGGTGCTGGCAGTAGGAGGCGAGCAGCCGGACGGCGTCGGTGTAGGCCTCGACGGTCCGCGGGCTCTTGTTCTCGGCCTCCAGGGTGCGGCGGAAGCTCCGGTTGAGGACTAGGAGGTGACCCCGTGGGAGCTGGCGGCCGGCGAGCGCGGGTTGGCCTTGCGGCATCGTTCCCCCTCATTAGGGTGTGGCGGAGCGGCTGGCTACGAGCAGCGTGCTCCGGTTAGCCGAGTGAGGGGCCGCCGGCACCCGGGCTGAGCAGGGGGTTCGTGCTGGTGGTCGGGACGGCCGGATTTGAACCGGCGACCCCCTGCTCCCAAAGCAGGTGCGCTGACCAAGCTGCGCCACGTCCCGTGCGTACC
>WNFV01009166.1_pt1 | contig 11005 bp, 11 predicted proteins | sample 5400101 | NCBI WGS metagenome assembly WNFV01 (sample SAMN13153361, study PRJNA577476) | soil metagenome | isolation source: 115 cm soil or saprolite under grassland replicate 1 | place: USA:California | collected 2016-06-15
CTGTCCGTGGGCGAGCGGCAGCTCGTGTCGCTCGCGCGCGTGCAGGTCGGCAACCCTGGGCTCCTGATCCTGGACGAGGCCACGAGCGCGGTCGACCCTTCCACGGAGCGGAGGGTCTCGGAGGCGCTCCGGCGGCTGTCGGCCGGCCGCACGTCGATCACGATCGCGCACCGGTTGTCCACGGCGGAGGGCGCCGACACGATCTTCGTGCTCGATCGGGGCCGCATCGCCGAGCGCGGGCGCCACGACGAGCTCATCGAGACGGACGGTGTCTACGCCGGTCTGTACCGGAGCTGGCTCGGAACGTCCGCCCCGTGACGTGAAGCGTTGTCGAGCTCGTCTCGCAGAGCGAAGTAGAAGTAGGGAGATCACCATGCCCGCATCTTGACCGAGCCGCAGCGGCTACCGCTGGGGGGCGGCATTAGGGCTCGCGCTACTCCGGCTCGGCGGGGTCGGCGAAGCCGTTGCTCCGGTGAGTGCCGTCGCAGAACGGCTTGTTGCTCGACCCGCCGCACCGGCACAGCGTCTGCCGGTTGCGAACCTCGTACTGCGAGCCGTCCTCGGAGACCACCGGGATGCCCCCGCGGATCCAGAGCGAGCCGTTCGGCTCCACGCCGATCGACGGCTCGAGTTCGGGCTCGATCGGTCGCCCCTCGGGAGCGAGGGCGAGGACCAGCCTGCCCGAGGGACACCGGTGGACCATCGCCGTCATTTCATTCCGCACGTCGGGGTCGTCGGCCTCCTCGAGCATCTCCCACACGCCGGTCCGGACGTTTCGGCAGAACCCGTGCTTCGCGCAGAGCGAGAGGTCGTCGTAGAGGACGATCCCACCCCCCTCCCACGTCTGCCGCCGCTCGACGATCGGGCCACGGTCGGCGGTCTCCTCCCCTTCGAAGCCGATCCGTTCGTGCGTCGAATCGCAGAACGGCTTCGTCGAGGAGTGACCGCAGCGGCAGAGCTCGTAGGCCTCGGCCGCGTCGAAGCTCGGACCCTCGTCCCAGGCGATCGGCTCGCCCCGGGCAGTCTCGACCACGGCCGTACGGATCAGCGGGACCCCGCCCTCGACCCGGTAGGGTCCGTTGCGCGTCACGACCACCCGCCGGTCCCCCATCGGCAGGACTCTACCGAGGTGCCCGCGACCGCGCCCTCCCTGGTCGGACGCTGGCTACCAGCCACACCCGATTATGCCCGCGAGCAAGGGACACAAGTTCGTGGCAACCACCGCGAACCCAAGCCCCGAGCCGCCGCTCGCGAAGCCCCTGCTGGTGATGCCAACGACCCTCCCGCCTCGGTCTACGAGGGGCCCTCCGGAGTTCCCGTGGTTGATTTGGGCGTCTGTCTGGACCCACCCAGGACGAAGAGCGGAGATGATGCCGATGGTCGCCGTTCCCTGGAGTCCCTCGGGGGATCCATACGCCAATACCCAGTCGCCCACGTGGGGCTCCGACCCCACCCCATAGGCAAGCTGAAGCGTCGGGAGGGTGGCTTGAATCCTCACGATCGCCAGATCGCTGTCTTCGCTCCACTGTTCGAGCTCGGCGTCCCATTTCGAGCCGTTCTGTTCCACAACGATTTCTCGCTGAAGTCCACCCAGGCGACGCGACACCACGTGGAAGTTTGTCGCTATCCATGACACATTGCCTTCGCTCTTGACCACGAACCCGGTCCCCAGCCCGTCAGGCGTGAACAGGGTGACGACGGACGGCGCCACCTCCGCAATCACATGCTCAGCGTCGAAGATTAGGTCTTCCTGGGCATCGACGGCCTGTTGCAGGCGCTTCACGTCTGCTCGGAGCTGTGATGCTTCACTCTGACTGCGACGAAGCTGCCGGGCTGCGTTGGAGCCCCGGATACCGAAGACGGCTACCACGCCCAGAGCCAAGAGCGCAACGGCAATGATGATGGGTGTGCGAAGACGGACCACGGCCGCTCCAGGTCAAATAGCCCCGTTGGTTCTTGCCTCTGTGCGGCACACCGACAAGGCGCGGTCCGCCTCTTTTCCTGCGGTCACGGCGTCGTAAACAGAGGCTGTCCCCCGAAGAAATTCGTCGAAGGCTTTAAAGGCGGTTAGGCCTTTGTTCGCGGCGTCCTTGCAGTCGGTCATGGCGGAGTTCAGAGAGGAGTTCTGCGTCTGGAGGTTGCTCTTCTCATTCTTCAACCCGCTGACTTGAGTATTCAGCGAGGAGATTCGATCGTTGAGTTTGGTGACTCGAGACTTCTCCCCCGCGAGCGCCGCCCTCGTGTCACTCAGATGACCGTTAACGAAGAGGAGCCACCCGGCCAGCAAGACAATGACTAGCCCGGCAGCAATCAGCGGCACAATCAAGCTCCAAGGCTTGCTCGGTCGGGACGAGGGCGGCGCCCCCGGAACGACCGAATCCCCGATGGTCCCCTGTGGCTCCAGCCGCCGTTCGGGGAGGGTAATCGCTGCGACCGAGCGCACGTCGGTTCCGCAACTCGCGCAGAATCGCGGATCGCCAGCGAGCTCCTCGCCACACGAGGGGCAGAATCGGTGACCTGGACTGACGCTCGGGCGGATGACCTCCATGGCCGTGCCTCCTTAACATCCTGCCTGAGTTGCTATCTCAGGCAGGGGAATCGGCACGAAGACTCGGCACCTTAACCACCGCAATTAACAGTCCAGAAGCGGGGCTGTCGCTCAGGCAGATCGCGGGCCGGCACGAGCTCCCACAGGACCTCGCTCCTGAGTGGTCCGCCATGTACTTGGCAGACCCGCCGCCGCCACTGTTCCTGCGTACAACCCTGGGACGGCGAGCGGGATCCCCGACGAGCACCTTAAGAGACCTGTCGTCAGGACCGATGCTGCCTTCGTGGCCAGATACGAGGCCCCCGGCAGCGCCGATGGGATGCCGGTCGTTTCCGGTGCCCGCGTCGCCGAATTCAACATCGGTTCCGTCCCAGTCCGAATCGAGTTCCCCTTCCTCTTGGTCGCGGTCCTAACGGGCGTGCGAGCTGGCACTATTCTGCTCCTCCTGGCGTGGGTGATCGTGGTGTTCGTCTCGATCCTCGTCCACGAGCTCGGCCATGCCTTCACAGGCAGGGCCTTCGGGGGGCAAGTGCGCATCCTTCTGCACGGTATGGGGGGCCTCACTTACCGGACCGGTAGGTACCTCACCGACGTGGAGGACATCGTGGTGAGCCTGGCCGGCTCGATCACGCAAATCGTTGTCCTTGGCCTGCCCGCTCTCTTCCTCCTTCGCACCAACGCAATCGATTCCCTCACCCTGCGCGCGATCGTCTCGGACGTCGCTTGGATCAGCTTCGGGTGGGCAATCATCAACCTCCTGCCCCTGCTCCCATTTGACGGCGGCAACATCGCGGTCACCCTCCTTCGGCGGGTGAACGGGATCGACGCCGCTCGGGTCGTTCGTCTCATCTCGGTTGGGGTCGCCCTGGGCGTTGCGGTCTGGGCCTACTATGTCGTCGGTCCGCTCACCTCTCTGTGGGTGCTGTTCTTCGCTGTCTTGAACGCCGTCGCGTTGACGAAGAATGGAAGCTGACCCGATCCGACCTCGAATCCGGAGCGATAGTAGAACCGGATCGTCTTGCCGAGCTCCTTCGCGCGCGAAGTCTTCAGGCAGATCGCGGACCCGATCGACGTCCTCGTCACGGCCGGCGGGATCCCTGCGGGATGGCAGGTCGACCGGGCCCTCAGCAGATCGACCGTCGTAGCGTCTGGCCTGCCACTTCTCTGGAGCGGACGACGGGATTCGAACCCGCGACCCCCACCTTGGCAAGGTAGCGGGGCCGAGTTCTCTGACCTGCGGCGGGTCCCCCATCTGGCCCGTGACATGCACGTTTGTGTTCGCATGCAATGCCGTCGTTTCGCGTTGTTGCCCGGTCGTTCACGGGACCCCGACGGGACCCGATCCCACGAGAGGGGCGAGACCCGCATGCGGAAGGCACCACGCTGTGCTCCCTTCAGGAGCATTCGTTGTCGAGTGGCACCGTCCGCGAGAAACTCGGAATCCCTGAGCCCCGCGGGAAGCTCCTTTCCGAGTCGTCCGTCGATGTTACGACGAGCCGCTCGTTCCGTAGGACCATCCTCGTGGTGTGGACCCGCCATGGCCCGTTCTGGCCGTCGCCAACGTTCTCGGCGTAGATCGACACGAGTTCCCTTGTGCCGTCGTCGTTCACCCGGCAGACGATGGGGCTCTGCACGACGGACTCGAACCGTCCGCCAGGGATCGCCGGTCACGGTTCGACGTATGGGCGATCGCCGAGTCGGGAATGACGAACGGCCTGATCCCGTCGGGATCGACACGGTAGAACTCCACGAGGCCGGTCGCGCCGCCGAAGCTGACGTCGATCGCGAGCTGTCACGTCCGTCGCCGTCCGCGTCCGTCGGCTCGAAGACATATGCACACAGCCCGCCCTGGCAGTCGGTGAACGGCTGCTTCAGCGTCTGACCCGATCCGAACCGAATCACGAGCTCTCGGGATGAGATGGTGGGGGCCGGCTGCTCCGGCCCCCACCAGTCTTGCCGCTTCACTCCCTCCTCAGGAGTCCCGTGTCAGGAGGCGGCCCGGACCACGATGTCCGTCAGATTGTTCGCCGCGCCGCTGGTTCCGACGGCGAATAGGGGCCAGAACGTGGTTCCGGCGTTCGCCAGTCCCTCGTACTCGCCGACGAAGTACCCGAACGGCCCCCGGGCGAACGGCAGCTGCTCGACATCGAACGACGTGTTCGTAAGCCGGACCTCCCCTCCCCAGTCCCCCGCCTCGGCGCACGTCGTCCCCGCCGCGGGGTGGCAGTGGACCAGCCAGTGATCCGTGGGCACGCCGAGAGCGGGGGTGTTGAACCGGAAGTCGTAATAGCTGACCCCGATCGTCCCATCCGACGAGACGTCCACCGCGGGCACCCACGCCTGCTCGTTGGCGGGATCCGCGCTCGGAGGCGTCTGGCTGACCTTGATCGGGTCGGTCCACGTGTCGCCACCGTCCGTGGACATGGAGAAGGCGATCTGATCCACGCCGCCGAACCGGATGTCCTGCCAAGTGGCGTAGATGTTGCCATTGCTCGGATCGACGGCAACCTCGGGCACGAAGCCCTCGGCCCGGATCGGCCGGCCGGTGTCGGGGTCGAACGCCCCCTCGAACTGGATCTTGTGAATCACCTCGGGCGCCGACCAGGACTTGCCGTGGTCCGTCGAGCGCATCATGGCCAGGTTGCTGCCCGGCCGATTGTTGCCCGACCCCTGGATCAGGGTGAACAAGTCGATCAGCTCGCCGGTGGGTAGGACCACGATCTGGTGGCCGATCGTGGACTGGTTCTTCACCGGGGCGAAGATGGCTCTGGCCGGCTCCCACGTGGCGCCCCCGTCCGTGGTCCGGGAGAAGATCGTGTCGCCCCGGAACGAGAACGCGTGCTGGGCGTTGAAGTTGGCACGGTCGCTAGGGAATCGGACTCGGTCCCAGATGGCGTAGACGAAGTTGGAGTCGTTCGGGTCGGCGGTGATGGACTCCTTGTCGTTGAACGGGAACGGGGCCTCATCGCTCGGGTCGCGGGTCACCGTGATCGGCTCGCTCCACGTGTCCCCCCCATCGGTCGACTTGCTGACCAGGATCGCCGTGGCCGGGTCAGTGACGAAGTTGACCGACAGGCTGATCTGGTGGGCGACGCCGTTGGGGGAGAACGTCACCCACGGGTCGGAGGATCGCTCGTAGTTCCCACCGTTGGCCGCGGTCCCTCCGGCGCACGTGCTGAAGTGGGGGAAGGTCGTGGACCAGGTGACCCCTCCGTCGTGAGTGACGGCGGTGAGCAACCCCCGCGCTCCCCCGTTCGACCATCGGTCCTGCTGCCACACGGCGATGATGTTGTTCGGGTTGGTGGGATTCACCTCCACCCACGGTTCGACCTCGCTGTTCAGGAAGTTCGTCCCTGGGCCCATCGCCGAGATGTCACAGCCGGCGAAGGGGCTCGGCCCGGACACCACCTTTAGCGGGCCGACGGTGAACGACCCTGCGCTCGTTGGCCCCGCAGTAAGCAGCGCGAACAAGCTCGCCAAGGCCAGCAGCTGAATCGGCGTTCGTGGACGCATCGGCGCCTCCTCGGTCCACGCCCGGTCACGCCATTCCTCAAGCCGGGATTGCCAGGAACCTACCACATCCCCAGACTTGATCCGTCTTCGGAACGAGGGTTGGCACGCACGGCGAGCGAGCACCTGGACCTATGTCGCAAGACCAGCAGCTCGACGTCCCTGGCGACATGTCGCGGCTGGTCGGCGCCACCGCCCGGAGAAGACAACGCTCACCAGGGCAGCATCGTGTTGGGGTGCATCCATTCCCATCACCCCACAAACCCAAGACTCGCAGGTCAGTCGGGCGCATTCGAGAAAATGCGCTCACACGCGCTACCGGGGACCCTGGGGTCTCCCCGGAGCGGACTTGCACCGACTGCCTGCCGTGAGCTTGTCGCTCGGTGTTCGCCTCGGTAATCACCTTCCCTCTCGTGCGCCCGAGCTGCTGGGCGCACAATCACATGAGTGTCATTCTCCCCTGAGAATGTTGAGAAAACAGGTGACTCGCGGGCTGAATCTCACGCGGAGATTCCCCCAAGGACGGCCCACATGAGGATGCAACGGGGTCAACCAAGGTGGCCTGGTCACTTGGCCCAATCCGAGTTTCTGTGCCCTTCAATATCGTACGAACGCACTGGTCACGGCGATGTTCGGTGGTTTGTGTGCCCTTCAGTCGAGCGCCTACCCCTCTGATAGTCAAATATCTGTTCCAGCACCTCATCGAGTTCCACCAGGTGGAATGGTTTCACATCGTCTTCATCCCTCGGATTTTGATGAATGTGCGCTGGGCCTCCCACTTCATGCTCGTGGCCCGGGTGCCAGTCCTTCCGCCAAATCAATCGACCGCTGTCCCTTTGGAAGTGGAACTGTGCTTGAGCGGTGAGAGGTCGGCATCAACTGCGATGTCGAAATAGAGTGACGTATCGTCGTGGAACCGAAGGCGCTGCCGGGGGGCACCAACCCCCGCCTCTTCACCAGAAACGGCAATCAGGACATCCACGATCAGGTTAGGTCCCGCGTCCAGTTAGCCACCCGAGCCACCAATTAGCTGATCAAGCCAGAGTGCGTAATCATGAGGGCCCTGGACATGGTATGGCGGCATCCCTGCGAACTAGTCGCGCCCTGGCCGGTCGAACGCTCCGAGAAGCGCGTAGAAGTATGCCCACCTATGAAACTCAGGCGTCTCATGAAGCCGCCCGTTCCGAAAGGCCATCTCGAATTCGGCGGAGGGCATGTGGAACCTGAGCTCGAACTTTCTGAGCTCTTCCACGACGTGGTCGCGGGTCAGCTTCCGCTCCTCAACCGGCATCGAACCTCCTTGCCTGGGTCATTATCGGCCAGCCGTCAACGGAAGTGAACGTCGCCAGTCATACCTTGAATCCAAGCCGCCTCAAGGCCTCGGCCCAGGCGACCGCAGCCCCGGGCCTGGGGGAATCCTCCCCACCCTCCCAGCGCGTCAGGCACGAGCGCGATACGCCGGCCATGGCCGCAAGCTCCGGACCGACAGGCCGGCCTCGGCTCGAAGCTCCCTTGCCCGACCGGTTCAGGCTCCAAGGGCCTGATCGGTAGGATCGAGCACACCAACCCCTACAAGCTCACGTCGACCTGTTCTTCACCAAGCTCCACGACCGGCTGCCCGGGGCCACTCCTCGCCGCCGACCTTCCACCCGCTCCCGTCGAGCTCCGCCGCGCCCTCAGCAGGTCAATGAGTCCATCGACCACTACGTGACCTGAGCTCGCATCAAACCTGCCGCGGTGAAAACTGCCTCAGATCTCAAGACGGTCGGGCAAAAGGAACTCTAGGCCAATGCGTCGCATATCGCGGGGAGCAGGTCGTCGTGCGGTCCCGCCACGAAGATGATGTCGATGAGGTTTCCCTCGGCATCGAAACTGGAGACTATCGTGCCGCTGACCCCCGCGAGTTTCCCTTCTCCCGGCACGACGATGTTCGTAATGAGACCGATTGTCGCGACCGTGAACGAGCCGTCCTGGCTGACGGTGGTGATGTCCGGGCCGACGTCCCGGGTGCGGATGGACGTGTCGTTGGCCGGGTTCGAAAAGGTCTCTGTGAACGAGAACGTGCCGATCTCTACGGTCAGGTTCCCGATCTCGTCGAAGAAGTCGTGGATGGTGACGAATCCGACCACGGTGTGGACGACGTCAAATCCGCAGTCGGAGAATGTCTCCGAGAAATTGACAGGAATCTTGAAGATGTCCGGTTTGTCTGCACTCGCCGGCGAGGCGCCCAACGTGGCCAATGCAACGACCGAGACCAATCCCGCCGCGAGCCGTCTGAAAGTGCGTCCCATGGCTTTTCCTCCTCGCTCGTGCGGACGTTGTTAACTCTGAGATGAGCGGGGGGGCACGCGGACTGGGCCATGTCATGAGAGGGACTTCAACTGGGCCTCTTCTACCACTCACAGCATTCGAAGGCAAGGTTTTGCGAAAGGGGTAGCGGCGTCCGAATTCCAGATCGGTCTCATCCCTCAATCGGCGGTCGCCCCATCACACCCGGATCGCCTTCTCAAGCGACGCGGCAAAGCCTGGCAACCTCGACATCTACGTCATGACGAGAGCCGACCGAGCCCAGATAGCGTCAAGAGCATATGAGGAGGGAATTCGCGTCAGCTAAGAATCTGCTAAGAGCGCGGACCCCAGCGCGCCGCTCCGCCATCGAACGTCCGCGTCCAACGGCGAACGTCTGACGCCGCCCACAGGTGCCCTCGAGCCCAATGATCCACCGGCGCCGGGAAGTCAGGCCGCCTCCGGAGCTGGTCGGCCCGTTGCTTGCTCACGCCGAGGATCTCGGCGATCTCAACGACTCGAAGCAAATTCCGGCGCGTCGCAGTCCCTAGTATCCGTGAGGATGCTGAAGCAGGCGGGGACGCCTACCACCCGCCGACTGAGCCTGTACCCGTCTATGAACAGCACGCTGCGGCGGCCATCCAAACCTCACCGGACATCTAACCCCTCGGATCGGGGGCGCTGATCCCGCAAAACTGCGCTAGGACCCGGATGGACCAGTTGGACCAGAGGCTGGCGGTCCGGCCGGCGTGTGTCCCTGGGTCGGCTCGCCGGGGCCGTGGGACCCGGCCTGCGAGTGGGACCCAGCCTGCGAATGGGCCTCGCTTACCTGCTGGCCGTGCTGCTTGGCGAAGTCGCTGACGCACTGCCCGATCCCGTGCTCATCCGGGGCGAGGTCGTCCTTGCAGGAGATGACCTGCTGCCTCACCTGATGGCCCCAGTGGAAGGGATTCGCGTCGCCGGTGATGGCGGCCTTTGCCGCAACACCGCCCCCGGTCGCGAGGGCGACGGCGGTCGCTGCGATGGCCACCTTGGACTTGGCGACGGTGGCGAGGGCGTGGACCATGGGGCTCCTTCCAGCTAGGGGCGGAAGCTTCGCGTAGCGGGGCGCTCCCACAGGCCGGCCGTGCACTTGGCGAGCCCCCCGCCGCAGCTCCTCTTCCAGCCAATCGTCGAACTTCATCCCCATAACAACGCCCGAGCGAGCCGGACTAACGAACCTCCTCCCACCCGAGTTCGGCCTGCAGCCGCCGCTTAGCCGCGGCCAGCCGGGACGCGACGGTGCTCTCGGGCGCCCCGAGGGCGGCGGCGATCTCCCGATTGGAGTAGCCGTGGTGGTGGCGGAGGACGATGAGGGCGGCATCCTTCGGTGGGAGGCGTCGGAGGGCCTCGGTGAGCACGATCGCGCCTTCGGGGTCGTGCCCGTTGAGCTCGGGTGGGCCCTTCCGCCTGAGCACCTCGCCCAGTCCGCGGAGACGCTCCCGCCTCCGGTAGGAGATGGCCACGTTCAGCGCGATGCGGTGGACCCACGCCTCGGCCGGGGCCTCGGGCTTCCACCGACCCCACGCCCGGTAGGCGCGCACGAACGCCTCTTGAGCGCACTCCTCGGCGGCCCCCGGGTCGCGGAGGACCCCGGTGAGCGTGAACAGGATCCGGTGGTAGCTGTCCCGGAACAGCCGGTCGAAGTCCTCCCGGACTCCCGGTTGGTAGGTAGGACGGTCTTCCCGCATCTCTACCAGTCATCGGCTCGCGGGACTTCGAGCGAAAGGGTGACCTCTCGGATCGCCCGTCCTTACGTTCGGCGTGCGTACGGCGTTCTGGCTCAAGGACCCCTGAAGTCCCTTCTCCTCTCAGCCGGCGTGCCGGCCGAGCTCACCAACGTTATGGACGAGTCGAAGTTCAACATCGCGCGCCACCTGCTGTCCCAGCTGGACGCGATGGGCGAGGAAAGGTCTACAAGGTCGAGGAGGATTCGCCGAGTCCTGCATGTCCTGAGAACTGAACTGCGAGTGAAGCAGGCGCTCACGTACAAGCATTGAGACGCAGCTCCCGTCGTCTCGTGGCGAAAGGCATCCGAACCGTATCGCCGCCCGTATCACGGAGGGTTGGTCCGTGACGTGGGCCGGCGGGGACAGCTGCAGAACCTCCCATCAGGGTCCACCCAGAACCGGGCTCGGGCCTACCGTCCCCGACGATCAGTTCGGCGGGCCGGAGCCCCACGACGCTCACTTTACTGGGGTGATCGTGCGGCTGAACGAAGACGGCACCACGCCGACCGACAACCCGTTCTTCACTGTGGGAGCGGCCATGGGCGGCGAGGTGGGGGCCAACATCCAGGAGATCTTCGCGTACGGCATCCGAAACAGCTTCGGGATTGCCGTCGACCCGGTGGCCGGGAACTTGTGGACCGAGGAGAACGGGGAGGACGCATTCGACGAGCTGAACCGGGTCGAGCGGCACTGTTGCGTTGGCCGAAGCCCGGGCCAGGTGGACCAATAGGCTCGGACGAGTATCAGATCACGAGGGCCAATTCGGTGAACGCGTCGGCAGCCGGGCGGAAGGAGGCACGTCGATCCCGAGATCGTAGAAGCCCGGGCGGAGGTTCTGGATGAAGGCGTGACCGGCGACGATGACCCTGGCGGTGCGGTCGCGATTTAGCCC
>WNFV01013265.1_pt1 | contig 11002 bp, 10 predicted proteins | sample 5400101 | NCBI WGS metagenome assembly WNFV01 (sample SAMN13153361, study PRJNA577476) | soil metagenome | isolation source: 115 cm soil or saprolite under grassland replicate 1 | place: USA:California | collected 2016-06-15
GAGAAGCGCGCGCGATCGAGGAGCACCTGCGCGCGGAGAGTCGCAGACCCCGACGTGCCGCGGGCCACGAGCGAGTTCGTCGCGGGATCGTTCACGGCGGCGCGATCGAGCTTCGCTCTCTTCGGACGGGCGGGAGCCGGCCGCCGACGAGGAGCGCTCTTTCGGCGGTGCGTGGGCGCCGAGTTCCGGTGCACCCGGGCGAGAGGGAACGGCTCCGGTGGCGCCGGAGATGCGACCAGGAGCGCAGTCCAGACGACGAGGATCGGAGCTTGAGACATGGGCCCTCCGCGCCGTCGGGTTTCAAAAGGAGTGCCAGGGAGCGCCGGAGCGCCGGGCGGGCTCGGTCGAAGTCAGCGCGAGGCGGGAGCGACCCCGGCGCGTTCCCGCGAAAGAGGCGGGATCGGCTCCGCGACGACCACCAGGCGCTTCGGCGCGGACCCGATGTAGGTAAACGGGTAGCACGTGATGAGGGTCAACCGCGGCTGCGGCGTCGGATCGAGAACCCGCACGGTCTTCGGCGTCACGATCTCGCGCGACACGACGCGGTACCGCCGTGTTCCCGCGGGCGTTTCGAGCTCGATCATGTGACCCTTGCGCAGCCATCCGAGGTGGCGAAAGTGCGAGTCGCGGTGAGCGGTGATCACGCAGTTCTGCGGCGGCCCATCCTGTCCGGGCATCGCCGTGCCCGGCACGTGGCCCGGACCCTTCTCGAGGGCCGCGTCGTCCGTCCCGCCGAACACGACCCAGTCCATTTCCGCAATCGGTATCCGGAGTCTGGCGATCGGCTGTCCGAACGGATAGTCGGCCGCCGCGGGAACCCCGGAACCGCGGGGCAGGTCGTCGCTTCGCTCCAGGTTCTGGACGACCGGCGTGTATCCGCCCGCGAACCGGCGACCGAACGCCTCCCGTCCTTCTTCCTGCGCGCGAGCGCCCCGGAAGTAGTGCAGGAGCGCGATTCCGACGAGCGCCGCGCCGGCGACCGTGAACAAGAGGGAGAGTGAACGGCGAAGGTTCACGTCTTCTCCACCGGGTGTTCAGTCGCGGCGCGCGCCGAGGAAGCGGAGCAGGAAGAGGAACAGGTTGACGAAGTCGAGGTAGAGGGCCAGCGCGCCCACGATCGACCGCCCGGCGATCCGGTCGTCCGGGGTCACCGCGGCCATCGCCTTCAGCCTCTGCGCGTCCCACGCGGTCAGGCCCGTGAAGACGAGGACTCCGACGACCGAGATCACGAATTGCAGGGCCGGCGCCTTCCAGAAGAATCCGACGACTATCGCGATCACGAGGCCGATCAAACCCATGAAGACGAACTGGCCGACGCCCGCGAGGCTGCGGCGGGTCGCCGTTCCGTAGAGCGCCAGTGCGCCGAACATCCCGGCCGTGACGAGGAAGGTGGTCGCGATCGAGGCCCCGGTGAACGTGAGCAGGATGGCGGAGAAAAGCACTCCGTTCAGGGCGGAATACGTCACGAACAGAATCGCCGCGGTTCGCGCCGCCATCCGGTCGACGCGCGCGGACAGGGCGACGACGAGCCCGAGCTCGGCGACGATCATTGCGATGAAGAGAATCGGGTTCCCCAGGATCGTCCGGATGAGGGTCGGCGAGCCCGCGACCACGAACGCCACGGCGGCCGTGATTCCGAGGCCGGCGAACATCCAGCCGTAGACCTTGCGGAGGAACGCCGTCACCCTTTCGGCGCCGATCGCGAGCGGCGTCTCGAACTCGGCGCGGGGGGTCATCTCGAATCGATCCATGGAATCCGTCTCCTCTCTTTACGGCGTATCGAAAACGAAATTACTCCGGGACGCATTCCACCGTCCATTCCGGAGTTCTCCGTCGAGGTCCGTCCGGGCTCAGTTCACCTGGTATTTCAAAGCCTCGAGGAACTTCCGAGCGAGCTGGTCGTCCGGATTCTCCTCGAGCGCGCCCTGAAACTCCGCCGCCGCGGCGGCGAAGTCGCCCCGCGCCGCATGCAGACGCCCCAGATTGAGATAGGGAAAGTGGCGCGGCTCGTACCGCGGCGCCTTCTTCGCGCGCTCGAACCACGGAACCGCCTCGTCGAGCTCCCCCTTCTGCATCAGGTAGCAGCCGATGTCGTTGTACGGGTTTCCGAAGCCCGGATCCGTGGCGATCGCCTTGCGGCATTCTTCGATCGCGTCGTCGAGCCGGCCGGCGAAGGAGTAGGCCCAACCGCGGAACGTATACGCCTCGGCGGTCGGCGAAAGCTCCAGCGATCGGGTGAAGAGCCGGATCGCCTCGTCGAGGTCGCCCGAGAAGAGTCTTCCGGTGCCTTCTTCCCAGAGAGTGATCGCCTGCTGCCGCTTCTCCGCCATCGGAACGATTCTACCGTCGGCTCTCCGGGGTGACCCGCCTATTCCGAGATATTCGAGCGCACGAGGGGCAGCCGTGCGACGTTCGAGTCGGCCGACGTCTGCGGCGCCGCTTCGGTCTCCTCGACCGCAGGCGACTCTCCCGGGTTCAGGAAGAGATTGGCCTCGATACCGTACTGGCGCGTGTAGAGATCGAAGTAGCGCCCGCCCCGCGCCAGGAGCGCGGCGTCGCGTCGGCGTTCCGGATCGTCGAGAGCCGATGGGCGATGACGAACGTCGTGCGTCCCTTCATGAGCTCGGCGAGCCCTTCCTGGATGAGCGCCTCGCTCTCGCTGTCCAAGGAGGAGGTCGCCTCGTCCAGGATCAGGATCCGCGGGTCCGCGAGGATCGCCCGGGCGATCGCGACCCTCTGGCGCTGTCCTCCCGAGAGCTTGACGCCGCGCTCGCCGACGACCGTGTCGTAACCGTCGGGCATTTCGCGGACGAAGTCGTCGCACCGCGCGATCCGCGCCGCCTGCAGGACTTCTTTGCGCGGCGCGTCCGGTCGCGCATACGCGATGTTCTCGAGCACCGTCCCGTCGAACAGGAAGTTGTCCTGGAAGACGACCCCGAGCTGCGACCGGTAGTCGGAGAGGCGCACCTGGGACAGGTCCTGTCCGTCCACGAGGATCGTGCCGGAGGTCGGGGTGTAGAAGGCGGCGACGAGGCCGATCAAGGTGCTCTTCCCCGCGCCGGACGGCCCCACGAGAGCGGTCGAGGTTCCGGGTGCCGCCTCGAAGGACACCTCGCGCAGGACGGGGACGCCCTTCTGGTATTCGAACGAGACGTCGCGGAGCTCGACGTGTCCGAGGATCCGTGCGAGCGGCCGGCGCGCGGCGTCCTCTTCGTCTTCCGGCTTCTCGTCCCGGATCTCGCGGATGCGTTCGAGCCCGGCGAAGGCTTCCGTGATCTGGCTCCCGATCGAAACGACCTGGACGACCGGCCCGACGAGCAGTCCCATGTAGAGCGTGAACGAGAAGAAGGAGCCGAGTGTCATGCGGCCCGCGAGGACTTCATGAGAGCCCACCCACATGATTGCGACGCCGACTACGCCGAGGAGGAGCGTCGAGAACGCCGAGACCGCCGCGAAACCGGTCATCGTCTTCGCGACGTTGCGGAACAGGCGGTGGACGCCCTTCGAAAAAACGAGCGCTTCCCGACGCTCCGCCCGGTACGCCTTCACGACCCGGATTCCCGAGATGGACTCGGTCAGCCGTCCCGACACCTCCGCGTTGATCTTCGAGCGCTCCCGGAAGAGAGGACGCAGCGTGCGGAAAGCGTAGAGGAGCACGAGCCCGAAGAGCGACAGAACTCCGAGAGCGATCACGGTCAGCTTTGCCGACAGGAATAAGAGGATGATGAACGCCGCCGCAGCCGTCAGGAGCCCGCCGGCGACCTCGACCAATCCCGTGCCGACCAGGTTGCGCAACCCCTCCGCGTCGGTCATGACGCGCGAGAGAAGAGCCCCCGTCTTTGTCTGGTCGAAGTAGGAGACCGAAAGCCTTCCGACGTGTCGCTGGACCCTCCGGCGCATCTCGGTGATCGAGCGCTGCGCCGCCTTGCCGAGGACCTGCGACAGCGCGAAGGAGGTCACGGCCTGGATGAGGGTCGCCCCGCCTGCCGCGAGCACGAGAAGCCCCAGGAGCTCGCGTTTTCCCTTTCCGATCACCTCATCGAGCAGGAACTTCGTCGTTCCGGGCAGGACGAGACCGCACAGCCGGTTGACGGCGAGAAGAGCGAAGCCCAGAGCGAGCCGTCCCTTGCGGGCGCGCAGGAGCTCGCCGGCGTCGTGCAGGACGACCTTGAACGGCGGCGCCTTGCGTTTCTTCTCTTCGCCGCCGGCGCGCACCGCTCGTCCGCCGCGCCGATCGCCGCGGGGAAGGGTCAGGCCCCTGCCGACGCCCCCGAGTTTCGCCATCCTGGCAGTATCTACGAAAAGAGGCCCGGCACAGGTGCGCCGGGCCTCTAGTGACCTCGTGTCCGGAAGCCCGCTCCTACTTCTCTCTGTTCCTCGACCGCGCGACGTCCTCGAGCAGCCTCAACACCAGTGCGGTCCATCCCGTCTGATGGGAGGCGCCGACGCCACGGCCGGTGTCCCCGTGGAAGTACTCGTGGAAGAGGAGAAGATCCTTCCAGTGCGGGTCTTGTGCGTAACGACGGTCGTCTCCGTGGCAGGGGCGCCGACCGCTCTCGTCCGGCAGGAACGTGGAAGAAAGCCTCCGGGCGAGCTCGAGGGCCGCTTCACGCAGGTTCATCCTCCGGCCGGAGCCCTTCGGGAACTCGACCCGAAGCTCGTCGCCGTAATAGTGGTGGTAACGCTCGAGTGCCTCGACCAGAAGGTAGTTCACGGGGAACCAAACCGGCCCGCGCCAGTTGGAATTGCCGCCGAAGACGCTCGTCGTCGATTCGCCCGGATCGTACGCGACGCGGAACTCCTCCGCGCCGACCGAGAGCGTATAGGGCTGCTCTCCGTAGACGCGGGAGAGCGCGCGGATACCGTGCGGCGAGAGAAACTCCTCCTCGTCGAAGAGACATTCGAGGACTCTCGCGAGCCGCTCCTTCGACGGGATGGCGAGCAGCCGATGCCCGTGGACGTCGCCGAGGCGTCCTTCCATGTACGAGATGTGCCGCGCCAGGTCGGTCCGGTTCTCAAGGAACCACTGCATGCGTTTGCGGAAGCCGGGGAGCTTCGCGATCACGGACTCCTCGAGGACTTCGACCGCGAAGAGCGGGACGAGACCGACCATCGAGCGAAGCTTCAGCGGAAAGTGCCGGCCGTCCACGTGGAGCTGGTCGTAATAGAAGCCGTCCTCCTCCTCCCAGAGTCCCGTTCCTCCGAGCGTGTTGATCGAATCGGTGATTGCCACGAAGTGCTCGAAGAACTTCGAGGCGACGTCCTCGTAAGCCGGGTCTCCGCTCGCGAGCTCGATCGCCATCGAGAGCATCGTCAGGCAGTAGAAAGCCATCCAGGCCGTGCCGTCCGCCTGCTCGAGCTGCCCGCCGGTCGGGAGCCGGCTCGACCGGTCGAAGACGCCGATGTTGTCGAGGCCGAGAAAGCCGCCGGCAAACAGGTTCCGACCCTCCGGGTCCTTGCGGTTCACCCACCACGTGAAGTTGAGCAACAGCTTCTGGAAAACGCGCGCGAGAAAGACCCGGTCCCGCGCGCCGCGCTCGCCCGTCATTTTGTAGATCCGCCACGCCGCCCACGCGTGCACCGGCGGGTTCACGTCGCCGAAGGCGAACTCGTATGCCGGGATCTGTCCGTTCGGGTGCATGTACCACTCGCGCAGGAGGAGCACGAGCTGTCCCTTCGCGAAGTCCGGATCGAGGCGCGCGAACGGGATCATGTGGAACGCGAGATCCCACGCCGCATACCAGGGGTACTCCCACTTGTCGGGCATCGAGATCACGTCGCGGTTGTAGAGATGGGTCCAGCCGCTGTCCCGCCCGTTCTTGCGGCTCTCGGGGGGAGTCGGCTGCGACGGGTCTCCCTCGAGCCAGTCCTTGACGGCGAAGTAGTAGAACTGTTTCGTCCAGAGCAGGCCCGCGCAGGCCTGTCGCGCGACCGGCCGCTCTTCCTCGGTCAATCCTTTCGCGAGCCTCGAGGCGTAGAAGGCGTCCGCCTCGCGCCGCCGGTTCTCGAAAATCTGCTCGAATTCGGCGCCGAAGGAGTCGGTCGACGATTCTTTTTCGGATGACAGGCGCAGGCGCACCGTGACCTCTCCGCGGCCGGGGACCTCTACGAAGTAGTGAACGGCCGCCTTGGTCCCGACCTCACGAGGGTTGACTGCGTCCTTCCGGCCATGGACGAGGAATTCGTGGAACGCGTCTTTGACGTACGGCTGTGGGTTCGGGGACGCGAACAGCCGCGCGACGTTCGTTTCGTTTTCGGTGAAGAGGAGGGTCGGCTCGACCGGCGAGCTCTCCGCCTCGAGGCGGAACCGCCCCAGGCTCTCGTGCTCCGCCAGAAGCGCGCCGCCCGCCTCGCGCGAGATGACGGGCTTTCGCCAGTAACCCTCTCCCGTCCGGCCCCACGACCACGTGTTGCGAAACCAGAGGGTCGGCAGAAGATGGACCGGGGCGGCATCGGGCCCGCGGTTCGCGGCGCCGATCCGGATCAGGAGATCGTCCGGCGAGGCCTTCGCGTACTCGACGAACACGTCGAAGTAGCGGTCTTCGTCGAAGACGCCGGTGTCCCCGATCTCGAACTCCGGGTCGAGCTTTCCGCGCCGGCGGTTCTCCTCCACGAGCCGGGCGTACGGAAACTCCGTTTGGGGGCATTTGTACAGTGCGCGCATGTACGAATGCGTCGGCGTGGAGTCGAGGTAGTAGTAGCACTCCTTGACGTCCTCGCCGTGGTTGCCTTCCGGTCCGGCCAGACCGAAGAGACGTTCCTTGAGAATGGGATCGCGCCCATTCCAGAGCGCGAGCGCGAAGCACAGCCGGCCTTCGCGGTCCGTGATTCCTAGGAGTCCGTCCTCTCCCCACCGATACGCCCGGCTCCTCGCGTGGTCGTGCGGGAAGTAGTTCCAGCAGCTGCCGGAAGGGGAATAGTCCTCCCGCACTGTGCCCCACTGTCGCTCGGAGAGATAAGGACCCCAGCGCTTCCAGTTCTTCTCGTGTCGGGCGTCCTCGGCGAGGCGCACGGCCTCGGCGTTCGCCGATTTCTTCGCGCGTGACCCGTTCCTCATCCGGGGAAGAATGCGATTCCTTTCATGACGAAGTCGCCTCCTCGAAGACTACGTCAGACCGCGCTCGCGCAACGAAGCTCAGTCGGTCGCCGGTCGCTCGACCGTCAACTTGCAGCTCGGGCAAGTGTGGAACTCTTCGAGTGCGCCTCCGAACTCCGGATCCATGGATTGCGGCTCCGCAAGTGCCCGTGAGTAGTCGACCTTCTCGGCGTGAAAGTTCATCTCACCGCCGCAACTGGGGCACTTCAACTTCTCTCGTTCCACCATGGTGTCTCCTATTCGATCGCGACGTTCTCTCTGCCGTACCGGAGCACCTTCGCCATCCAGACGAGTTCGTTGGTGAACTTCTCGAGCCGCCGCACGTACGCGGGCTCCAGCAGCGCTCCAGTGTCTTTGTCGAAAGATTTGTCAACGTTCGGGAAATTGCCGTCCCAGAAGATCGTCACGAGCCCGAGCTCCCGCATCACCGGAAGGAGGTTCTGGATGACCCGCGTTCCACCCCAGGGCCCCGCCGAGACGCCGACGATACCGACCGCTTTGTGGATGTACTCCTTCAGGTTGGAGTCGAGAACGTGCTTCAGGATTCCCGGGTAGCCGTGGTTGTACTCGGGCGCGACGATGACGAGCGCGTCGGCGCGCATCATCGCGGCGGAGAACATCGCGTCCCGGATCTGCTCTCCGGCGTCGTTCGTCGGAAAAGCCATCCGGCGCACGTCGAACAGCGCGGTCTCCACGCCGGAAAGCGCTGCGACCCGGGAGAGCACGAAGTTTGCGACGTGCTCGCTCCTGCGCCCCTGGCGGGGCGTTCCGAGGATGACCGGGATAAAGAGCGGCTTTTCCGCCGCGGCCGTCGAGGAATCGATCGAATCCATCGTCGGCGGGATTCTCTCGCAGGCGCCGCCCGGTCGGGAGCAGTGGTACCCTGATCCGGTTCGCACCCCCAAAATCGAGGAGGCTTCCCATGCGCAGGCGCTCGAGCCCGCACTTCGTTCTCGCCCTGGGGCTCGCTCCGGTTCTCCTCTCCGGTTCCGTTTCGGGCCAGGACCTGCGAGTCTCCACGGGCACGATCGATGACCGGCGGACGACCGGAAAGTTCTTCGGGGGCCTCGAGATCGAGCTCAAGCTGACCGGCGACGACCTGGCGGACGCCCGGGCGGCGCGAGTGACATTGAAGAAGGCGCTCGACGAGAGCGGCCGCGACCTGCTGCCGGAAAAGAAGCAGGACGAGGATTTCCAGAAGTCCTCCGGCGGCAGCGCGCCGAACCTCAAGATCAGCCTGAAGAATCCTGCCCGCGGTGCCTCGGCGATCAAAGAGATTTCCGGCGAGGTACAGCTCTTCGCGCCGTCCCGCGATCCGGCTGCCACGATCCTGGTCGACCGGCTCCCTTCGCGGATGGACAAACCGATCGTTTCGTCCGGGTTGAAGTCGCAACAGATCGCGGTGCGTCTCGTCTCGCCGAAGGTGTACCGGGCCGAGGCCAAGAAGCGGGAGGCGGACCTCGATGCGGAAATGCAGAAGCACAAAGACGAAATGAAGAAAGAAGCCGGAGACGACAAGACCGCCGAAGCGATGATGGCGCTCGTGAAGGGCTTCGCGGGGATGATGAACGACGTCGGCGACAACGACGTGATCCTCCAGATCGAGGACGAGCAGGGGAAGCTCCTCGACGTCGAGGTGGTCGGGGGCAGCGGTGTGATCGACACGCGCGGCTCGATGTCCTCCGGCGGGCTCAAGATCCTCCAGTTTTCCGAAAAGCTTCCGGCCGACGCGAAACTCCGGTTTCTCGTGAAGACGAAGAACGCGCTCGTCCGCGCGCCCTTCAGCTTGACGAACGTCCCTCTCCCGTGACGAAAGGAGGTCCGGCGTGAATCTCGCCGTTCTCGGTCTCGCGACCGCGCAGATCCTCGCGGCCGCGGCGTCGTCGAAGCCGTCCGCGATCGGTGTGACTCCCGGCGACGTGACCGACCGTCGTCGGAACGACAACAGCTTCGCCGGGCTGGAGATCGAGCTGAAGTTGACGGGCGAGGCGGCCGGAGGGGCGCGCGGCGCGCGGGCTGTCGTGCAGAAGGCGGTCGACGACACCGGGCGCAACCTCGTGAAAGAGGGGGGAAGACCGGCAGAGTTCGAGAAATCGTCGGGGGAGGGATCGCCCGCTCTGAAGCTCGAGCTCCGGAATCCGGCCCGGCGAGCCAAGAGCGTCCGCGAGATCTCCGGTCAGGTCGAGGTCTTCCTGCCGGATCGCGACCCGGCCGCGGTCGCTTCCGCCGACCGATTCCTATCGCGTATGGACCGGCCGATCGCCGCATCGGCGCTGAAAGCCGCTCAGACCGAAGCGACCGTCGTTTCCCGCAAGACGTACGACGCGGAAAAGAAGAAAGACGACGAGCGCAAGAAGAAGGAGTCCGAATCGGCCGGTGTCGCGGGAGCCATGGTGAGCGCGTTCAGCGGGCTCTTCGAGGGGCTGTTCGGCGACATCGGCGAGAACGATCTCCTCATCCGCGTGAACGATCCCGGGAAGAAAGTGTTCGGCGTCGAGGTCTTCGATGCGGGCGGGAAGCGGATCGACGATGCCGGATCCATGAAAGTCGGTGACTTCTGGATCCTGAAGTTCACCGAGAAGCTGCCCGCCGACGCGAGCCTGCGGATCTACCTGATGACCGGAAAGGCGCTCGTCACCGCACCGTTCAGCCTGAAGGACGTGGCGCTGCCTTGACCAGGCATAGGCTAGTCGAGGAGGGGGCCACCTCACATGCGCATGCAGCGGACTTGAGGAGTGCGTGGAGTTCAACCTCGACCTCGCAATTGACGTGCTTCGTCGCACCCCAGGTACTCTCCGAGCGCTCCTCGAAGGCATCGCCGAGACCTGGGCACGCGGGGATGAAGGCTCAGAGACATTCAGCCCGTTCGACAACCTCGGGCACTTGATCGACGGGGAGGAAACCGACTGGATCCCCCGGGCCCGACTGATCTTGGCCCGTGGCCCGAGCGCTCGCTTCGAACCCCTGTGATCGCTTTCGCCATCGGAGCCGCAACGTTGGTCGTACGCTGGAGTCGCTGCTGAATGAATTCCAGCGGCTTCGCGCGGCGAATCTGGACTTGTTGGCGTCTTGGCATCTCGACACGTCGCAGCTCGACCTGCCGGGGGAGCACCCCACGTTGGGGCCCGTGACGCTGCGTCAGTTGTTTGCGGCTTGGGTGGTGCATGACCTAGGACATGTCGCCCAAGTCGCACGAGTGATGGCGAAACAGTACGCTCACGAGGTGGGGCCGTGGGTTCCGTTCTTGCCGGTTCTGACTGACCACCTGAAACCGCGGTCATAGGAGAAGCGCCGATGGCTGATCGCCCTTCTGTGCCCACTCGCTCCGCTGCCCTTCTCTGGTTCCTCGCGGCGACAGCCTTGGTGGTGGCCGCGGTCCTCAGGTTTCTGAGCGGAGAGTCTGCGTGGCTTCAGGTCGGTGCAGCTGTTCTCACGTTAGCCGTGGGCGTGCGCTTTCTGCTGCGCTCACGAGCTGCTGGCGGCTAACATGGCGTCGCGGCGGACTCGCCGCGCTCGCTTTGCTCGCCGCTGAACGTCTACCCGTTAGGCGTCGGAAGAACATGCCAACCCGCGCGACACGAGCTCCGACCTCCTCGACGCCTGGCTTGGCCGGGATCCTGCCGCGGCGGTCTACTTTCTTGCAGCCGAGCACCTTGCTGTTCTTCGCGAGCATCCAGTTTGGTCAGGCGCGGCCTTCGGGGTCCTGGTCTACCTCTTCATGAACTTCGTCGTCATTCATCTCTCTGCCTATCCCCTCAAAGTCTTGTACCACCCTCGCGTTCTCATTCGAGGCTTCTTCTGGCACGCGCTCTTGGTCGGCCTTCCCATCGCGCTTTCGGTTAGTCGCCTCTCGTTCCGACAGGCGCGCGGAGGTGACGTCTAACGTTGGCGTTGCAGCGGACTCGC
>WNFV01023150.1_pt1 | contig 11001 bp, 9 predicted proteins | sample 5400101 | NCBI WGS metagenome assembly WNFV01 (sample SAMN13153361, study PRJNA577476) | soil metagenome | isolation source: 115 cm soil or saprolite under grassland replicate 1 | place: USA:California | collected 2016-06-15
GGCATCGGCCTGGCGGCGATCTTCGCGCCCTTGCCGGAAGATCTGATCGAAGCCGGGGAGGCGTTCGGCGCCATCATCGCGCTGATCGTCGCGTTGTTCATCTACCTCGTCCTTCACCGGCCGGGACGGCGGCGGAGCGGGCGACCGGCGAATCGCGGCCTGCTCGGATGGAAGCCGCTGCGCGCCGCAGCCGCGCTGCTCACGCGATTGGGCGAAGGGTTGCGCGAGACGGGCCGCACGAAAGAGTTTTATCTGGCGTTCGTTCTCTCGCTGCTTTTTCTCGCCCTGCAAACGCTCGCCTTCTGGCTGATCATGTTGGGCTACGGCTTGCGCCTCTCTCTCTGGGTCGGGGTGACGGTCATGCTGATCGTGCATCTTGGCACAGCGATTCCGAATGCTCCGGCCAACGTCGGTTCGTATCAGTTCTTCACCGTCCTCGGATTGACGCTGTTCGGAGTGGACAAGACGTCGGCCACCGGTTTTTCGCTGGTCGTCTTCACGCTGCTCACGCTGCCGCTGCTGGTCATCGGATTTCTGGCGCTCAGCCGGAGCGGGATGAGTCTGGCGACGATCCGCGTTGAATTACGACGACCGGAGCGTCGCGCCGATCAACAATCGAATGGCTTCTTTATGACTTCCTGATCAGCCTTTTGCTAGAATTATGCCGGTCCCCGCGAAGTCCTTCCCAAAACTCTCCCGCTCTCTACTGTCGCTTTCCGTTCCAGTTTGCCCCAACCGACGACCACGCCTTTGATCGCGGTTAAGACTGACCGGGCCATCACATAGTACATCACCTGGCGATAGCAGAATCGCTGCAGGAAGAGCCACCACAAGAGACTCCACTGCTCGCGTTTTTCCAGAAGAAAGGCGTACGCCGCCGCCAGGAAGTCCACCGCCAGAAACAGCGCGTAGTAAAAAAGCGCATATTTGAGATTCGCGACCGCGTACTCTTCCGGATGCTCCCAGCGTTCGATCGCCGCCGAGATGAAAGTCCAGACGAACATCAGATCCATGACCGGCGAGATCAATGTGAAGAGGACCTGAAAAATCCAGACGTTCGGCATGGCCAGGAAACCGAGCGCGCCGTAATGCGGGTTGACGAGCGCGTCGCGGTGCTTCCACATACATTGCAGCGTGCCGTACGACCAACGGAACCGTTGCTTCACCAACCCTCGCAAAGTGTCTGGCGCTTCCGTCAACGCGACGGCGTCTTCTTCATAGCCGATCTTGTAGCCGAGCTTGCGGACTTTGAGCGTCAGGTCCTGATCTTCGGCCAGCGTGTCCGAAGAGAAGCCGCCGATCTGTTCCAGCAGATCGCGCCGCCATGCGCCGACCGCGCCCGGCACGACGGTGATGCAGTTGAGCGAAGCGAACGCGCGGCGATCCAGGTTCTGCGTCGTGACGTATTCGAGCGCCTGCCAGCGCGTGAGCAGGTTGATGCGGTTGCCGACTCTGGCGTTGCCGGCGACGGCCCCGACCAGCGGATCGTCGAAACGCCGCGCGAGCGCGCCGACCGTATGCGGCGGAAAGATCGTGTCGGCGTCGAGCGCGACGATAATCTCGCCCCTCGCGTATCTCAATCCGAAATTCAACGCCCCGGCCTTGCCGGCGTTGGCTCTGGTGAACAGCCGCACGCGCCCTTCGTCGCCGAACCGGTCGCGCACGACATCGCTCGTGCGGTCGCGCGAGCCGTCGTCAACGACGATGATCTCGAAGCGCGGATACGTTGACCCGAGCAGGCTGGCGACAGTCTGCGCGATCACTCTGTCTTCGTTGTAGGCCGGGATGATGACCGAGACGAATGGAGGCTCTCCGGCTCTTCCACTCTCCTGTTCTCCCCCCCGCTTTCTCAAACGCCGCCACTCGACGAAGGCGAGCGCGCCGATGAAAGCCAGGCGGGACAACCCGAGCGCGATGCCGATCAGAAATATCCCTCGCAACACCCAGCCGCCAATCGCCATCGCGTAAAACGCCACGGCGTTGGCTCTGGAAAAGAAGCCCTTCTCCTGCGTCACGAGCGGCATCGCCTGATCGCGCGTCATCCCGGCCAATTGCGAAATGGTCGCGAAGCGATAGCCCGTCGCCCGCAACTCGCGAATCAGCGAGGGGAGAGCCTCGGCCGTCTGCGAGCGGTCGCCGCCGCCGTCGTGCAGCAGCACGACCTGGCCTTGTTCGTCGGGATCGGAGTTTTCGACGCCCGCCACCGCGCGTTCGGCGATTGCGTCCGCTCCCGGCTGATCCCAATCGTTCGGGTCAACACGCAGACCGACGACGACGTAACCGAGCCGGTTCGCGATCGCAGCCGGTTCGACTTCATCGGGCGTTTGCGGTTCGGCGTCTCCCAAATACGGCGCGCGGAAGAGCCGTGTCGATCGGCCTGTCAGCGATTCGATCAGCCGCTGCGTCGCGGTGAGTTCAAGCTCCGTCACTCGCCCCGGCATTTCGCCGAGGTTCGGGTGCGTGAACGTATGATTGCCGATGTCATGTCCCTCGGCAATGATGCGCTTGATCAGACCGGGATTGGCCTGCCCGTTCTTCCCGATGATGAAAAATGTCGCCTGAACGTTTTCGCGTTTGAGAATATCCAGAATCTGCGGCGTCCATTTCTCATCCGGCCCGTCGTCGAAGGTCAACGCAACCATTCCCGGACGCCAGCCTACGCGGCGAATAACGTAGGGTGAGGGAATCTCTAAATATCGCTCCGAACTGATCAACCCGTCGTCCGCGTCTACATTGATCTCACGCGAGCCTTCTTTCGGCGACGCTTCAACCTGCAAAATCTCGCCCTCTCCCTCGAAGTCTACGTCGTATCCATATACGACTCGCGTCAATACAGCAGGGCCAGCAGGGCCGGCAGGGCCTTCGGGGCCGGCGGTGGCATCGGAGGGCGCGCCCGTCCACTGATCGCCGAAGACCGACCACAGCGACGGGTCTTCCGATCCCATCCGCCATAAGGCGAAACCCGCCACATTGTACGCGCGGGAGGCGCGCATCTGATTGAACGCCGTCACCCCGTCGAGGAACCAAACCGCGTGCTCGGAGCCATCCTCCTCTTCGAAACTGAAAAAGGGGTTGCGCGTCTCCGGATCGAATTCGACGTTCGCTTCACTGTCGCGCGCTTCGAGCAAGGCCTCCTGAAACGTCAAAGTTCTGGTCTCGCCCTCCTCCTGCCAGTCGTAGCCGAATCCGCCGATGCAAATTATGGTATGCGCGCCGTCCAGTTCCCGCATTCGTTTGGCGAGCGTCTCTTCAAACCACGGCTGGCCGGCGACGCTGCCCGGAGCGCCATCGCCCCAATGTTCATCATAAGCCGTCAACAGCAGGTAATCGCTGGCCGCCGCGTATGCGCGATAGTCCCACCCCGAGTCGTCGAAGGGCGCGACCTGCATCACCACCCAGTTTCGCTGTTTGAACGCCGCGTGGAGGCTTTGCATAAACGCGAGCAGGTTTTTCCGCGACGCGTCCGGCACGTCTTCAAAATCAATGCAGACGCCCTGGAAATGATTGTCACCGACGAATCGCGCGAGATCATTGACGAGCCGCGAACGCGAAGCTTCATCGGCGATTTGTCGGGCCAACGTTTGTGGCTCCCACTTTCCATCCTTCAGGTTGTGAATCATCGGAATGATCGGAAGGTCGGGCCGCCAGCCGCGAACCAAGTCGAGCGCGCGCGGGTCAATGTCGGAAACTACCGGATGATCGCCCGCTTGCAGCCACAGCCATTCGGGGACAAGTTGATCGAGTTGATCCAGATGACGCTTGAGCGATACATAGCTCGAATCATCCCAATTGACGTAAAACCCGAGAGCGAGCGGACGAGAAGTAAGTTGATCGGCGCCGGCGGCGGGAACCGGCGGTTTGACCTGAGATCTGTTAAGCGATCCTTTCAATCCCCCGCGCGCGCGCGCGGCTTTCTGTTCGGCTCGATTGGCGCTGAGCCGGGGCGGTTGCGAACGAATGTCAGTCGTGACGGGCGGCTCCGAAATCTGGCGCAGGTTCAATCGCGGCAACGCGGGGCTGACGAGCACGCTGATGATGAAGACCTCCGCCAGCGACGCGACGGTCACGGCCAGCGACCAGCCCAATCGCCACAGATAAAGTCTTCGACTGCCCGTGGGGTCATAAAAAACAGGAAAACTCGCGCCTCTTCGCACTGAACACCATCCCCGCCGCAATCGCGCCGGCGGCCGTCAGTGCGATTGCGACTGACTTCCCAACTCATGTTTTCTCTATCCCCCGATTTGTCACATAACCGACAACTTGAAAGCCGCAACATCTATGCCAGCAGGGCTGACCGGTACTTTTTGTCAAAATTTCATTGAGAATCAGCAGAAGTAGGAGACCACCAGTTTCCGGAGATCAAGAACATACACAGCAGATTGATCGTGTCTCCGTAATAATCTCCATTTCTCCACTTCTTGATAACCTCCCAGCCGGAATTCATGAAAGCTTGGTGAGAAGGGTCCACAATGCACGCCGCGATGAATGGGGCCGTAAAGGCGGCGTTGCTATAGTCGACGAGCGGCGTCCCGTCGAGTTTGTAACCCGCTTTAATGTTTCGAGGATCAGCGCCAGCGCTACTCTTCACCCAATTGACCACTTTGTTCACCGCCGCCCGTGCCTCGGGAGCGCCATAATGAGCGAAGTCTGTCGCCAGCCGCCACGGATATCGGCAGGCGTTCCAGGAGTAATCGCCGTCGGTTTTCGCCTCCAGGAAGTTCGGCGCCGCCGGTCGAGCGGACCGACCGACAACGAAATCAGGCATCAACCCAGTGTTAGGGGCGTGATTGATGGTGATCTGCTTGATCAAACCATAAACTGTGTTTGTTGCTTCACCCCAAAAATTGTCACGGGTGGCGTGTTGGTAAGCCTTGAAATGGTCAGTCATCCAGTCTGACGCCCTTGTGGCGTACTGGTCCGTGCAACTGTCACCCAAAAGCGTTCTCTTACTTTCACGGCCCATAGCGGCGCCCTTGACGCCGTCGGTGATTATTTTCCGCGCGTGGGCTAAATAGTCGATACTCCCATTCGATCCCCATTGATGATGGGCCAACAGGAGCGCGTAGGCGATGTCCATATCGCCGTCAGTAGCGCTGTCCTGATCCTTGGAGGGCAATTCACTTTTGTCTATCACCCAGGACATGTTATTGGGATTGTTCTTGCTGCGATGCTTGTCGAACATATTGAACATCCCGTCGAAGCGCCGCTTGGCCTGACTGTCATAGCCCGCCATCAGGGCAAAGATGATCATGCCATAGCCGTGCGCTTCGGATGTCGTTATCTCATCGCCTGAGCCTCCCGCTCCCTTCATAAAGACATAATATCCTCCGCCCGGAGTCACGCCGTTGGACTGTCTGACATAGGTCTTCTTCCAATAGTCGTAATAACTTTTGACGGAGTCATTCATGTCTGTTTGAGTAACATTGTCAGGTTTAATGCATCCGGGATAGGCAAGACTTTGCGGAAACGGCCGGTTGACCTCACAAAGCTCCGGCGAGCCTGAAGCGACTGACTCGTTCGCCACTGATGAAGATGAACGATTGAAAGCCATAACTACCCTCCACCAAATACCCGAAACTCCTACGACCAAAAACAAGAGTATTGATAACTCTTTCTTAAGTGAGCGATTCATAAGGCACATCAATTCTTCTGTCATTTCAACTAGCTTTACACGGAACTAACCGACGCCGCTCCGTCAAGTAGTGAAATGTAATCATGTTACTTCAATAGCGGAGAGATGAAGTTATCATGGGTGAGGTCGGCCGGGAAGCGGCTGAGTTTTCATTGCTCATCACAGTCGCGGACGGGCTGAGTAAAACGAAGCCTAGGAAACTGTAGACAGGCAATCAGTCTCAGTAAACCCTCACATTGATTCTTTTTCAGCAGACGGTCCGCCCGGCGGCGAAGGCGAAGGGGATTCACCTGAGCGCGATGCTCGACCCGGCGGCGGATACGGTGTCGGGCGACGCGGAGCGGCTGCAACAGGTCGTATGGAACCTGCTTTCCAATGCGATTAAATTCGCGCCGGAGGGCGGGCGTGTGGAGGTAAGACTTGAGCGCGCCGACCCACACGTCGAGATCGTCGTCGCCGACAACGGACAGGGGATCAAGCCGGAGTTTCTGCCTTACGTCTTCGAACGCTTCCGGCAAGAGGACGGCGCGACGAGCCGCCAGCATGGTGGATTGGGACTGGGACTCGCCATCGTGCGTCACATAGTCGAACTGCACGGCGGGACGGTTCACGCCGCGAGCGAGGGGCTTGGCAAGGGCGCGACCTTCACGGTCGTGCTGCCGACCGCATCGGCCAGCGCCGTGTCGCCGGATGAGTCGCGCGGCAAGGCGGCGGGTAGGAGAGTGGCGCCCGAAAATCCGCCATCGCTCGCGGGTGTGCGCGCGCTGTTTGTGGATGACGAAGCCGATGCGCGTGAGCTTATAACCATAATGCTCGCGCAGGGCGGCGCGGAGGTGCGGACTGCAGTCTCCGCGACGGAGGCCTTGGCCGCCTGCGACGAATGGCGGCCAGACGTTCTCATCGCCGACATCGGCATGCCGGGGGAAGACGGTTACGTGCTGATGAAGAAATTGCGCGCCCGGGAGAGCGAGCGCGGCGGGCATATTCCGGCCATCGCCCTGACGGCTTATGGGCGTCGGGAAGCCCGCCGGCGCGCCCTCTCCGTCGGCTACGAGTACCATGTTCCCCAAGCCGGTTGAGCCGGAGGAACTGCTGGCCGTAGTGGCGAGTCTGACCAATCGAATCAGAAAGAACGAGGAATTCACTGGAGATCCCTCCTGAGGGAGGCAAAGCTCCAACGGCACGCAAGTGCGATAACCTGCAACATCGTCATCTCCGCGCCAATTGAACCGTTCAGCGCCGGTCGTCGGTGGTTTCAATTTGAATCGTCATCTCGCGTTCAGAGATTTCCGCATTCAGGACTCGTACGCCAGGAAGATTCGGCTGCTTGCCGGTCAGTTGCGGGAGGCGATCCCTCGTGATAGCTTTACCTTAATTCCCCTCTTTTACAACGCGTAACTCTGAATGGATGAACAGCGCGACTGAGCGTAAGCTGAGTTTGGTTGTCTGTCCGTCCGGAAGTCTCCCCAATCACTATTGTTTATTTCAAGTAAGGAGACTGATAATGGCGAAACACAAAGGCGCGGAGCATCACGAGCGCGCAGCCGAGCATCACCAACTTGCCGCGCATCATCATCGTGAAGCGGCCAAACATTACGAAGCCGGTAATCCCGAAAAGGCTGGACATCACGCCCACATTGCGCACGGGCACCATCTGCACGCCACGTATCATGCCGAGGAAGCGGGCAAGCGCCACGCGACGGAATATGGCGGCCAAAGCAAAACAGGCAAAGCCTAACCAACCACACGAGCCGGGTAGGCCAGGGCGACGACTCACCCGGCTTTCGTGTTTGTGGCCGACACCCGCACAGGCGCGACGCCGCATTTCATAGAGGTTGCGGCTGAAAAAAAGTGGTAGCAAGTCTCGACGCATCGGGTGGATCGTCGCACAATGCGCGCAACTGGCGGCTTTGAGACACGGCTGTTTGACTGAACAAGTCGCAGACGGGCCGAGGAAACGAAGCTCAAAGGCTGTAAGCAAGCCGGGCATCTCGCTGCCTGTGACGTCCGGCTTTGCTGTTTGATGGCCACCACCGCGCATAGGCATCAAGCGCCTGTCTTTGATACTTGATGGGAACGTTTGGGAGCGCACGAACGTTTGGGAGCGCACGCGACTCGCGTGCGGAGCCTCGACAAGTCAGCATCTGAACTCCTGGGTTCTTCGGAGGAAACGCAAGATTGCGCCAAATCCCAGCATGAGCGTCATATCTCTGAACTCCTGGGTTCTTCGGAGGAGCCCCCGCACGCGAGCCGCGTGCGCTCCCGGATTTTTCGGAGGAAAGTAAAAATTGTGAAGATGTACATTTGTGTCAATGGACGATTGCTGAAGGGATACGGTAGTTTTGATGCGACTCTCCCTCGATTTTTTTCACTCTCGCAAGAAGATGATGGCGCAATGGCTCATCCTGTCCAAGTGAATCTGCAAGGCGATTGAGAATTGTTAGACTATTTGCCCACTCTCGGTCGGCCTCCATATGCCGCACATTTGCTGTGTGAAGCCGCGCCGCTGTCTGCCTGACCCTCCACTCGGCCAGCGGAATTTCGCATTGATGTACGGCGCCAAATGCAAGCTCGAGTTCCCTTTCAGCCTGTTCGTAGTTCTGCTCCGCCAGGGCGATCTCGGCCAGAGTTCGCCTTCCGAGTGCGACGCCAACTCCGCTGCAATTTCGCCCGCGCGCGGCGCATAAACCGACTCCTTGCACTCACCTATGCGCTGATGCAACCGGCTGCGACGAGAGAGAGTCACACGCTGATAGAAGACGTTTTGATAAAGAGCGTGAATGAAGCCGAAGCTGGCTGCGGCTGTGCCGGCCTGCCGTTGGTCGATCAGGACGGTATTCAGGAATTGACCGTGGCGTGTCAGTCGCTCGCAATGCTCCTCAATCTGCACAACATCCTCGGCGAGCGCTGCGGCCACATCGGCGGAAGAAAACACCGCTCCCGCTACGCTCGCTGCTTCGAGCAATCGCTGTTCCTCCCCGCTCAGCCTGTCAATCTGCCGCTCGATCATCTGCCGGATACTTTCAGGCACGCCGACTTCGATCTCCCTCAGTTTAGCTTTTAGCCACCATCGTCCATCGTTTTTGATGATCAGACCTTGCGCCAACAGATAATCGACCACGTTGATCATAAAGAGCGGATTTCCGTCGGTGCGTCGATGAATCAGGTGCGCCAAATCATCTGGAAAGCAATTCTGCGGGAATCGCGCCGCCAGGTATTCGCCCACAGAGGCTACGGTCAACAATTCCAGCGGCATTTCCGCGCAGCGACGACGCATCTGCAATTCCTGCTTGACGGCTTTGAGCGGATGACCGCTTAGGTTCACTTCTACTGGCCGCCAGGTTCCAATGAGCAGCAGGCGCGCCGGCTCATGCCTTTGCGCCAGGGCCGAGATAAGATCGAGCGTTGAATAATCGCTCCAGTGAAGGTCTTCAATTACGAGCACGAGTGGAGTGTCTGCGGTCAGCGCTTCGATAGTCTCAGCCATCTCGCGCAGCATCCGTTCGCGAGTCGCTCCGAAAATCTCGCGGCGTAGCGCCGCGCGTTCTGCGACATTGATGAGCGCGGGCATCTGCGCGAGCCATGTCGGCGCGCGTCGGGCAAGCAGCTCAATCAACTGTTCGCGCCCCGGTTCGCTACACAGGCGGTTGAGCGCTTCGAGCATCGGCAAGTAAGCTTCGCCCGTGCCATGATGTTCCAGGCATTGTCCGTGCGCGATCAAGGCGCGAAGATTCGCGGCGACACAGTGGAGAAAAGTTTTGACCAGGGCGGTCTTGCCAATACCCGGTTCGCCAGTCACAAAGGCGACCTGCCGCTCGCCGCGGAGGGCCGATTCCAACCAGTATTGCAACCTGGCCAGCTCGACTTCACGCCCGATCAGCTCACCAGGCATCGCCGGGCTCTCTGCCGCCCTCGCCTCACCGTCCGTGAAAGTGATCCTCGAGCCTTCTGTCGCATCCCATCTTTCCCAAGACTGTTCGACAGGGGCAATAAAACGGTAGCCGCGCCTGGGCACGGTCACTATGAACTGCTTCCCGTCCTCACTGAGTATCTTCCTCAGGATCGAGATGTTGTTGGCGAGATTACCCTCCTGGACAATCGTATCGGGCCAGACTGCGCTCATCAGCTCGTTTTTCTCCAGCAACTGACCACGACGCTCGACCAGCACCAGCAGCAGGTCAAAGACTTTAGGCTGAAGTGGGATCGCTTCCATGTCGCGCAGCAGGAGGCGCTCAACGGTATCGAGCCGGAAGGAACCGAATTGATATATTTGCTTTGGCTGACGGCCCATAACTACTCCAAATAGAGTTGAGCGTCCCTAGAAATTCCCTAGAAATTCCCTAGCGTAACCAGAAGACTTCGCGGCGGCGCTGAGCGCATAGTCCGCAACCGAATGAGCGAACAAAACTGGATGGTCTATCCGCCTCGGTTTGATTTACTAGGCGAAACCACAATCCACAACAGCTCTTTGATACTCCAGACGTCTTCGGTCTATCCCGCTGCCATAGTCGGAGCGCGTGTCTGAAATACTTTTCACCACAGAGCGCATTCCTGAAGCGGCTGGTGGAATCAAGACACACCAGTCCTGAGCGAGTGCGGTCGGCTCATTGCTCATGATTTGGTGATTGCATAGCGTGGTGAGGAGGCAAGTTATGAATGACCACATAAATCGAAGAGATCTCCTGAAAAGTTTTGCTGCTGCATCGGCAGTCAGCGCAAGCCTTTCAAACGCGGAAGCGCAGGAGATCCCATCAGGTCAGATAGTACTCAATCGAGAATTACTAAAGGCCGAGACTGATCGGATTAGGGGTAGTGCTCAAGCCGAAGAAGGCTGAGAAAGAGATGGTCGAACCGAAACCAAAGAGGATCAAGAGATCTATGGCTGAGCCGAAGCCAAAGAAGGCCAAGGAAGCCACAACATAAGCTCTGATCAGATCACCGCCAATTGAATTTTTATCCAAGAGGTCCGCTTTTTGGCGGTCTTGGGTGAGCTTTACTTTGTCTCGCCCCGGAAGCAGGGGAGGCTTCGGAGGAGGATCTAATGGAACGACGAACATTCATGGCGGGACTAGCGGGACTCGTGAGTGCGGGAGTTGTCGACTTCGTGCCTACACCACACCAGGTGGGGTATTTCCCAACAAAGGAACCAAAAGCGTCATTATGCTTAAGGAAACTCAATCCTATCAGCTATTTAAATCAATTTAACATCTCCCAAAAACAGGGCCTTGAGGGGGGGCAAAAAGTGGGAAGAGCAAAGTCGGCTAAACATATCATACTCAGCAGTTACGAAAATCCCCATGACGCTTTTGGTTCTTTTGTTGGGAGATACCCATCTTCTCCGCGACTCCCCGGGCCTGCTTCAGCATCTC
>WNFV01027556.1_pt1 | contig 10999 bp, 9 predicted proteins | sample 5400101 | NCBI WGS metagenome assembly WNFV01 (sample SAMN13153361, study PRJNA577476) | soil metagenome | isolation source: 115 cm soil or saprolite under grassland replicate 1 | place: USA:California | collected 2016-06-15
AACGGCGTTATTACTTAAGCCGGTGAAGCGGGAATGCTCGTTCCGGAAATCGTAGCTGCAGGCGGCGGTCTCCTTTTCGCGTTCGATCACGCGACGATCGCAGGCAAACTCGTTCTCACTCTGCTTGCCGTCGTCTCCATCTTTAGCTGGTCAATCATGATCACGAAATTGCGCGTGATCCGATTTGCCCGAAAACAGAACGCACGTTTTCTCGCCGCTTTTCGACAGGATCGACAACCGCTGCGTCTGTTTGAGAAGAACGCGCGCTTTCCGGGATCGCCAGTGTTCAACGTGTATCGCCCCGGCTGTGAGGAAATGACGTTTCATTTGCTGGGTTCTCCGGAGGTGGACGACACATTTCGCGCGCGACTCGGGATCGCTGACAAAATTTCACCAGCACAAATGGGCGCGGTAAACGCTGCGATGGAACGCGCGGTCGGCGAAACAGCGCTTTCACTCGAATCGCAGATGATTTTGCTCGCAACTGCGGTGAGTGGTTCGCCCTTTCTCGGCTTGCTCGGCACAGTCTGGGGCGTGATGGATGCGTTCACCGGCGTGGCCGAAGCAGGCTCGCCAAACCTCGTCTCGATGGCGCCCGGTGTTTCAGGTGCGCTTATTACCACGGTGACCGCGCTCTGCGTGGCGATTCCAGCAATGTTTGGATACAACTTTCTCGTCACCAGCATTCGCGGGATCATCGTTGAGATGGACAACTTTGCCGCGGAGCTCGCCTCGGAGTTTGAGCACAAATACGTCGATCACGCGTCGCGTGAATCGGCATTCCGCAGATGAGACGCTACTCGCAACGCCAGGGCCTTTCCACGCTCAGCGAGATCAATATAACGCCGCTACTCGATCTGGCGTTCGTGTTGCTCATCATTTTTATGATCACAACGCCGCTGCTTGAAAGCAGCATGAACCTCGTCATTCCATCGAGTGGCGCGACAAATCCGCCGATCAAGTCAGGACAAGTGCAAATCGTCTCCATCGACCGCAGTGAGACGATTCGGTTTAACAATCAGGTAATCGATTTGAAAGCGCTCACGGCGCGACTGACGGAATTGAAACAAACCAATCCAGACATCGCTGTTGTGATTCGACCCGATCGCGACTTGCCGGTGCAAAAATTGATTGCGCTGATGGATGCGCTAAAGCAGGCGCAGATTACGAAGGTTGGCATCGCCACCAGGGCCGAGAAGAAATAGAGAAATTAACCACTAATGCACCACTAATGGACACAAACAGGTGGAGAAAGCAGATTTGCCCGCGAATGATGCGAAAGACGCGAATAGAAAGATGAGAATGGCAAAGTGGCGAAGCCGATTCTCTTCGCGTGAATTCGCGTGATTGGTGGGCAGCCTCTTATGAATTCGTGTCGATTCGTGTCCATTCGTGGTTAGAATGAGGATGTCGAAGAGCCCGCGCTTTTGGCGAAACGTCACGCTAATTGCGCTCGCCCATCTCGCGCTGATCGCAGGATTGATTCGCTGGAGTTTAGCAGCGCGAAGCGCGCCAGAGGCGGAAAGCTTGGTTTGGTTGAGCGGCGCGGAGGGTCTGCTCGCCGAAAAATCAGAGAGTAGCTCGTCGTCCGCAAAGACTTCGGCTCCCTCCGTTGAATCCGAACCGTTGGAGCCGGACGAGACAGAAAAGGAGCGGCCGTCTTTAAGTCAGGCAAAGAGCGAAATCGATTTGTCGACACCGAAAGCGACACCAGTAGCAACTCCGAAAGCTTTTGAGGCTCCGAGGCCGAAGCCAACGCCGAAACCAGCCCCGAAGCCAACTCCAAAACCCACTCCTAAAAAAACTGTGCTGGCGAAAGCGACCAAATCATCGGCGCATCCCAAGTCGACTCCGCAAAAATCCACGGGAGAACAAACCGACGCGAGTAATGAGAAAAAGAAGAGCGCGAAAACTGTTAGCACGAAAACTAAATCGTCAGCCGATAACGGCGCGGGGAAGACAGGTTCAGCGGGCAAGGGCGGCGGTGCGGGCGGCGGAAGCAACGCATCGGAGTTCGGATGGTATGGCAACATGCTGCACGATCGTTTTTACAGCGCATGGATCCAGCCGACTACTACTGTCGCCACTGGAACAAAAATTTCGACACTGGTTAAAGTTCGAATCGAAAGGGACGGGCGCGTTTCCAAATTCGAACTCATCAAGCCGTCCGAAAATCCGGTGGTGAATGAATCCGTCGCAGCGGTCGCGAAACATGTCAGCCAGGTTGACCCGCCACCTACTGGCCTGATCAAGGGCGATCACTACGACGTAAAGATTAATTTCGAATTAAATACCGATGCAGGCTCAGGAGACCGATAAGACACGAATTGTCACGAATCACACAACGCCTGAGTCATTCGACTTCGTGTGAATAAGCAAATTCGTGTCTTCAGAGCCGGCTGCCCGCGATCATCCAGCGACTGCGGGGCGAAAGCCGGTTAGCCGTGATAGTGCTCGTTCTGTGGCAGTTTTGCCGTGATTTTCGCCGGCCTTCTTTGACGTTCCAAGCAAACAGCCGCCACGCTGATGAAGCGTGACGGCTGATTGCGAACTGCGGCTTTACGCTGATGCGCGTCAAGGTGCCCCTCTTACGATGATGGTGCCGTTGAAGGTACCTGAGCTGTCGCCGGTCGAAAGGTCTATCGTTCGGTCCTCGGCAAAGCTGCCCCGAGCGCCAGCGTACCGGCCCGTGCCGCCCGTAACGATGTCCGTTCCCGTAATGTGAAAGACAGGAGGGTCTTCCGTAACAGGAACCGCGTGTCCCGCTCCGCAGACAAAAATGCTGTCTCCGTTAGCGTCGATCAACCGAGCGCGCCCGACTCCGTCACCGGTGTCCGAGTCCACTAGAACGGTTCAATACAGTGCCAATGGACCAAGCTCCGTGCTGGTTAGCGTGCCTTGCCCATTGGAAAAAAACCCTATCGATGGATCGCCAAAAGGCGTGGAAACTTCATTCGCTTCCCACGTACCATTAAAAGATACCCTTCCGGCGTTCACCGCGGGGCCAGAGAGCGCCACGGTCAAGAACATTGCTGCTATTAAGCTGATTGTTTTCATTGTGATTGGATTTCTATTGGTTGGTTGTTTTAGGTTTGTAATTTCCTTTCTATTTGGATAAACGACGAACGGGTCGGGAACCGATCATCGGATTGGAAGAATTTTTTGGAGAACCGCCAAATGAATGGCGCAAGAGAATCGGTTGATCCCAAGGCTGGCGGACAGATTCCCGCTGGAACGCGCCGGTTAGGTCAGCACGAGGTGACGCAATTACTGGCTGATTGGAGCCAGGGAGATCGTGCTGCTTTGCAAAAGCTGACTCCGCTCGTGTATGAAGAACTTCAACGCCTCGCTCATCATTACATGGAGGGGCAACGTCCTGACCACACGCTACAAACGACGGCGCTGGTGAACGAGGCTTATCTGCGCCTTGCCGATCAGAAAAGACCAAGCTTTACGAACCGGTCACACTTTTTAGCCGTTGCCGCGAAAGCGATGCGTCAGATCTTGGTTGACCACGCCAAAGCGTCGCATCGCCAAAAGCGCGGCGCGGGTGCCAGCAAAGTAGAATTAGACGAAGCAGCGCTAGTCTCGCCGAAGCAGCCGAGAGCGATTCTTGATCTCAACGACGCTCTGGAGAGACTCGCGATGCTTGATTCAAGAAAAGCCGACGTAGTGGAGCTCAGGTACTTTGGCGGACTCAAGCAGGGAGAAAACGCCGAGGTGCTGAAGATCTCAACCGTGACAGTTCACCGCGATTGGGTGTTTGCGAGGGCGTGGCTATACGCAGAATTGCACAGTGCGGCCTGATCTTTTTTCTTGGCACCGGCGAATCACGCCAATTGACGCGAATGTTAGAATGACCAATTCAACGTTGCACGATTTAGCAATTTAACATAGGCGAAGCCATATGACGCCGCGCTTCGAAACTGTCGAAGAAATCTTTCACGCGGCGCTGGATTGCGAGCCGGACCAGCTCGTCGCGTTTCTGGATAAGAGATGCGCTGGCGATGAATTGTTGCGCGGTAAAGTTGAGCAACTGTTAGCTGCGCACCGACAAGCGGGGAGTTTCATTGCAACCCCGGTCGCCACTCTTGATACGAGCATTGTTGAAAACGAGCAACCTGACTTGCTGATCGGTCAAACAATTGGCCACTACAAAATCTTGAAGCGGATCGGTGCCGGCGGCATGGGCGAAGTGTATGTTGCTTTTGACGTCCGCGCCGGTCGAAAGGCTGCGCTCAAGGTCCTGCCCACACGCTTTACCGACGATGCGGGACGTCTGAAGCGGTTTCAGCAGGAAGCGCGCGCCGTAGCAGGGCTCAACCATCCGAATGTCCTGACAGTTTACGAGATTGGGGAGATTCAGTCGACTCATTACATCGCCAGTGAATTGATTGACGGCGAAACACTACGTCAACGTCTGTGTCGCGGACGACTGGAAGTGGACGAAGCGGTTGACGTCGCCATCCAAGTAGCTGGTGCACTGTCGGCCGCACACTCCGCCGGCGTCGTGCACCGTGACGTTAAGCCAGAGAACATCATGCTTCGTCCGGACGGGTACGTGAAGGTGCTCGACTTTGGGATTGCAAAGCTTGCTGAACAAGAACTGCCAGTGACGGTGCCGGAAGAGGAAGCGCTGTTACTGGTCGAAACCAACCTGGGATCGGTCCTTGGAACCGTCCGGTACATGTCCCCGGAACAAACCCGTGGGGCATCAGTTGATAAGCGCACCGATATCTGGAGCCTTGGCGTAGTGCTCTTTGAGATGCTAACCGGGCGGGCGCCATTCAACGGCGACACGCCAGTAGCAATCATGGCTGCAATTTTGGCAAAGGAACCGCCGCTGCTTGCGAACTACATGCGGCAAGCTTCAGGCGCGCTCCAGCAGATCGTCAGCAAGGCACTGCAAAAAGATGCGGCGCAACGATATCAGAATGCGAATGAGATGCTTGGCGCACTTAAAACGCTGCGTCGCCAGCTGGAATTCAAGGCCGAGTTGGAACGCACCGCACCGACGGGCTTGTGGTTCCGCTGGACACGATCGCCCACGGTTTTGGTGTTCGCATTGCTAGTGGGTGCCCTCTTCTTCGCGTTTCCGTTCTACTGGCTTCGAAAGCCGATAATGAGCTCACCGCCGGAAAAGAGCGTTGCCGTCCTGCCCTTTCAAAACCTGAGCAAAGATCAGGAAAAGGCTTTCTTCACCGACGGGATTCAGGAAGAGATTCTCAGCCGATTATCCAAGATCGCTGATTTAAAGGTTATTTCGCGCACTTCAACGCAACGTTACAAGAGCAAACCCGAAAACCTGCCGACGATCGCAAAACAGCTTGGTGTCACCCATATCTTGGAGGGAAGCGTGCAGGAGAGCGGCGACGCCATGCGCATCAACGTTCAGCTTATCAATGCGCAAAGCGATTCGCATCTGTGGGCCGAGAACTACGATCGCAAAGTCACTGACATTTTCGCCGTGGAAAGCGAGATCGCGACAAAGATCGCCGATACGCTTCAGGCGAAACTCACCGGCCGTGAGCAACGGGCCATCGCTGCGCGGCCCACCGAAAACACCGAAGCGTATCAACTGTATTTGCAAGGTCGGCATTTGTGGGGACAACGGACTGACACCGGATTGCTGAAGGCAATTGATTATTTTAATCGGGCGCTTTCGCTAGACCCAAATTACGCGCGCGCCTATGCCGGTATCGCAGATTGCTACATTACTCTTCCCGCTTTCAGCAAACTGAACCCTGCTGAATGTCGGCAAAAAGCAAAGCTGGCTGCGAGCAGGGCGCTCGAGATTGATAGCGATCTAGCCGATGCACATGTTTCTCTCGGCGTTTTACTCATGAATGACGGTAAGGTCGCAGAGGCGCGGAACGAGTTCCTGCGCGCAATGCAATTCGATCCGAATTACGCAAATGCTCCTCACTGGTATGCGCTCAAGGTTCTCGTGCCGCTCGGTCAATTCGATGAAGCGATTGCGCAATTGAAACGCGCCCTCGAGCTTGATCCGCTTTCGCCGCCGTTCAACGCCAACCTCGGCATGGGCTACACGATGGCGCGGCGTTATCCAGAGGCGATTGCTCAGCTTCGCAAAACGGTCGAGTTAAATCCGGCCTTTAGCTACGGCTACGGAGTTCTGGGCTATGCCCTCGATGCCAGTGGTCAGTTTGACCAGGCCATTCCCGAAATGGAAAAGGCCTATGAGCTCAGCCGTGATTTTCATGTGCTGGGACTGCTTGGCCACGCGTATGCACTAAGAGGCGATCGCGAGAAAGCTTTCCAGCTACTCAAACAATTGCAGGACTTGGAGCAGCAAAGTTCTGACTGGAACTACGGGTTGGCCCTCATTTATCTCGCCCTCGGTGATAAGAACGAAGCATTGAACCGGCTTGAAGAAAGCTATCGCACCGGTGAAGTCGGCTTCAATTTGCTTGAACATCAAAGTCGATCCCCTGGTGGATCCGCTGCGAGGCGATCCGCGATTTGAAGAACTGGCCGACCAGATTATACCTCGCGATCTGGAGAAAAGTCTCTGAACCCAGCGTTCCCGCGGATAATTTACGCCCCGCCGCAGGGTGCGTGCGCTGCCGTTACGCGGCGAACTTCTCTTCGATTAATCGCTGCAAATGATCTCCGATCGCCGGGTGATTGAGGCGTTGGATGACTTCATCCAGAAAGCCGGTTACAATGAGACGCTGGGCCACTGGGATGGGAATACCGCGCGTGCGCAGATAAAAGAGTTCGTCTTCGTCGATCTGACCGGACGTTGCGCCGTGGGTGCAACGGACGTTGTCGGCGAGAATTTCCAGGCCAGGCATCGAATTAGCTTCTGCATCGTCACTCAACAGAAGGTTGCGAACTTTTTGATACGCATCAGTGAAATGGGCGTGCGGCTCTACTCGGATCAATCCGCCGAAAATGGTGCGGGCGCGATCGTCGAGCGCGTTCTTGTAAAGGAGATCGCTCGCGGTGTGCGCCGAGATGTGGTCCTGCAGCGTGCGCGCATCGAATTCTTGCTGGTTTTTCGCCACAGCGACGGCAAGGAGGTCGCTACGTCCACCTTCACCGATCAGCCGACTAAGACTTTCGAAACGCGAATATCGCGAACCGAGATGCAAGTTCAGGCTCATGGCCGACGCATCGTGATCGACCGTTGTCGTGTTCATTTGCAGCGCGATGACGTTGTCGGCCCAGTTTTGTGCGCACACGTAGGTCACGTTTGCTCCGGGACCGGCGACGAGATCGTTTACGCCGCAGGCGAACCCGGGCGCGTGTTCATTCACCGAGCCGAAATGTTCGATCACGGTGACTTTGGCCAGCTCGTCGGTGACCAGGAGTAAATGCGGAAACGCGGAAGTATTTTCACCCGTCAGCCAATGAAAAATCTCGATCGGCAGCTCGATTTCGACGCCGCGCGGCACGTAAAGAAACGTTCCTGACGAAACGAGCGCTTGATGCAGAGCCGCGAACTTGGCCGAGCCGAGGATGGACGGTTGCGACATGAAATGTTTTCGGAACAATTCGGCGTGCTCAACCATTGCCCGCTCAAGTGATTGGAAAATGACGCCGCGCTTTTTCAGCTGATCCGAGATCACGTCGCGCTCGATTAGCTGGTCACCAGCGAAGATCATGCGCCCAGCCACCTCTTCGAGTCCGCGCGATTGCTCAAGAATAGTTGCGCGCTCCGTCTCAGCTAACGTACCGCCGTGTTTGAATGGCGTAAGATCAAGAAGATTGACGTTGGCAAATCGCCACGCCTGGTCTTTACGCGTCGGCTTCGGCAAGGATTCGAATTCTTTCCAAGCTGTGCGCTGCTGTTCCCGAAACCAATCGGGAAATTCACTCAACTCGGACGGGCCGGACAGAATCGCTCCAGCCCGGTTCAGTTCTTCATGTGTGACTAACGACATTTGATCTTACAACCAGTCGGCGGTCACAAACCGCCGCTACAGAGGAATTGGTTGGACGCGAAAGTTATCCGACCGAACCTTCCATCTCCAGTTCGATTAGCCGTTTGAGCTCGACGCTGTATTCCATCGGGAATTGGCGGACGAGATCGTTGACGAAACCATTCACGCTCAGGCTCATCGCCTGCGCCTCGGTGAGGCCGCGCTGTTGCATGTAGAAAATCTGTTCGGAGCTCACCTGGCTGACGCTGGCTTCGTGTTGAACGGCGTTACCCGTTCCGCGCACGGTGATCGTGGGATACGTATCGGTTCGCGAAGTCGCGTTGATGAGCAGGGCGTCGCATTCGGTGTTGTTCTTGCAATGCTTCAGGTGTTTCGGCACGTGGACCAGGCCGCGGTAAGTGGCGCGGCCTTTGCCGATGGAAATCGATTTGGAAACAATGTTACTGGTCGTTTCGTCAGCCGCGTGAATCATCTTCGCACCGGTGTCCTGGTGCTGGCCGTCGTTAGCCAGCGCGATGGAAAGAACTTCGCCACGCGCTTTTCGACCTTTCATAATCACGCTGGGATATTTCATCGTGAGACGGGAGCCGATGTTGCAATCGATCCATTTCACTTCGGCGTTCTCCTGGGCAAGGCCACGTTTTGTGACAAGATTAAAGACATTCGACGCCCAGTTCTGGACAGTAATGTATTGAATCTTTGCTCCCTTAAGCGCGACCAATTCCACGACTGCGCTGTGCAATGTAGGAGTATTAAACTTCGGAGCCGTGCAGCCCTCCATGTAAGTCACTTCCGAGCCTTCGTCCGCAATAATGAGAGTGCGCTCGAATTGCCCGAAGTTTTCGGCGTTGATGCGGAAATACGCCTGCAGCGGGTGTTTCACTTTCACACCGGGCGGGACATAAATAAACGAACCGCCGCTGAACACGGCAGAATTCAGCGCGCTGAATTTGTTGTTTTGAATAGACGGCCTCGCTGTCGAACTGCGCTTCCACGCCGGCAAGGAATTTTCGCTCCTGCTCAGGAATACCAAGACGCTCAAATGTACGCTTGATGTCGTCCGGCACTTCATCCCAACTGCGTTTCGCCTCGGTCCCAGGGGAGAGGTAATAGCGGATTTTGTCGAAGTCGATCGCTTCGAGATCCTTGCTAGCCCAATGTGTCGGGAGCGGCTTTTCCAAAAATGTCTTGAGCCCTCTGAGACGAAACTCACGCACCCAGTCCGGGTCTTCTTTGACATCCGAGATGTAATGAATAGTGCGCTCGCTCAGCCCGGCGCCGGCATCGCGCACGTGAGCCTCTGGATAAAAGAAGTCCCCGATGTTGCGATTAATATCGACTGCTGAAGATTCCGTTTTCATTGTGAATTTATCCTATTTACCTAAACGCTGGTTCGACGGCCCCGTCACGCGCCCAGTCGTAGCCTCTTTCTTCGAGCTCGAGAGCGAGCTCTTTCCGCCCGCTTCTAACGATTCGCCCCGCCACCATCACGTGGACGTGGTCGGGAACAATGTAGTTCAGGAGGCGCTGATAGTGCGTAATTAACAATATGCCAAGATCAGGGCCGCGCAATGAGTTTACCCCATGCGCCACGGTCTTGAGCGCGTCGATGTCAAGGCCGCTATCGGTCTCGTCGAGCACGGCATATTGGGGCTCGAGCACCGCCATTTGCAGAATCTCGGTACGTTTCTTCTCGCCTCCGGAAAAGCCCTCGTTGACCGCACGCGAGGTGAACGAGCGGTCCATCCCAAGCAACTCCATCTTTTCATAAAGCTTCGCATAATAATCGGTTGCCTCGAGTTCCTCGCCTTCCGGCAGGCGCGACTGCAATGCCGCGCGGAGAAAATTGGCGATCGTCACGCCTGGAATTTCGCTCGGATACTGGAAAGCCAGGAAAAGGCCGCGCCGCGCGCGTTCGTCGGGTTCAAGTTCCAGAAGGTCCTCGCCGTCCATCAATATTTTGCCAGCGGTAACGTGGTAATCAGGGTGACCAGCCAAAACCTTGGCTAGCGTGCTTTTTCCTGAACCATTCGGGCCCATGAGCGCATGCACTTCGCCCCGCGGCACGCGAAGAGTTAGGCCCCGCACGATCTCCTGATCGCCGACAGCAATGTGCAACTTTTCTATGTTCAATTCCTTCATAAAAGCGAACAGCAAATATACGCTGGTTTAGAGGATTTGCGAACCGCCAGTTATATGGCAGGCATGCTCTATGTCTATCTGCTGCACTCCATTGCGGATGATGGTTTTTACATAGGCTACACCACGGATTTAAGGCGACGATTAATTGAGCCTGAACAAGGCGCCTCATTTGCAACAAGGCACCGCCGACCTTGGAAGCTGATCTCCTACGAAGCTTAGACCGAGCGGGAGGATGCTGAGAAACGGGAACGATATCTCAAGAGCGGCGCCGGAAGGCGCTTGGTGCGCCATCAACTGAGGTATTACCTCGAAAAATTCCCGAGCCGCTCAAAACATGTGAGGCCGCAGGCCACGTGAGCGCCAAAGGCGCTCTTACGTGGCTACCCCGCTTGGATTCGAACCAAGAATAACGCCTCCAAAGGGCGCTGTGTTACCGTTACACCACGGGGTATCCCAAAGGGAGACTTTAGATTGGCCATTTTGGATCAAACCGCAATTGGCAAAATGCCGGACGAATGTGCATTCGAACCAAGAATAACCCCGAAGGCTTTCGGGGCTGTGTTACCGTTACACCACGGGGTATACGGATTTGCGATTTTAGATTGGCGATTTTCGATTCAAGCGCAATGTCCAAAATTCGAGCGTGATCGGCCCCGGTCGAGCAACTCGCTGGAAAAATCGAGGTTGAATCTCGGGGCGGTGGGACGAGGGTGATTCTCTCGCCGCCGGGTCAATCAGACATGGTTATGGAGCGCACGATTTTCCTTCAGCATTACCGCGTTTCTCTTGGCTCTGATGGCACGCCGACTGAACTCGGCCGAGATGGTGCCGCAATTGCCTACGAAGCCGTGGACGAAAGATCGCGTGAACCGGTTGCCCTAACGCTGGTTCCAGTCGAAAGCATCGATCCGGCCGTTCGGGGGCAATTCGAAGAGCAGGCACGCGCG
>WNFV01009183.1_pt1 | contig 10991 bp, 15 predicted proteins | sample 5400101 | NCBI WGS metagenome assembly WNFV01 (sample SAMN13153361, study PRJNA577476) | soil metagenome | isolation source: 115 cm soil or saprolite under grassland replicate 1 | place: USA:California | collected 2016-06-15
CCCGTTTCTGCAACTGCCGCGACGAGAACTCCGGAAAGGACCGCACGCCCAAGAAATCGCATGCGTGTATTACGGTCGCAAGCGGCGTGCCGTCCGCCGGCGCGCGGAGGGATCAGGAAGATCGGGAGCCTTACCCCTCGAGCAACCCCTTCTCCGCCAGCTCCTGGCAGTCGACGCAGTACGGCGTCCAGGGCACCGCGGTCAGACGCTTTTCGCTCATGGCAGCGCCGCAGTTGCCGCAGAAGCCGTACGCGCCGTCGTCGATCCGATTGAGCGCTTCGTCGATCTGCAGGAGAACGGTTCGCTCACCGTCGGTCAGGGAGTAGAGGAACTCGCGCGTGTAGGACGAGACGGCCTTGTCGGCGATGTCCTGGGTCGCCTCCTCGGTGGTCTCCTCCTCGGCGCTCCGCGCCTTCGCCAGCTCGTCCGACAGCTCCACCTTCTTCTGCTCCAGAAGCCGCCGGTATTTTTCCAGCTCGCGCTTCCCTCGCTTGGGGACCCGCGCGGTGCTCGTCGGCATTCCAGTTCTCCCTTCTGTGACCCCGGCGACACGCCCGGAGTCCGTGTTTTAGAACGCGCGATGATACCCGATCCGACCGACGCCCGGCCGGAGAAACCGTTCCGGCGGGACGGAACAGAGCAAACTCCCTGCCGGCGCCGGTTATTTCTTCTTCGGATCCCCGACGTAAGTCGAGGATGGGTCCGGTTTCTTTGCCGCGTTCCGCGCCCTCTCCCAGAGAAACTTGCGGGACACGCCGAGCCGCTTCGCGGCAAGCGACCGGTTGCCTCCCGCGCGGCGGAGCGTTTCCTCGATGTAGGCGTCCGACAGCTCCTTCAACGTCCAGCGTCTCTCGACGGCCGCGGAGAGAATCGATGCCACGGAGCCGAACTCCCCCGAGGGCAGATCCGCCGCCGACACGACCGGCGCATCCGCGGTCAAGGCCGCCTTCTGCACCACGTGAAAGAGCTCGCGGACGTTGCCGGGCCATGGATGTTGCGTGAGGAGCTCCTCCGCGTCGCGGGAAAACCGGCGCGCCGGACGTCCATATTCGCGCGCGCACTCCTTCAGACACTGGCGGGCGAGCGGAAGGACGTCCTCCGGCCGGTCCGCGAGCCGGGGCAGCTTTACGGAGACGACGTCGATCCGATAGAAGAAGTCGTCGCGAAACGCCTTCTCGCGGACGAGCTCCGAGAGATCGCGACGGGAAGAGACTACGAGCCGCGCGCGGAAGGGGTGGACGACGACTCCGCCGAGGCGCCGGAACGTCCGCTCCTGGAGGACGCGAAGGAACTTGGCCTGTCCGGCGAGCGAAAGCGAGGAGACCTCGTCGAGATACACCGTTCCGTCCGACGCGACCTCCAGAAGACCGCGCTTGTCGGACACGGCCCCGGTGAACGCTCCTCGCTCGTGGCCGAAGAGCTCGCTCTCGAAGAGGTCGTCGGAGAGATTGGCCGCCTCGACCCTCACGAACGGCCGGCCGCGGCGGCTCGACGCGTCGTGAAGAGCGCGCGCGAGCCGGTCTTTGCCGGTCCCGCTCTCCCCCTGGATCAGGATCGTCGTGGGAAGATCGATCGCGCGATCGAGCATCGCGATCTCGCGCGCGAGGGACCGGCTGCGCGTTCGGAAGAGTGACTTCAGAGACGATCGCCGGCCGGCGGGAAACCGGTCGGATTCTTCAGGAGGAGGCGGCGAAGCGGCCCGTCTCATTCTGCGCGTCGCCCCAGAGCCGTTCGAGGGCGTAGAAGCGGCGTGCCTCTTCCTGGAAGACGTGGAAAACGACGTCGCCGTAGTCCATCAGGATCCAGGTCGCCGGCTGGAGGCCTTCGACGGAGGAGGGCGAGCCGATCCTCTCGACGATCGCGTCGGCGATCGCACGGGCCTGTCGGTCGGAATTCGCAGTGGTCAGGACGAAGTAGTCGGCCATCGTGGTCAATTCCGTGAGGTTGAAGACGAGCACGGCCGAGGCCTTCCGGTCGAGGGCGGCGGTCAAACCTTCCCGAACTTTTTCCTGCGAGGTGTAATCCGCCGTCAACCCTCGACTCCGCGATACAGGCGATGCTTCGTAAGGTACTCCGCGACCGGTTCCGGGACACAGCCTGCCGGGCTCTCCCCACGGGCGAGGCCATCTCTCAGGTCCGTCGAGGAGATTTTAAACGACCCTCCGTCGAAAACCTCCAGGCGATTTTCGAGCCCGGCGACTTTCGGGACGCGCAGGCGATCGCCCACGAAGGGTTCCCGGTGGAAGGCCGCGATGCGGGCGAGCCGGACGATCTCCTCCGGATCCTTCCATCTCCCGAAGCCGGCGAGCGCGTCGGTGCCCATGAGCAGCCACAGTTCGTCTCGCAAGAATCGCGCCGAGAGAGCGCGCAACGTGTGGACGGTGTAGGAGGGCGGCTCCCGGTCCAGCTCTTCGAAGGAAACGGTCCAGTCCGACCGGCCCGCGATCGCCAGCGCCACCATCGCGACCCGATGTCGCGCGTCGGTCGGCGCCGCGCCCTTCAACGGGGAGAGCCGCGCGGGGACCCAGATGACCCGGGCGAGCTCGAAGCGCTCGGCGGCGCGGGCGACCGGCCTCACGTGGCCCTCGTGAACCGGGTCGAACGTCCCGCCGAAGATGCCGATGCGCACGGGCAGAGAGTATCTAGCTTCGGCTCGTGGCAGCCGTCTCCCGGCTCAAGCCGTCGAAAAAGTGGTGCGTGAGCGGCTCTAAGCCCCGGTGCGTCACCGCCGAGATCTCGAAGAACGGCAGCCCACGGGCGGCCGCGGCGCGAGCGATCGAGGCGGGGCGCTCGGGATCCGAGACTGCGTCCATCTTCGAGGCGACGAGGACGCGCGGCCGCGCCGCGACTTCGGGATCGAACTCCTCGAGCTCTCTTTCCAACACCGCGACGTCGCTCTCGGCGTCGCCAGAGCCGGATGCGTCGACGAGGTGGCAGAGCAGGCGGCAGCGCTCGACGTGCTTGAGGAATCGGATCCCGAGGCCGGCGCCGCGGTGGGCTCCTTCGATCAGCCCCGGGATGTCGGCCACGACGAGCGTCCGGCTGTCGTCCCCCGCGACGACTCCGAGGTGAGGAGCGAGCGTCGTGAACGGGTAGTCCGCGATCTTCGGCTTCGCGGCCGAGATTGCCGAGATGAGCGTCGACTTACCGGCGTTCGGAAAACCGATGATCGCCACGTCGGCCAGGAGCTTCAGCTCGATCGCGAGCTGCCGCTCCTCGCCGGGGAGCCCCGGCTTCGCGAACCTCGGCGCCTGGCGCGTGGGCGTCGCGAAGTGCTGGTTTCCCCACCCTCCGTTGCCCCCCTTCGCGAGAAGGACCTTCTCGCCCGGGGAAAGGAGCTCCGCGATCGGCTCGCCGGTCTGCAAATCGCGGACGACGGAACCGAGCGGAAGCGGCACGACGACGTCCCCGCCCGAGCGGCCGTGTCGGTTCGAGCCCTTTCCGTGTTCGCCGCGTTCGGCGCGAAAGGATCTCTGGTGGCGCAGGTGGTAGAGCGTATTCCGTGCGGGATCGGCGATCGCAAAGACCGAGCCGCCGTGACCGCCGTCGCCGCCGGATGGGCCGCCCCGGGGAACGAACTTCTCCCGGCGAAAAGCGACGCACCCGTTGCCGCCGTCGCCCCCCTTGACCTGAATCTCCGCGGTATCGATGAACATCCGAGGGCCGGCGGGCCGAAGATGTCAGCCGGAAGAGGTGACGATCTCGTCTACCGTCTTGCGACGACCTTCTTCCGGCTAGACGGGCTCGACCGAAATGATTCGACCCGACCGGCCGCGGTCCTTGAAACGGACGATGCCGGCGACCCGCGCATAGAGCGTGTCGTCCTTCCCGCGGCCGACGTTGTCGCCCGGGAAGAACCGCGTGCCTCGCTGCCGTACGAGGATCGACCCGCCCGAGACGACCTGCCCGCCGAAACGCTTGACGCCGAGCCGTTGAGCGTTCGAGTCGCGACCGTTGCGCGACGAGCCCTGTCCCTTCTTGTGAGCCATGGTTGCCTACCCTTCGATCGAATCGATCCGGACCTCGAGCATCGTCTGGCGATGCCCCTTCGTCCGGCGGTACTGCTTGCGAATCTTCTTCTTGAAAACCAGAACCTTCCGGTTGCGAACCTCCCCCAGGACCGTCGCCTTGACCGAGACGCCCGAGAGCTCGTCCTTCGCCGACCGCACATCCCCCTCTCCGGAGACCAGGAGAACGTCGGAGAGAGTGAGCTCCTCGCCTTTCGCGACTTTTTTCGCGGACGGCTTCTCGATGCGGACGACGTCGCCCGCCGAGACCTTCATCTGCTTGCCGCCCGAGCGGAGGATGGCGTACATGGAGCCTCCGGGAAAGAACGCGAAATCATACGGTTTGGCGGGAGAAAGTCAAGCTTCCTCGTCGATCTTGTTCGGCAATTCGTCCCGGTCGCGCTCGGAGCGCGGGAAGTGGCGGGCCAGGACCTCACCGACCTTCTCGATCCCGTGGAGAATTCCCTCCGTGAAATCGCCTCGGCGGAATGCCTCCTCCATCTCCGCCGCGACCTCCTTCCAGAAGTCGTCGCCGCACTTCTCGTGGATCCCGGAGTCTCCCAGGATCTGGAACCGCCGGACTGCCGGGGCGATGTAAAAGAGGACGCCGTTTCTCTCCGCGGTCTTCGTCATCCCGAGAATATCGAACCTTCGACGGGCGCGCTCCTCGAGATTGTCCGGTTTCCGGTGGGTCACGTGGACTCGAATCTCCGCGGAACTCTTGCGCTCCGCGTCCGCGATCGCGCCGACGATCCGGTCGCTGTCCAGCTTCGAGAAGAAAGATGCCATTACCAGCTCCCCGAGGCGCCGCCGCCGCCGGAGAAGCCGCCGCCACCGGAGAAGCCGCCCCCTCCCCCGCCGCCGGAGAACCCCCCGCCTCCGCCGCCGAAGCCGCCCCCGCCGGTCCACCAGCCGCTTCCCCCGAAGGTCCTCCAGCGGCGCGATCGTCTCGACAAGAGCGGAAGCACGATGAAGAAGAACAAGAAGAAGAAGGCGAGTGGAACGGAGCACCCCGGGAGACCCGTACCGCGGTTTCGTCGCGATCGCTCGTTCACCGTGGTCCCCGTGCCTTTGTACTCCCCCTTCGTCGCGGCGATCATCGCGTCCACGCCGGCTTCGATTCCGGCCGCGTAATCGTTTGCGCGGAACCGCGGCACGATCTCCCCCTGAATGATCCGGTTCGCGATGGCGTCGGGAAGTACGCCCTCGAGGCCGTATCCGACCTCGATGCGCAGTTTCCGGTCGTCTACGAAGACGAAGAGCGCGGCCCCGTTGTCCTTTTTCGCCTGGCCGACGCCCCATTTCTTGAAGGCGCGGACGGCGAAATCCTCGATCGTGAAGTTCTCCGGAAGCTTGCGGTCGATCCACACGACGATCTGGTTCGACGTGTCCCGCTCGAACTGCTCGAGCTTCCGGGAGAGCGAGTCCACGCGCTCGGCCCCGAGCACTCCCGCGTTGTCGGTGACGTACTTCGCCGGCTTCGCCGGGAGCTGCTCCTCGAGGGAGCGTTGCGCGACCGCACTTCCCGCGGCGAAGACCGCGAGGAAAACGGCCAGCGCGATCGGCCGGAACGTCGACCGGCCGGTCAGCTTCGTCTTCTGTCTCCCGTCTTCCGTTACCGTCCTATGGCGTCCTCGCCGGTGCCGGGTTCTTGAAATCGAAATTGACCGCGGGCGCACGCTCGGCGCCGGGCGTGACCGCCCTGAAGTACGCCTTCTCCTTGAACCCGAACATCGAGGCGAAGAGGTTCGTCGGGAAGCGCAGCCGCGCCGTGTTGTACGCCTGCGCCGAGTCGTTGTAGCGGATCCGCTCGACGTTGATGCGGTTCTCTGTCCCCTCGAGCTGGGCCTGGAGGTCGCGGAAGTTCTGACTTGCTTTCAGCTCGGGATACCGCTCGACGACGACGAGCAGCCGCTGCAGCGCGGCTCCGAGTTGCCCCTGAGCCGCCTCGAAACGCGCCAGAGCTTCGGGGTCCGTCGGAGCCGTGGGGGCGTTGATCTGTGCCCGTCCGACCGAAGCCCGGGCGTTCACGACTGCCTCGAGGGTGCTCTTCTCGAAGTTTGCCGCCCCCTGGACCGTCGCGACGAGATTCGGGACCAGATCTGCACGGCGCTGGTAGGCGCTCTCGACGTTGCCCCACTGTTTGTCGACGTCCTGGCCGAGCTTGACCAGGCGGTTGTAGGTGCCGGCCATCGAAACGCCGACGATCACGGCGAGGACGACGATCAGAGCGACGCATCCAAGACCGAGTTTCCCCATGGCTGCTCCTCCTTTTCGGTCGCGGCGGATTGTACAGGCGCGCCGGCGGCTCTCAGCCGCCCGAACCCAGCCGGTTGAGCACTTCCGCGGGGAGCAAGGCCTCGAGTCTTCCGCCGGCTGCTGGCGTCCACGAGACGTGGGCAACCGAGGCCTTGCGGAGCGGAATCTCCCGGTGTTCGTCGCCGAAGACGAGGAAAGCGACGATCGAGCCGAGGAGAGGCTGATGCCCGACGAGGAGCGCTGCGCGCCATCCGCCCGCCTCGAGCTCCGCGACGACGTCCGCGGGAGCGCGTCCCGGCTCGAGAGAGCGGGAATCGATCACTTTCGCGATGCCGAGAGCGTGTGCAGCGGGGCCGGCCGTTTCGCGGGCGCGGCGATACGGCGACGTGAGGATCGCTTCGATCTCCGGATCGAGCGCGGCGAGACCCCGCGCGACCGCGGCCGCGCGCCGCGTCCCACTGCGCGTCAAGGCACGGTCCTCGTCCTGACCCGAATCGGAGCTCTCCTCCGCCTTCGCGTGCCGCAGGAGCCAGATGTCCATGAAATCGAAGTGTAGCCCGCGCGGTATTCTTATCGGCAGTTTGGCTCTTTCACCCGGCGACCTGGTCGGCCCCTACGAGATCGTCGCGCCGCTCGGCAAAGGCGGAATGGGAGAGGTTTACCGCGCACGCGACGTCCGGCTCGCCCGCGAGGTGGCCTTGAAGGTGCTCCCCGAGACCGGCGCGAACGACGCCGAGACCCTCGCCCGCTTCGAGAGAGAAGCGCGCGCCGTCGCGGCTCTCAACCATCCGAACATCCTCTCGATTCACGACACGGGCGAGCATCGAGGGATCCCCTACGCGGTCACCGAGCTCCTCGAGGGTGAGAACCTCTCCGACCGGTTGCGGGCCGGTCCGCTGGCGCCCAAGCGCGCGACGGAGATTGCCTGCCAGGTCGCCGACGGGCTGGCCGCCGCCCACGCCCGCGGCGTCATCCACCGCGACATCAAGCCGGAGAACATCTTCTTGACGAACGACGGTCGCGCAAAGATCCTGGACTTCGGAATCGCGCGGATCGGCCCGCGCCCCGGCGACATCACGTCGCGCATGGCGGCGGCGCGAGGGTCATCGAGCTCCCAGTTCGTGATGGGAACCGCCGGATTCATGTCGCCCGAGCAGGTGCGCGGCAAGCCGATCGACTTTCGAACCGACGTGTTCTCGCTCGGCGCGGTCTTTTACGAGATGTTGACCGGACGCCGCGCCTTCGACCGGCCGGCGATGGTCGAGACCATGGCGTCGGTCCTGAAAGACGAACCCGCGAAGTTCCCGGAGACCGAGAGGATCCCGGAAGAGATGCGCCGTTTCGTCTTCCGGTGCATCGAGAAGGACCCGGCAGACCGCTATCAGTCCGCGCGCGATCTGCTCCTCGACCTGCGCGCCTTCCAGGCCGAGCAGGTCCACGAGGCCGCCGAGCGCGTGCAGTTCCGCGCCGAGCCCCCCTGGAAGCACCGCCGGACCCGCGTCGCGCTCCGCGCGGCGGGAGGGGTGCTCCTGTTCGTGCTGGGAGTGCTCGCCGGTTCGTGCTGGCAGCGGGGGCGCATGGCCGGCGGGACGGCACCGCAAGGCTCCGCCTCCCGCCCCTGACCCGCTAGGCCGAAGCGACTTCGGACTCGAGACCGCCGGACACCACCGGGAGAGCTCCCGGCCGTTCCTTCGGCACCGGGATCGGCGCCGCGCAGCACGCGTCCTTGCACGCATCGTAGAGCGTGCGCCGCTGCATCGGCTCGTAGCCGGCGTCGGAGATCAAGCGCCGCATTTCGGACTGCGTCATCCGGTTTCTCGCGCCGGCCGCGTACACGACGTTCTCCTCGATCATGATCGAGCCGAGGTCGTCCGCACCGAAAGCGAGAGACGTCTGTCCGATCTTGGGCCCCTGCGTGACCCACGAGCCCTGCACGTGTCGGACGTTGTCCAGGTAGAGGCGGGACACGGCGAGCGTCTTCAGGTATTCGAAGCCGCCGGCGGTCTCGACCTTGCCGTCGAGAGCTGTGTTCTCCTCGACGAACGTCCACGGGATCCACGCCGTGAACCCGCCGGTCCGGTCCTGGAGATCCCGAACGACGCGGAAGTGCTCGACCCTCTGCTCGTACGTCTCGCCGATCCCGAACATCATCGTCGCGGTCGTGCGCATCCCGAGCGCGTGCGCGGTCTCGTGAACTTCGACCCACTTCTCGGTCGGCGCTTTCGTGAGCGACCACACGCGCCGCCGCACGGAGTCTTCGAGGATCTCGGCGCCGCCGCCCGGGATCGACTGGAGTCCGGCGTCGGAGAGCCGAACGATGACGTCCTTCATCGACCACTTCGTCATCTTCTTCAGGAAGTACACCTCGGGGGCCGAGAGCGCGTGGAGATGAATCGTCGGGAAGTTCGTCCGGATGAACCGGAACATGTCCTCGTAGAAGGAGAACGGCAGCTCGGCGTGGACGCCGCCCTGGAGAAGGACGCCCGTGCCACCCAGATCGATCGTCTCCTGGATCTTCCGCCCGATCTCGTCGAAGGAGAGGACGTACGCCTCGGGATGCTTCGAATCGGGCCGGTAGAACGCGCAGAACTGGCAGCGGTAGACGCAGACGTTCGTGTAGTTGATGTTGCGGTCGACGATGTATGTCGCGACCGCCGGGTCGTTTTTCCGCTCCCGGACCTGGCTCGCTGCGGCGCCGAGCTCGAGCAGTCTGCCTTCGCGGAGAAGAGTGACCGCGTCCTCGTCCGAGAGCCGCTCGCCCGAGAGCGTGCGTTCGAGAATCTCCGGCGTGCGAGGACCGCTCATCACGAGAATTCTAGACGAACCGGCAGACCTCCAAGGGTTACCGGCGGAACATCACACGCCGCCCTGCGTAGAGCGACGAAGACGTGAAACCGCTCTCGCAATCCCTCCGCATCTTCCTGTGGTTGGTCGCCTACCTCGTCTTCGTCAAGCTGGCCCTGGGCCTGTTTCCGGCGGTCTTTCGCTCCACGGCGCAGGCGAAGGTGTTCGATTGGCCGTTTCTGGCACTCTGGGCCGCACTCGGCTTCGCCGGCGTCTCCCTGTCGGAGCGAACGGGATTCCCGCCGGCGTGGAAGAAGGGATCGGCCCGATCGCGGCTGCTGGTCCCGGCCTCGTTTGGGATCGGTTTCGGCCTGCTCGCCGTCTCGACCGACGCGGTGACCGGTTGGACGAAGGCCGTCGCGGCGAAGCTCGGCCAGTCTTCCATCCATATCCCGCTTCCCGCTTCTCTGCTGATCTACCCGGGCGGCGCCATCATCGTCGAAATCCTGTATCGCTTGTTTCTGATACCGGTACTCCTCTGGATCGTTTCCTCTCTCCTTCTGCGCGGCAAAGGACGGGATGCAACGTTCTGGACGCTCGCCGCTCTGACGTCCCTTCTCGAGCCGCTCGGTGACCTCGGGCTGCGCGACCAGGGCCATACGACAATGGCCGCGGTGTTCGTGCAGGACTACGCGCTCAACTTCACCCAGGCCTGGATTTTTCGGAAACGCGGGTTTCCCGCCGCGATCGCCGTGCGCGTGGCGTTCTACCTCGTCTGGCACATCCTCCCGGGACTCGCGGGCTGAGGGGTCCCGGGCTCAGAAGGATCGGAGCGGTTGAACTCGGGGGATCAGCCCGTCTTCGGCAGCCAGTCGATAGAAGAGATCGAGCCCCGCGAGGTCGCCCGAGTCGAGCTCGTAGTGGAGCGAGTGACGCAGGTAGTCCTCGACGACCGCCTCGGAAAGTCCCGACTCCGCCGCCTCCCGGGCGACGAGACGCGGAAAATCCCGCCGGCCGGCCTCGTAAGACGCGCGGACCAACTCCGCCACTTCCCGCTCTGGCACGCCGTCTCGGACCGCCCAGAAAGCGAAGACGAACGGATGGCCGGAAAACGCCCGCCACTCCGCTGCGAGGTCGAGGACGACGTGGCCGTTCAGTCGCGCCTTCAGCGCCGGATCGCCGATGACGAGTGACGCGTCGGCTTCTCCCGCAGCCTCTCCGTACTCCGGTTCCAGTCCGTACCGGCGCTTCAGCAGGAGCCGCGTCAGGACCGCCGAGGTTCGCGAAGCCGGATCCAGAGCGACCGTCCGGATCCTCTCGCGCGACACTCTCGAGACGAGCAGCACCGAGCGGACCTCGGACGCCGCCGCGATGCCGAGGCCTCCGACGACGGTCAAGCCCGGTATCCGCTGGTACTCGATGGACGGGATGAGCCCGACGTCCGCCTCGCCCGAAGCGAGCTTGTCGGCGCAGACGGAGGGAAGGTCGCGCGACACTCCGATTCCGGGAGGCGGCTCTTCGAGAAGGCCCCAGATGAGGGGCCGGGCGTTGACGAAGTCGACGACGGAGAAGCGGAGCATCGGGCGTCGAAGGGACGGCCGGTCTACCCCTGGCTCATCATGTTCAGGAACTCGCCGTTCGTCTTCGTCTTCTCGAGCTTTTCGGTCAGGAGCTCCATCGCCTCGACGGTCGAGAGCGGGTTCAGCACCTTGCGCAGTACCCACACGCGGTTCAACTCTGCCTTGTCCATCAGGAGCTCTTCTTTCCGCGTGCCCGACTTGTTCATTTCGATGGCCGGGAAGACGCGCTTGTCGACGAGCTTGCGGTCGAGGTGGGTCTCCATGTTGCCGGTTCCTTTGAACTCCTCGAAGATGACGTCGTCCATCCGGGAGCCCGTGTCGATGAGCGCAGTCGCGATGATCGTGAGCGACCCGCCTTCCT
>WNFV01023112.1_pt1 | contig 10991 bp, 15 predicted proteins | sample 5400101 | NCBI WGS metagenome assembly WNFV01 (sample SAMN13153361, study PRJNA577476) | soil metagenome | isolation source: 115 cm soil or saprolite under grassland replicate 1 | place: USA:California | collected 2016-06-15
ATTTCCCTGAGACGTCCCAGCATCGCCTGAAGGCGTTGCACGACCGCTGCACGTGCAGCGATCGCCCCCCCCTTCCTCGGCGCGAGCTCATGCGTCGGAGCGCTGTCCGCCGCTGGCGTGACAGGGCTCGGGCCCGGTGAAAAGTCGGGGGGCGGCGGTACGACCCGCGGCGGAGGCGGAACGACGCCGCGAGGTGGAACGACAGTACGGACCGTGGGGGCAGCCGGGCGGGGAGCGGCCGCTGCGTGCGGCCTGACGAGTCTGACGTAGGCCGGTTTGCGGCTGAGGCGGGACCAGACAGCGAGCAGCAGCGCCGCGCCCAACGCCCCGGCGGCGTCCGGTACGAGATCCCGCACGCGGCAATGTCCCCGCCCCGTCACAGTCATGCCCTCGGCGATCTCGACGAGGACTCCCACGAGCAGCGTCGCGAGGAGCGCCCAGAACGCGCGCGCGTCAGACCTCCCGAACTGTACCCACGACATCCAGTAGAAGCCGGCGAACAGCGCGATGTACGCGTAGTTGTGCAGCGAAAGAACGAGCACCTGCATCGTGGGAAGGAGTTGCTCGCACTTCGGGGCGTGCACGTGGAAGTGGGTTTGCGCGGGAAAGTAGAGGAGCCCGAGCACCACGAATGCGGGGTAGGCCCAGCGCTTGCCGCGCAGGGCGAGAAGAGCGAGGAGAGCGAGGACGCCCGCACCGATGCGAACGGCTAGAGGTGACATGTGTCCAGACGCAGCGTGACGACGTTGGCCTAAGCTAAGGAGTCACGCCTCGCAAGCCGTCAGCCTCCGTATAGGCCGTCAGTTCTACTGAGCGCGCAAATCGACCTCAACGCGATCACCGTTGACGAGGACGATGCTTTGATTCACCAGTTGTTGGCTCGTGATGTCCGCCTCTGCGAACTTCAGCATTGCGTCAAGCGGGAAGTATGCGTCGATCGTATCGCTTTTGGTGTCGCTGTAGGATGGAGCGGTCCCGTGAATGCTGGTTTGTTGCAGCTTGAGCCCGCTAATCACAGTGTGCGGCACCGCGATCTTCGTGAACGCCTTGAGCAGTGCCAGTTGGTTGTCGATCACGCGACCGACGCGTGCCATCCGAGTCACACGGAGATCATTCCACGTGTGGCCGTCACCGATAAGCACCATGGTCAAGTAGGTGACTCCCTTGTACGTTTCCGAACCGAGGCGAATCCCCTGGGCCGTTGAGTCCGCGAACCTCAACAAGAGGAGGCGCTGAGCGGACGTGAAGTGCTCGAGCGGACCCGTAAAGAACCGTGTGCCCAGCGAGTCGTACGCCACGTTCCGGATGGAATCGGCGGCACTGAGAGGCGCCACAAGCGCACGAATCACCTGGGGCTGGCCCGCTGGGGCATAGAGGCGATGCTTAAAGCCGGCGAAGGCTGTAGTGAGAGTCACCTCGATGAAGCGCCCATCCGCATCCTGGCGGCTCACAATCTTCAGATTGGAGACGAAGAAGTGGAGTCTCGACGGAAAGCGTCCGAATCGCCAATCCCGTTTCCAGGTTGAATCGCGAGGGTCTCGGACCTCCACCACACCGTCAGAATCGCGGGCCTCGACCTCGAGATTGATGTCGCGGCTAGAGGACCCGCCCCGGTGAACGACCGCAAATCCCGCTGGCAGCGTGAGCACCACCGAGTCGCCTTTCACAAATCCAACGTCGGGGGTTTGCGGTAGCGCCGTAGCACCGTGAACGCGGAGTAACCAGACCAACACTAGGGTCCAACCGACGCTTGCCGGACGCATCTGGATACCGCTGCCTCTCGATTGTGTCGCGGTCGCGGCTCAAGAACCATCGTAACCGGAACCACCAAAACTGCCGAAGGAGCGACGGTTCCGCAATCGGACGACCTCTTCGGTAGTGGGTCACCCAGTACCACCTCTTCGCGCCCACGCTTCGAGAGGCCTCTACCCTGCCACGCCCATCCGCCGCTCCGCCGCGATGCGCGCGCCGAGCTACGCGACTACTCGTCGAAGAACGCCCGCTATCTGGCGACGACAGCGCGCAGCCACCGGCGACGAATCATCTTCGAGAATGGAGCGACGACCAGCCAGTAAGGAGACGCACCAAACGGTCAGGTGCGGCGGGCATGGCGAGAGCTTGACGCACGGCCTGCTCTGGAGAGAGCGACACCCGGACCTCGTGACGGTGCCCTACGTCGAAAGACGGCAGCCAGCTGTCGATGCCGGGCATTGAGGACAGCCACCTAACGGCGTGCGCCTACCTTGCGGCGCGATGAAGAACGATGCATTCCATGTCCGTCTCCAAGCGCATAGTGAGAGCGCATGCTTACTTTTTTACTTCCGGGCATGATTCGTCCGATCGAAACTCGTTTTTGGCATCGGCCGCATCATTTGGTTGTATTGGCCAGTCCTCATTTGTGTAGTCGCCCACCGTGAATCTGTTGCCGTCCTGTTCGACGGCCCAAAATACCTTGCCTTCGGCATTAAGATAGATTCGGACGTTGTTTGGAACATAGTCCAGATAGACGAAACGAAGCTTGCCGGCCGTGTCGTAATACCGCTCCACGGGAAGTAGCTCACGGTGCGATATGGTCTGAACAATCTTCAACATCCGGACACGGTTTGCTTCATCTTGAACCAGACTCTTTGAGTTGATCGGATAGGGCGACGAACAGAGGGATGACTCGACATCGAAGTTTCTGGTCTTTATTTCGTACCTATTATCGTTCACCCCGGCCTTGATCTCGTCGTAAATAGCCCGTACCTCCTTGACCTGCGGGTCATTCTTCCAGTTTTCCATTTTCACGGCGTACTGCGCAGGACGTCGGCCGATATCATCTCTAAACCAGCCGAGACTGATACCGACGATGATCCCGAGAGCAGCTACGACAAGATATACGCCGGGTGCCAGTAACCAGCGCGCCACCCGGTGCCGCCGCAGGATCGGCAACCGCCAAAACAGAATCGTTGCGACCGACGGAAGGGCGAGAAGGACAATAATGGCTTCGGACAGAGAGAGATGCATGGTTGATGCGCTCTAACGTGGAGGTTTGCGGCGCGGCGAGCCTGACGGCGAATTAAGCGATGCGCTTGCCGCCGCGTCCGGCAACACCGCCATGTTCGACGGCCCTACTCAATGTTGAAGCCACCCTTCTTACAGAAGTCAGCAAACTCTTCGAGGTATCCCCATATGCTCTCAGGAACGCCGACGTGGTAGTCCGCATATCCGGTCTGCTCGCGAACGGCCACCGAGATCTCTAGCGCAAGCTCCTCCGCCTTCCGAGTCCTCTCCGAATCTGCAACGGCCCTCTCAAGAGCGACACCCAGTGCCCGCGCATCGTCGGCCGTCACACGCCGTCCTTCGTTCGAGTCGTACGCCCCTGACCATGAGGCATTCTCTACCGTGGGCGGTGCCTGAGTTCCTACCGGTCTCCAGTCGTAACGTTGCGCAAGGTTCAGCAGGAACGTCCAACCACTTCCGTTCCAGCGGAACGTGGCTCTGGACTCGCTGGTTAGGTCCATGCCCATTGCTGGCCCCAGGTCCGTCGAACGGACCGCGCTTAAGCTGCAGGGCACTGGTGAAAAATCAAATACCCCTACGCGCGCTGCCAGCTTCAAACGCTTGTTAGGTAGCGGCCTCATCTAGCGCGTGAAAGTTGCAGCACCAGCAGGATTCAGCGCGAACGGCCCGCTCCCAATCACGCGAAGGACGCGCACCGTGTACGCGCGACCAGGCGTGAGTAATGTGGGCGCGAGGACCTCCAGAGCATTGGCTGGTCGGTGACCATATCGGACGACAGGGAGAATCACGTTTCCGTCACGACCGCTTACGGTCCAGGTGGGCACATTTGTGGAGTGGTCGAACACCTCAAGCCAAGCGACTGGGCAAGCGGGCGCCCACACGATGTCGAGGTCGGAGCCATTCTGGATGCTGAGCGTGACGCTGTCGCCGGGACAGGGCTCCGGATCGAGGAGGTCGGGGCCGCCCTCGCAGGCGGGGAGCGCAGCGAGGATCAGGAGAGCAAATGGAAGTGCAGATAGCCGCGTCATCGGACGCTCGCTAGAGTGGAGGCCGCTGCCTAACGGACCGCGCTTAAGCTGCGGCGCCGAGCTGAAAGGCTCACAAACGGAATTCTACCACACCGCGAGTAGAACGTTCGCCGGGCTCGCTGGGCACGGGCGCCGGCAACTTCAAGCGCATGTTAGGCTGCCCGCGCAATGGTCTTCCCGATCAGACGGGTACCAGCGGCGATGGCCATTCCGCCCGCAACGAAACCGACCGGCGAAACGAGAGCCAACCCAACGCCACTCACCAGGAGCATCGATCCCAACATGATTCGAGAGATCCGACTGATGCGACTGAGGCGCTGCGAAATTGGCGGACCCTGAGGGGAACGCCCGCGTCCAGGTTCACGGAGGCCCATTGCGGTCGGAGGCTTCCGAGGCGGCGGAACGAGCTGATCGCTCGGCTCGGGCTCCGGTAGTGGAACGTGTTCAGGCTCAGCCATATTTGAACATACAAAGTTTCTAAATGGGGCCGAATAACGGATCGCGCTTAAGCTGCAGCGCGCTGAAGAAAAAGGTGTCATTCAATATCCTACGCGCGCCGCCAGCTTCAAGCGCTGGTTAGGCGGCTCACTTCGCCACCAACTCCTTTACGGCAAGGTGGCGCTGCGTCCCGTCCCAGTAGAGAAATGCAATGCGACGCGTTGCCGGATGAACATCAAAGTCGGCCAGTTCTGCGTAGTCGGCAAAGGGCAACAATCGCTCGCCATCGTACAAGAACGCCGGGTTATTCCCGTGCTCGTATGACTCGTGAACTCGGAGGATGAACCAGACATTATCCCCTCGCTGTCGACGGACTGAAAGGCTTGCGCGTTGGGGTCGGACCGCAATCCGCATCAGGGTCTCGAGGCGTCCCGACCGCCAACGATACAGACCGAGTGTGTCACTGCCGGCCGCGAAAATGACGTCACGAGCAGTCGCGAAGCCCCCTGCGAGGCTTGCGCGTGGGCCACCGGAGAGTGGCAGAATGCGCTTCGCGTCGGGTCGGTCAAGGCGGTACAACCAGACATCATCGTCCACACCCGCATACCGCTTCTGGAGGAGCACGGCCGACCGGACCCGCACAGTAGGCCAGCTGAGGGCGGACCCGAAGACGTCGCTCGGGCTCGCGCGGGGAGTGGCGACATCCGGATACAGGCGCCCGAGGGAGTCGGCCAGGGGCTGATAAGGCGGGATGGAGTCCTCCTCACCCTCATGGTGCTCTTCGCGGATGATGCGTTTCGAGCGCACATTGAAGGTGACCGCTGCAGCACCGACATCGCCGTCAGGAATCCACGCCAGAAGACTGCTATCACTTAGCCACTCGAAGTCACTGACGTAGGCCTTGTACGTTGCGTACTTCGCTGCAGCCTCGGCTGGAAGGAGCGTGTCGAGAGCACTCCGGCGCATGTTCAGGATGAGGATCTGGGTATTCTCGTGGACGGTATCGGCAAGAACTTCAGAGATAGCGAGCAACTGCCCACTCGGCGAAAAGCGAGGAAGGACGTAGTCACCAAGAGCAAGGAGCCGAATTGTGCGACCTGTCAAGGACGTCTGAGCACTCGCCACGGCACCAGAACAGAGCACGGCGGTAAGCGCCAAGAGGAAGCAACGACGAATACTCACAATGGCCATTCCGTGAGCCGCCTAACGGATCGCGCTTAAGCTGCGGCGCGCTGAAGAAGGATTCATTCCCTAATCTACGCGCGCCGCCAGCTGCAAGCGCTTGTTAGACGGCTGCCGAATCCGGCTAGGGATACGTACGAACCCAATGTTCCGGTCGAGAATCGACGATCAGTCCTGCAACCGTACCGACCACAAACACAGCGACACCCAGCATCCTGTTCAACCCGGGGTCATCTCCGTCCGTCCGGCTGGGAGGCCAAGAGGCCTCCGAAAAGGCCCCCTAGCCCCGCCCCAACGAGGACCCCGTGAGAAGGATTTACTGTGGGTATCCATAACGTATCGATGTGGCTGACCGCGATCGTCCGCACAGTACCAGATGTCCGCTCACTTACGGTGAGGGAGTCACCGGCACGATCGACGACACGTCCCGTAATGGTTCCGAGCCGAGTGGCGACTCGAACCTGTCCGCCTGGAACGAGCGTCGCGATTACAGATCGGACATCGAGGGACGCGCCGCGAATGGTATCCCGTGGCACTTGGCCCAAGAGCGGACTGGCCACGATCGCGGCAACGACTGCGAGACCGAAACTGCGAATTGTAGTCAATCGCGCGTCCTGAGTCTCGGCGCCATGAGCTGTACCGATGCTTCTGGAAGCATAGCAGCCGTCTAACGGATCGCGCTTAAGCTGCGGCGCGCTGAAAAAAGATTCATTCCTTAATCTACGCGCGCCGCCAGCTTCAAGCGCTTGTTAGGCAGCCCGTTCACCGATGTGTCAGTTGAAAGAGGGGATGTCTCAACCCACCGGGCCGACCGACCATGTTAGAAGCCGAGGCTATACAAGCATAGCCCATCACACCCGGCCGATCCTTCGTGAGTGGCCGAATAACAAAGTCGGCGTATACCACCTTTCCCTCCGCAAGAAGCCGGAGCGTCTCGTCCGGCAGACGACAAACGATCGGGAGATTGAAGGGTGCGACTTCGTTCTGAATGCCGAGCAGTCGCGTGGTTCCCACCTTCCACATACTGACTACAACGTTATCGGAGTTGGTCCGAAGGCGACCGCGCACAGTTGTGCATGGGCCGGCGAATCCTCGTGAGCGGCTGCAGACGTTGTCGGGGGCTATTGTGTCAACACTTGCCGAAGTGTCCTGTGCGAGCTGGGCGGACAGGGGCGGGAGCACGAACAGAAAAGCGAGGATTCCTAAAGCCGCTCGAGGCATCATAGAAGAGTATCGGGGCTGCCTAACGCAGAGCTAAGCGGCGGGCCGCTTTGTGGCCCGTCCGCTTGAGCGCCGGGTTATGCCGCGTCACAGCCACCTCTCGAACCTATGTGTTTTTAAGTCCTTAGGCTTAACTGAGTTTTCGTAGGCGCGCGCCTCAGATAACGCTTGGACAGCAGCATTGCTGCGGTCGTACCAAAGCCCATCTGCAGGATATGAAGACACGCCCTCCGTAATTTCGGCGAGCACCGCTGAGGATACGGTGGCCATTCTCAGTTCAAAGAGATCTGCCGAGCCCCAAACGAACTGGAGGCGCTTTCGGCATCGCTTTAAATACTGGTCGATCTCCGGCGAAGCATATGGCTTCGATGTTGGCTTCTTCCCGAAGAGGCCACCCAGCAAGCTCGGCTTAGGCTCTAATGCTTGCTGTGCTGCTTCAAGGCTGAAGTCGCTGATGTAATACTCAAAACCAGTCATAAAATCGACGCCGTTCAGATCAGTGTGCGCTGAATCTTGAATCCGAAGCTTGAACGGCAAGAAACCGGTGTGTGTTGCGAAGGAAAATCCCGGATGGATTTCGCAAAGCATGCCTAGCTCTCTCATGCGGGACAGCCACAAGGGTATGTGTGTATCGGCCACAGACGGAACGAACGTATCCATCTCAAGGCTCATGCTTTCTCCCTAGCGGCATAACGGATCGCGCTTAAGCTGCGGCGCGCTGAAGAAAGATTCATTCCTTAATCTACGCGCGCCGCCAGCTTCAAGCGCTTGTTAGGCGCCGACACGAACGATCTCCCCCGGCCCCACGCGCTCCAGGGCACTAAGGATCGCCGGGACCAGTGGGCGGAGCTCCTTCAAGCGATTGGTGCGCGCGGCCACTACAACTACGGCAACCCCCGACGCCGCGACGTTTTGCTGGAACGGCAGGTTCTGATCAACGGTCAGAAATGCGTCGAAGGCCTCTGCGAGCATCAGTCTGAGAAGTTCGCTGTTGCGCTTGCTCGACCACCCTCGCTCGACCACCGTGCTGACTTCGTGCCCCGTCAACTCGCGCTTGAGTGGACGCGGGACACACTCGTCAAGCAGGAGCCGCACGAGTCTCCGTCATCTCACGCCCGAGCTCCAACGCCGCGACAGCCTGCTCGCGAGTAACACTTGGGAAGTCGTTCAGAAACTCGTCGAGGGAATCGCCCGCTTCGAGATAGTCGTAAAGGGTCTTGACCGGCACGCGAGTACCGACAAAGACGGGCTTGCCACCGAGGATGTCAGGATCACTGTGAACGACGTGTTGCTTGGCCATAGCCCGGCGCTCAGGAATTGGCGATGCCTCAGTATACACCTGACGAGGCGTCGGCGCCTAACGTGCATTGGACATACCTGTCTAAAATAGACTGCGATCTAGCCTTCGCTACGTATGGACCGTTCTCAGGCGAGACCTCCCTCGTTAGACAGGTCAGCCTAAACAAATTATTGCGGTCCGTCAGCCCGCCGGCCCGTCCGCCCGCCGGCCTGCCCTTCGCAAATCCAGCACCATCGCCACCGGCCCCACGAATGCCAAGGCCAGAATCGGCGGCGAAACATAGAGCGGCCGGAGCAGGGTAAGCTGATAGTCGCCGGCGAGACGGATCAACGACTCGACCAGCGCCACGATCGCCACCACCACCATGCGGCCGCGCCGCGTGCCGACCGTCGTGCGCGGATCGGTCACCATGAAAAACACGAACAGCTGATACATCGGCCCCGTAATCGGCGCCAACTCGGCGAGCAGCGGCCCGCCCACGATCAGGTGGCGCAGCACCGCCAGCACCACGAAGCAGGCCACATACGTCAGCGTCACGTGCAACACCCGCGCGCGCCACGCCACCGCCAATCCGAACGCCCAGATCACGAGATTGATCCGGATGTCGTTGCCCCATTGATGACTCAGAATCGCGACGGAATCGGCGGCGAGGAGCACCAGTAGCGCGATCGCAAAATTGCTGGGGTTCCACAAATGCCGGCCGCGATAGGTGAGAACGTATTTGGACGCGATCGCGATGAAGGCGCCCAGCGCAAACGGCCAGAGAATGTTGGCCTGCGGCTTGATCAGCAGCGCCAGGCTGATGCCGGTGATGTATGCGCTTGCCACGTTGGCCACTCGCCCCCGCAGCCACCACGACAGGATGATCTCCGTCGCCATGCAGACGCCGAGCGTCGTCGCGAGGCGGTCGTAGCCGCCGAGGATGTGATAGCTCGCCTCGCCCACCACGAGCACCAGCGTGATGAGAAAGACGATCAGGTATTTGGGGTCGAGAGGTTTCAATACGGTTCAGTGATCACATGCAGCTGGTCGATGGCCAACCCAGCGAGTACCTGCTCCGTGCCGGACGGCCAACGGATCGTCACACGCCCGAGGCGCTGGTTCCCCAACCCGAAATGCAGTCGGCGATCGTTTTGGCTGCAAAATCCCATCCCGCCATCGACAACCTGCCGCTGCCGCGCCGCGCCGAGCTCGACGGTCACCTCGGCGCCGATCGCGCTGCGATTGCTACGCGTGCCGATCAACTTTAGCTCAACCCAATGGCCGTTCCCCCTCTCCCGAAGGGAGAGGGGGTCAGGGGGTGAGGACGCGATGTTCTTGTAGACCAACGCCCTGCCCTTCTCATTCGCGATCACGACATCTAACGACCCGCGACTAAAAAGATCCGCCATAGCCACGGAGCGCCCATCGAGCCGATCCGTTACGCCAGACTCCTCGGCAACATCCACGAACCCTCCAGAACCGGTGTTCAGCAGCACCCGCGAGCGCTCGTACCCCGAGAGACTCGCGCCGCCGATCGGCGGCCAGTTCTTCGCGTCCTCGAAGATGTTGCCCTGGGCGCCGGCGATCTTGGACATCGCGTACCAGTAGTCCCGCGTCGAGTCGCCCGATATGAAGCCGTTCGCCACGACGAGATCGAGCAGGCCGTCGTTGTTCAGATCGCCGAACTGCGCGCCCCACGCCCACCCGGCGTCGGCGACGACGCCGCCCGCGACTTCGTCGAACCGGCCCAGCTGTTTGAGAAAGTTGAGGCGCAGGTTGTTGCCCTGAAACAGAAAGCCCTTCTCCGAGATGTTGGTGACGAACACGTCGTGCTCGCCGCGGTTGTACACGTCGCCCACCGCGACCGCCATGCCGCTCTTGGAATCGTCCTCGAGCCCGGCGCGCGCCAGCTCGAAGCGCTTCCCCGCACGGTTCAGGAACAGCTCCTCCGGCCCGTAGTCATTGGCGAGATAGAGGTCGGGCCAGCCGTCGTCGTTGAAGTCGGCCGCGGCCGCCGCCAGCGTCCAGCGCGTGCTGCCCACGCTGCATGATGCGCGTCGTACGCAGATGCCAGAAATCGATGTCGGAGCGGAAGTAGCCGGTGACGTAGAGGTCGAGCAGGCCGTCGCGATCGAAGTCAAACCAGACGGCGCCGTTGGAGTTCATCCAGTGCCGCAGGCCGGCTTGCTCGGTGACGTCCGCGAATTTGCCGTTGCCGAGGTTGTGGAGCAGCTGGGGGTAACCCCACTTGTAGACGAAGAGATCTTCGTAGCCGTCGTTGTCGTAATCCCCCCACACCGCCCCCATCGACACGCCCTCGCCGGGCCGATTCAGCAGCGCCACGCCGGCGTCGGCCGCGACGTCACGGAACGTGCCGTCCTTTTGGTTCAGGTACAGCGCGTTGGCCGCGCCAAAGCGCGACGACGTGAAGTAGAGATCGGGCCAGTCGTCGTTGTTCACGTCCGCCACGGACACGCACGCACCCAGTGCGGCGATGTGGGCGGCGATATGCTGAACCTTGGGGTCGAGGATCGGTGACTGATGCACGAAGTCGATCCCGCTCGCGTGCGCGACTTCGCTCAGCCGGATGCTCGCACTCCCGCTCGACGCACTCCCCGCGGCGCGGCTGTTCAGCACGAGAACGGCCGCGACCCCGACAAGGAATGCCGCCATGACCACAAGACGACGCATCCGTAAACGATATCCGCCAGGGGTGGCGAGCGTTAGCTTCTGGGACAAGTGTTGCGACCTTTCCCTCGTTCGACCGGCGCGCGACTCCTCCGCGCGCTGACGATCCTGCTGCTCGCTGGTTGCCGGCCCGGTGAGCAGCGCGGTGC
>WNFV01009188.1_pt1 | contig 10988 bp, 10 predicted proteins | sample 5400101 | NCBI WGS metagenome assembly WNFV01 (sample SAMN13153361, study PRJNA577476) | soil metagenome | isolation source: 115 cm soil or saprolite under grassland replicate 1 | place: USA:California | collected 2016-06-15
CAATCGCTACTCCGGATCGTGGAGAACGTGGCACCGTACCTCAACGTGGTGCTGCTCTTGACGCTCGTCGCCACGATCGGCGGGACCACGCTTGCCACCATCGTGGCCACCCGTCACCTTGGGAGCTGGAGCGAGGTCGTCTCCACTGCGGGAATGACGCTCCTTTTGTTCATCTTCGCCGAGGTCACCCCGAAGACGTTCGCCGTCCAGCACACGGACAGGGTGGGCCTGCGAGTGGCGCCGCTCATCGTCGCCCTGACCCGCGTGCTCGGCCCCGTGGCCAATGTCCTGATCAAGGTGGCCAACCTGGTGATGCCGGGCAAGGGGCTGCCCCAGGGACCGTTCATCACGGAGCAGGAGATCAGGGCCATGGCGGAGGTCGCCTCCGAAGAGGAGGCCATCGAAGAGGAGGAGAAGGATCTCATCCACTCGATCTTCGAGTTCGGCGACACCCTCGTGAGGGAGGTGATGGTTCCCCGACCCGACATCGTCGCTGCGCCGGTCCGGTCCGGAGCGCCACACGTGCTCGACCTCATGCTCCGCCATGGCTATTCGCGGATCCCCGTGTATCGGGAGAACATCGACGAGATCGAAGGCGTGGTCTACGCCAAGGACCTCCTTCGCCACCTCCACGCCGGTAAGGGGGACGTCGCCCTCGACACGATCATGCGCGAGCCGTACTTCGTGCCGGAGACGAAGAAGGTCTCCGAGCTTCTCCGGGAGATGCAGCAGCGCCGCGTCCATATCGCCATCTGCCTGGACGAGTACGGGTCCGTTGCCGGTCTGGCCACCATCGAGGACCTCCTGGAGGAGCTGGTGGGGGAGATCGCGGACGAGTACGACCGCGAAGAGCCCCAGATGGAGCCGGTGGACGAGGACACCTACCGCGTGAACGGGCGCTTGTCGATCGACGACGTGAACGAGCTCCTTGACGTGGACCTCCCTCACGAGGAGTGGGACACCGTGGCGGGTCTCATGTACGGCCTGCTCGGCTCGGTCCCCACCCAGGGCGAGACCGTCACGTTCGACAACCTCACGTTCGTCGCGGAGAAAGTGCAGGGACGGCGCATCTCGAAGGTCCTGATCAAGCGGGAGAAGCACCCACAGAAGGCGGGGGCGGTCGTTGAGTGAGCGGGCCGCCGCACAGGACGGTGAGGGGGCAGAACTCGACGACCTGATGGCCCGGGCCCGAGCCGCCAGAGGCCACGCCTACGCTCCCTACAGCCGGTTCCGTGTGGGGGCGGCCGTTTCCACCGACCGGGGGGTCTTCTCGGGTGCGAACGTCGAGAACGCGTCGTACGGAGTCTCCATCTGTGCGGAGCGGGTGGCCGCATCCACGGCTGTGGCAGGAGGAGCGAGAAGGATCGACGCCGTCGCAGTGACGAGCTCGGCCTCCGGCCCTGCCTCACCGTGCGGTGCCTGCCGCCAGTTCCTCTACGAGTTCGGTCCTGAAATGACCGTGGCCGCTGAAGGCACCGACGGAGAGCGCAAGGTATGGGCCCTTTCGGAGCTGTTGGTGAACGGCTTCGGACTGTCGGATCTCGAGAGCGCCAGAAACGGCGAATAGTCCTTCGCGTTCGAAGGTCACAGCAGGACTACGATAGGTAGCTTCCAAGCCAGGCAGGCACGAATGGCCACACCCTCCACCGACATCGAGCGAGCGGGAGCTTCCGCCCCGGATACCTTGGGCTTCACCCCCGCCCAGGCTGTCGCCCTGGTGGCGCGGGCGGCCGCCGTCGATGCCGTTGGCCTGGAGGAGCGCGCAGCCTCACTCGGCAAGCGTTCGATCAAGCGCGAGTCGAAGCTGTGGGCGCTGGACCTGGCGATCCGGTCGATGGACCTGACCACGCTGGAGGGGCAGGACACCCCGGGAAAGATCATGGCCATGTGCGCCAAGGCCGTTCGTCCGGACCCCACGGACCCGTCGATCCCATCGGTTGCAGCCGTGTGTCTCTACCCGGAGCTCGTTCCCGTAGCGGTGGGGCAATTGAAGGGGTCCGGGGTGCAAGTGGCCAGCGTGGCCGGAGCGTTCCCCAGCGGCCTGGCCCCCCTCAAAGAGCGCGTGGCCGAGATCCGGAACGCGGTGGCGATGGGCGCCGACGAGATCGACATCGTCCTCAATCGTTCTGCGTTCCTGTCGGGTCGCTACCGCCAGGCCTTCGAGGAGATCGTCGCGTCGAAAGAAGCCTGCGGGGGAGCTCGTTTGAAGACGATCCTGGAGGTGGCCGAGCTCGGCTCGTACGACCAGATCCGGCGAGCGTCGGTCCTGGCCATGGCCGCCGGCAGCGACTTCATCAAGACTTCGACGGGGAAACTCTCGACGGGAGCGACGCTCCCCGCGGCACTGGGCATGATGGAAGCGGCCCGCGACTTCTATCACGAGACCGAGAGACGGGTCGGGATCAAGGTGGCCGGTGGAGTTCGCCGGGCCAAGCAGGCCGTCCAATACCTGGTCCTGACGTACGAGACACTGGGCTCCGACTGGATGACCCCAGATCTGTTCCGGATCGGAGCTTCCACACTCCTCAACGATGTGCTGATGCAGATCCAGAAGGAGCGGACGGGCGCCTACCAGGGTCCCGACTACTTCACTGTCGACTAGCCAGGGAGAGAACGTGTCAGAGATCGAGCGGCAAGGCGAACGAAGGCCGGAGAAGGCCTCACCCTGGGAGTATGCGCCGGCACCTGAATCGCGCGAGATCGTCTCGATCAGCGATCGGTACGGGTTGTTCATCGGCGGCAAGTTCATCGAGGCTCTGTCGGGCCGGTACTTCGAAACGATCAACCCGTCGAACGAGGAGAAGCTAGCCGAGGTCGCCGAGGCAGGGCCGGAGGACGTGGAGGCGGCCGTATCCGCAGCCCGGGATGCCTTCGACAGCGACTGGCGGGCCATGCCGGGCATGGACCGGGCCAAGTATCTGTACCGGATCGCCCGATCGCTGCAGGAACGGAGCCGTGAGTTCGCCGTCCTGGAGTCCCTCGATGGGGGCAAGCCCATCAAGGAATCGCGGGACGTGGACCTGCCTCTGGCGGCGGCGCACTTCTTCTACCATGCGGGCTGGGCAGACAAGCTCGACTACGCGTTCCCCCACCGCGTCGCCAGGCCGCTGGGGGTAGCCGGGCAGGTCATCCCCTGGAACTTTCCCCTTCTGATGGCTGCCTGGAAGCTGGCACCCGCCCTGGCGTGTGGAAACACGTGCGTGCTCAAGCCAGCCGAGACCACGCCGCTCACGGCGCTGTTGCTGGCCGAAGTCATCCAGGAAGCCGAGCTTCCACCCGGCGTGGTCAACATCGTCACCGGAGCCGGGGAGACCGGCGCGGCCCTGGTGAAGCACCCCGGCGTGAACAAGGTCGCGTTCACGGGTTCCACGGAGGTCGGCAAGATCATCCAGCGGGCGGTGGCCGGCACGGGAAAGCACCTCACCTTGGAGCTGGGGGGCAAGGCCGCGAACATCGTGTTCGAGGACGCCCCGCTCGACCAGGCCGTCGAGGGCATCATCAACGGCATCTACTTCAACCAGGGACACGTGTGCTGCGCGGGTTCTCGCCTGCTGGTCCAGGAATCCGTGTTCGAGCCCGTCCTCGACAAGTTGAAGGACAGGCTGCAGACGCTGCGGGTGGGCGATCCGCTCGACAAGAACACCGACGTGGGGGCCATCAACTCGGCAGCCCAGCTCCGGAAGATCCAGGAGCTGGTGGAGGCGGGAGTCGAAGAGGGCGCGGAGATCTACCAGCCCGAGTGTGCGCTGCCCGAGCGGGGATTCTGGTTCCGGCCCACACTGTTCACCGGCGTGTCGCAGTCCCACCGGATCGCCCGGGAGGAGATCTTCGGCCCGGTGCTATCGATCCTCACGTTCCGCACTCCCGAAGAAGCACTCGACAAGGCCAACAACACACCGTATGGGCTGTCCGCGGGAGTGTGGACCGAGAAGGGCTCACGGATCCTGTGGATGACCGAACGGCTGCGGGCCGGCGTCATCTGGGCGAACACGTACAACAGGTTCGATCCCTCCTCGCCCTTCGGGGGGTACAAGGAGAGTGGGTTCGGCCGCGAGGGCGGGCTGCACGGGCTGGAGTCATACCTCGAGTTCACGGAGCCCAACGGGGGTGGCCGGCGCAGGGCAGAGACCGGGGGAAAGCGGGGAAGGCGATGAGTCCGGACCGCCTTTTCGTTCGCAAGACTTACAAGCTCTACGTGGGCGGGGCCTTCCCGCGGTCAGAGTCCGGCCGCTCGTACCCAGTACTCGATCGGAGGGGGGAGGTGTTGGCCCGACCGGCTCGAGCGTCTCGGAAGGATCTGCGCGATGCGGTGGGGGCGGCCCGCACGGCCTGGAAGGGCTGGGCGGGAGCTACTCCCTACAACCGCGGCCAGATCCTGTACCGGGTGGCCGAGCTCATGCAGGGCCGGAGAGACCAGTTCGTCGGGGAACTCGAGGTGTCCGGGTCTTCGAAGGCCGGGCGTGAGGTCGATGCGGCGATCGACCGATGGGTGTGGTACGCGGGATGGTCGGACAAAGTCCATCACGTCGTGGGAACGGTGAATCCCGTCGCCGGGCCCTATTTCAACTTCACCTTCCCGGAGCCGACCGGCGTGGTCGGCGTGGTCGCCCCCGAGGAGCCGCCTCTGCTCGGCCTGGTCTCGCGGCTTGCCCCCGCGGTGGTCAGCGGAAACGCCACCGTCGTGTTGGCCAGCGAGGCTAAGCCACTGCCGGCGGTGACACTGTGTGAAGTGCTCGCTACCTCCGACGTCCCGGCCGGAGTGATCAACGTCCTGACCGGCTACAAGAAAGAGCTGGTGCCCTGGCTCGCCTCGCACATGGACGTGAACGCCGTCGATCTGACCGGGGTGCCCGAGCACCTGAGGGCCGAAGTCGAAGCCACGGCGGCGAACAACGTGAAGCGCATCGTCCAAGACGGCTCGGTCGACTTCTTCTCCGAGTCGGCCCAGAGCCTCTACGCCATCACTGGCTTCATGGAGATGAAGACGGTGTGGCATCCGATGGGCGCGTGAATCCCAGCTGCCCGGGTCTCCCGGCCCCTTCGGAGTGGTGCTGCTGTGGAGATTTGGTCACGCGCAGCTAGCAGCGCCGCTTGAGCACGAGTGACGGGCGGTACCATTCGGGCCATGCCGCTGTACAAGGAACAGGGCATCGTCCTGCGCGCGGTCAAGCTCGGTGAGGCCGACAAGATCGTCTCCATCCTCACCCAGGGCTCTGGAAAGGTGCGGGCTGTGGCCAAGGGGATTCGCCGCACGAACAGCAAGTTCGGGGCGCGGCTGGAACCGCTGACCCACGTCTCGCTTCTTCTGTACAGGGGCAGGAACCTGGACACGGTCACGCAAGCAGAGATCGTCAGTCCCTTCCGGACGATCGGAGGGAACTTCGAGCTCATCGCGGCGGGGGAGACGCTGCTGGAGTCGGTGGACAAGGTGGCCGAGGAGCACGAACGGAACGTCCGCCTTTTCCTCCTGCTCCTCTCCGGCCTTCGGGCGCTGGAAGCCCGTCCCCGCGACGCCGCCGCGGTCGCTGAGTGCTTCCTGCTCAAGCTGCTCTCACTGTCGGGGTTCCGCCCCAGCCTCTCTGCGTGCGCGGTGTGTGGCGCGTCGGGGTCGCCGGGGTGGTTCTCGGCCGGGCAGGGCGGGGTGGTGTGCCAGGACTGCGCCGAGCACGACGCCGGAAGGGTGGCAGAGCCGCCCGTTCGGTGGCTGGACGCGCTCGCCCGCATCGACCTGGTCTCGGCGGGGGATATGACACCGGCGATCGACGTCCGCCGCGAGGCCAGGGCGATCCTGTACGGCTTCGCCGAATATCACTTGGAACGGCGGATGCGAAGCTTCTCGCTCCTCGCCCGCCAGCCGAATCCCGTCCTGATCAGCTGATGAGCTTCCTCTCCGACCTCGACCTGGAAAGGCTTCCCCGGCACGTCGCCATCGTCATGGACGGCAACGGGCGGTGGGCGAGGCAGCGGGGACTTCCCCGGACCAAGGGCCACGAGGCCGGCGAGGAGGCCCTGTACGACGTGGTGCTCGGGGGGCTCGACATCGGCCTCTCTCACCTTACCGTGTACGCGTTCTCGACCGAGAACTGGAAGCGCCCCCGGTCAGAGGTCCGCTTCCTCATCAACTTCAACAGGACCCTGCTCCGCAAGAGGCGCGACGAGCTGCATGAGCGGGGCGCTCGCGTCCAGTTCCTCGGTCGGCGTGATGACTGGCGGATCCCGAAGTCGGTCCTGCGCGACATGGAGGAGGGGGAGCGGCTAACCAGACACAACACCAGAATGACCCTGACGATCGCGTTCAACTACGGTGGCCGAACCGAGATCGTCGACGCGGTCAAGAAGCTCCTCGCCGAGCACGACGCCGGAAAGCTCAAGGGTCGGCGCCTCAGTGCAGAAAGTATCTCGGCGCGCCTCTATCACCCGGAGATGCCCGAGCCGGACCTGCTCATCCGCACGGGTGGCGAGATGCGCATCTCGAACTTCCTGCTGTGGCAAGCCGCGTATGCGGAGCTATGGTTCACCCCCGTGTACTGGCCCGACTTCAACCGCGAGCATCTCTACGAGGCCATCCGCGACTACCAGAAACGCGACCGCAGGTTCGGTGGAGTCGAGGACCAGTAGCCAGACAACCCAGCTACTTCACGCGGCGTATCATCGAACGTCATGCAGCTGTATTTCGCATACGGATCGAACATGGAGGCCCGCCGGATGACGAGCCGGGTCCCAGGTGCGCGTTTTTTCGGGTATGCCAGGTTGGAGGGGTTCCGCCTCGCGTTCAGCGTCTACTCGACGGAGTGGAAGGGCGGAGCGGCCAACCTGGAACTCGATCCTGACGCGCACGTGTGGGGAGTCCTCTGGGACGTGCCCGAAGGAGAGGCCCGGGGGCTCGACGCCTTCCAGGGACACCCGACGTTCTTCCGCAAGGAGGACGTGGTGGTGGAAGGCCCCGAGGGACCGGTTATCGCCTGGACCTACCGGGTGGCGCATCAGGAAGGTACGTACGTCCGTCCCACCGATGCCTACGTGCAGCTGCTTCGATCGGCCATGAGGACCCAAGGTCTGCCGCCCGAGGCGTTGGACATGCTCGACCGCGCCGCTAGGCCCCCCAAACCGTCGATCTCCATGTAGAAGCGCCGGGCCGCCCTGCAGTCATCCCATCGATGCCCTCATATGATGGTAGCCCGCCAGCGGCTGCAGCCAACGGCCGGGAAAGGAGTCATCGTGGCCGACCTCATGGAAGCCGTCACCTCACTGGCCAAACGCCGGGGGATCGCGTTCCCATCCAGCGAGATCTATGGGGGGCTTCGTTCTTCCTGGGACTACGGACCCCTGGGGGTCGAGATACGGCGAAACATCCGCCAGGCGTGGTGGCGGTCCATGGTCCAGCTTCGCGACGAAGTGGTCGGACTGGATGCCGCCATCATCATGTCAGCGCGGGTGTGGGAGGCGAGCGGCCACGTCGCCTCGTTCAGCGATCCGCTGGTGGAATGTGAGGATTGTCATCGCCGGTTCCGCGAAGACCACGTGCCAGGCTGGGGCACTGCCTCCGGCCACGATACTGAAGGGACAGTCGATGCCGCCTCGGGCGAGGTGAAGTGCCCCGAATGCGGGGGAAAGCTCTCCGAGCCCCGGCGGTTTAACTTGATGTTCAAGACCCACATGGGCCCGGTCGAGGACGAGGGGTCCATCGTGTACCTCAGGCCCGAGACCGCCCAGGGCATGTTCGTCGACTTCAAGGCCATCCAGCAGACCAATCGGCTGAGGGTCCCCTTCGGCATCGCGCAGATCGGGAAGTCGTTCCGCAACGAGATCACCCCCTCGAACTTCATCTTCCGGACCCGCGAGTTCGAGCAGATGGAGATGGAGTTCTTCGTCGAGCCCGGGACCGACGATGAGTGGTTCGAGTACTGGGTGAACCAGCGGCTCCAGTGGTTCGTGGACCTTGGGGTCCACAAGGAGAAGCTCCGCCTCCGCCCGCACGAGCCCGACGAGTTGGCCCATTACGCCAAGGCCGCCACCGACATCGAATATGAGTTCCCGTTCGGATGGTCCGAGCTGGAAGGCATCGCCAACCGTACCGACTTCGACCTGAAGCAACACCAGGAGTTCTCGGGCGAGGACCTCTCTTACTACGACCAGGAGAACGATCGCCGGTACATCCCATTCGTAGTAGAGCCGTCCCTGGGTGTGGACCGGGCCATGCTGGTGTTCCTGCTGGACGCCTACCGGGTGGAGGAGGCACCGACGGCTTCCGGCGGGACGGAAAAGCGCACACTCCTGGCCCTGCACCGGGATCTGGCGCCGATCAAGGTCGCCGTGTTGCCACTGTCCAGGAACGAAGCTCTGGTGCCCGAGGCCAGAGGCGTTCTCGATCGGCTGAAGAACAGATGGATGACGACCTTCGACGACGCGGGGTCCATCGGCCGCAGATATCGCAGGCAGGATGAGGCGGGGACACCCTTCTGCGTGACGATCGATTTCGAGACGTTGAATGACCGACAGATAACCGTGCGGGACCGGGACAGCATGGCCCAGGACCGGCTGCCCATCGACAACCTGGTCGGATATCTCGAGGAGCGATTGCGCTGAAGATCCGATCCTCCGAGTCCTTGGGCACGCCTCCTTCCGCTCCGGTGCCGGAAGCGCCGCGGTCACTTCGGCGGTCGACGCGGGTCACTTCACTTCGGTTGTACGTCCTCGGGTTCGTGTTGTTCCTCGGGGCGACGGTCGCCGTCGCCATCGGACAATTCTCCCCAGGGAGCAAGGTCGCCCCCCTGACTTCGATCGGACTTTCCTCCGGGGCGGTCGTCTTCACCATCTTCGCCGTGGTGATCCGCCTTCCGCGGTGAGCCCTTCCACCGTGACTCGTCGGGCCCTCTCCGCTCTCATGGGGGTCCTGTTTCTGGCCGGGGCGTGTACCGGGGCCAAACCGTTACCGGTTGCCTCGGGCTCGCCATCGACGTCGCCATCGTCGTCGGCAGGCGGCTCGCCGTCGGGATCACCCGCCAGTTCTCTCGTCATCGATCCCCTGTGCAAGCCCCCTCCTCCGGAGAAGCCAGGGCAGCAGAAGGGAGGCGCCCTCCCGCCGGCCATCGCCAAGATCGCGGATCAGGTCGAGAAGGAGCGAGGACTGAAGTTCAAGCGACCGGTCTCACCCGAGCCGGTGTCACGACAGCAGATCGCCAGGATGCTGACCCGCTCCTACCAAGAGCAGTATCCGAAGGCGCAAGCGGCCGCCGAGGGGCGGGCGCTCATCACGATGGGGGCTCTACCGGCTGGGACCGACCTGTACAAGGCAGTGCTCGATTTCGGGACGAGCCAGATCCTTGGTTTCTACGACTCGCAGACGCGCAAACTGGTGTTCCAGAGCAACAAGGCGTTCTCTCCGCTCGCCCGGTTCACCTTGGCGCACGAGCTGACCCACGCTTTGCAGGATCAAAACTTCGGGCTCGGGCGGTTGGATCGGCTGAACCGGATATGTCAGGACGACCGGGCGGAGGCGTTCCTGTCGCTGATCGAAGGGGACGCCGTCGAGTCCCAGATCCGGTGGGCTCGAGCGAGCCTGTCCAACGACGACATCCGACAGATCCAGCGCGAAGCGGCCAGCTTCCCCCCACCACCGGCCTCGGTCCCCAGGTTCGTGCAGGAGGAGTTCGGCTTCCCTTATGCGGCGGGACAGTCGTTCGTGGAGACCATCATCGCCCGAGGTGGACTGGACGCCCTCGACAACGCCCTGCGCCACCCGCCTGTCTCCACCGAGCAGGTCCTTCACCCGGCCAAATATCCGAAGGACACCCCGCGGGACGTCCGGGCCTCCGACATTTCGGCGATGCTGGGGAAGGGCTGGAAGGCCACCGACTTCTCCGACGTGGGCGAGGGATTCCTGCAAGACATGTTCCAGCTCGAGCTCCCGGCCCCCGAGGCCCGACTGGCAGCGGCCGGTTGGGACGGTGGCCAGTACCGCGCCTTCGGCAAGGGCTCCCGGACCGCCGTGCTGCTCACGACCGTATGGGATACCGGACGGGATGCCGGCGAGTTCTCCGCCACCATGGGACGCTGGATATCGAAGCGGTCGGCGAAGGTTGTGCGCAAGGGCACGTCTGTCACCGTCCTGTTCGCCTCCGACAAGGCCACCCTCCGAATCCTGGAGACGGCGGTCGGTTAGTCGCTGACTGCAGGCTCTTCCCGTTTGTCGGCCGGGGAGCCGGGCGGGCTGAACACGCCGAGGAGCTTCAGCTTCTCCGAGCCCTGATTCTCGAGGCAATGAGTCGTGCCTGGCGGGAGGAAGATGCTGGTGCCCGGCCGGATCGGGGTGGTCGAACCCTCTGCGTGCACAAGGCCCTCGCCGCTCAGGACGTAGATGGCCTCTTCATAGGTGTGGGTGTGCGGAGGTGCCTTGCTCTGGTCAATGAGCCCCACGAACTGCGTCATGTGCTCCGACTCGATCAGCAGCTTGAAGGAGCGATCTTCACCCGCGGGCAATGATTCCTGGTCGTCCTCGTGGAGGCTCGTCAGAGGGTGATCATGGGCCTCCAGGGTGAAGTACCCCTCGAAGGGGGGCGGCGACTGCACCGAGATGAGGGCTAGCTCCTCCAAGCCCGTGTTGTGGACGGAGGCGGGGACCTTGCACGGCACCAGTGCACCGGTGCCGGGGCCGAGGCGGTGGTGTTCCTCCCGGACCGCAGAAGCCAGAAGCCCGGATCCGTGAGCAACGTACAGGACGTCATGGCCAACGCCCGGGTGACCCACGTTGACGCTCGCCCCGGGAGGAAGGCTGAGAATCCGTTGAAGGAGTCGTTCGCTCCCCGTTGAGGGACCGACGAGCACCTGGACCGACCCCATGCGACCCTGAAAGTGCCCGGCCTCCTCGGGAGGGCGGCGGACGATCCGGGCCCCGGGCATCACACCGGCGCCAACGCGTACACGCGAGCGGGGCTGCCCGATCCCTTCACGATCTTGAGCGGAGCCACGATGAGGATGGAGCCGGTCGT
>WNFV01009189.1_pt1 | contig 10987 bp, 13 predicted proteins | sample 5400101 | NCBI WGS metagenome assembly WNFV01 (sample SAMN13153361, study PRJNA577476) | soil metagenome | isolation source: 115 cm soil or saprolite under grassland replicate 1 | place: USA:California | collected 2016-06-15
CTCGTCACCAGCGCGTCACGTGGATCGGCCCTTTCTGGGTAGGCGGCGATCGCCAGCTCAGGTTCTTCCTCCAGCGGGACGTCTTTGGCGCTGTGTACGGCGACGTCGATCTCGCCGCGTTTGAGTGCATTCGCGATCGCGGCGACGAAGATGCCCTCGCCGGGGACGGTGTCGACAGGCCGCACGTCGCCTTCGGTGACGATCCTCACCACCTCGACCGCATGTCCCCCGGCCTGAAGACGGCGGGCGACCCAATCGCTCTGTGCCAGAGCCAGCATCGATCCGCGCGTGCCGATCCGGATTCTCATCGCGCCTGCCCGAGCCAGGCCATGTACTCGGCCGTCTTGAGGTCGACCAGACGCCTCGCGTCCTCTATATATGCGCCGGGCAGCGGATCGTCTCGGCGGTACAGGTCGTCGATGCCGAGAAAGCTTCCGTTCAGACGCCGGCGGACGGCATCCGGTACGGCCTGGGGCGCCGAGATGTCGGCGATCGGCGGCAGGTCGTGGTCTTTCGCCGTCGCGAGCTCGATCCAGGGTCCGCCCAGGGCAACCGCAACTGCCGCCGCGGTGACTGTCTGCTCCGCGCCGGTACCCAGGCCGACGCCGCGCCCCGCGTACACGTGCGCCAGCCGGCGCGCTCGATCGGGATCGCGGCTCGCGATGATCAGCTCAGCGCAGGCGCCCGCCAGCGAATGCGCGAGGGCGGCGCCCATGCGGCCTGCGCCGGCGACCACGACCGTCCGGCCTTGGAGGTCCGTCTTCGTCCCGAGCCATGCGACCGCGCTTTGCGCCAGGTTGCCGCTGGATTCTGTTCGCCTGGAGCGCGCTTTCCTGCCCGCGGCGATGGCGGTCTCGAACAGGCGATGCAGGCGCGGGTCCAACTTTTGCCGCGCACGCCGACGAATCAGCGAGGCGCGGACCTGGTGCAGCACCTCGTCCTCGCCGACGATCACGCTTTCCAGCCCGCAGGCCACCCGCAGCAGATGCGTGACCGCAGGTTCGCCGAACAGCGCGGGGATGGAATCGAGGACCGGCATTGATCCGACCCCGTACAGCTCGGCGCGATGGCATGTCACCAGCGCCACGCCATCGCCTCCGTGGGCGAGCCACTCCTCCATCTGATTTGCGGCTGTCGCGCGAGCCGCGGCGCTGGTATCGGCCGCCGAAACCGTGAGCGACCAGGGCTCGGTCACGGCTGCCTCCCCTTGGCGCTATGCCCGACCATCAGCGCAACGAGCAATCTGTCAAGCGCCGATTCGGCGTCGACCAAGAGAGCTGTAGCCTCGCGAGTGTCGAGGCGTCGACGGCGGGCCAAAACCGCAAGCTCGTCGACGAACGGCTTGCGAAAGCGGAGGAATCCCTCGACGGTGTCACTCAGCGATGCCCCGAGCCGTGCCGCCTCTGCGCCGTATTCACTCGCCTGCAGTTCGGCGGACGTGAGCAAGACGGTAGCCTGATCACGATCTGCGTCGAGGTGCCCCAGGAGAGAACCTACGAGTTGAATGCCGCGCTCGCGGAACCGATTCCGATCGCCGTCTGAGAGACTGCCGAGCCATCCTCCCGGTTTTTCATGCTTCCGCGCGAGGGGCCGCGCCCGCCTGTAAGCGCGAGCCATGTGATCGGATGACGCGCCCATGGCTGCCAACGCGGGACGTCGCACACGTGAGGTGGGGACGAGCGCCTGGACGGCGGTGACTAGAAACCGGCGATGGCCGCCCGGTGTAACGAAAGAGGGGATCTGGCCTCGATCAGCCCATCGACGCAACGTGTTGGGCGTGACCCCGAGGGCGCGGCTGGCCTCGCCCAGGGTCAGCCAGCGGTTTTGGTCGACGAGCCTGGGCCTTGGGTTATCGTTCCTCACCAAAACTAGCTAAATCTACCACCGGCGTGGATCGAGAACTACTTGGTGAGCTGTCCCCTCCCTGCACCGCCAGGATGCGCCGAAGTGTGCACGTTCAAGTAGTACTGCTCGGGATTCTGGACGATGTCCTTGAGGAGGCTTTGATCGACCTGCGTGCAGCCAGAAGACGATCCCGCCACCGGCGCGTTCAGCGGGATCACGGGCGGTGCAGCTACGCCTGCGGGGGCGTGGTGGATGTGAGCGGCGACCACCGTTTCGCTGGTGGTGAAGTCGATCACATAGCAGAACTCGGCCTGGCCCAGGTTGATGGTGATTGCGGCTGTCCCCTGTGAGTTCGCCGGTGCCGGAGGCACCTCATTGGGGCCCAACTAGACGGCCGAAAGAGGTCGCCCGCCTTGGGCGGAGCCGGGCAACCGGTCGGCCTGTGCCGTTTCGACCGACATGAAGGTCAGGACAAGCGCGAGCATGGTTCCCAGAAAGATCAGATATCGCTTTGGACTCCTCCAGGTCTGGCGGAGGCAGCCGCTCCTGGTGCGGGCACGCCCAGACCTATCCCGACCAGTTCTCACTCAGCCTGGTCCGGACCGGCGCCTCGATCAATTGGTCGGGAACTTCCAGCCTTGGCAGCTTCGCCTCCGATGCCGTGACCAAAGTGAACTTTGCCCAGATCGCGCACGAGACAAATGGGATGTTCTTCGGTGGCTAGCTTCTACGCCGAGACAACAGCAAACACCGGTCCGCCTGATTTCTACCGGCCCCGTTTTTATCCGAGAGACAATACTCCTGAGACTAAGAACGAATGGGACGCTGCCCGCCGAGATACGAGGCACAGCGGCCCCACCTAAATATTTATGGCACCTTGGGTGCGCAATATCTGGTCTATCAACAATCTGCTGATTCTCAGGGAAGCGCGGTCCTGTTCATCAAGATCTAGCCTGATGCAAAGGCGGGGCCGGGGCGGGGCAGCATGGCTTGAGAGGGGACGTACATTTGACGAGCACCCGGCCGGGTGCTCGTCAATCTCTCCCAAACGGCTCGCGGCGGTACAGCGTCAGCCCTTGGCGTATGTCGCTGCGCTGCTGAACTCGATGCCGACGAACGGTTCATCGCCCACGACACGGGCGTCGTGCCCCGGCGGGATCGTATATGAATCGCCCTTCGTGATGGTGATCCGGGCGCCATCGGTCATCCACGTCTCGAGCTTCCCTGAGACACAATAGCCGACGTGGGTCTTCTCGCAGTGCTCGGTCTTTGCCACCGGCTTGATCGAGGACGCCCAGCTCCAGCCCGGCTGGAACGTGAACCTGCCGATCGAATAGTCACCGAGGTTGTTCACCTCGACGGTCGCCTTGTCCGGTTTGCGCGTTTCATCAGCTTGATCGTGGGAACGCGCCTCCAACTTGCTGACAGTACCTGTGGTCATGTTTGCCTCCAATGTCGGACGCATCGTCCGTTTGCCCCGCCAACTTCGCCGCCTGTGGTTGCCACCGCTAATGCGATCCATGCCGGCAGGAAAGGGATCGCTCGGACCGGACTCGAAAGACCTGAGCCGTTCAGCAGTGGCGTGACGCCTGACGGCACCTTTGTCCAGCCACCGGGCCACCCAATAAGGACTCTACGCGCCCAGACCGGATTGTGCCAAAAAGCGGCGACATGGAGCCACGCCCGCAGCCCCACCTCCAGTGGGAGTCCACTAGGTCTACGGGTCGCTTATGTCCTGAACTCAGACATTGGCTCCGGGACAGGGACTCGAACCCTGAACCTTGCGGTTAACAGATCGCTGCAGCCCGTTCAGAAATAGCGATTCGAATTCGTCGAGTGCCGTCTAGTACCGCCAAATACCACCGCTTTTCGCCCGCGTTGCTGTACGCGCCAAGCAGACTTATTGTAGTATGTAGCTACAATGCTCACGGTGCCGGAGGCAGCGCGACGGACCAAACGGGATCCAGAAACCGTACGGCGATGGATCAGGTCCGGTCGCCTGAAAGCGACCAGGATCGGGACTCAGCACATGATCGAGGAGGACGACCTCGCACGCATCACTGAAATGAAATCCACATTGCCCTTGCCTTCAGGATGGCGTCGAACCGCAACGCACGGACCGATGCCGAACGTGCTTGCGGCCATTCGATCATCGCGAGCTGGCCGCTGAGTGATCGTCGTTGACGCCGCCGTCGTCATCACCGCGTGTCTCGCGGAGGCGGGATTCAAACCGCTGGCCAAACAACAGCTCGTGGCTCCTCATTTGATGTGGTCAGAGGCGTCTTCAGTGCTGCACGAGCTGAAGTGGCGAAAAGAGATCTCCAATGAACTGGCTGCGATCGCGCTGGAAAGGTTGGCTTCGGCGGATGTCAACTCTCGTCGGCCAAAAGGCTTGACTGACGAGGCGTGGCGAATCGCGGACCAGCTCGGCTGGGCCAAGACTTACGATGCAGAGTATCTAGCGCTGGCACGATTACTCCGATGTCGGCTCCTAACGACGGACGCCAAGCTGAAGGCATCTGGTTCGCGCTTCATCAACGTGATCGGGCCCGGCGATCTGTAGCAAGAAAGCTCGCTGCTCTCGATAGCGGAACGCTTATCGTCAGGAAACTTAGTACTTGACGGTCACTCACCCGCCGGGCCATAAGCCTCAATAAGAGGACGGGGTCCAGGCTTCCGAAGAAGTCGGCGAAATCGGCGTCCACCACCCACCGAGCTCCGGTCTTCACTTCCTCGCGAATGACCTCCAACGCGTCGTGGGCCTTTCGCTTGGGTCGGAACCCAAACAAGCGGGCAGGAAGCTGGCTTCAAAGATCGGCCTGGCCGCGGTCTGCACCACCCGGTCGCGCACGCGGGTATCCTCAAACGGGCGACGCTCCTTCGGCTTTGCAGTCTTCGGTATGTACAAGGGGATCCAAGGAGTCGTCATGGAGATACTTCTCCCACTGGTCAAAGGCCTGGCACATCTCACGAACTGGTGGCGGAACAAATGCGGCGTTCGACGGCGTCGAGCCGCGGATCCAGTTTTAGGATTTCCTGATCTCCCCGGCTTCGCGTTCTCGGTCCACGCACCCCAGCCATCAGATCGGCGTGTATCTCGCATATGAGGCGGATCGACAATGGGAGATCCTCGAGTCGATCGCGCGCCGGGATTGAGCGCTCAGACGTAGTTGACGATCTCCTTGAGGTCCCGCGGGCGCTCCATGCCCTCGGGGCTGATCTCGAATTGGAAGAGTTCGTCCAGAGTTCGCTCGGTCCCCTCGATCTGAGAGGTCAGCACGGCCTCGCGGCGAACGAAGACCGCGATCAACAGGTCATGATTCGGAACGAAGTCGGCCGCGCCGACGAGCCGTCCGAGCGCCTGATGTGACAGCGGTCAGAAGGCGAGTCCGGCTACATCCCACCTCTCATCCAATGGCGATAAGCCGCAATCCACTCGACGCCGACCGGCGCGGGAGAGGGCAAAGGTATGTCTAGAATCGCGATGCGCTGTGTCACGCCTCCGCGCTTGCATATCGCGATGATCTCGTCGCGATCGGAGATATCCACCTTGGTCACCACTACAGGCACGCCCAGAATAAGGGTCTCGAACGGGAGCGCCAGGTGCTCCTCGATCATGGTGAACAGGCCTGTTGCTTGCTCGGAATCGTTGTTGCAGTCGACGGTGGCTTCGTCCACCATGGCATCAAGCCTCGCTTTGCTCGGAGTCTTCAGCTCTCGCTTCATCTGTAAGCCTCTCGGGCGATGGCCGCCCTGGCACGACGCGCATGGCGGTTCGTCGCCGTCCTGCAGGTTGTCTGGCGCTTCGTGAAACCCACGATCCCCCCGGGCGCCAACCGGATCCCCGGAAGGACTAGCAGAATCTAACCGATGTCCAGTCAGGACGACAGAGTCCGCGAGCTCGAGTCGAAACTCGAGGAGGCGTTGGCGGCGGTCCGAGACCTGCGCTCTGAGAACGATCTCCTGCGGGCGCGTGTTGTTGATCGCCCCGAATCGGCTGATACGCCGGCTCGTGATCCAATGCCCCTCGGAGCCGTTGGTGCGACGATCGGCCGGGATTCCTCGGAGTCCGAGAAGATCACCCTGTTTCGAAGCCTGTTCAGAGGGCGTGATGACGTCTACGCATATCGTTGGGAGAGTCGCGATGGTCGGAGCGGTTACGCCCCAGCGCTGCGTCCCGGAGCCAAGCGTGAGAAGGGCCAGCGGCCAGATCCGTCCGTTCTCCTACCGTTCGACGATGGCGTTGCTCAAAGCCACCTCACGGGTCAGAAGGTCATTGGCCTCTACCCTCTTCTCGAGGACGAGACCTGTTGGCTCCTTGCGATTGATTTCGACAAGTCTTCCTGGCAGGAGGACGTTCGCGAGGTGCTGGCGACCTGCGACTATCTAGGCGCGCCGGCCGCCTTGGAACGATCGCGATCCGGCCGGGGAGCGCATTTGTGGGTCTTCTTCAACAGCCCCGTCGCGGCGGCGACGGCGCGTAACCTTGGCTGTGCCCTCTTGACTCGGGCGCTCGACAAGCGCCACCAGATCGGCTTCGATTCTTACGACCGGCTGTTTCCGAACCAGGACACAATGCCACGGGGCGGTTTCGGCAACCTGATCGCACTCCCGTTGCAACGCGTCGCACGCCACAACGGGAACACCGAGTTCCTCGATCGCGATTTCCAGCCGTTCCCTGATCAATGGAAGTTCCTGGCTTCGATCCCGCGGCTCACTGCAACGGATTGCGAGCGAATCGTACGCGACGCCGCCAGGACAGGAATGATCCTCGGAATCGAAGCTTCCTGGTTCGAGACGGAGGAGCAAGCGCGAGAGCCTTGGACGCTGAGCCCTTCGCGTCACCGCAGGGACGCACCGATAGCAGGACCAATGCCGGCTGCGGTGGAGGTCGTGATGGCAAACCGCGTCTTTATTCGGAAGCCTGAGCTTCCGCCAGCCATGCTGAGCCGTTTACGCCGTCTGGCGGTCTTTCAAAATCCCGAGTTCTACCGAGCTCAGGCCATGCGTCTTTCGACCTGGGACAAGCCGCGCGTGATCGATTGCTCGGAGGACTTCCCCGACCACCTGGCACTACCCCGAGGAACAATTGCGGAGGTCCTCAAAGTCTTCGAGAAAGAGGGAATCTGGGTCAACCTCAAGGACGAACGCCAAGGCGGCACCTCCGTCGCGCTCAGCTTCCAAGGGGAGTTGAGTGACGAGCAACGAGTTGCAGCCGAAGCGCTCGTGGCTCACGACATCGGAGTGCTCGTGGCACCGACTGCCTTTGGCAAGACCGTGATAGGGGCTTGGCTGATCGCCAGGCGCGGCGTCAACACTTTGGTGCTTGTTCACCGACAGCAGCTTGCCGACCAATGGCGAGAACGCCTGGCGGCCTTCCTCGACATCCCGACGCGGTCCATCGGTCAGTTCGGTGCGGGGCGAAACAGAGGTAAGGGCACGATTGACATCGGCATGCTTCAAAGCCTCAGCGCGAAAGGCGAAGTCCGCGACGTTGTCGCCGATTACGGCCAAGTGCTGATCGACGAATGCCATCACGTTCCAGCGGTAACCTTCGAACGCGTCCTCAGCGAAGTCCGGGCACGCTACGTAACAGGACTCACCGCGACTCCAACACGCAAGGACGGGCACGACCCTATCCTGGTGCTGCAGTGCGGGCCGATCAGGCATCGTGTCGATGCCCGGGCCCAAGCTGAAGCGCGGCCGTTCGAGCACGTCGTCGTCCCCAGGCTTACGTCCTTCGCTTTGTCGGTCGATGCGGCCGACGTAGGCATCCAGGAGATCTACTCGCGGCTGGTGGACGACCAAGCCCGGACGGACATGATCGTGACCGACGTGCTTGAGGCAGTCGGTGCCGGCCGAGCACCGTTGGTGCTTACCGAGCGCACGGAACACCTGGAGCGAATGCAGGAACTCCTTGGCTCGCGCGTGGAGAACCTCATTGTGCTTCGGGGAGGCATGGGGGCAGGTGAACGAAGAGCGGCTGCGGCATCGCTGAAATCGATCCCCGACCACTCACCGCGCGTCTTGCTCGCCACGGGCCGCTACATCGGCGAGGGATTCGACGATGCGCGGCTCGATTCCCTTTTCCTTGCGCTGCCGGTCTCGTGGAAAGGCACCATCCAGCAATACGCGGGAAGGCTGCACCGACTCCACGAGCGAAAACGGGCGGTAACGATCTTCGACTACGTCGACGTCCATGTTCCAATGCTGGCCAAAATGCATCAGAAGCGCTTACGCGGGTACGCAGCTATCGGCTACTTGGTGGCAGCTGGCAACGCCACCCCGACACTCAGAAGTAACCGCGAAGTGTAGTTCGAATCCGCACTGCGTCGCTCGTCAGGCATCGCTCGGACCGCCCATATGTGGTCACCATCGCTGCCCAGACCCCAATATCTGGGGCCGCCGCGCTACTAGTCCGGGATTGCACCCATCCGAAGTATGGGTCGGCGCTTCGGGAGCAATACCCAAGGCTTCAATCGGGTCTACGGCTGTGTCGCCCACCGTACAAAGGCTGGATCCAATCATCGCCGAGATCGAAGACGTAGATGAACTTCTCACCGGGCTGAAGGCGCGAGAGCCTTGCCGTCTCCTCGTCGACCATATCCTCATTGTCAAATTCCGGATCTGGCGTTCCGAGTCGGGTGCCATCGGACATGTGAAATTCGTGTAGGTGCGAGCATTCACGGCGCGCGAATGCATCATCGACAGCGAGCGCAAGTTGAGCAAACGTGTGGTTCTGGTCTGCTGCGAACATGCGCCCAGGCCGCGGCCACCAGCGCTGACCGCGACCCTCGACGAGTTCGACCCGTATGGAGAGCTAAGTCCGCGGACTTCGCCGACTCCGCACACCCACGGCTCGCTTGGGTGTAGTCGAAGCTTGTCGAGCTAAGTGGCCGCGCGTCCGAACCAACTAAATCTCAGCTACCCATCGGAAGCGCATCAGCGTTCCATTTCTTCGCCAGGAGCGTGCTCGCGCGATGCGGTCCTCTCACCACCCTCACGTCCAGCATCATTCCTCAGCTGGTCAGGACCGTGAGTATCCCCACGAACCTTCTCATCCCTCTCTGCCAGTTCCTGCTCTACGACTTTGCTTATGGGCGGCAAATCCTGGTCGATGATTGCGCCAATTTGCTTCAAGTGCAAACTCTCGTAGGCATGAGTAGCTACGTTCCGAAAGCCGCGCACCTGATCCCATGGGATCTGGGGATGGCGTTTCTTGAGCTCATCCGACAGCCGACCTGCGGCGTCCGCCAGTGTCATCAGATTCCAAAGGATGGCGTGCGTAGCAAGGCGACCTTCCTCTGAGAGCGCTAGTGAATCCTGACGCAATGCCGCCTGAATGTGGCGGATCCGACTCTAGATAAATTCCAGTCGGCGTCGGTCGCGGTCCTCGATCAGAGAGGCACCGCCTCCCGCAGGTTCCTTTGCCCCGCGGGCGACGCTGCCTCTACGACGCTCACGTGGACCGACGTGCCCAGCAATCGAGTCAGATCTTGCTCGAGTTGGTCAAGCGCGCCAAAGTATGCAAAGCCCTGAGGTCCGGGCTCCCGAAAGTCGATCAGGATGTCGACATCGCTTCGTTCGTCGGCAGCGCCGCGAGCCACGGAGCCAAAGACGCGAGCATTGGCGGCGCCGCGTGCCTCTAGGAGGCGTTCAATCTGTGATCGCTTTGCTCGCACCAGTTCGAGCGTAGTCTTCATGGGCACCATTCTCTACCTCCGGCCACAAACCTTGCCTGGAGCAAGGAGAAGCGGGTGGCTCGGGCGCCAGGAGGCCGTGACCAGCGACGATCCGGCGTCTTCGAGGTGAACCGACCTGTCTGCATGCTCCGTCGCGGCTTCGTATGAGTGGCGACAACGACGCCGGTAATAATCGAGGGGTGGTCTCCAAAAAAGTAGTGATTTACCTTGCGGTTTTGCACCGCAAGGTGCGGCCATTCCGACCTGCGCAGCCCTCAGTTTCAGTTCGGATAGAGCCATGATCGTGGACCAGGATGACCCGTGGTGCTGTTGCGTTGCTGTACGGTTGCCGTAAGGCAGCGCTCGGGGTAAAGGACTACGCGACACGACTGAATTCGAAATTTGGCTCCGGGACAGGGACTCGAACCCTGAACCTTGCGGTTAACAGATCGGCGCCGCCCGTTCAGAAGTCGCGAGCCGAATTCGCAGAGTGCCGCTGAGTGACGTCAAGTGCCGTCGTTTGCCACCGGCGTTGCTGCAATGGGCGGGCCTTTGTCAAGAAGGCAGGCGGCCACCTCGGAGCACATAGATAGAGGTATGGAGCCCGGGGGAGGGCGGGTGCGGGCGCGGCTGGATTGAGTGACGCGAACACCTTGGTCAAGCTGCGATGCGAGGACTGGCTACCTCATGACCACCTTTGCGTCGCAAGCTCGCGGTCTGTAACGTCGGGCGCCATCACCTTCGACGGTGACTGCCCATAGCAACAGCGCGAGCCGTTCGATGCGCGCGTGCCTCGGCTGCCACGCCGCCTCGCCTTCATGCGGGCGGTTGCGCACGTCGAGGAAGATCTCAGCCAGTCAAGGTCGCAATCTCCCAGCAGTAGGTAGCGAGCTCGCGGCCGACGGCGACCGCGACCACGGTGCTCCGCTTGCGCCGCTCTTCATAGAGGCGCTGCCAGCGCTTGTAGAGTCGGCGCTGGGCCCGCCATGCGATGTCGATCACGCGCTGGTCTTGGCCCTGCTGCCGCTGCGAGATGTGGTGCGAGATGTGTGGCCTGTGCCGGTACTGCCAGGCCGCTTCGACGAGCAGCCGGCGAGCGTGCTTGGAACCGGCCTTGGTTATGCCGCCCTGACGCCGCTTCTCGCCAGAGGAATGCTCGCTGGGCACCAGGCCGAGGTAGCTGCTCAGAAACCGCGGGTGGACGAAGCGACGGAAGTCGCCGACCTCAGCCACCAGGCCGAGCGCGGACAGGGTGTCGATCCCGCGCAGGCATCTGAGCCGGGCGACGGTGCCCGACCAGATCGAGCTCTCGGCGATCTCCGCCAGCGCCTGCTCGAGCTGCTCGCGCCTGGCCACCAAGATCTCGTGGGCGTGCAGCGCGTCTTCGAAGACGAGCTCTGAAGCACGGTCTTCGAAGCGGAGTTGCTGCAGCCACTTGCGGTGAAGCACTCCCCAGCTCT
>WNFV01009191.1_pt1 | contig 10987 bp, 11 predicted proteins | sample 5400101 | NCBI WGS metagenome assembly WNFV01 (sample SAMN13153361, study PRJNA577476) | soil metagenome | isolation source: 115 cm soil or saprolite under grassland replicate 1 | place: USA:California | collected 2016-06-15
GGGCCGGGCTCCAGCGGATGCGCCATCCCTACACCATCCCAGAACACGGCGGGCCCGTGCCGCGTGGTTCAATGGCGCGCTCATGGATCTGGCCGCCACGCCGAAGGTCGAGCTCCACCGGCACCTCGAAGGGGCGATCCGGCTGGCCACGATCATCGAGCTGTCTCGGGAGGCCGGGCTCACTCTCCCAGCGGACACGCCCGACGAGCTGGCCCCCCACGCCCTGATCACCGAACCGGCGGCGGACCTCGAAGAAGCCCTCCAGCGCTTCGCGATCGCCCAGAACGCCATCCACAGTTACGGCGCGGTCCGCCGGATCTCCCGCGAGGCCGTCGAAGACCTGGCAGCCGAAGATGTCCGGCTGGCGGAGCTCCGCTTTTCCCCCGCGTTCCTGTGCCGCCCGGCCGGCCTCGACTGGGACCGCGCCTTGGAGGCGATCCGGGAGGGCCTGGGCGACGCGGAGGCGGCCGGATCGCCGGTCACGGTCGGCCTCATCGCGATCTTCAGCCGCGACTACGGGATGGCGTCGGCGGAGCGAACGGTCGAGTTCGCCCTTCGCCACCGCGAGGACCTGATCGGCTTCGACATCGCGGGCAGCGAGGCCGGGTACCCACCGTCCATGTACGCCGAGGTGATCGCGCCGATCCGGGGCTCGGGCCTCGGCCTCACGGCCCACTACGGCGAGTCGGGCCCGCCCGAGTACCCGAGGGAGGCCGTCGAGGTCCTCGGGACTCGACGGCTGGGGCACGGGCTGAGCGTGGCTCGCGACGCGGCGGTGACAGCGCTGGTGGCCGAGCGTGGCGTGGCGCTGGAGATGTGTCCCACCTCGAACTGGCTGACCCGGGGGGTCCCGCGCGTGGGCGATCACCCGATCCGGCGATTGCTTCACGGTGGGGTTTCGGTGACCCTCAACACCGACGATCCCGGCCTGATGGGGATCGACCTGGTGCACGAATGGAGGGTCGCCCGGGACGAGATCGGCTTCACAGACGAGGACTTCGCGGCGGTGACCCGCAACGCCCTGGAGGCGAGCTTCGTGGCCCCCGAGGAGAAGGACCGGGTGAGGAAGGAACACTTCGGCTGGCTCGACGAGAGGAGAGCGTGATGAAGAGATCGTTCGTCGTGGTCGCGACCATGGCCGTCGCCGTCGGGATCCTGCCGGCAACGAACGGAGCCTCCGCGCCGGCCACAACGAGCGCCATCGGCGCGCAGCTGGTGGCGGGCGGCCTCGACTGGCCTTCGGGCTTCACCTTCGCGCCCGACGGGCGGATCTTCTACGGCGAGCGCTTCTCCGGCGAGATCCGCATCATCGACCTCTCGACGGGCTCGAACACGCTGTTCGGCACCGTGACGAACATCGTCGGCAACGGGGAGCGGGGGCTGCTCGGCGTCGCAATCCACCCGAGCTATCCGACCGTCCCCTTCGCCTACGTCTACGCCACCCGGTTCTCGAACGGCGACGTCTACAACCAGATCATCGCGATGCGGGACGACGGAGGCATCGCGGTGAGCCCCCGGATCATCTGGTCGAGCCCGACCGTGGCAGGCGACTACCACGACGGCGGCCGGATCCTCTTCGGACCTGACGGCATGCTGTACGCCGTCCAGGGAGAGGCCCATGGCCCCGAGAACGCGCAGGACCCCACGAACAACGCCGGCAAGGTCATGCGGATGACGGCGCGGGGCAAGGTCCCGCCGGACAACCCCTTCCCGGGAAGCCTGAACTTCACCTACGGCCTTCGAAACTCGTACGGATTCACGTTCGACCCGTTCACCGGATTGCTGTGGGAGACGGAGAACGGCCCGGAGTGCAACGACGAGATCAACATCGAGCTGTCCGGGGAGAACCACGGCTGGGGGCCCAACGAGACCTGCTCGACCCCTCCCCCGCCACCCGAGAACACGAACCAGGATGGCGCGAACCCGGTGATGCCGCTCTCGTTCTACACGCCGACGGTGGCTCCGGTGGGCAACGCGTTCTGCATGGGGTGTGCGCTCGGCGCCGGGGAGGAGGGCAACATGTTCTACGGGCGCTACAACACCCGGCAGATCCAGCGGGTCGTCCCGACCCTGGACCGGATGCACATCGCCTCGGAGAACACCGCGTACACACACTCCCGGTCCCCCCTGTCATTGGAGGTCGCTCCCGACGGGCGGATCTACTTCAGCGACGACACGGCGATCTGGCGGCTGATCCAGACCTGAGCATCCACCGACCGCACCACGCCGAGCGGCCCAGGACTCGACCCCGGCCGCGGGCGGCCCCGACCAAGGTCCTCCGCTGGCGGGGGGACCCCCCAATATCCGATTCGCAGCGGCCCGTTCGCTTGCTAGCCTCGCGGGGTCGTTCCGTCCACCCATGGAGGGACGTTGCCTGCACCCGTACCTTCCCCGCGGGCGAAGGCCGCAGAAGACAGCAGCCTTCGCAAGCGTCTGATCGTCCTCGCCGTTCTCGCCGTGCTTCCGGCCGTGGCGGCGCTCGGGGCCCTGGGCCTCCAGGGAACCGAGGTCCGTGCCCCGCTGGTCGACGGCCTGGTCGCTGTCTGCGTGGTGATGGTCCTTGCCGTGACCGCGGCTTCCTGGGCGGGCGAGCTCCTGATCGTGCGGCGGGTCCGGCGCCTCGCCCGAGCCGCCGAGCTGGTCGGCCACGGCGACCTCTTCGCGCGAAGCGGCGCCAGGACTCGAGGGGGTGACGAGATCGACGCGCTGGGCCGAATGCTCGACGTCATCGCCCAGGCACTCGAGGCCAGGCAGGGCGAGGCCGACCGCGCTACGGACGCGTTGTTCCAGAGCGAGGCCCAGCTGCGGCGGAAGGTGGACCAGCTCCGGGTGACCGATCAGCAGCGGCGGGAGCTGCTGGCCCAGGCGGTGAAGGCTCAGGAGGACGAGCGGGCTCGGGTCGCGGCCGACATCCACGACGACTCGATCCAGGTCATGACCGCGGTCGGCCTCCGCCTGGAGCGGCTGAGGCGGCGGTTGCGCGATCCAGGCCAGCTCGACCTGCTTCAGGACGCCCAGGAGACGGTCGCGAAGGCGGTGGGGCGCCTCCGACAGCTGCTCCTCGACCTGCATCCCCCGTCCCCGGATCGGGAGGGCCTGGCGGCGTCGATCCACCGGTATCTGACGGTATCGTTCGATGGCACCGGGGTGACCTTCCACGTCAGAGATCTGATCGGCGACGAGCCCCCCGAGAGCACGAGGCTGCTCCTGTACCGCATCACGCAGGAGGCCGTGAACAACGTTCGCAAGCACGACGAGGCGTCGCGCGTGGAGGTGCGGCTGGAGCGGCGCCCGGGCGGCTATCGCGTCACGATCACCGACGACGGGAAGGGCCTCGAACGCCGGCTGGCGGCCGAGGGTTCGGGCTCCGTGCGTCACCTCGGGCTGGCCGCGATGAGGGAGCGAACCGAGCAGGCGGGCGGATGGTGGCGGGCGGAATCTCGCCCGTCCACGGGAACCACCGTGGAGGCCTGGGTTCCGGGTCCGACCGTGGGCGGGGTGGCGACCGCCGGACCTCAGATCGGTGCGGCCTGATGGAGAGGGTGCGCGTCCTCATCGCCGAGGATCAGCCGACCATTCGTGACGCGCTGATCGATCTGATCGAGGACGAGCCGGGGCTCGAGGTGGTCGCGGTGGCCGACGACGCGACCCAGGCGATCGGCCTGGCCCGCAGGACCCAGCCGGACGTGGCGGTCCTGGACGTCAGGATGCCAGGAGGCGGTGGAGCGAGAGCCGCCCGAGGGATCCTCCGCCACTGCCCCCGGAGCAACGTGGTGGCCCTGTCGGCCCACGATGACCGGATGAGCGTGATGGAGATGCTCCGGTCCGGCGCCCGCGGCTACCTCCTGAAGGGAGCCGATCCCGGCCTGATCCTCTCGGCGATCCGAGGCGCCGCCCGCGGCGAGGCAGCCCTCTCCGCCGAGGTGACGGGGGACATCATCGCCGAGCTCGCGGGCAAGCTCCGACACGATTCGCTCCGGGCGAAGCGCCGCGCCAGGCACTCCAGGCGGATCCGCCAGGTCCTGCGCGACGGGCGGCTCACCATGCACTTCCAGCCGATCCTGAGCCTGGATCCCAGGGAGATCATCGGGGTCGAGGCCCTGGCACGGTTCTCCGGGCCCCCCGAGCGCCCGACGATCGACTGGTTCGAGGAGGCGGAAGCGGTCGGCCTCCGGCTGGACCTGGAGCTCGCCGCCGCCGGCCTGGCGATCCGGCAGCTGGGTTCGATCCCGGACGGGGTGTATCTCTCCGTGAACCTGTCGGCGCCGACCGCTGTCTCCTCGGCGTTCATGGAGATGCTCGACGGGGTTCCCGGCGATCGCATCGTGATCGAGGTCACGGAGCACGCGCCCGTCGAGGACTACGGCGAACTCAACCAGGCCGTGGAACGGCTTCGCGACCGTGGGGTTCGCCTCGCCATCGACGACGCGGGTGCCGGGTTCGCCAGCCTCCGTCACATCGTTCGGCTGGACCCCGACATCATCAAGCTCGATGGCTCGCTGACCCGCGGGATCGACCGCGACGTGAAGCGCCGCGCCCTCGCCTCGGCGCTCATCGCCTTCGCCAGGGAGATCGAGGCCGACATCGTGGCCGAGGGGATCGAGTCGCGGGATGAGTGCGAGCACCTTCGCGCCCTGGGCGTGTCGGCGGGGCAGGGCTACTTCCTGGCGCGGCCGGGCCCACTTCCGCTCGGCCCGGTCTGAGCCGGCGCCACCTTCGAACAGGGGTGTCCTCCTTCCGCCTCCGTCGTGGAGAATAGGGGTCCGCGAGGCGCGATCGGCGCACCCGGACGAACCCGGCGGAGCCCGGCGCAACCCGGCGGAACCCGACGGAGGCGGAGCGATGCGGATACTGGACACGTTCCTGGACGCGGTCGGCGACACTCCACTGGTCCGCCTCCGAAGCATCACCCGGGGTGTGCGCCCGACCATCCTCGCCAAGCTCGAGATGCTCAACCCGGGGGGGAGCGTCACGGACCGCATCGGCCTTCGGATGATCGACGCCGCCGAGCGAGCCGGACGCCTTCGCCCCGGCGGCACCATCGTCGAGCCGACCTCCGGAAACACCGGGCACGGCCTGGCCATCGCGGCCGCGATCAAGGGCTACAAGTGCATCTTCGTCATGCCGGACAAGATGAGCCAGGAGAAAGTCGCCCTCCTGCGGGCCTACGGGGCGGAGGTCGTGATCACCCCGACGGCCGTGCCGCCCGAGTCGCCGGAGTCCTACTACCGGGTGGCCGACCGCCTGACCGAGGAGATCCCCGGCGCCTTCCAGCCGAACCAGTACTTCAACGACGAGAACCCTCGGGCCCATTACGAGACCACCGGTCCCGAGATCTGGGAACACACCGAGGGCGAGATCGACGTCCTGGTGGTCGGGGTCGGGACGGGCGGGACCGTCACCGGCACTGCGCGTTTCCTGAAAGAGCAGAAGCCGTCGCTGACGGTGGTGGGGGCGGATCCGGAGGGATCGCTGTTCTCGGCCGCGCCGGGCGAACGTGCCCGTCCCTACCTGACCGAGGGGATCGGCGAGGATTTCTGGCCGAAGACGTTCGACCCCTCGCTGGTCGACCGGTGGGTCCGGGTGTCCGACCGCGACTCGCTGGTGACGGCCAGGGCGATCACCCGGCAGGAGGGGATCCTGGTCGGCGGTTCATCCGGGACCGCGATGTTCGCCGCGCTGACCGTGGCCAGGGAGCTCCCGGCCGAGACCCTGATCGTGGTCATCTTCCCGGACACCGGCCGGAACTACCTGTCGAAGCTGTACTCGGATTCGTGGATGCTCCAGTACGGCTTCCTGGAGCGGCCAGAGGCCGTCCGGGTCGAGGAGGTCCTGAGCGCGAAGCATGGCGAGATCCCGCCGCTGGTCCTGGTCCGCGCCCACGAGAAGGTCCGCCAGGCGATCGATCGCATCCAGGAGTTCGGCATCTCCCAGGCGCCCGTCGTTCGCGAGGACACCACCGAGGTGAGCGCATTCGTCGGCTCGATCCGGGAGACCGCCCTGCTCGACCGGATCTTCCGGGACCCCGACTCCCTCCAGGCCGATGTGGCGGAGCTGATGGCACCGCCCTTCCCGATGGTCGAGTTCGACGACGCCATGGACATGGCCTTCGCCGAGCTCCAGCAGGCCCCCGCCGTGATCGTTGCGAAGCGGGGCGAAGCCCTGGGGATCCTGACCCGGGCCGACCTCCTGGAGTTCCTCGCCCACCGCGAGCGGCGATGAGGACATCGTTGGGAATCGACGTCGGCGTCCGGAAGGGACTGGACCTCGTGCTGTTGGACGATGCCCTCTCGATCATCTGGCAAGCCCGCCGGCTCGGGGTCGAGAGCCTGTCGGCTGTGCTCGAGGAGCGGCGGCCCGACGTGATCGCGATCGACTCGCCTCCCGGATGGGGCCGAAGCGGTGGAACCAGGGAGACTGAGAGGATCCTCCGGACTCTTGGGATCATGTCGTACGGGACTCCATCCGATCCAAGGAAAGGCGACTCGCCGTTCTACGACTGGATGAGGGCAGGGTTTCGAACCTTCGAGGCCGCCGAACGGCGTGGATACCCCCGCTACCGAGGAGGGAGCGTGCAGCGCTCCGCGATCGAGGTGTTTCCACACGCTACGGCAGTAGCGTTGGCGGCAACCCTGCCAGCGCAGGGCGCCCGCAAACGCGATTGGCGATCTTCCGTGCTTGAGAAGCAAGGTGTAATGACTGACGACTTACGAACCGCAGATCAGGTGGACGCAGCCCTCGCCGCGCTGACCGGGATCCTGGCGCTGCGGGGCTCCTTCATTGCGCCAGGTGATCCGGATGAGGGGCTCATCGTCCTACCTGTTATCGACCTCCCGACTCGCCCCTACCCCAGGGCGGCCAGGGAAATCCTGCCCGAGCCGCAACCGGCGCTTCCGGGCTTCCGGCCGTGCCGATGCGGCGATCCGCAGTGCGCAGCCTTGACCTCCCGCGAGTTCGCCCCCGGCCATGACGCGAAGCGGAAGTCGATTCTGTGGCAGGTCGCAAGGTACGGCAACGAGGCCGTGAGAGAGTTGGGCGAACGCAACTGGCTGCTGCCCACGGAGATGCGATGAGATTCGAGACGAAGGCGATCCACGTCGGGCAGGAGCCGGATCCGACGTACGGCGCGGTGGCCGTGCCGATCTACCAGACCTCGACGTACGCCCAGCCCGCGGTCGGAGAGCCGAAGGGCTACGAGTACGCACGCACGGGCAACCCCACCCGGACCGCGCTGCAGGAGGCGATCGCGGCCCTGGAGGAGGGCGCCCACGGGCTCTGCTTCGCCTCGGGCATGGCCGCCGAGTCCACCCTGCTGCTGCTCCTCAAGCCGGGCGACCACGTGGTCCTGGGAGACGACGTCTACGGCGGGACGTATCGACTCATGGCCCGAGTGCTCCAGGACGCCATGGGGATCGAGTTCGATACGGTCGACCTGACCGACCTCGACGCGGTGCGCAAGGCGATCCGCGAGGAGACCCGCGTGGTGTGGGTGGAGACCCCGACGAACCCGCTGCTGAAGATCGTGGACATCGCCGAGGTCTCCGCCATCGCCCACGAGTCCGGGGCGTGGGTCGTGGTCGACAACACCTTCGCCTCGCCGTACCTCCAGCAGCCGCTCGAGCTCGGCGCGGACATCGTCCTCCACTCGACGACCAAGTACCTGAGCGGCCACTCGGACGTCGTCGGCGGTTTCGTCGCCACCAGCGACCCGACGATCGCGGAGCGCCTCTACTTCCTGCAGAAGTCGCTGGGCGCGATCCCCGGCCCGTTCGACTGCTGGCTCGTGCTGCGCGGGATCAAGACGCTCGCGGTCCGGATGCGCCAGCACTGCGAGAACGCGCGCCGCGTGGCCGCGTTCCTGGAGTCGCACCAGTCGGTCGAGCGCGTCCTCTATCCCGGGCTTCCCTCCCACCCCGGGCATGAGATCGCCGCCCGCCAGATGCGCGACTTCGGCGGAATGATCTCGTTCCTCGCTCATTCCGAGGAGGAGGCGGTCGAGCTCTGCGCGCGCACCGCGATCTGGAAGCTCGCCGAGAGCCTCGGCGGCGTCGAGAGCCTGATCGAGCATCCGGCGCGGATGACGCATGCATCGACGGCGGATGCGCCCTTCGCGGCCCCGCGGAACCTCGTCCGGCTCTCGGTCGGGATCGAGGCGGTGGACGATTTGATCGCAGATCTCGAGGCGGCGCTGGTCAGGTCCGCGGCGGCGGCTTCTTCCTAGGCACTTACTGTGCGTGCCAGGCTGAAGCCTGGCACGCGGTCGGGTTCAGGGTTGGCCGGCAGGCCGCCGTTGTTGTTACTGCTTGCGGACGCGCACCGCCGTTCCGTACGCGCAGATCTCCGTCCAGGTCTGGCCCATCTCCGACGTGTCGAAGCGCATCGCCACGATCGCGTTCGCGCCCTTCGACTCGGCCTCCTCGACCATCCGGTCGATCACCTGCTGCCGGCTGTCGTGGAGCGCCTTCGTCATCCCTTTCAGCTCGCCGCCGACCATCGACTTCAGGCCCGCGCCGAACTGGGAGAACGCGTTTCGCGAGCGGACGGTCAGCCCGAAGACCTCGCCGTAGACTTCCTCGATCTCATGACCGGGGATCTCGTTTGTGGTCGCAATCAGCATCTCTCTCCTCTCACTGGGTGGTGCGGTGGGCGTACCTAACCAGATCGACCTGCACCATCAGGGCGTCGACCGGGTGATCGGCGTCTACCTCCTCGAAACCGAGGACGGGCCCGCGCTCTTCGACTGCGGCCCGATGACCTGCTACGAGCGGCTGCGCGAGCAGGTCGAGGTCGGCGAGCTCCGGCATCTGCTGCTCTCGCACATCCACCTCGACCACGCGGGCGCCGCAGGAGCGCTCGTTCGGGAGAACCCGCGGCTTCAAGTGCACGTCAGCGAGATCGGCGCGCCGCACGTCGTCGACCCGAGCCGGCTGATCCAGAGCGCGCGGCGGATCTACGGGGAGACGCTGGACACGCTCTTCGGCGAGCCCGAGCCGGTGCCCGCCGAGAACGTGCACGTAGCCGGCGAGCACGTCGTCGGCCTCGCCTGCTTCCCGGCTCCGGGGCACGCGTCCCACCACGTCTGCTACCTGGACGAAGACGAAACGCTCTACGCCGGCGATGCCTGCGGCGTCCGGATCCTCCCCGCGCGCCAGGTTCTGCCCCACGCTCCGCCTCCCGACGTCGATCTCGAGGGCTGGGAGCGGACGTTCGACGAGATCCTCCGCCACCAGCCCGAGCGGCTCGCCTTGATCCACTTCGGGGTTGTGGACGGGCTCGAGGATGTGGCCGAACACATCGCGCGCGCACGTGACTACCTGCGCGTGTGGGCCGAGCGCGTCGAGAGCGGCATGAGGGAGGAGGAGTTCGTCGCGCGTGCGCGGATCGAGTACAAAGCGAGCGAAGGCGGGTTCGACGAGGAACGACTCCGGCTGGCTGCCCCGTTCGAGCAGTCGTACGCGGGGCTGGCGCGCTACTGGCAGAAGCGGCGTGAGCGGGCATAGCTGGAGCGACTGTCCCGAGGACGTTCGCGTCCGGATCACCGGGCTCGTCGACGCTCTGCGGGAGCTGCTGGGCGCGAACCTCGTCGGCATCTATCTCCACGGCTCGCTGGTCCTCGGCTGCTTCAATCCGGCCCGCAGCGACGTCGACCTACTCGCGGTGACGCGGCGGCGCATCGCGGCCGAAAGCCGCCCTCCGCTCGTCGGCGCACTGTTGCGAACGTCGTCCGACGACGGCAAGCTGGAGATCGACTTCGTGACGACGGCCGACCTCCATCCATGGAGGTATCCGCCTCCTTTCGACTTCCACTACGGCGAGAGCTGGCGGACGAGGCTCGAGCGGAATCCGATGGCGAGGCAGGCGAGGAGCAACGTCGATCTCGCCGCGCACGTGACGATCGTGCGGCACGCAGGGATCGCGCTCACCGGGCCGGCCCCGTTGACGGTCTTCCCCGAGATCCCGGATGAGGACTACCGCGACGCCTTACTTCGCGAGGTCCGCTGGGCCGGCGAGCGGATGGAGGAGAACCCCGTCTACGGCGTCCTTAGCCTCTGCCGCGTGCTCGCGTACGTGCGCGACGGCGAGATCCTGTCGAAGGAGGGCGGCGGGCGCTGGGGATTGCGCGAGGCGCCTGCGGAGGTGCGGCCTGTCGTCGAGGAGGCTCTGGCCGCGTATGGCAGCGTGCCCAGGAACGACGGCGACTTCGATTCCGCGACGCTAGACCGGTTCACAGCCTGGGTCGAGGCGAGCCTGTAACCTCGCGCCTTGCCCGAACCGCCTGTCCCGCCCGAGGTCGATGCCTTCCTCCGCAAGCCGAACCCGGCGGTGATCGCGACTCTGCGGCCGGACGGCTCGCCCCACACCGTCGCGACCTGGTACGACTGGGAGGACGGCCGCGTGCTCGTGAACATGGACGAGAGCCGGCTGCGGTTGCGGTTCATGCGCCGCGACCCGCGCGTCTCGCTGACGGTGCTCGACGAGGCCAGCTGGTACACGCACGTGAGCCTGCTCGGGCGGGTCGTCAGCATTGAAGAGGATCCGACCCTCGAGGGGATCGACCGGCTCGCGCTCCACTACACGGGAAAGCCGTTCCGAAACCGCGACGCCAAGCGGTTCAACGCCTGGATCGAGGTCGAGCGCTGGCACGGCTGGGATCTCTAGCACGGGGGAAACCAGGTTTCCCCCGTGAGCCCCCTTCTTAAGCAGATCACGATGCTCGAGCGCCTCGTGGGCTCCCGCCGGGCAAAGCCCGGCTCCGCCCGCCAACCAGGTCTCAGGGCCCGACCTAGGGAGGTGGTTCGCGGTATCGCATGATGGAGCGCGTCCCTGCTCGGCGCACGCGCTCGAACCCCAGGCGCTCGAAGGGCTCCTCTGCACCCATGTAGTCGCCTTTGCGGTGGGGATAAGCCTCGACGGCCGAGGCGCCGCGCGCAAGCGCGTGCTCGACGGCCACTTCGAGCAGCGCGGCCGCGACACCTTGCTGCTTCGC
>WNFV01009195.1_pt1 | contig 10985 bp, 10 predicted proteins | sample 5400101 | NCBI WGS metagenome assembly WNFV01 (sample SAMN13153361, study PRJNA577476) | soil metagenome | isolation source: 115 cm soil or saprolite under grassland replicate 1 | place: USA:California | collected 2016-06-15
GGAGATGCCATCGAGTTGGTCATTAATGAACTTTGTGATGAGAAAGCAGAGAAACACGACTGGCGAATCGTTTACGTGGGAACATCCAGTGAGTGCTTTAGCCTCACTGATTTGCTGGAAGAGACTTTGGGTATCCATGGCGATGCAACAATGGTGAGCGAAGACAGGATTGCCGCTGTATCAAAAATTGCCGGCGATGCGATCAATGCCCGTTATACTCTTTTCGACCAGGACATTAACGAGTGGGACGCGATGCATTGTCTTATGTTCAATTCAAACCATCACCCAGGCGATACCGAGTGTGAGTCCAGTGGTCCATGGAAGGTTGTTTCCCTAGGCGAGGCAGTCGAACATAATATTATGAATTTGTGCGGTTCCCCCTTTGATTCGGTTGATGGCAACTGGCATATTGTTTATGTGGGAACGCAAATGGAATGTGAGCGAGCCGATGAAATTTTTGAAAATTCTCTCGAGGAGATGCTTGGAAGATCTCTGGAGATGAGTTCGGACATTTTGCGTCATATCAAAGAAATTACCGGTAGTGAAACGGATCAAATCCCGTAATAATCGCCTGTTATCGTCAGTTGACCTTGCAGGTGTGGAGTGGTATGGTCTGCTCTATATTGTTATAGATCTTGGAGAATAGATGAATAAAATAATCCGTCTGATCAATAACCTTTTCGAAAAGGTCCAGCGTTAGTACGGAAAATACCAAGAGATGCAACGAATTGAAGACCATAAAAATAACAGGGCTTTCCAGGAACTAATCGAAAGGGCGAGAAACAACCTAGATCTTAAACCGCTTGCCGATTTGTACTCTAAATTTGATGCCCCTGAAGATAAGAGGCCGCCATACAAGTGTTGAGTGCCATGTTTCCGATCGTAGAGAAATAGTTATTTGCAACAATCCAATGAAAGCAAAAAGCCGGGTTAAGTACCGGCTTTTTTGTTTACTTGATCGTGATCATTTTGGGGTTGCTAATCTTTTGAACTTGGATAACTGAGGTTGTATCCCCTGTGCTGCCCAAGGTGATGGCGCTTGAGTTATCCCCCTGGCTGTTTTCGGCAATGCACCAGCGGAGGTTCGTTGATTTTGAGACGTGGATCAACGATCGCTCATGGATCATAATGCGCTTGCCAACCGCCTTATAGCCAGCGTTGTCTATAACGTATTTGACGCCGCTTACCGCAAAGCAACTGCCCTGAATTCTGTGCCTTATTATTTTTTCGTGGACGAAGCGTAAGAAATTGGGACGGGAATGCGGTTGGAGGCTACGTTGTCCGAAGGCGCAAAGTTTGGGGCGAGAATGTTCGTTTTGTCTCAGTCATTGGCAATGACGTGAAAGATCGAAGGCATGGAAGCGGTCGTTCAGCCTCTGCTGGCAAACACATCCACACAGGCATTCTTTTCACCTGGCCCGGAGGACGTCGACACGATACGAGCGATATTGAGCAGTTCACACAGAAATGAAACAGCGGTGAAGTTTCTTCACCGCTGTTTCATTTGGCTCACTTGTTTACGGTCCCCAATCGGAGACCACATTCACAATCAGATCATGGTTCTGTGCATCGTTGGTCTTGAGATGCACTGCATAATCATGTGGTCCATCCATGCCGGGGTGCATCATAAAGACACTGGATTCAATTGTCGTGCTTTCGCCAGGCTTGAGTACCATCGAACCGATGGTTAGCTCGGGAGGTCAGCACCCCTCCAATACTTCGATGTATGGTTGTTCTTTAAACCTCAACGTTCCATCACCTGTGTTGCTGACCTTGATGACGAATTGGCGGTTCTCACCAAATTTGACGTAGCCATAATCAATCTTCTGTTGATCCACGGCGAGGGAAGGTGTTCCGCCACCATCTCCACCATTTCGATTGGCAAATAGAATTGCGGCGAGAAGTAACAGGCCTCCGCCCAGTGCCACGAACAGCCAGGGAAAACTCTTTCTTTGTTTTTGCTTTCTGTATTTTTGATTCTTCTTAGCCATCCAACCTCCTTACTTTTGATATTCAAACTGGAACGAGTATAGATATGCAACCAGATCCCAGATTTGTTCTTCTCTAAAGATCGATCCCCACATCGGCATGCCAGTGCCCATGCCACCCCGGAGAATTTTTCCCTGTAAAAGGGCTGGGCTTGCACCCAGCATTCGTGTTGGGTTCGTGAAATCTGCTGGGGTTTGCATTGTCATATCGTTTGCACCCGTCATGGTTTGCTTGGATGCTTCCCCAGCAGCAGCGAGATCATCTGCAAAGATGCCGTTGCCCGCGCCATTTGCTCCATGACATGCCGCGCAGTTTTGGATGAAGAGTTGTTTCCCGTTCGCAAGTGCTTGAGGCGTTGTGTTGGATTGCCAGATAAAGCTGACTACATCCCATTTTTCGCTATCGCTCAAGTTGGTTGAACCTAACGATTCAAAAACTTGATAAGGTGAATTCGCGCGGTAGAAATCTGAATCTGTGAATTGGGCAATCCGCAGATTCCTTGATAATTGCTGACCTCTGACCGATGAAGGCTGATTGCCAGGAACAGCAGGTGATTCGTGTGGCGCGTCAATATCAAGTTTCAGGGTTACGTACAGAGGAATGGGAGAAGCAGATACAGGATCCATGTTAGGACCGCTGACTTCAATCGTGCCGCGCATCCGCCAATGATTGACTCCACACCAGTGCGTGCAGAAAAATGTATAAGTGCCGGGTTTGTCAAACGTCAATGTGAGGTCGGTCACTCTTCCCGGCTCGACATCCACCGGCTCCATCTCCATCTGACCCACTGCAAAACCATGCATAACATCGTCCGAGGTCAACCGTAACTCAAGTGGCTTCCCAACTTCGGCTTTGATGATATCGGGAGTCCAGCCTCCGTCCTCCGCCATATGCGCATAGATCAAGGGCGTGCGTGTCCAAAAGAATAATGGTGCTCCAACCGCCAGGAGAGTCCCTGCTATGATCAAAATGCGTGAGATAAGTTCTGAGCGTCTCATAACAATAACCAGAGCATCACTGATGTCGCAATAAAACAAAATGCAATTACCGGAATGGATGATGTCTTCGCTTCCTTCGCGGCTTTTTGGGCGGTGCGCGCCGACCAAACTAATCCTCCAACAAGGGCAAGTGTTTGTACAGGTGCGAGAATAGATGTAAGCATGGGTTGCCATGTGGCATTTGCCGTGCCAAAGAGATTCCAGCCCAGGCCAAGCGGATCCGAGAGAGAAGCAAGAATATAGGTCGCATTGGTGAGGACGAAAGATAAACTGAAAGCTACCCAGAACATCAAGCCGAGAGGAATAAGAGATGTAGAAAGTGTCGCGAACCGCTTCTTGAACAAATTGAAATTTTCAAAGCGCGAAATGCAAAGCGCGAATAGGGATGGCATGATAATAAAGATAATCGACAGAAACACAACAGCGTAGATAAACCACGCGCTTGTCCCGACGTTGTAAGTCGCATCCTTGAGCGTGCCCCATGGACCGAGCAGGACGCCTGCATAGATCATCGCCGAGCCAAGCATAATAAAGGCTTTGAAAGCTTCATCCATTCGCGTCGATGGTTTAGCAAGATCAGCTGAGAACGGGCGTAGATTGACAGCGATGTTATCGTGAGGGCACGTGCGAATACATTCCATGCATAACCCACAGTATGTATTCTTTGCCAAGCCACCAGGGAAGACATCCCAGGGACAGCCATATCCTTCCGGCGAGCCGTTATAACAGGGCTTGCCTTCACACGTCGCACAGACTTGCTTATCTTTGATTCTCAATTCAATCGGTGCGGTCTGTGAATAGAGACCGATAAATCCACCAACAGGACAAAGATAGCGGCAAAAGGCGCGGCGTTCGAAGACTGTGCTTAAACCAATGGCACCAAATAACATCGCTGCCAAAACAATGCCTGTGATGTTGGGTGTGGTGAGAAGGACACTACTAAATAGAGCAAGCAGAAGGAAAGAAATATTCTGCAACCAAATATTTCGAAATGCTCTTGGCCAACGTAAGTTGAACCACCTCGGCTTTTTATCCGGCGGAGCGAGCACCGCCCCACGTTGAAGCCATTCGCCCGGCAGTGGAATTGGACATACCGCACACCAGCCGCGTCCAAAGAACGGTACGGCAACGAGAATCAGGATCGCCCACCATGCGATCCACACGAACACAATGCTGAAGTTGTGACTGCCTACCGGTGTGCCGATGAGACCTGCCATAATAGCAAAGATATATCCAACCAGCATCACAATAAATACTGCCAGTTGGGGGTAACGGCTGGTGAGCGATTTCTTTATGAAGCGATTGTGGGTAAGTTCGATCTTTGCCATGATGAAATTATGCTTTTTGTTTTCGTGAAATAATGACACCTATAACGGTAAGCGCCGCTAATCCAACGGAACGAAACAACCAGTGGTTTGTGCCCACGGTCAGTTTGCCGATCATGAACGGGTGCATGGCACCGCAAGTAACATTGCATCGAAAACGAAAGGAACCAGGCTTGTCGGCAATAAAGGTCAACGTTTGGGTTTGCCCTGGATCGGCTTCCACCGAAATACCGTAACCATCTACAAAAAGTCCATGCACTACGTCTGTGCTGACAAGTTGAATGGTCACTTTGTCGCCAACGTTAACTTTAAGCTCAGAGGGAGCGTAGGCAAATTGCCGCGCTTCGATCCGAAAGGTTCGCTCTTGAGGTGCAATGGATGGAACTGGCAGCGGAGCGAACGCGACTGCCAGTCCAGCCATTACAAAGAGGAGAAGAAGCAAATGAGAACGCATTCTTAAGGAATATTGGAGGGACCGTACTTAGAATAAGTCGCATCTATATAGGCTCTTGCATCCTGCGGACTTTTCCCATCCTTTAACAGTCGCATCACATCTTGTGTAATATCCACGCAGATAGAGCAGCCCAGGGCATGATTGTCAAAGGTGAATTTACCTTTATCATCCACTTGTGAAACATAGCAGGAATAGTTTGATGTATGGCCAACGTTGCCACAACCACAATAGCAAGGAATGTTCTTCATCACATCAGGATTTGCAGAAGCGAATTGATATGCTTCCTGCACGGTCACAGGTGCAGATTGCACTTCCGCAGGCATTTGATCCATGGAAGTCATATTCAGATGAACATTACTCGTTTGAGACTGTGTTGAGCAGGCGGGGAGGCTCGTCAGTGCGATCAAGCCGATCAGCAAAAGAAAAAGTATTTTACGGGAAGTTATCATTCCGCTCTCCAGATCAGGTTTTGATCATCATAGCAGTGGGAGGGTTCGCAAGTCAGTGACAAATGCAACGCCATTCGATGAAATACGACCTGATTTATCCAGAAATTTATCGTTACGTATTGAATGATAAAACCTGCACAACATCCGAAACAGCGTGAAATGGCGGTGTGGCATATACGCCATTTGGCGTATGACGAATATCCATATGCGGATATGGATAACAAAATGCCCTATTGCATAAAAATAAAACAGGCTCTAGGTTAGCTGGAGCCTGATAATGTGTGGCTTGTACTTGTTATTCTTCACTCATCTCAATGAAATCGCCATGCCAGGTGTGCAGGAAAACCTGTCCGCTGTATCCATTCACGCTCAACATTCCAACAATCTTGCCATCGCGCTCCACATCAATGGTGTAGTAACCGTAGAAAGGTGTGACTTCGTTGCTGACCTTAGTGCCAGCAAGATAAGCATCCAGGTACTTCTGGGCAGACTGTGTGGCATCCTTGACGCTGACGGGCATCTCAGCAGAAATATTTGCCGATGGGGTGCCAGCGTTCCAACGTCCCATCATGCCTCCCATTATTCCGTTATTGCTATAACCGCTCATCATGCCGTATTTCAGGTTCCACATCATGTTCGGACCATATTCTGGAAAGGCAGTGAGCGAAATGGGATCAATCAAAAGTTCAAACGCGCCGATACTGGTGCTTTTCTCGGAGACAATGGCGTACCCACCGTTGTCGAAAATCATGATTTCCTTGAGCACCAAGTCGTCATCACCAATTTTAGCGAGATAGGACACGACAGCCTGTTTTGCATCTTCTACTGAGATGGGACCTGCGTTGGTCAGGCCGCCTCCACCCATCATCCCGCCATAGCCATTTCCCATCATTCCCCCGCCCATCATGCCTTCAGGGCCATAGCCATACCCGCCGCTGTTGGGATCGCTGTAACCATAATTGCCCATCATCCCGCCAGGCCCGAAACCGCGATTCGTCATTCCATATGATCTGTAACGGGTGCTGGCAAAGTACATGCCGCCGTAGAACAGTCCTGCGCCCAGCACGAGCACAAGGGAGACGATTAGGACGGTACGAAGTGTCTTATTCATTTTTTCTCCTAAATACCTTTATTGATATAGATATCATAGTTTATAGCCTCAGGGATGGTCAGCGTCATATAGCGCATTTGACATAGGCAATTTTGCCTACTTGTTGCTGGCTTTGTTAGCAGGATCACCACCAGTGCAATTGGCAAAGCGATCAGCACCAGCATGAAGAGAAATCCAAAGATCATCATGGTTGCGTTTTCCTTTCGTTTCATTTGAACTCAGTATAGAGGTCGAATGTAAAGGAATCCTCAAGCCTGGAAAAAGACTTGTTGAAGATCAGAGAATGGAACTCTCGTCGCCGGTTGGATGTTCGATTTCACCTGCCATAAAAAGATTAGGGTTCTGCTCGAAGGCGCGCAGACAAGCCTGTGTGCAGAAGTAAATCCGCTCGCCGCGGTAGATGGCGCTTGGAAAGTCCTTCGTATCTTTGAGTTTTCCACCGCAGGCAGTTTATATTCAGGCAATGAGTCAGCAGTAGTTTGAGTCAAAATTCAATCGTCCTTTTTGTTTGAATGATGGGTGATATTCCAAGTTCCAAACAAGAGCACAGCCACCATTGCACCAAATACCAGAAAAACTTGCATGATCTATCTCTGAACCCGCGAACGCGGGACTTGTGATCTAGCTGCGCAAAAAGTCGAGTTCCCTAGTAATGAGAGGTTAGCCTGAACCGAAACCTAAATCGTATGCTTCTTCTGCCAGAGGAACCATTTGGTAGCGATTAAAGCAATTAGAGCCGCTACTCCCATTCCTATAAAAGCCCAAATATCACTAGAGGAATTTGAGGCCTGGGTTGACGACTCGGAGGCTGGAAGAATCGAAGAGGAAAGGATGATACCTTCCATGAGCGCATCCGCGTTGCGAGTAGAGGTAAACCAGTGGCTGTCATACTCTGAGGAACCGTTAATCAAGCCCTCATACAAAATCCATCCATGTTTCAGCGTATTTGAGTCGGAAGTATGATAGTAGAGTAGGCGGTCGACCGGTACATAGGTTTTCCCGTCCTCTTGGCTTATGGCCCAACGCGTCACCTCGTAACCTGGCCCGGCGACTTGGGGAGCCTGAAGCGTGCCGTTGTCGAAATCTGAGAAGGCAAAGAAACCCAGCAACGCTGGGTTGGCTATTTCAATCTACCGTCCCGTGCCTGACTCTTGGATGGTAATCTTATCGAATTGACCTTTGGCGGAAACTGAGCGAGACGTAAATAGGAACAACGCAAGGATTAGCCTTAGGACAGATACGGCTTGTCGGAATGGATAGTTTGTGTCCATGATCCGATCTTCTTTCTTACACTACTATATTAGAAGGCAGGAATACCCAACCTCATCGACTGCCGTTGGCGACGCGCGAGTTAACAACATTTTATTCTAAAAGACATTGCTGCGCCGGCCGAAAATATTAAATTTACTTTTTCGAGCGACTGACCAACCATACAATCAGCACAACAATGCCAACAAGCGGCACACCGATCACCAGCAACATCATCAAAAAGCCAAAGCCCATCATAGTGAACCCCTTTCCTATTCCACAATCAACTTGCCGCGCAACATGCCCATCTGACATTGAAAGCCATACTCGCCAGGCTTTTCAGGCGTGAACTCAATCGTTGTTGGCTCACCTTCAGGTAGAGGCGCACTCTTATTGAAATCAGGAAATAGCACTTGTTCCGAGCAGGCCGCGCTTTCCTGCCGCGTGAATGTCAATCGCACCGGGCGACCTTTCTGCACAACGATCACATCGGGGGTGTATCCGCCTTTCACGGTGATAGCCACTTCCTGCGCGCCAGACTCAGAGACAGCAACGCGTGTCTGCGCTTTGGGCGCGAACCAGAAATACCAGGCGATGAGAATTGTTAGAACGATTCCCGAAAGAATCACAAAGATTTGTAGATCAGACATGTTATGTTCCTTTTTATCAATTATCTAGCACTGAAGCTAGGTTTGAATCCACGCAGGCGATTGGCATTACCAACAACAGTTACGGATGAGAATGCCATTGCCGCGCCTGCAATCAGCGGGCTGAGCAGAATGCCAAAGAAGGGGAATAGTATGCCCATCGCAACTGGGATGCCAAGCGTATTGTAAATAAATGCCCCAACGAGATTCTGATAAATATTCTTCATCGTCGCGCGGCTGACTTCAATCGCGGTAACCACACCTTTGAGACTGCCTTTGATCAGCGTAATGTCTGATGCCTCAATGGCAACGTCCGTCCCTGTACCAATCGCCAGACCAACATCCGCCTGCGCCAGGGCAGGAGCATCATTGATGCCATCCCCAACCATGGCAACTTGCTTGCCTTCCGCTTGCAACTGATGAACATTATTGGCTTTATCTTCAGGTAGCACTTCTGCCAGCACGCGCGTGATGCCAACTTTTCGAGCAATCGCTTCAGCGGTGCGGCGGTTATCACCTGTGATCATCACCACCTCAATGCCCAGATCCTGTAAGGCTTTGATCGCTTCAATAGAATCTTCCTTGACCGTGTCCGCTACCGCAACAATGCCAGCAGCTTTATGATCAATTGCCACATACATGGGTGTCTTGCCATCATCTGCGAGTTGTGCAGCGGTGTTTTCCAGATCTCCAAGAGCAATGTTTTCACGCTTCATCATCTTGAGATTGCCCAGCATAACTTTGCGACCTTCTACATTGGCGATGACACCATGACCGGGGATGGCTTCGAAATTTTCCGGTGAGGCAAGACCAATATTTTTGCTCCTTGCTCCTTCCACAATCGCTTCAGCGAGTGGATGTTCGCTCACCGTCTCTACGGAAGCCGCCAGTTTCAATAAAAGTTCACTGTTCATAGATAACTGCTCACTGAGCACTACATCTGTTAGCTCAGGCTTACCTTTTGTGATTGTGCCGGTCTTATCCAGTACAACGGTAGTCAAGGCGCGCGCTGTTTGCAGAGCTTCACCCGAGCGGATCAAAATCCCATTCTCCGCGCCCTTACCAATGCCAACCATTAGGCTCATCGGCGTGGCAAGTCCTAATGCACATGGACAGGCGATAATCAACACGGTAACACTGGTAACCAGAGCGTAGACGAGTTGCGGTTGTGGTCCGACGACGAACCAGATAACGAATGTCCACACTGCTAAGATCATCACAATCGGAACGAAATAGCCAGAAATAGTATCTGCGAGTCTTGCAATCGGTGCTTTGGAATTCTGCGCGTCCTGAACCATTTTGACGATTTGCGCAAGAGCGGTATCCTTGCCAACTTTTGTGGCGCGGAACTTGAACGCACCTGTCTTGTTGATCGTCGCGCCGATCACTTCATCCCCTTTTTTCTTTGAAACGGGCAACGATTCACCGGTCAGCATGGATTCGTCCACTGAAGAACTGCCTTCAACAATCACACCATCAACCGGCACTTTTTCACCAGGCCGAACCTGCACTACATCTCCAACTAACACCTCTTCAACGGGCAAATCGACTTCTTTGCCATCTCGAAGGACTCGCGCAGTCTTGGCTTGCAACCCAAGCAATTTCTTGATTGCCTCACTGGACTGTCCTTTCGCGCGTAGTTCAAGGGCTTGCCCTAACACTACTAATGCAATCACAACCGCGACTACATCATAAAAGGGTTCAGATGTACCCTCCGGGAAAGCTGCAGGAAACAAAATCGCAAATGTTGAATACAACCATGCTGCCGCAGTGCCAAGCGTGATCAAGGTATTCATGTTGGCTGAGCGATGTTTGAATGCTTGCCATGCACCCGTAAAGAAATCACTTCCAGACCAAAACATAACGGGCAAAGTGAGCAACGCAGTCCCGCCCCACAACCAGCGCAGTGTGCCCATGCTCAGATCACGCAAGAACGGAACAAATTGATAATAAGCTGTCAACAGAACGGGCAGCGAAACGGCAGCTGCAAACCAAAACTTGTTCATTAACCTTCGGTATTCCCGCGCGTGCGCTTCCTCCTGTTTATCGATTGGTGCATCACTCGCGGCGACGCGTGGTGTATAACCCCAAGTTTCGATTGCCTTATTGAGTTGAGCCATCGTTGTTTTTTCCGGAAGATATTCCACAGTGGCTTCCTGTGTAGCAACGTTTACGCTTGCCCCTAAAACTCCAGGTGTTGATTTCAACTCGTCTTCAATAAATCGCACACACGATGCACATCGTAGATTCTCGATTCCGATGCGCGTTTGCGCGCCTACCTGATAACCTGCTGACCTCACGATTTCCGCGATTTTCGCCAAGTTGACTTTCCCTGCGTCATACTCAACATCAAGCTTTCCTGCTGTTAAATTCACCTTTACACTATCGATGCCTGGAAGCGCGCGTAGAGCTGGTTCAACAGCAGAATCTGTTTTATTTGACGGCAACCTGGTTACGGGTAGTTCGATGTGAGTGAGGATCCGCTCAGGGTTAAAGCCTGTCGTCGCGGAAGTCGTCATATAACGATGCGGTTCCTTGTCGAATTGATCCACACAAGATTGAGAGCAAAAATAAAATGTTTGCCCCATATGTTCGCGTTTGGCGAAAGCGCTTTGGGGTTCAATATTCATTCCACATACAGGATCACGAACAGTCATAATTCACCTTCTCTACAAGAGATATCTGAAGTTTATATTGGTTTGACAACGTGAGACAGCGAATTTCAGCCCGATTCAATATAAGCAAAATTGCCTACTTCAAATAA
>WNFV01012219.1_pt1 | contig 10983 bp, 10 predicted proteins | sample 5400101 | NCBI WGS metagenome assembly WNFV01 (sample SAMN13153361, study PRJNA577476) | soil metagenome | isolation source: 115 cm soil or saprolite under grassland replicate 1 | place: USA:California | collected 2016-06-15
TTGGCTATCCAGCAAGGAATGCGCCTGCTCCGGGACGACGGTTGGGACAAGGTTCGCCAGGGCGTCACGACGCTTGCCGAAGTGTTGCGGGTGACGCGGGAAGAGGCATAGATACCGTTGCTCAAAGGTTCCAGGTTCAAAAGTTCAAGGTTGGAACGCGTCCGGTGCATTTTTACCTTGAACCCTTGAACGATTGAACTTTGAGCGGCTGTTTTTGTCTAAACAATCATGGCATTTTTTCAGTACCGCGCGGCGGATCACGCCGGCAAGGTCGTCGACGGCGTGATGGAAGCCGATGCTGAGCAAAGTGTGATCTTGCGTTTGCGCGAAATGGGCTGCGTGCCGCTGCGCATCGCTTTGCCCAGCGAGCGCGCCATCGGCGCGGCGCGCCAGCAACCTCCGCTCTTTGCCAAGCGCGCGGTCAATCAACAACAGCTCCTCCAGTTTACCCGCGAGCTCGCTACACTGCTGGCGGCGGGACTGCCCCTAGATCGTAGCCTGTCGATTCTCGGCGGGTTGGTCGAAGGCGGCGAGCTGGGCAAGATCTTGCATTCTCTGGTCGAGGCGGTGCGTGCGGGCAAATCCCTCGCCATCTCCATGGGTGAGCATCCCGACGTGTTTCCCAGGATTTATGTAAACATGATTCGCGCCGGCGAGGCCGGTGGAATTCTAGAAGGCGTGCTGCGCTATCTGACGGAGTATCTGGAAAGCACGATGGCGCTCAAAGAGGACATCAAGTCGGCGCTGATTTACCCGGCTTTTTTGGCGTGCGCGGCCGGACTGTCCCTAATCGTGTTGTTTCTCTTTGTCATTCCCCGCTTCTCGACGATTTTCAAAAACATCGGCAAGTCGCTTCCGTGGATTACCCAGATGGTCATCGGTTTCAGTCAACTGCTGACCCAGTATGGCTGGATGATCGCGTTGGCGCTGCTCGCCTTGGCATGCGCGTCGATCTTTTACGTTCGTTCGCCCGAAGGAAGGGCCGAATGGGACCGCCTGTGTCTACGCGCGTGGTTGATTGGCGACCTGGTGCGAAAATTCGAGACCGCCCGATTCGCCAGGACGCTGTCGGCGCTGATCAAAGGCGGCGTGCCGCTTCTCGAAGCGTTAGGAACGGTGCAGGGTGTGGTCGGCAACCGGTTACTCGCTAGAGCGATCGGCCAAGTCCAGGTGCGCGTGCGCGAAGGTAAGGGCATGGCGCGGCCGCTGAGCGAAAGCGGGCTGTTCCCCTCGTTGGCGTTGAACATGATTGCAGTCGGGGAAGAGACAGGTAAATTGGACGGCCTGTTGTCGGAAGTCGCGAATTATTACGACCAAGAGGTCAAGCGAACGACAAAAAGATTAATGGCGCTACTGGAGCCGGCCCTGATTCTGGTGATGGGCCTAATCATCGCCGTGGTTGTGGTTTCCATGCTCCTGGCGATATTTAGCATCAATGACTTACCATTCTAAAAACCTATTCAAAGATCAAAGCGGCTTCACGCTCATCGAGCTGATCGTCGTCGTGATCATCATCGGCTTGCTGGCCGGTCTGGTCGTGCCGCAGTTCATCAAGCAGGAAGAAAAGGCCACAGCCAAAGCGGCCAAAGCTCAGATCGAGCTTTTTGGCACGGCGCTGGACACTTTTCGCCTCGACGTCGGGCGCTATCCGAATTCACAGGAAGGGCTCCAAGCCCTGAACCAGAAGCCCGGGGGAGTGGAACGTTGGGATGGCCCATACTTGAAGAAGGAAGTACCACCCGATCCGTGGGGCAAGCCATACATTTACAAGAGCCCCGGCGAGCATGGTCCTTACGACATCATCTCCTACGGCGCCGATGGAGTTCCCGGCGGCGAGGAAACTAACCGTGACGTCACCAGCTGGGAAAGATAACCGGGGCTCATCGTTTTGCCCAACATCGACAAGCGATTGCAGGATCGCGAGGTGCGCGTTTCGGCTCTGGGACTGGCCGCGGTGGCCCGTGATCTGAGAAGCCGGGCGTTGTTTGCCGGCTTGCCGCAACAGCTGGTGCTGAATCTGCAGCAAAACAGTTATCTCGTCGCGCCGTCGAGAGAGGTCCACTTGCCACCGGACGTAAGGTTTCTCTCGGTCGAAGGCGGCGAGACCGTGGACCGCGATATCAAGCGATTTTACTTTTTTCCAAACGGCAGCACTCTAGGCGGCGAAATTGTTCTCGCCGGCGAAAAGTCCGTCTCCTATCTCGTTCGCCTGGAAGCTCTCACCGGCAAGGTTGAGGTATCGCCGGGCGATCATTCATGAGGCTTTGGCGCAATTCACCGGGAGGCTTTACTCTACTCGAAGTCTTGGTGGCAATGACTATCGTCGGGCTGGGAGTCGTCACGCTTTTACAAATTTTTTCTTTGGGTCTGCGGCTCGGAGCGCGCAGCACGACCAGTACGGAAGCGGTCACTTACGGCGCACGCGTGATGGATGAGCTGCTGGCGCGAAGAAAGCTTTCCGAGGGCTCCGACAGCGGTACACTCGGCCCGGCCGGCAGGTGGAAAAGCCAGGTTCAGACGGTGCGGGATTCTTCGGCGTCGCTCAATCTATCGAGCAACTGGGAGCTCAAAGAAGTCGCCGTAGAGATGACCGTGACGGATGGCGACCGAGAACGTCGCGTCGAAATGAAAACCTTGCGCCTGACGAAAAAGAGCAACTAATGGACGACATGCTTTTATCGTGCAACGTTGAAGAGCCAACGACTGGCGACAAAGCGAGGGGTTCCTCCGCCGGATCGGCTGGATTTACACTTATAGAAGTCGTTTTGGCGCTGACGATCTTCGCTCTTATGAGCGCGATTCTCTACGGCGCTTACTCTCTCAGCCATAGCGCGGTGGAAAAGTCGCAGGTCAATTCGACGCGAAATCAAAAACAACGATCGATCAGCGATCTACTCGGGAGCTATATGCGATCGGCGTTTCCTTATCGAGAATCGCCGCAAGAGCAGACGATTTTCTTCGAAGGCAATGCAGAAAATTTGACTTTCGTGTCGGCCTATTCCCAAGGCATGGGCGGGCGCGGCATGGCGAAGATTCAAATAACCAAGGACGAGGGCGAGAACGGCCGGGCGAGCGTGAAATTGGCGGAAACCGCTCCGGTGCGTATTAACAGCGAATCCGGCGGCGGTGGACAGACGTACAGTCTTGTTCTCCAGGACAACGTCAAAGAATTCCGCTTGGCCTACTTGGATCCGCAGGCGGAAGAAGAAAGCTGGGAAGATCACTGGGATGGTAAGGAACGGCGGCTGCTGCCGCGCGCCGTGCGCTTCACCTACCAAGATGAACGCGGCAAAGAAGTGCGCTGGGTTTTTCCGATCATGATGACCGTACTGGCGCCATGAAATCACAGGCCAGATTCCCTTCGTTTCGCGATAAACTTGCCGGCGAGCACGGCGTCGCCCTGATCCTGGTACTATGGATTTTTATGTTTCTCTTCGTCGTCGCCTTCGAGTTCAGCACTTCGACGCGCGAGGAGGCCGCAGCGGCCCATCGTTTCAGCGACGAGACGGTGGGTTACTATCTCGCCGTGGCCGGATTCGAGCGCGGCCTGTATGATTTTCTCAACCAACAAGCCGGCACGGGATCGCTCCAGCAAGATAAGAAAAGCGATCTATTCGACGGCAGTTGGCGCGAGGAAGGTGGCGGAGCCGGACTGTCTCGCGTCCGGCTGATCGACGAGGGCGGCAAAATAAACATTAACCGGGTGAGCGAAGAGACTCTCCGCCGCGTTTTTACGAATCTCGGTATCGTCGATGTCCAGCGAGACATTTTGGTCGACTCGATCATGGATTGGCGCGACGCCGACGATTTGCACCGAACCAACGGCGCCGAGAACGATTACTATGCGTCGCTGTCGCCGGTGTACACGCCGAAGAACGGCCCACTGGATAGCGTCGAGGAACTGCTTTGGATCAGGGGCATGACGGCCGACTTGTTTTTTGGTTATGACGAAGAAAAAGGCCCATCGACTGACAACCCGCGCCGGGTCGCGCTGCGGGAGCTTTTTACCGTGGATAGCCCGATTGACCGGGTCAATTTGCGTACCGCCTCAGCCGAAGTTATTCATGCGCTGATGGGCATTCCCCTGGAAAAGTGCCAAGCCTTTATCGAGGAGCGAAAGAAGCTTTCGGAGAAATCGCTGGCCGACTTGTTGCCGCTGTTGGGCATCGGCGCCGGCGATGCGGCGCTACAAATGTTCATCTTCACCAATCCATCGGTGGTTGCCGTGGAAGCGGAAGGCCGAGTCGAGGATGCCCGCCTACCGCGCCGGGTCAAAGGAATCGTCCGGCTCGGCGGCGCGCAAGGATTCGAGGTGCTGCGCTGGGTGGACCGCGACTTAGCACTACCGCGAAACTAATCGATGGGTTAAGATGGCTTATTCAACATTTCCGATATCCAAAGGTTAAACCAGCGAAATGATCTCCCTCCATCATCTACAGGACGTTTCCCGAGCGGATTTTTTAACCAGTGTGGGACTCTATTTCTTGGCGGATCGGGTCGTCATGGTCCGATTACGCAAGAGCTTTCTGACCGTGTCGATGCTCGAGCAAGAGGAACGGGAATTGCCCGAAGCCGACAATCGGCAGGCGATCTCCGAGCTCACCGGTTGGGTTGCCGAGGATGTCAGAGAGATCGCGCTCAGAGCGGAAAACGATTCGCACGAACGCGCGTTGCGGCAAGCGGTCGTTTCATTATTGCCGCATTTCAACGCCGCCCGGGATCAAGTCTATCTTTGTCTTCCGCAGGCCCAGACCATCGTGCAGCGAGTGTTCCTGCCGCTGGCGGCTCAGGACAACCTCCATCGAGTGCTCGAATACGAGATCGAACGGCAATTACCGTTCAAGCGTGAGGATGTCTATTACGACTATTTACCGGCCGGGAAAAAGGGCGAGAAGTTCAGTCTCTATGTGTTCGCCATACCTAAAAAGCATCTCGACAGCCTGCTGGGTTTGCTGGACTCTTTCGGCATCAAACCGAGAGGGGTGGAAACGACGGTGACAGCGCTGGCGAATTATCTGCTGTTCTCCGAGGAAGCCGGCGGCGGCAGCGCCGCGCTGGTTGCGGGTCACGGGCAGCATTGGGAAATGATCGGGGTCCAAGCGAGGGCCAATAGCTGGAAGCCAACATCGGAGCTTTTGTTTTCGCATCATTTACCCGCCGCAGAGTGGGCCCGTGGGACCGGCAAAGAGTTGCTGAAAGAAAACCTCGGCGACGTGCCAAAGGTCTATCGCTGCGGCGATCTGGGCGCGCTCAATGGGGCCGCCGGGAAACTAGCGGAGGCGAAGGATATTGCCGCCCTCGGCAATCAGCGCTTGAAAGGATCCAAGCCGAACACTCAAGCGGAAACGTTGCCGGCGATCGGAGCCGCATTGCGAGGCGTGCGCGAAGCTTCTCTGGTGGCAAACTTCCTCCGTCACGAGGGCGCGGATCGCGACGGCCATAAGACACTATCGCTACTGAATACCATTCTCGTCGGTTTGTTGGCGCTTGCCCTGATTGCCTGGGGAGTGAGTTTTCCGGTGAGGGATGAGTTGCGGCTGCGCCAGCTGCAAAAGGAGAATCAAAAGCTCGAGCCGGCAATCGACGCGTTGCGGCGCGAAGACACGCAGCTTCAAGTGCTGCGCAAAGAAGTGAGTTATATGACCGACCTCGATCAGCGCCGCGGCGAAGTGCTGCGGCTACTCGATGAGCTCTCCAAAATCGTCCCCAATAACGTTTACTTTTCGAACTTGCGCTATCGCGCCGGCGTGTTAGAGGTTCAGGGCAACGCCGAGAACGCGTCGGCTTTAATTCCGCTCTTGGAGCGGTCAGCGCTTTTTGAAAACGTTGGCTTCAACGCGCCGTCCAATCGCAGCCGCGATAATCGCGAGACTTTCTCTGTAAAGGCCGAACTCGAAAAGCCCAAGGACAACGCTAAAGAAGCGACTAAGATAAGCCCAACCCCAGCGGCGAAAGACAGCAAAGCAAAACCATGAGCAACCTTTGGCGTCGATTGTCCAAGCGCGAGCGCGGACTGGTTATCGTGACCGCGCTCGTCGTGCTCGTATTCATGGCAAAGTACGCGCTAGTCACGCCCTATCTCGAACGGCGCGAGTGGGTCAAGAATCAGCTCGATAGCCAACCACAGCTGCTGCAAAAGAACCTGCGGTTTCTCGCCCAAAAGGAGACACTGCTCGGCGGTTTGGAAGCGGCGCGCGGGCAGATCAAAATGCAGGAACCAAAATTGCTCACCGGAGACACGCCATCCGTGAGCGCGTCGGATTTGCAGGAAACGGTGCAGGCGATGGCGACTCGCGAAGGGACGCAAGTCATCACGACGCGAGTGCTCAATCCCGAGCCGGCAGGCACGTTTTCCAAAATAGGCATTCAATTGGAAATCGGGGGGCAAATCCAGCAGATCGCCAACTTGATCCGAGGCATCGAAACGGCCCCGAAGTTACTGGTCATCGATGAGATCAACATGCGATCGCTGTTTCGGCCGGTGGGATTTCCTCAACCCCAAGGAGTGCCCCAGGTTCCGGCGCAGAATCTGCGCGTAAGTCTCACGGTAGCAGGTTTTGCGAGGGCTCCAGGTTCGGCGGCGCCAAAAACAGAGAATCAAAGCGACCCGACCAAAGCGGGCACCTGATTGCGGTCGGGGCGCATACCGCCGAGTAAAATCTGGCCGCTGATCACTCGACAATCAGCAGGGTCCGACAGCGCAAAATGACCGTCCGTTCACCTGGACTTAACATTGGCGTGATAATCGACTAAAGGTGAATGGCTGCCATCACCGAAATGCCAAGGCTTCAATCTTTGTGTTTTCAAATTGCCAGCGAGCTAGTATATGATTGTTCTGGCCCGGTGATGCTTGGACCAAGCAGTATGGGGAAATCGACAAATTCTGAAAGGCGCACGGCCGGAGGTAGGGAGCGATTCTGACACGAGCTTCACTGCTGGGTATTCTAACGGCGGTCGCGATCGCTTTCGTGAGCTGGAACATTTATCGCTCATGGAAGGAGGGTCCGCCGAATTTGCCAAGCCCATCCAAAATAAGCCCGGCGGCAGCGACGGCCCAGAAACCCACGGTGATGGCGCCAAGAGTTCCGATCAACACGGACGCGATCGTGAGCAAAAACCTCTTTGATCCGGAACGGGGTGCGGGAGCGACTCGGGAAGCTGAAGAAAACTCTCGCGCGTCTCAACGGGTTCGCAACATGATCCTCATCGGCACCATCATTATCGGTAATAACCGGACGGCGATTTTGCAGGACAGCGCCAATCCGAATGTCGGCCAACCCGTACCTGGGCAACCGGCCGCAGCCATGAGACTGAAGCTCGGTGACAACGTCGAAGGTTTTAAGCTGTCCGAAATTGCCGACAAGAGAGTCGTCTTTACCAGAGATACTGCGCGAGTCGAAGTCGTGTTGGATTATTTTCGTAAAGTTGAGGTCGCGCAGCCGCGGGTGTTGCCTCCTGGCCAACTCAATCCGCAGGCTGCGGCGCCAGTTCCTCGGGTCGTGCCGAACTTGCCGCGTCGAGCAAGAATTCCAACTCCGGGGAACCCGGCGCCCGATTCGTGAGCCGTGGAAGGAGCATGCTGATGTTGCAAAAGCGCACAATTGGTCTGGTAACCTTGGTTTCGGCGGCGGGGCTGATCGTGCCCCTCGCCGCGCAACAAGCTCCTGCGCCGTCTCAGCCTATGCCAATTCAAACACCACCGGGTTCGAGCGAACCGGCCGCCCCGAGCCAACCGGGCGTGCCACCGGTGGTAAAGCCGCCGGTCATTCCCCGGCGCGCTCCATTACCGGTTCAACCGCCCGGTGCGATCGCACCTCAGAGCCCAGCGCCCTCAGCGGGCGGGCCCCAAGCAGGGACGGCAGCGGTGCCTGCGCCCGAGGACGCTCAGCCGCCGCAAGGTGGGCCCACACCTGCCGTGCCGCAGCGAAGAACGCCGGGAGCACCGTCGATTCCGGCCGGTGGCATGGTCTCACTGAATTTTAATCGCGCCGACTTAGTCGAAATTATTCACATCATCGCTCAGCAGTTGCGCCTCACGTATACGATTGATCCGGAAGTGAAAGGCACGGTGACGATCAATAGCGCCGAGCCGCTGCGCTCCGAGGATCTATTGCCGATTTTCCACCAATTGCTGCGCATGAACGGCGCAGTGGCCGTGCGCACGGGAAACCTCTATCACATCATGCCGATCAAAGACGGCAAAGGTTTGGCTCGTCCGGCGGGACAGGGGAAGGAAGATAGCTTTGCTCTACAAGTGATCCCGGTGCGGTTTTTTACGGTTGCTGAAATGAAACGGGTTCTCACGCCGTTTCTCCAGCCCGGTGCCGAGATCATCGATAACCCGCGGGGTAACTTTCTCATTGTAATGGACTTGCCGTCGAACATTCAGAGGCTGATGGAAATCGCCGAGTTGATCGACGTGCAAGTGTTCGCCGGGACGCGCATGGAGATTTACCAACCGAAAGTGGCGAGCGCCGAAGAGCTGGCGCAGGAATTGACCAAGGTGATGCAGTCTTTCGCCGCCTCGGCGCCGCAATCCGATAACTTCGCAGCCCAATTTGTCCCGCTGCCGAGGATCAACCAGCTCCTCGTGATCAGTCACAGCGAAGCCGCGTGGACCTACGCCAAACGCTGGCTCGATCGGATCGACATCGTGGCTGAAGGACCGGGCCGAAGAATTTTTATCTATCCGGTGGAGAACGGCAAAGCGACCGAATTGGCCGATGTGTTAAGCCAGGCCTTGGGTCAGCCATCAACAGGTAGACGCGGCTCGACGCCGACGCTGCAGGATATTCATCGGTCAACAACGGGCGGTATGAACCCAGCTACCGGGAGAAGCGCAACGGGGTCTTCGTCCGGATCTTCCAGCCCATTCGGCCAGCAACAAAGCCAGCCGCTCGGAGCGTACGCTGCGGTGCCCGCGCCAGGGCAAGTCGCTCCGCCAACTGTTGTTGCGCCACAGCCCGCGGCGCCGCAGGCACCCGGTGTTGCGCGCCCGCCGTCCCAAGCTCAACAGCAGCAGCAACAACAGGAACAGCTTCGGATAGTTCCCGATCCGGCTACCAATTCGTTGATCATTTACGGCACGGTTCAAGAGTTTCAGAATATCAAGAATATTTTAAGAGAGCTCGACGCGATCCCGCGCCAGGTGTTGATCGAAGCGATGGTGCTTCAAGTCGACTTAAGCGACACGGAATCTTTCGGTGTTGACGTCGAGATTCTGAGAAAATCTCGGGTAACGATTTTTGGTCAGACCTTTGGTTCGCGAGGGGCGTTGCGAAGTCTTGGTGACCTATTCCCCACGGCACCCAATTTTGGTTCGGGACTCACCGGTATTGTCGGTGGGAAAGACGTTCAGGCAATGATAAACGCGCTCGCGACCGATTCACGGGTAAAGCTCATCTCGTCACCGAGCGTCCTAGCAGCTGACAATCGTCCGGCGCGTATCCAGGTTGGTTCGGAAGAGCCCGTTCCAACTGGAACAATATCCCAGGCCGTAGGTGGCGTGGCACAAAGCACGAGTATTCAGTACCGTAATACCGGACGAATTCTGACGATTATCCCGCAGGTGAACTCGAGAGGCTTGGTGAACCTCCAGATCAAAGCTGAAGTGAGCGCCAGGGGAGATGATGTAAATTTCGGAGCAGAGACTTTTCCTGCATTTAACACGCAGGATGCAGAAACCACGGCGGTCGTTCATGACGGCGAAACTTTAGTCATCGGCGGGCTCATCGGCGAGCGCAGGAGCAAGGCTCGATCAGGAATTCCTTACTTGATGGATATCCCCGTGATCGGCCGATTTTTCGGCACCACTACTGATGATAACAAACGTACTGAGCTGATCATGTTGATCACGCCGCGGGTCATCCGCACGCGCGATGAGTCCATCACCGTTACAGAGGAGTTTAAATCAACCGTGGGTGCGGTGCGCAATGAACTTGAGCGGGTAGCCAGAGAAAGAGCAAAAACTCAGCCCAAGCCGCCACCGGCAGTGTTGCCGCCTGTGCCGGAGCCGAACATGAAGGAAGAAACACCGCGGCCGGCGCCGAGTAAAACCCCGGCCCCTTCCGGAGCCTCATTGTCACCGGCGAATGGCATTGTGAATCCCATTTACAATCAGCGGCCCTTTCAGACGCCGATTGGATCGGCAGAGGGAATAATCGAGGCTGCGCCCGTCCCGCGGTCGACCAACAGTCTAAATACTCAACCCATGTCGGAGCAATCGCCGGCGCAGCCCGGCGATGTCGGAGTGGCAAAACCACCGTATGCGCTTTCTTTCATGCGCCCTCCGGTACCGGCACCGCTTGCGCCGCCGCGCACGGTAATTGCACGGCTTGCTCAGCCCAAGGTGATAAGGCAATGGGCCGTGCAGGTGGCGGCGCTTGCCGAAAAAAAAGATGCCGAAGCCATCGCCAACAGATTGCGAAAAGACGGTTACGATGCTTATGTCATGACGATCCAAGCCGATACGAAAACCTGGCACCGGGTTCGTGTCGGTCAGATGGTCGATATCAAGACTGCGAACGGACTTAAGCAGACTTTGGCCAGCGTGACTCCGTTCAAGCAGGCCTACGTGGCAGCGAACTAAGCCAGCTTATGCCCCGCTGACTATCACTTGTCGCTGTTCTCTAGCTTAGCTGCCTTTTCATGCAGGGGGGCGACCGGCCGGTCGCTCTCCTGCGTTTCATCACGTCAAGACGACATGACCACAAATTTGGCCCTTTTATTCCCCGCCTCGAGGCTCCAACCTCAACTCTAAAAGTGCGGCATTTCCGGACGCTTCTATCGGGACCAGCGGAGTAGTCCATTTCCTCATTGAGAGTCCGCGTTGACATGGGTCGCAAGATCCAGGACTCCCTGGATTTTGTTAATTCGGGCCGCTTTGTTATGATTAACTTAAGCTCTGAAGAGCGTATAGAATGACGCCTGACCCATCCGACATCTGTGTTCTTATCCTCGGCGGCGGCGAGATGGCTTCCGGCA
>WNFV01009198.1_pt1 | contig 10981 bp, 9 predicted proteins | sample 5400101 | NCBI WGS metagenome assembly WNFV01 (sample SAMN13153361, study PRJNA577476) | soil metagenome | isolation source: 115 cm soil or saprolite under grassland replicate 1 | place: USA:California | collected 2016-06-15
CGGCCGGCCGGTCGAGGTCGAGCTCTTCGGCGAGTGGGTCGGCGGCGAGGTCGCGGTCGAGCCACTCTTCGACCCTGCCGGCGAGCGCATTCGCGCCTAGTCAGACCATCAAGCTCTCACGCACGACTTCCTCGCCCGGAGACGCCAAGGCACCGTCTCCGGCGCCTTCGGCAGTAGCGGGGGCAGGACTTGAACCTGCGACCTCCGAGTCATGAGACGCGTCGATCGAGGTCATCTGAGGTGCATGCTCATCAAGGATTTTTGACCGAAAGCGCGCCGGTCTAACGGGCTTGCGCATCGTGGACGAATCGAACGATGAACTTGTCGAAGGCGGCGAGGTCGCCGATGTCGCCCACTGACAATGCTGGGATCGCGTGGTCGAGTGTCGATGTAACTGTAAGGCGGACGTGCTTCGAGCGTTTCGCGAGTGAGCGCGATTCGGCCGGCGGAAAGTACGGATCGTGCGGCGCTGAGGCCAGCTCAACGGGGACACCGAGTCGACGTGCGCGCACTATTGGCGAGAGCAGTCGGACGCTGCGGCGCAGCGTCAGCGGGAGACGCGCGTAGAGCGGCGCGAATCTGCTCGTAGAGGTATTGAGCAGCAGTGACACGAGCGCGCGGCCGGCCGGGCGGAGGCGAAGCTTGTTGCGAAGCGGAGTCAGTGGATGGGGAGCGTCGTCGGCGACCGTCTCGAGCAGGGAGAGCAATCGTTTACGGTCGTTCGCTTGCGGCAGACGCGCGGCGAGCGACCGGGCGATCGCGAGCTGCACGTACGGGTCAGTCCGGTAGCGCGTTGGACCGTAGTAGCCGGTCGTGGCGAGGCGAATCACCTTCTTCAGATCAACCCATGGTGCCTCGCCGCCGACCGCGCGGACGCGGCCTGCCAGCGCCGGGCTCTCCGCTGCAAGCAGCGACAGCGTCGCGCCGACTGAGACGCCGTAAAGGCTGACGCGGCTGCCACGCACGTCCGCACGGCTCGCGACCGCGTGCCCGACGCGAACCGTCGCCTCCATCGTCGTCGGGGTGATCTCACCGACCCTCAGCCCGGGCAGATCGGGTACCGCGACCAGGAAACCGGCCCGCGCCAGACCGCGTGCCAGCCGCTGCACCGTCGGGTGGTGGCGGCCCCGCCGCGTGGCACCGTTCACGAACACGATCCCCGGCCACGGGCCATCGCCGCCACCGGGCCGGGCGATCGTCGTTTGTTGGCCCGCGATGGCAATCTCGTCGATCCGAGGCGTGTCGGTCACCAGCCGCGCGAACGTGGCGATCACCGGGGTCCGCTGCGTGATCGCGAGGGCGATGACCGCGTCGAACTGCGCCCGGCTCCACGAGGGAAAAACGACAGTGATGATCCCGACCGTGATGACGAGGACGAGAAAGATGACCGCAACGCCTCGAACAACCCGGCGTAGCCACCGCACCGACGAGCCGTGCCAGCTCCCGGAAGTTGCTTCACGTATGCCCGGTTGAGGCCGGCCATCAGGGCTGCGCACTTCCGGCCCGAGGCTCGGCCCCTACGAATCACGTCAGCGGGGGCTCGGCCGAGGCGAAGTGGTGCCGGGCAATGTCTCGCAGGGCTGTCGACACGATCAGTTGTGGATCACGCTACCCTTCGCGTGCCACAGCGAGAAGTAGTCGTTCCTGGCTGCGCCAGCATTCGTGCAGACCAGCTTCGCGCTCCTACTCCTTCGACTGAGCGGGACCCCTAGTTCTCGGAGCAAGGAGTGCCGATGTCTCGCCACCTCGAGTTTCCGCGAGCCCTCGCATGGGATCACGATTACTGGCTTTGCGGCTGCGAAGGCTTCACCGTCGACACGGCTACTGGGCGTCTTGGTTTGGTCGAAGCAGTTCGGTTCGGCTCCCGCCTCGACGCGCGCCAGGCCTGACGAGGCGTGGGCGAAACGGCTGTAACGGGCACTGCTGATACCCCTCTCCCTCAGTGATCCCGTGCGCCCTGTCTCTTGCTTCGGGGTTGGCGCGCGATTAGAACCCTCCTGCACCGTGGGTGGCGAACACGTCTTGTTGATCCGACGAAAGCCGCCTTCACCAGAGGTCTCGCGAGCGTGACCGAAGAGCGGTCTGTGAGGAGGACGCTCTCGCGACGCGAGCTGCTCGGGCGTGCAACCCTGCTTGCCGGAGGGGCGATCTTGGGTGGCCTGCCCGATGCGCTGCGGATCCGCGGCTGGCTCGAGGACGCGTATGCCGCGGGCCCGAGCGTCGTCGAAGAGACGATGAACGGACTGGTTGCATTCGTCGTGCCCGGACGCGATCGCTATTCGATTGCGCAGGGCGCGAGCAGTGCGACGGCGGGCGGGATCGAGGCCGGTGCCACGTCCGCCGTCATCGAAACGCTCGACCGCTTTTTGCCCTCCAATCCGCCGCTGTCCGCAACCGCGGCGACCATCCTGAACGAGGTCGCGACAACGGTACGCGGCTCGTCCCGGCACGGGAAGTTCACCTCGGCATTCGCAAATCTCTCTTTCGCGGAGAAGGCGAGAGTCTTTCAGACGATTGAAGGCTTCGGCGGGCCGGAGGCCGGTCCGTTCCGGTTCCTCTTCGGGAACCTGCCCGATCTCGTCGCCTTTCTCGCCTACTCCGAGGCCGGCGTTTTCGACCGGCGCCGCGGCCGTCTTCGCCGTCGGCCGCTTGGCTGGTCGATCACGCGATACGGCGGGACGGCCGATGGCCATGCCGAGTTCAAGGGATATCTCGGTGGCCGAGGCGCCGCCCAGCCGAATGCGTGACGTCATCGTCGTCGGCGCGGGCGGAGGCGGAGCCATCGTCGCGAAGGAGCTTGCGCAACGAGGGCTCGACGTCCTCCTGCTAGAGGCCGGCCCGCGTTTCGCGCGGAGCGAGCGTGAATGGCGTCACTTCGAAAACGAGGCCAACAACCCGGCCACGGGGATTTTCAGATTCGGCCCGGGCGATCGATCGAAGCCGCCGTGGGCTCGCGATCTGCCGCAGAATTGCTACGTCTGGCAAACAGCGGGCGTGGGCGGATCGACCGTTCACTACTTCGCCAACTCGCCACGCGCGATGCCCGGCGTCTTCGCCGATTACGCGGGGGATGACGCCCGGCTGTACGACCGCGACCATAGCTTCCCGTTCGGCTACGCGGAACTCGTCCCCTACTACGAGTGGGTCGAACACACGCTGCCGGTGCAGACGGCGGCAATGGGGACGAAGGAAGAAGTCTTCCTACGCGCCGCGGGAAAGCTCGGCCTTCCGGTCCAAACGTCGAAGGACATCACCCGTGCCGCCTACCGGCCACAGGAGAACGCGATCCTCCAGCCGAGGGGAACTGCAGGCCGGACAGGGGACCCCCGTCGCATCGTCTATCCGAAGGCGCAAGGCTGCACGTTCTGCGGCCACTGCATACAAGGATGCATCGAGCCGATCCGCTCTCCCGTCAATCTGCGTGCGAAGCGGTCAACCCACGCGAGCTACGTGCCGATGGCGCTGACGGCAGATCGTTGGGCTCGCGGCAAGGCGGTGACGCTCGTCCCCGACGCGTTCGCGGTCCGGATCGAGACCGCTCCGCAGGGCGGCGCCACGATCGCGACGGGGGTGACCTGGCGCGGCCTCGCGACCGGCGAGCTGGTCACCGAGGAGGGGAAGGTCGTTGTTCTCGCGGCCGGAGCAGTCGAAACGCCGCGTCTGTGGTTGAACAGCGGGCTTCCGAATCCGAACGACCAGGTCGGGCGCGGCCTCACGAACCATTACTACGACTACGTGATCGGACGCTTGCCCGTGCGCACGAACTCGAGCAAGGGGCCGGCTTCGGCGGCCCGAGTGGACTTTCCCGGCTACGGCGGCCTGGAGAGCATCGGGCTGCCGCCTGGGCTGCAGGCGCAATCCTTGACGGCAAGCGACGCGGGAATCGCCGGCTTCTACGACAACGGGTTCGAGGGCGGCGCACAGGGAGCGGAGGCCGTGGGCCGGCTGGTCGGCCTTCGACTGAAGCGCTTCTTGACAGATATCGACCACCTGCTCGCCGCATTCGTGATCACCGACGACGACGTCCAGGCTGAGAGCCGCGTCACCCTCTCGACAACCATGAAGCCCGACGAACACGGCCCGATCTCGCGCATCGAGCTGCCCAAGCGCACCGCTCGAACGATCCGAAACCGGGAGTTCCTGGTCGGTCGAACTGTCGAGTTGCTCCGAGCCGCCGGTGCCAAGGAGGTCGTGCGCGTGAACTGGCCGCCGCTGCTGGTGCACATGCAGAGCACGATGCGCATTGGTGTCAGCGACCGAGATTCCGTGCTCGACGCGAATGCTGAGGCCCGTTGGGTCAAGCGGCTGTTTGTCGCGGACAACTCCGCGCTCGCGAACGCGCTTGGCGGTCCGAACCCGACGCTGACGACGCAGGCGCTTGCGACACGGACTGCGGAGAAGATCTTCGAGCGCTACTTCGGAGGCGAGCCGTGGGTGGGACGGGAAACGCCGGTGGCCTCCATTGATCCGGCGGTTACGCGGGCGGTCGCCGGCCTGCATGACTAGCGCGACGTGGCGGATCGTTAACGAGTTCTTGCACCGCGATGACGCCGGGTCAATCCGTCGGACCTAGGCTCGGGCGAGAAGGAGGAGCCATGCGCTTGGCCCGGCGCGTTCTCGACCCGGATCGGCGTATTGCTTGGCCTCGGCACGCTTGCGGCACAGCAGGGCTGCGCCTGGGAAGCCCGTGACGTAGGCCGCAGCTGTGATGAGGGAGTCGGGCGAGCATCTTCTCTTTGAACGGGACCAGGAGGTCATCGCTTCCTACTTCAGGGGTTCGACTTCGTAGCCGCCTTCGACGGTGACGACGCGGACCCCGGCCCCCTTTGCCAGCGGCGGGACGATCTCGCCGGTGAGACCGAGAACCGCGGCCTCGTTCGTCGGGCTGTGGCCGACGACAAGGGCGCGGCCGCCGTCGGGCAGGCTGTCGAGCACGCGGCGGAGCGCGGCGCCGAGCCGCGCCGAGTCCTGCCCGACAAGCTCAGGATCGGCCTCGCGTAGTGCGGCGAGGGCACTGCTTCCCGCCTCCTGGTACGCCGCGCGCCAGCGGTCCTCGACCTGCGACCGGAGGCCCGGCTCGACGACGACGCCGCTCGGCACCTTTTGACCCAGGGCGGCGAGGAAGCAGGCGAGCGTCTGCGTCGCACGCTGGGCGCCGGTCGAGAACGCGACGTCGTAGCCGCCCCGGAGGCGTGCGCCGATCTCCAGCGCTGCGGCCACGCCCTCCGCGGTGAGGAAGTCCTCGTCGGCGTCCGTGTGGCGCCGAAGCTCGATCTCCCTGCTCACCACGGCGACGCTAACAGCGAGCGGTCGGGCTCGCGGTCATGCCGCTCGTTTCTACCCAAGCTACGATCGTGCCCGTGAGGACCGACGAGCTCGAGCGCCGGGCGCTCGAGGCGCATGCGCTGCTGGGCGAGCGCTGCGTCGTCTGCCCGCGGGGCTGCAGGGTCGACCGTCGAGCCGATGTCGCCGGTCTGTGCGCGATCGGGCGGCATGCGGTGGTCGCCTCCTATTTCCCGCACTTCGGCGAGGAGGACTGTCTCCGCGGCCGCCGCGGCTCGGGGACGATCTTCTTCTCCGGTTGCAACCTCCGCTGCGTCTTCTGCCAGAACCACGACATCTCGTGGGAGGTGCGGGGCGAGCTCGTCACGGCCGAACGGCTCGCCGAGATGATGATCGAGCTGCAGGCGATCGGCTGCCACAACATCAACTGGGTCACGCCCGAGCATGTCGTCCCGCAGATCCTCGAAGCGCTGCCGCTTGCGTTCGCCCGCGGCCTCCAGCTGCCGATCGTCTACAACACGAGCGCGTACGACTCGCTCGACAGCCTCCGCCTGATGGAGGGGATCGTCGACATCTACATGCCCGACTTCAAAGTCTGGAAAAGCGAGACGGCGCGCCGCTACCTGAAGCGCGCCGACTACCCGGACGTTGCACGCGAGGCCATCTTCGAGATGAACCGCCAGGTCAGCGACCTCGTCCTGGACGGAAGCGGGATGGCGCGGCGCGGCCTGATCGTCAGGCATCTGATGATGCCCGGGCTGCTCGAGGAGACCGAGGCGATCCTCCGCTTCGTCGCCGACGAGCTCGGCACCGGCACGTACGTGAACCTCATGTCGCAGTACTACGTCTCCGGCAAGGTCGGCCAGAACGGCCAATATGAAGAGATCGCGCGCGGGATTCACCGAGAGGAGTACGAGCAGGCGCTTGCGCTCGCCCGTGGGCTGGGCGTCCGCCTCGATCCCCGCAGCGTCGGGGAGAGACATCGCCTCGCCCCCGCAAGCTAAGCGCGGGCAAGAGCTAGGCTTCGACTGACAAGCACGAGAGAGGTTGCGTCGGATGTTCCGGGGTCAGCGCAGTCGCGGAGCCGCGGGTTCAGCGTCGACGCGCGGTCGCGGCCAGATCTTGGGGTGGGTGTCGTTTCGCCGTCGAAGGCATTGGCGTTCGACGCCGCCGCTGCTCGTCCGCCGCCGCCCGAACTTCGAGCCCGTCTCCGTCGTCGAGGGGGAGTTCTTCCACCAGCGCGGCTTCTACGTGCGCGTCAGCGTGCTCGGCCTTGTTGTGGCAACGCTGTTCGCGATTCTGCTGTCGCGCCTGTGGTCGCTCGAGGTGATCCAGGGCCCGCGCTTCGCGCACGCCGTGCAGGTGCAGTCGTTCCGGACGGTGTATCTGCCGCTCGCCCGCGGGCCGGTGCGCGACCGGTCCCGCCGATTGCTCGTTGGCACGACGGGGCGTGTCGTGATCACGGCCGACGCTGTGACGCTCGGCACCGTCGACGGGCATGGCCGTTGGCGCCCCTCGGCGTTCGGACTGCTTCGGCTGAAGAAGCTCGGGCGCCTCGCGCACGTACCGACCTGGAAGCTGATCGCCGCCATGCGAGGAAGTATCCGGCGCACGCCGTTTACCCCCGCGGTCATCATCCCCAGGCCGTCCGAGGAGCTGGCGTCCTACCTCGAGGAACGCGGGTCGTCCTGGCGCGGTGTGGGAACGGCGGTCCTTCCTCAGCGCTGGTACCCACGCGGCGGATTCGGTAGCGAGTTCCTCGGCCTCCTCGGTGAGGTGAGCGCTTCCCAGCTGCACACTCGCCGCTACCGCACCGCGCGCCCCGGACAGATCGTTGGCCAGTCGGGCGTCGAGGCGACCTATGAGCGCATCCTCGACCGCGGCCTGCGCACTGCGCACGTTCCCGTCGACGCGCGCGGCAAGATCGTCGGCCCGCTCAGGTATCTCCCTGTTCGACGCGGCGTCCGTGCACTGCAGCTGACAATCGATGCTCGGATTCAGCGCGCCGCCGAGCGCGCGATCCGGGATGGAATCGCGTTCGCCCACCGAGCGGGTCATCCCGATGCGGATGCGGGGGCGGCGGTGGTGATGAACCCGTGGAATGGATCGATCTACGCGCTCGCGAGCCTTCCGAACTTCGACCAGAGTCGGGCAGCACGCGATCCACGCTATGCAATGGCGCTGCTCCACGCACCGGCGACGCCGTTGCTGAACCGGGCGACGCAGGGCCTGTATCCCACCGGTTCGACCTTCAAGCCGCTCGTCGCCGAGGCCGCGCTCGCGACCGGGTTGATCACACCGGGATCAATCATTCCGTGCACCGGCTCGCTCACGGTCGGCAACATCGTCTTTCACAACGTCGAGCCGGCGATCAACGCGAGCTTGAATCTCGACCAAGCGCTCGCGATCTCGTGCGACACCTGGTTCTACCGCCTCGGAACGATGTTTTATGCGCGCCAGCAGGCGACCGGCGCGCTCGGTATGCAGCGGTGGGCGCAGGCGCTCGGCCTCGGCCATCCGACGGGCATCGACCTTCCTGGGGAGTACGGCGGCGTCGTGCCGACGCCTGCCTGGTTGCATCGAACGTTCCGGGAGCCGGTCCAGCGGATCTGGTACGAGGGGTACTCCGTCAACCTGTCGATCGGACAGGGGTACCTCGCGGTGACGCCGCTGCAACTTGCTGTGGCTTACTCGGCGCTTGCAAACGGCGGCACGGTCGTGCGGCCGCACGTCGCACACGCGATATGGATGCCCGATGGAAAGCGGCTCCCCCTGCGTTTCCGAGCGCGCCGGCGCCTACATCTCGTCGACGTCGACGCCATTCGGCAAGGTCTGTATGACGCAGCGCACGCTCCGGGTGGGACGTCGGCATCGATCTTTAGCTCGTTCCGCGTGCCGGTCAGCGGCAAGACCGGCACCGCGCAGACGCCATTCGGCAGCGACCACTCCTGGTATGCCTCCTGGGCACCGGCGCGCAGTCCGAGGGTCGTCGTTGTCGTCTTGATCGAGCACGGGGGCTTCGGCGTCGAGGCTGCCGCGCCGGCGGCGCGGGACATCTATTCGTCGTTCTTCCGCAGCCGCTGAGCTACTCGGGAAGCCAGCCGTCGCGGTACGAGCGCGGGCCGCGCCCGGCGGCGGGCCCGAGGAGAAGGACGCCCACCAGACATACGGCTGCGACGGCGACCGTGCGAACGTCTTTCAGCACGTGAACCCGTAGGGTTCGCAAACTTCGTCCTGCCTCCCCGAGCAGGGCCACTTGGCTAGGTTCGGGGCTCTTGCTGTCGTGGTCGAGGGAGGGCTGCTTGCTCTGGTCGTTCGCGTATCTCGCCGTGCGGAATGTGTTTGCGCTCCTATGCTGCTGGGGCGGCCGCGTGGCTCGAATGAGCTCGAGATTCTGGTACTGCGCCATGAACTGGCGCTGCTTCGTCGGCAAGCTCGGCAGCCGAAACTGACGCGGGCTGACCGGGCGTAATTCGTGGTCGCGCGGGTTCTTCCTCCCTCCGGCGAAACCGAACTCCGGCGTTTGGCGAGATAGCCGGCCTCCTTGAGGTTGGGAAAGTCTTCTATCGGTGGGAAGCGACCGCCTATGGTGCGAGAGGTAGAGCTTCTGGCCGTTGCAAATTGCGAGCTCGCGACTACTCTCCGCTTCAGTCCGCGGCACGGCGAAGTGCGTACTCGAGCCCGCCAACGCGATACCACCGATACCCGTGCGCATCGAGGCCGACCCTGGTCAATCGTGCGCGTCGTTTCCTGATGCTCGAGTCGCTGCTGACGTGCAAGCACACCACTTTTCCGTTCGTGCATGAGAACGTAGTTGGGTTCCTGATTCTCTGTTCGAGACACTCAGGAGGGGTAGTGCCGGGCTTGGGCTCGCGTCCGAGTTCATTTGTTAGTGCCGGGCGGTGGTCACGCCAGAGAGGCTCATTGCGTGCGGGAGAGGTACCCCGCCGGGTCGGCCTTGGGCTCGAGCATTGCATCGGGGTCGGTCGCGCGATTCCTGAGATTCCTCTCGACGTAACTCTTCACGCTGCATGAAGGGCGCAAGATCAGCGCGCCCAACCGTGTTGCCGGAACGTCCGCAGCCGCCTTCGGATGCTTCGGTTCGGAACTGAGCCCCGCGAGAGGACCGCGAAAGAGAGGCTCATTGCGCGCGGGGGAGGATCGGCCTCGGGTCGAGCTTCGGATCGGGTTCGGGTTGCCTCGCGGGCCGGCTACCGCTTCCCCACGGTCTATGTGGACTGACGGACGCTCTAGTCTGCCGACACGGCCCGCTCGTCTCGCGCAGCATCAGCGAGTCGCCGACTCAGGGGGCACATCGACGCAGATCGCGTATCCGAGCAGCACCGAGCCTCCTGACGTGTTGCGCGCCGTCTGTATCAGCCAGCCGCCGCCACCGTCGAATGGCTGACTGACGACGATGTAGGGACCATCACCGGCGATGATGCCGCCGGCGGTGCCGCCGCCTCCTCCGACCGCATTCTTTCCGAGTGGGCAGGAGATCGCTACGGAGTTGAAGTTCTGGTCAGTGACCTCGCTCCGCCCGCTCACGATTTCGTAGCCTTTGACGCCCAGCTGGCCGACCTTGAAGTCGGTTGCGAGCAACGAGCGATTCTTCACCTTGGACGAGACGACGGCGTTCGCCCGCAGCTGGCTAGTGCCAACGCTGTTGAATGGGACGTTCAGGACGTCCGCATAGCTCGTCCCGCTGAGGGCGACAACGAGCGCCAGGCAGGCGATGACCAGAGCCGGCGACGGCCTCGGGATCGATCGAAACATGACTCTCCTTTCCTGCGAGCCAGCCGGGCGGCTCACCCTTCGTCCACGCCGCAGGCCATCGCCGCAGAACCGTCAAACTACCGCGCTTAGAGATGCCCCTCAAGGGGAGCGCGCCGTCCCAGCTTCTAGCTGGCGGGCTCGTCCGCTCTGGAATCAAGGAGATCGAGAAGGTGAGCCACGGCTGACGCCTCTTCTGTGAGGCGCTCCTGTTCTCCTGGAGCCACGATCGCCCCGACTCGATCCTCCCCAACACCTCCCCGTACCACGCGAGGTACTCGCGGAGCTACGGGCGGATATCGGGTCGCTTTCCCGCGGGTATTCCTTCGAGTGTATGCCCGCTCAGCGCGCGCCTAGCCGTGGCTTCCTGTACGCCGGCCCCCAATTAGAAACCAGGGATTGGCGACGCCGCCTGCGGCAACGACGCCGCCTTTTGAACCCTTGATTCAACCTCGGCCGCGTCAGTCCTTCGAGAGATGCCTCGCCGCGCTCGCCGCTGCTTCAGCGCGACTTGTCGAGGGACGACTTGGCTGCCACCCCAAGCCACCCCTTGCACGTGGCGCGCGGTTTAACCGAGCCAGGAAACGTCGATCTTGTCGGCGGGGCTGGCGCGATAGGGGTCTCGCCTGGAACGCGAGGGGAGACTGTGGCTCCCGAGCGCTAATCCGCTTTCAGCGTCCCTTTCCTCAGGCATGGTCGTTCTGATCGGGAGGTCCCCACTGCCCAACCAGGACCTGTGCTTAGTTGACGCTCACGCCTTGGCGACGAAACTGAGAATGCGGCTTCGGGGAGGTCTAGACGAGCTGCTTTGCGCTGCGCACACCCTTAGAGCCTATTCCGATAGGCAGGGACCCGGACCGAGATAGCGAAGTCCGACCTCGTTGCTGAAATCGACGGGGGAGGACGTGATGGGTCTTGTGGTCAA
>WNFV01009919.1_pt1 | contig 10981 bp, 10 predicted proteins | sample 5400101 | NCBI WGS metagenome assembly WNFV01 (sample SAMN13153361, study PRJNA577476) | soil metagenome | isolation source: 115 cm soil or saprolite under grassland replicate 1 | place: USA:California | collected 2016-06-15
ACCAGCAACCTTCTGCCGAGCGGGGTGAGAGCCGCCCTACGATGTCCCACGAGAGCCTCCTCTCGGTCCGGAGTCGTCAACCCCAGACCGTGAAGGAGGCTCTCCTCATGTCAACAACCTTCGTGGGAACTACATCTAGCTGCGGCTCTGGGCGTGGGCTGCGGCCTCTCGCAGGGCCCTGACGAATCGGTCGCGATCCTCCCGGAACTGGCCCACCTTGACCTCGACCCCGGTGGCGATCTCGTCGATGGCCACGAAGAATGCCAGCTGGCCCTCGCGGAGGGCGTCGAGGACCTCCTCGTTTCGCTTGGCCACCTTGAAGATGCTCACCCCGTCGGTGATGAGCTTCACCTCCGACAGATGCCGGTCCAGGGCGGCCCGCCGGTTCAGGTAATCCCAGGCTCGTCGGACCCGTTGGAGGGACATCCCCCCGTCGAGGAGCGACTTGACCACCTTGAGGGCGACCAGGTCCCGGAAGGAATACATCCGCGGAACCCCCGGCCGTCCCCCCGTCCCCTGGACGGACGGCGTGACCAGGTTGATCTGGTCCCAGTATCGGAGCTGGCGGGGAGTGCAACCGGTGAACTTCGTGGCCTGATGTGCGGTGAACCCCTCCATCCGACGCGCGCCCCTCCGACGACTCGTCACCCACCAACGAAACCGGCAGCCCGTCAGCTCGTCGAGGGGGAAGGTCCCGACATGCCCACGACGTCACACCTCGGGGGAAGGTGAGCGTTGTTCTACTGCGCTGCGCGGTGTGGTGGCAAGTGCGCAGGCTGACCGGGGCGCGCGGTCGTTGGTTTGGTCGATGTGGTGTGGGTCGGTGGTCCTACAGAATCACTGCGGAGGGGGCTCGGAGGGCCCGCGCATCCGGCCGGACAGGCGGGCCAACAGGGCCGCGATGGAGAACCGGCCCGACTGTTGCATCGCCCGGACCTGGTCCCTGCCGAGTTGCTTCAGGTAGCGGTAGATCAGGAGCGACGAGACGAGCATCACGCCGAAACCGGCCGCGGCGATCCACAGCGAGACGGGGAACAGCATCAACATGATGAAGCCGGCCAGGAACGCGAGCGAGGACCACCGGATGCGCCGGGCCAGGTGGGTGTAGAGCGACGTCCGGGAGACGGCCTCGACGAGGCGAGGGTCCTCCTCGGCCAACCGCTTCTCGATCTCCTCGAGGATCTGTTGCTCGTGCTCGGAGAGCGGCATCGGCTCCTACCTGTCGACCGGCGACCCCATTATAGGAAGGTGAACCTTTCAGGTTGAAGGGTCCATTCCCGTACTGGTCCATCGGCGGACGGCCGCGCGTCCTTCAGTCCAGGGCGGTCACGGCGTTCGCCGGCACGGTATCGGCGCCGGATCCCCGGGTCAGGGAGCCGGCCGGTCGATGAGGGTGGCCGGGCCGGCGGCGCCTCGTCCGAACCGCCGCTCGATCCGGTCCACAGCCCGCTCCACGTCGCGCCACCGTTCTCCCTTGAGCAACGCCAGTTGCTCGGCCGCTCCCGGCGAGAGCCCGGTGGCCGCAATGCCCAGCAATCGTACGCGTCGGCGCGCGCCGGGCAGGCCCCGGTACAGTTCGGAGGCCACCTCGTACAGGTCGGCCGCGACGTCGGTGGGCGCCGGCAGTGTCCGGGCCCGGGTGAGGGTGGTGAAGTTGGCCAATCGGACCTTGAGGACCACCGTCCTGGACCGGTAGCCGTCCTTTCGCAGTCGCGAGGCCACGCGATGCGACAGAGCCAGGGCCTCGCGGAGCAGGTCCTCCTCGGCATCGAGATCGACGCCGAACGTCTCCTCGTGAGAGACGGACTTCGGCGGCTCGTATGGGACGACCGCACGGTCGTCGATCCCTCGTGACAGGTGGTGAAGGTCCCGAGCGTGCTGGTCGCCGATGAGCCGGCCGAGTACCGCCGGTGGTGTCCGGGCCAGGTCGCCCACGGTCCTCACTCCGAGCCGACCGAGTGTCTCGACCGTCTTCTCCCCCACCCCCCACAGTGCCCGCGCCGGAAGGGGCTCGAGGAACGCGGCGACCTCCTCCTCCCGGATCACAACCAGCCCGTCGGGCTTGGCCTGCCGCGACGCCAGTTTGGCCAGGAGCTTATTGGGGGCGACCCCCACCGAGCAGGTCACGCCGACCTCGGACCGGACTTCCCGGCGGACCCGTTCGGCGATCTCCTTGGGGGGCCCGAACAGCAAGACGGCCCCCGAGACGTCCAGGAAGGCCTCGTCCAGGGCGATGGGCTCCACGAGGGGCGTCACCGAGAGGAGGACTTCGCGGAACCGATTGGAGTGGGCCCGGTAGGAATCGAAGTCCGGAGGCAGGAAGACCGTATCGGGGCACAGGCGTCGGGCCCGCACCGCGGGCATGGCGTTCTTGATGCCGAAGGCCCGGGCCTCGTATGAGGCGGACATCACGACCCCCCGCGGGCCGGCCCCTCCCACCACCACCGGCCTGCCGGCGAGCGAAGGATCCTTCTGGACCTCCACCGAGGCGTAGAAGGCGTCGAGGTCGACGTGGAGAACGGGTTCGATCACCATCCGGCCGAGCCTCCGCTCGCGTGCCACAGCTTCCTGGGGGGAAGTCCTGGGAAGGGATCGCCTGCCGCCAGCGCCTCCGTCAGCCGGCCGGCTCGCCGAGCCTGTTGGAGACGGGTGAGGTCCCAGGCGTCCTCGGCGATGATACTCACGCCCTTCACCCCCGTCCGGCGAAGCCGTCCCCGCACGGCCAGGACGAAGGAATGGAACACCGTCTTCAGCACCTTCGCCTGCACCTTCTCGAACACCACCACCTCGACCGGCCCGGTCGCGTCATCCAGGGTGAGGAACACGATCCGTTGACCGCTTCGCACCGCGGGCGTCTGGGAGGCAACCTTCACCCCGGCCACCACGACCATCGCGTCGCCGCGCTCCTTGTGGAGATCCCTGGCCCGGGTCACGCCGAGGTCGGCGAGGAGCGGCTGGAAGAACGAGACCACGTGGCGCGAGGCGTCCAGACCGAGCACCTCCAGCTCGGCCCGGACCCGTTCTGCATCCGAGTACTCGGTGAGCGAGAATCGTGGTCCGTTCGTCTGGCTCGATGCCGACCACAGGTCAAGCGCGAGCTGATCGCCCTCCCGCTGTGGATCGGTGACCATGACCTCGTACAGGCGATCGCGGCGCGTGCCGGCGGGGAGGGCGTCGAACGCCCCGGCGTGCGCGAGGGCCTCGACGACCGGCCGCGACACGTTGGCTCGTTGCAGGAAATCGCCGACATCCCGGAACGGCCGTTCGGCCCGGGCCTCCTGGATGGACCGGACCTCCGCGTCGGAGATCCCGTGCACGTCCTTCAGCGCCAGCCGGATCCCATAGCCCGCGCCGACGCGTTCGGTCACGTAGTCCGATTCGCTCGTGTTCACGTCGAGCGGAAGGATCTCGATACCGTGCTCCCTGGCGTCCTCCAGGATCAGCCGCCGGGGGTACATGCCGGGATCATGGGTCAGCACGCCGGCCAGGAAGTGGGCGGGGAAGTGGGCCTTCAGGTACGCCGACTGGTAGGTGGGGACGGCGAACGCCGCGGCATGGGCCTTGCAGAACCCGAACGAGGCGAACTGCGCGATGTCGTCCCACGTCGTCTCGGCCACGTCGTCGGGGACGCCGCGTACTCGTGCACGGTTCAGGAAGTCCTCGCGGAGCGACGGGAGCTCTGCGTCGTCGTCCAGGTGGCGGCGGATGCGGTCGGCCGTCGTGAGGTCGTAGCCGGCGAGGGCGGCCAGGGTCCGCATGACCTGCTCGTGGTAGACGATCACGCCGTAGGTCTCGCGGAGTGCCGGCCGGAGCGCCGGGTGCGAGTAGACCGGGCGCTCCATCCCGTGCCGACGGTTCAGGTATGGACGGATCATGTCCGACTTCACCGGGCCCGGGCGGAACAGCGAGATGTCGACGATCAGGTCCTCCCAACGGGTGGGTTGAAGCCTTTGGAGCAACTCGCGCTGGCCGGGCGACTCGATCTGGAAGCAGCCGAGGGTGTCGGAGGCCCGGATCAGCTCGAACGTCGGCCCGTCCTCGAGCGAGATCTCGTCGAGGTCGACCTTCAGGGCTTCGGTCCGGGCGATCTCGTCCAGGGCATGGCGCATCGACGAGAGCATCCGGACCCCGAGGACGTCGAGCTTCAGGTACCCGAGGACTTCGACGTCGTCCTTGTCGGCCTGGATCATCCGGTAGCCCTGGAACGACCGCTCGAGCGGTACCCGGTTCACCAGGTCGTCGTCCGACAGCACGATCCCAGAGGGATGGAGCGCGAGGTGCCGGGGGAAGCCCTCCAGCCGCTCGGCCACCCGGAACAAGAGCTCGAGCTGCCCGGCGGCCAGGTTCGAGCCGGCGAGCTCGGGGAGGACCTCGATGGCCTTGCGGATGTCCTTGGCTCCGATGTGTGGGAAGGCCTTGGCCACCGTGTCGACCTCGACTTCCGGGTACCCGAGAGCCTTGCCCACCTCGCGGATGGACGAGCGGGCCCGATACGTGTCGACCATGGTCACGCAAGCGCACCGGTCGCCGTACCGCGACAGGATCATGTCGTAGACGTCCTCGCGGCGGGCCGACTCGACGTCGACGTCGATATCGGGGAGCTCTTCGCGGAGCGGGTTCAGGAACCGCTCGAACACGAGGTCGTGGCGGACGGCATCGACGTCGGAGATTCCGGTGAGGTAGCAGACGAGTGACCCGGCCGCCGAGCCCCGGCAGGCGCAGCGGATCCCCATGGCCTTGATGTCCGCGACGATGTCGGCGACCGTCAGGAAATAGGCCGCGTACCCCATCCGCTGGATCAGCGCGAGTTCGAGGTCCAGGCGTTCCTTGACGTCTGGCGTCGCCTCAATCCCCCGTCCATCGATCCCTCGCCAGCACCGCTCGGCCAGGACTGAGGCCGCCGAGCGCCCCCTCGGCGTGGGGAATTCCGGGAAGTGGACCGTCCGAAGTCCGATGTCGAACGTGCACGACTCGGCGATCTCGATGGTTCGGTCGCACAGGTCGGGGCGTTCGGCGAACAGCGCGCGCATCTCGCCGGCCGGTTTCAGGAAGCCCTCGGCATTCACCCGCGAGACGTGATGGGACGCGACCGGCACGATCTCGCGCATGCACTCCAGGGCGTCGGCCAGGAACGCGTCCCCCGGGACCAGGTAGCGCACCGGGTTGGTGGCAACGGCCTTCGCGCCGATCCACTCGGCCAGCCGGAGCTGCAGGCGGACCTCGGCGGCGGAGTTCGGCTCCAGGCGGTGTTGGACCGCGACGAACAGCCGATCGCCGAACGCCTCCCTGAATGGGCCGATGGCGTTCCGTGCCGCGTCGAACCGCCCATCGACCGCCAGCGACCCCGGAAGCGAGGAGGGGCCGAGCAGGCACAGGAGGCCGTGTGCATGGGCGCAGATCTGCTCGGACGCGAGCCAGGGATCGCCTCGCTCCCCGGTCATGTGGGCATCCGTGATGAGACGGCACAGGTTGGCGTATCCCCGGTCGTCTTGCGCCAGCAGGATCACGTTGGTAGCGGCGGGGCCGGGGACTCCGGGCTGTGGGTCCCCTCGTCGCTCGGTCAGGGTGGCACCGAGGATGGGCTTCACCCCGGCCTTCCGGCACGCGTCGACGAACCGGGCGGTTCCATACAGCCCGTCCCGGTCGGTGAGGGCAATCGCCGGCATGCCGAGCCCGGCCGCACGGCGCGCCAGGTCCTCGGGGGAGAACGCCCCGTCCTTCAAGGAGAAGAAGGACCGGGCGTCGAGATGCACGAATCCGGGGAGGGTTCCCAATCGCTTCGCTCGAAGATCAGTCCCAGAGGCGCTCCACGTGCCACCGGTCGGCCGCCCGGTCGTGGTACAGGTCCCACACCGCCCCGCCCCTGGCCTCCACCCGCCAGTACTCGCGGTCACGGCCGTCGGCCCACCACCGGCCCTCGACCCGCCACCGGCCGATCACGTCGGCCACCTCGTAGCGCCGGTCCCGCCACACGAAGGCGGCTGGCATCCCGGCGTCCCGCTCGACCCGCACCTCCTCGTCGTACCGCTTGGCCACGGCCGGTCCGCCTCGATCCTCCGACTCGCCAGTCGAACGTATGTTCGAGAGGGGCGACTCTACCCCCGGGCCCGGACAACGGTCAAGCCGAAGCATTTCCGGGTGGAACGGATGGCCGTTCGTGGCGGCGGGCGCCGGTCGGTATCGTTCCCCGCGCGAGGAGGGTGGATGGCCGAAGCTGAACCGGATGAGCCGCTCGTAGCCGTCGTCCCCAACTTCAGCGAGGGCCGGCGCCGGGACGTGATCGACGCCATCTGCGCCGCCCTGGAGGTCCCCGGAGCCCACCTGGTCTACCGGCAGGCCGATCCGGACCACAACCGGCTCGACACCACGGTGCTCGGCACCCCGGATGCCGTGCGCCGGAGCGCCCTGGCTGGCACCGCGAAAGCCGTGCAGCTGATCGACATGGAGCAGCACACGGGCAGCCATCCGAGGATGGGCGCCGCCGACGTGATCCCGTTCGTGCCGCTCCGAGGGATCACGATGGACCAGACCGTGGAGCTCGCGCGTGACGTCGCACGCGAGCTCGCCGACACGCTGGATCTCCCCGTCTATCTGTACGACCGGGCCGCGCTCGTCCCCGAGCGGCGGAGCCTGGCCGAGGTCCGCAAGGGCGAGTACGAGGCGCTCAGGGAGGCCGTGGCCCGGGGCGAGCGGCTCCCCGATTTCGGACCGCACGCGATCGGTCGAGCCGGCGCCACCGCGGTTGGCGCGCGGAAGCCCCTGATCGCGTTCAACGTCTATCTCTCCGGGACCGACGAGGCGGGAGTCAGGGAGATCGCCCGCTCCGTCCGCGAGTCCTCGGGTGGCCTGCCGGCGGTCCGGGCCATCGGTTTCCTGGTCCCCGAGCGGGGCCAGGTAACCGTCTCGATGAACCTCGTAGACCACGAGGTGACCGGGTTGCGCCCGGCCTTCGAGGCGGTGAGGGTTGAGGCAGAGAAGCGGGGCATGGCGACGCTGTCGAGCGAGATCGTCGGTCTGGTCCCCCAGGCTGCGATCACCGATCAGGACGTGATCGATCTTCGACTGGAGGGGTTCGATGGGGACCACCAGATCCTGGAGCGGCTGGTGAACCGGGCGGGCCGGGGCGGGCGATCGTGATCGGCGAACAGACCATCGACCGGTTCCTGGCCACGCTCGCTTCCGACTCCCCCACCCCGGGAGGGGGCGCCGTCGCCGCCCTGGCCGGGGCGGCCGGCGCAGCCCTCATCGAGATGGTGTGCAACCTCACGATCGACAAGAAGGGCTACGAGGACGCGTCGGGCCGGATGCGCGAGCTCCGGGGCCAGGCCGAACGAGCCCGAAGCGAGCTCGTGACGTTGGCAGACCGGGACGCGACCGCGTTCGACGGCGTGATGGAGGCCTTCCGGATGCCGAAGGACACCGAGGAACAGAGGACCGTCCGGACCGCGGCGATCCAGCGCGGCTATCTCGCGGCGACCCAGGTTCCGCTGGAGATCGCCAGGGCCTCGGCTTCCCTGATGCCGCTCGCCCTGGAGACGGTGGAGGCAGGGAACGTGAACGCGGCCTCCGACGGGGTGTCGGCCGCCCAGATGCTGTTCGCCGGGACCGAGTGCGCGATCTACAACGTCCAGATCAATGCCGCCGCGCTCAAGGACGAGGCTGCGGCCTCGGCGCTCTTGGACGAGGTCGCAGCTCTGCGGGGCAAGGCCGAGGAGCTGCTCGCCGCTGCGAACGTTGCCTTCGCGGCGCGCCTCGCGTCGTAGCCACGCGTGCGCCACTTTCGGACCGGCGAGCCCATCGTCCTCCGGGAGATCTGGCGAGGCCGGATCTGGTCGGCCCGACCGATGATCGTGGTCCGCGACGAGAAGGAGCAGCGGATCCTGTACACGCCGAACGGCATCCGGTTGATGGTCGCAGGCAGGGACGGGAAGGAGCTCCGACTGCCCGAAGCGGGGTGGGGCCTCCTCGAGCGGACGTTGGCCAAGGGACCGATCTTGTCCTTCTCCTGGCCCTCCACGGGCCATGCCATCCTGCTGTTCTTCCAGCCGAACCTGACCGCGCGGACGTGGTACGTGAACGTCGAGGCCCCCCTTCGTCCGACGGAGCTCGGCTTCGATACCGAGGATCGTGTCCTCGACCTCGTGGTGGCCCCAGACGGATCGGGCTGGGAGTGGAAGGACCGGGACGAGCTGGAGGAGGCGGTCCGACGGGGCCTGTTCACGCCGTATCAGGCGGCGGAGTTCGAAGCCGAGGCCGAACATGGGCTCCACCGGCTCCTGGACCGGGAGCCGCCGTTCGATCGAGACTGGAGGACCTGGCGCCCCGATCCCTCGTGGCCGGTGCCCGAGCTCCCGTCGGGATGGGACGCCGTCTAGGGTATGCGGGCGATGGCCAAACTCGATCCCTCGGCTCTCCGGGCACGGTTCCCCGCGCTGGCCCGAACGATCGACGGGCGCCCCTGCGTCTTCGCCGATGCGCCCGGTGGAACACAGGTCCCGGAGGCGGTCGTCGAGGCCATGGGCGCCTACCTCCGTACGAGCAACGCGAACATGCACGGTGCCTTCGTCACCAGCACCGAGACGGACCGCCTGATCGGGGAGGCGCATCGCGCGGGCGCCGACCTCCTCGGCTGCGGCTCCGATGAGGTCGTGTTCGGGCCGAACGCCACTACATTACTGTTCGCGCTGTCGCGCTCGGTCGCGAGAACCCTGGGACCAGACGACGAGATCGTCGTCACCCGGCTCGACCACGACGCGAACATCCGGCCGTGGCTCATGGTGGCCGAGGACACGGGAGCCACGGTTCGATGGGTCGACATCCGCGACCACGACGTCACCATCGAGCGCGCGTCGTTCGAGGACGCCTTGACCGACCGGACGAAGGTCGTGGCCTTCACGCTGGCGTCGAACGCGGTGGGCACGGTGACGCCGGCAGCGGAGCTGGCCCGCGCGGCGCACGAGGTCGGTGCTCTCGTCGTGTGCGACGGCGTCCACGTGGCGCAGCATCGGCTCATCGACGTGCAAGCGATCGGCGCCGACGTGGTCGTCTGCTCCCCGTACAAGATCTTCGGTCCCCACCTTGGCATCCTGTTCGGCCGCCGAGAGCTGCTGGGATCGTGGCGCCCGTACAAGGTCCGACCGGCGAGCGAGGACGTGCCCTACCGATGGGAGACCGGGACCCAGAACCACGAGGGGCTCGCGGGGTTCGTCGCCGCCGTCGACTACCTAGCCGACGCGGGAAAGACGTACGGGAACCCCTCTGGCGCGAGACGCCGGGACGCGATCGCCGCCGCGTTCGAGGCCATCGGGGCCCACGAGGCCATGCTGTCGCGCCGGTTCCTCGACGGCATCGACGACATCGGCGCCCTCCGCCTGTACGGCATCGCCGGCACGGGCCGGGTGGAGGAGCGGACCCCGACGTTCGCCGTCCGCCTCGGCGACCAGCACCCATTGGAGACGGCCAAGCTCCTCGGGGAGCGCGGCATCTTCGTGTGGGACGGTCACTACTATGCCCTCGAGCTCATGGAGCGCCTGGGCCTCCAGGAGACCGGCGGGGCGGTCCGGGTGGGCTTCTGCCACTACAACACGGACGAGGAGGTCGACCGGGTCCTCGCGGAGCTGGCATCGCTGGCGTAACCGGCTGGAGGAGCATCCGACCCATTTCCGCAGGTCGGAGCCCGGTAGAATGGCCCGGCTCCGGCACCTGACCTGAGAGGAAACGCGATGCGCATCCTGATCCTGGGCGGCGACGGGTACCTCGGGTGGCCGACGTCGATGCATTTCTCCCGGCGCGGTCACGAGGTGCACGCGCTCGACGACTATCTACGTCGCCGGGCGCATACCGAGGCCGGCACAGACTCGCTCACCCCGATCCTCGCGTCCCTCCCAGCCCGGGCGAAGGCCTGGCGCGACGTCACCGGTCTGGAGATCGGGGTGAGCGAGGGTGACCTGTTGGACTGGGAGGTCGTCGAACGGGTCTTCCGCGAGTTCCAGCCTGAGGCAATCGTCCACTACGGCGAGATGCCCTCGGCACCCTACTCCATGATCGACCGCGAGCACGCCGCGTTCACCCAGACGAACAACGTGATCGGGACCCTGAACGTCCTGTTCGCCATGGCCGAGCTGGCCCCCGACGCGCACCTGGTCAAGCTGGGCACGATGGGCGAGTACGGCACGCCGAACATCGACATCGAGGAGGGGTTCATCACCATCCATCACAAGGGCCGAAGCGACACGCTGCCCTTCCCCAAGATGCCGGGGAGCATCTACCACCTGAGCAAGGTCCACGACTCGCACAACATCCAGTTCGCCTGCCGCACCTGGGGACTACGGTCCACCGACCTCAACCAGGGCGTGGTGTACGGCATCGAGACCGACGAGACGACGCTCGACCCCCGCCTGGCTACGCGGTTCGACTACGACGAGGTCTTCGGCACCGCGCTGAACCGGTTCTGCCTCGCGGCGTACGGCCTTCCGGTCGAGGTCCGTCACCTCGACAACCCGCGGGTGGAGTCGGAGGAGCATTACTACAACCCCGCGCACACGAAGCTCCTCGACCTCGGGCTGGATCCCCACCTGCTGTCGGAGACGCTCATCGAGTCGATGTTCTCGGCCATCGAACGGCACAAGGACCGCGTCATCCTGGATCACATCATGCCGAGCACCAGGTGGCGTCCCCCGGCTCGCGAGCGCACCCCACGCTGAGGGACGAGCCATGATCGCCCTGCGGATCCTCGGAGGGCTCGCGGCGGTCGCGTTCCTCTCCATCGCCATCGTCCGCCACAGGCGGCGTCAGATCAGCCGGCTGTCGCTCATCATCTCGTCGGTGCTCACCATCGGCGTCCTGCTCTTGGCCATCGTGCCCGACCTGTTCAATCCCTTCTTCGATCTCCTGCACTTCAGGCCGGGAAGCGGGCGGCGCCTCACGGCGCTCCTGCTCGCCGCCGTGGCCGTCCTGTTCGCCTTGGTGATCCGGTTGCAGT